>JAABUO010003759.1_pt1 | contig 18021 bp, 12 predicted proteins | sample 5559291 | NCBI WGS metagenome assembly JAABUO01 (sample SAMN10711878, study PRJNA513372) | rock metagenome | isolation source: Antarctica rocks | place: Antarctica: Victoria Land, Finger Mt sud | reverse complement strand
TTTACAGTAAATTTAAAGAAACATACGAAAGAAAATAATAAATGAGTTAATTTTTAATATGTTTCGCAAATATGTAACTGTAATTAAAGCGAAGAACTAACATATTAAATATTAAACTGAGAGATTATAAAGCATATGCTAGCAAATCATATGCTTAAATTTTAAAGTTCTTTAATTCATTTTAATGATTTAATGTTCGATGCAAGCGATGAGGTAGTTTTTTAATGAGAAAGATGTCGAAGACTTTTTCGCACTAACTGTAAAGCGTTTAGTAAAGCGTTTAGTAAAGCGTTTGGTAGAGCGTTTAATAGAGCGTTTAATGAAAAGCTCAGTCGGTAGCTCAGTTAATAGCTCGATTGAAAGCTCGATCGAAAGCTTACTAAAAAGGTCAGTAGTCAGCTCGATAGAAAGATCAGTAGCCAGCTCAGTAAGTAGCTAAGTAAATAGCTTAGTAGAAAGCTTTGTTAAAAGCATTATTAAACGCGTATTATGCGCCCGACTCACGCGTATTTTAAAGCATGTAAAATGTTCGATAAAAAGCTCGATAAAATGTTTAATAAAAGGCTCGATAAAGTGTTTAATAAAAGGCTTAATAAAATGTTTAATAAAAGACTTAATAAAATGTTTAATAAAATAATTAATAAAATTATATTTAATGCTTAATAAATGCTTTTTATTAAGCTAATTAGCTTGTGTTATAAAGCATGTATGAAGCATATTATGAAGCAGATCATGAAGCATATTATGAAGTAAATCATGAAGCAAATCATGAAGCAGATCATGAAGCGAATAAAACGTGTTTAAACGCGTCGCATGAAGCATGTTTAAAAGCGAGTAAATTAATTAGTAAATAGCTAAGTTAATAGTATTAAATATACGGCGAGGGTTTAATCGTATATGTATAGCAGTAATAATAAACGATGTCGTTAGCATATAACGTGTAAATTATATATTTAGTATATAAAAACTGAAGTGTATATTAAATACAGTTTGTAACGTACGAAAATACGATAAAAACTCTGCATTTAATACTAGTTTTAATAAAAATAGCTAACTACGTCGTACGCTGTACGTCGTACGATGTAATAACTTTTATATTTAACAAATAGCGAAATTAATAGCTAAATTAATAGCTAAATTAATAGTTAAATTAATAGCTAAATTAATAGCTAAATTAATAACTAAATTAATAGCTGAATTAATAGCTGAATTAATAGCTATACAGCGCATTAAACCTTCTTAATCTTAATTACTAAATTAAATCTTTATATTTTTCAATTATTTTTAAAGATTTAAATTTAACTAATTCAGAGCTATAATTATATCTTTTAAAGTATGTAAGATAATTAACGCGCATTAATTAATTTAAGCGAAAGAAATAATTACTGCTAGAAATTAATTAATTAGCGCATTAAACCTTCTTAATCTTAATTACTAGATTAAATCTTTATATTTTTTAATTATTTTTAAAGATTTAAATTTAACTAATTTAAAGTTATAATTATATTTTTTAAAGTAATAGTGTATAACGTAATTTAATTATTTACTAACGATGTTAACGTGATAATTAGTCGTAAATAATTATTTAATTATTTATTAATAATGTTAACGATATTAACGTAGTAATTAATCGTAAATAATTAATTAATTAGCACTCGAGAATTTATTAATAAAAAAGCTTCAGAGTTTTCTTTTACACGATATCTTTAGCTTGCTTCGAACGATAAATCTTAATTATTTTAATTATACGATCTCGAAGCTTTCGTTTTATAAAGACTTTTAATTACATTTAAACGACAGCGTTATTTATATCTTAACGTTTAATTCATTTAGAAAACAGAGTCTCGAAGTTATAATTATAAATTAAAATTACTTTCTTTTCATTAATCGTATCATTTTAACGTTACTTAAGATAAACGATATCGTTAACTTTAAAACGTCGATAAGAGATAAAGAAATTGCTAAGACAGTTTATATAATGTCAGAAGAAAGCAGTTAAGAATTTTCATGAATCTATAAACAAACTGAAACCTCTGAGTCATGTAATCTGAATAGCTTCAAAATTTACGAAGGCAATAGTAATTCTGATGGGGATGAGGCGGTGGGTAGGCCTAAGTTTGTATGTGGGAGGTGCGGGGTCCCCGGTTATGCTCGGTTGGCACACTAAAAACTAACCCGAAAGTACTTCATTCTGTCAGGCCCCGACTCTGGAGTCTGCTGTAGCCTACGGGATTATAATTCCTTTACCAACCATGGCCTCTACTATTCCCCCTTCGAAGCCAACTATCGTATTTGTTCCTGGTGCCTTTCACACACCAGATCATTTTAAGCCGATGAGTGACCTCCTCCGCCAGTCATCCTACCCTTCTGTAACCTTATCTCTCCCCAGTATTGGCGAGCATGCAGCCACATTCGCCCCCGGAGACGACATTCGCGCCATTCGCTCTGAACTTGAGAAATTGGTCGAAAATGAGGGTAAAGACGTTGTCATGGCGATGCATTCCTACGGAGGTGTGCCAGGGAGCCAGACCGTAACTGGTCTGGAGAAGGGTGTGCGCACCAAAGAAGGCAAGAAAGGCGGTGTTATTCACATACTCTTCATTGCAGCTCTCGTACTGGAAAATGGACAGAGCCTTGTGGAGGCACTAGGTGGCGGACTGCCTCCGTGGGCTGTGGCCGATGTGAGCAAAACACAACTCTTCCATCAACACAATGCTCCATTGTCCTGCATACATCCCTCCATTTAATGAAAAAGTCTTTGACATCACAATCATTAAACAGGGGACTATCCTTCGCCCAACCAACACATTCCCAATCTTCTACAGCGATCTTTCCCCGGAGCAGGCAGAGTTCTATACGTCACTACTACAACCACAATCTGCTATTCCTTCGACAATCCCTGTCGCAAATGTGTGTCATGACCTGGATGTGCCTATCACATATCTCCTCTGCAACGACGACCCAGCCGTTGGGATGCTTGACGGTATGATGCAAAAGACAAAGAGAAAAAATTGGAAAGTTGAGCGCATAGATGGAGGCCATTGCCCCTTTCTCGGTAGAAGAAAGGATCTTCTAATGGTGCTGAAGCAGTGTTCGGGCGATTAATGAAGATCGATAGAGATAGTGACAACGGTACTCAGCTGAGTGATAGATAGCATAGTACTATATGTGGTGGACTGTAGTCTATATATAATGAGGATGCGACTGCAGTAGCTTGGATATATGCACATATGTACGAACACATATGAGACGTGATAGATCCTGGAATCGCTGGGGCCGAAGAGACATCGCGCGAACCACATGGCCAAATTAGCGATCCTCAGCCAGCACCTCACAAAGTGCTTGCGGTCTAACAAACCAGCGATGTTCCAATTTGAGCTCTACGTTGCCACGGCACAAGTTTCATGATTCAAGCGATATATCCAATCATGAATGGTGTTAAGTACAGCAGGGCAGACCGGCGGATAGTGTTCAGATCAAAGCCGTTCTCATTTCTTCTTTCCTGTTTTTCTCTAGGTGGTGGGTACGTTGTTGGATTGAGGGGACGTTCCCCTACGGTTGATAATCTCGCTTAGCCCTATAAGGCTGAGGATGTAGAGGTCTCACCTCCTTCCTTGATTCGTAGCTTTTTACTGTAGTTCAATCAATATACATATATTCACATGCCTCTTCTGCACCTCATATATCAAGATACGTGGCAGCAAAGGCTATGGTGGCACGTAAGCTATTGATCGACGTGAGTGAGATTATGTCGTTGGGCGCTTTCTACCTAGTCCGATCGCTCTTAGCGTATTGTCCGGGGTCGGGCTGAAGCCCCTGCCAACCGCCTTGCATTGTAAGCACACCTTTCGCAACTCCAAAATGCTACAAATTCTCCGATCATACGACTCCATCCACGCGGTACAGTCACCGATCCTGTCCCAATTGAAGTAGATGCATAAGATAGCCGAAGTCCCGAGGCACAATCGCATCGCTTAAGCCGGATGTCCCGACACTCCTTTGAAATTGGAATGAGACTGAGCAGATGCAACCCTCGGGGTCATCCTATTGACCCTCATTGGACGAGGTCTGTTAAATCTGGGCCGACTCATTCACATCTGTTTTTCTTTTGTCACACACTCCATATACTCAGTCGCTTAGATAGAGGGAGTTTCTTGACGCTTCTGAGCAGCTTTCAAAGCATAAGCAGGCCTAAAAAAGCCTAGAGCACAAGCTTAGGAGGCTGCGTGGAGGTGCTGAGTATGTTTAAACACTAGAACTACAAATATAAAACGATGCCGAAGCTCGATAGTGCATGTTGTTGTACATACTGGTAAGGCGAGCAGCTATGCTCAGCTAAGGTACAAGGCAGCGGATTCAGGCCGCTGAGTGCTCCCTTAATGCTCCCTACAAAGCGTCCCTACTTCTTCTCTCGAACGAAAACGGTAATTGCTCAATTTCAAGTTTGGGGTGTGTATAGTAATATATAACCACCCCAATCCGACGCCAACACGTGACCGGCCGCTGACTGAGGCCTCGCCGCTTTGCTCCCCCGCTAACGCTCATTTTGTCGACATACTCCTCCATACTCCCTCATGCTCCCTCTGTGCTCCCCCGTGCTTATTCACTGCTCTCCCCGTGCTCGCTCGTTGCTCTCCTGTGCTCTCCCTCAGCCACTTCCTACGTTCTTCCCGGCTACAGATTTCTTGCAAGTTTAAGCGAGGCCGGTGGTAGAGCTAGAAGTGGATGCTGATCGAATAGCTCTATATATATCAGAATTTGGTAGCTTTGGTGGATCACACTACTCAACTTTTTGCCCTCAAAAGCTTATTTCCACATTCCCAAAGCATTTACCCCTTTATCTCTTTATCCTCTAGCTTCTCTAGCTCATTTCTGAGCTCTTTGTGTACTTAATCAGTTGCTTTCCCATAGATCAAAGCACAGACGATTTTATCCCTGATTGCCAGATCACAGCTATCCCCAAATAGCTGACACGCACGCTTTTAGTCTCGTTCTTCGGCGCTAGAGACCACGAAACCAGCTACATCAATGCGCGAGGACGTATGTTAAGATGGGCCATCTGCCTCTGCAGGGCCTATTCCATTCTTGATGGTGATGATCGCCAGTTGGATGATATCTCCACAAAATTGGTTTTCTTCTCATGCATGAGCGCGAGACGGGATCCAAAATCTGATGTCATTGCAATATTTTTAGTAAAGAGCTAATTGGGCAGATTCGTTTAGTCAGCCGTCAACCTTGTATGATCATTCTCGATCAAAAAGTTGCCTGTTCGCTCCCGAAGCGCAATTTGCTATTAGCTTTTCAGAAAAAGATTTTGATTCGCTTTCTCAACACTTGAATCATACTTTCACTTCCAAAATTTGGTTTTACATTTATCGCTTTCAAGATGGACTTTTACCGGAAACTTGTCTAGTTAGGTGAGGAGACATTCAAACTCCGGGACATTAATAAGACGACCTTTGAAAATGTGCATATTAAAAGTTCGTGCTTCCTGACGCAGATTACGATCCAAAAAAGACTGAATTCGACTGCCTCTCTCATACAAAATATGAAGAATCTGCCAGTTCGAAGGATGAGTTTTAACTTGAGAAAATTGCTCGCAAGTCAGAAACAGAGCAACCAAACGAAGTTACGGTAATCCAAATTGAGCGAACTGGACTGTCAAAGCTTGGTATTTTGTAGTATATCTGTCACTGGTTTGGCTTTATTACCAATTGAAGAATTCGACTGGATTCTGCAAAACGTAAGCCACTATCTGGAAAACCAATCGCTTCTTCGCGACTGGATCGCACGAGACCAGGTAAGAAGAGTCGTGGCAAATTTACCAAGAGAGAAGGTTGCCAAATCGGTTTTGGAAGGTCTGTGGCTTCCTATTCGTATCAATTTAGCGTTAATCAGACTCTAGAGTACCACAAAGCCGAAATGCAAACTTATATTCCAGATATGGAAATTTCGGATAAACGCGAATGTGTTAAACGTATGTTACACTAACAGCAAATAACGAAGGCTGACTTCAAATAGCTGAGCTATTATCGCCTCGTACGCAGGTAGCCTCTTCCACTGCTCTACGTGGTGAGGAACATAGATCTCTGAAAGATTATTATACAGCCGTCCAACAGTCCTCAAAACATAATGGTATTCGCGAGAATGACCTTCTTTCGAGTGATGGTATAAAAACATGTGTATTCAGAGAAACCTGGAACTAAAAGGTAGCAGAATTTGAATCGCGAATACAGGAAGAAATATATCGTAAGCGACGTGATCTATACCCAGAAGCTTGCTTCATTCTGAATGCAATAGCGCGTTCGCAGATCGAGGAGGTCTTCCTAGTCTCCGTTAACGTGTTTGACGAAACTTGGAAATTTCATTATGGATGGACGGCTCGTAAGCCTCATTCTATCATCCTGACAATACTAGCAGGTGACTATGTTGCCTCAGCTGTCCTTTCAATACCCCGCGCCGATACTTTGAGCCTTGGCTACCAATTCAATCGACCTATTTTTGAGTAATAAATTTCACTTCGATTACCATGAGTTCGAAGCCGTATTCAGCCGGTATATAACCTATGTAGAGGCCCTTCCGATTGTCAATATCCTAAAGCTTTTTTCCACCTTGCTTGTTATGGACCCTCACGCATCCAAAAGTTATTGCTGGTAGACGCGCTCGGAAAACTACTACTCGTTCTTTAGTATGTCCATCTAGTAATCTGGCATTGTAATATGTCCAATCTTCGTCGACACTGACATTCTTCGCGTCGAACCCGTCGCCGAATTAGAAAAATGGCGGTATCATCTTCATTCATGGCTCACCAGAACTGCGAAATAATCAAACCTTAGCTTTAGCTTCTCTTGCCAATTTTTCTTTATCATCTATGACATCCGCAGATACAGTTGTGTACATAGCTGGATAGAGATTATCCCGATCGATGAATAGTAGCCGCCGTCAACTTCTGATACGGGTGGATGTGGAATGAAGAAAAGGGCAGTCGGTTTGATTCTCGATGGAACCTTGTTCCTTACGGAGACCCTCGTCTGGCGACTCCCTGTAATCTTCGCGATGTTGAATGGAAGCTTTGTACGAGCGAAGATCATTTGAAATCTCTCAGACAAAGAACTTTAATAGAGAAAAACTCATGCTTAAGTGCTTAATTGCGTAGAAGACCTTTGCGCCTTTCACGTAAGTAGTTGGGTCGCAAAAAGTGTTGTAGCGATACGTCACGTGGCTTGTGGTACTCACTTTACCTTTAAAAAGCTAGTGACTAATGCCATATGATATTATCGTCGTTAGACAAGCTACTGGACTTTCTTTATGTGTTTATTTAGATATCTGAACTTTACCATAAACTTAGATTAGTTGTGACTTGCTCTATCAGAAGCCCTTGTGTATCCCTCAGCTACTCTATCCCGGAGAACCAACCCAGACTTCTAGCTTAATCTGATTTGGAACTGGTTAACTAGTGGTCGCAACATTCGATTTACTTATAAAGATAAAAATACTAATTAACCTAATTTATAAATATTTATGACTCTGAGAGCCGTAGTATTGTAGTATCCATGTTTGGGAATAACATGACTCTGGGAGCCGCAGTTTTGCAGTTGGGAGCCGCAGTTTTGTAGTGTTTGTGTTTGGGCGACCATCCGTTGTGCTCCCCCGAGTCGCGTCCCCCAAACATCGTAAGTTCTCATTTGTCACAACTACGCATTTCAAAAACAACATTGAAATATGGCCTCAAATCATATTTTCCAGCGCGAAGAAAGTAGCGAAGACTTCAATGAAGCAGGTCTATCAGCTCAAAGAAGCAGTAATACTGATTGCTCATCAAGTGACCGAAGTGATGACGATTCTGATATATTTATATCAAAGATCAACCCCGAAGACAAGGATAATATTGAGAAAGCGAAGAAGGTCTTATTGGCTAGAGTAAGGACACAGGTAAGCACGAGTCTTATGTTACCTAGCCGCCAGAAGAGATATACACAGTCTTTCGGTCGGTTTACAACAAAGGTAGGTTTCACTAGACGGCATATTGATCCCTTTCACTCTGTTCGTTTAATGACAATCGAAAAAAGTTGGCTAAACGAACTATAGCACGTCCCGAATGGAAACTTCCCAGATGGGATGATGTATTTCCCCTTTCAATACACCGTATCGGAAGGATGGAACGTATCGCGGCATCCTTGGACTACCAAGAGACTCTTGAATTCGGACTGAGCGATGAAATAAGAAGCCGTATGGAGCGAAAGCAGGAGCTGGGGCAACGTAAGAGCTCACAGTAGATAGACGAAATATGACGGTATCTAGTGTATTGATAAAGCTTAAGGAAGCAGAACTATCTAGGGAGGAAATTCCCTCTATATAGGGGTTGTTGATTTATGAGTCATTTTGGTTAAGAGTCATAGTCAGCCCTATTAGGCGGGAACTGCTAATCCAACCGTGTGACTCCTAATTTCCAACTGTATCAATGATATTGGCTTTTGGTCGCCATCTTGGGGGACAGTTGTTTGCTGTTTGACCAGCTCGTTTGAAGGAGCAAAAGCCCTTCTAATTTCAAAAGGAGGAAGGTTTTGCAAAGACGTTACTCAAAGATCTGAGTATTTTCTGAAAACTTCGTCCATAATTTTCAGTGATCATCTTTGAAACTGTGATTCTTGTGGCAACTCAACCTTAGATTACAGTACGAAGCTCTGGGAAGCTTTTCATGAACTCAAGACTCAGTGCAATACTCCCATGCGTAGGCTTCACCCCTGAGTCTGTGAGATTGGTGATCTACACGTTCACTTCAAGTTGACGTATATTGCAGGTTTTAAACATGAATGATCTCGGACTGTCAAAAGCCTTTGCTGTCAGAGATGTGTGCAAAACGTATTGAAGCAAGCAAAAGATACGGCTCTTCGGTACCGCAGGAAAGGAAACATTGACCGTGTTCTGTCATTGTCTTTCACCTGGTCATTGTATACTGCGAAGAGGTGAAATATGCCTCTTGTTTACATAGGCGCACATGCAGTTCACTCTCCATGCTGTTTCGGTGATGTGGTCTTGCTCCATCTTGCTCCTGCAGTTGGGCATTTCTCTTTTGTCGATTGCAATCGGCTATAATCAACCTTTCAGACTCATCTAATGAGATTCTATAAAAGGCTCTCAATCGGTCGTTCAGTATAGAAAAAATCGTATAAATCCTTCTTGGATCATGGGTACAGCAGAAATGGTACTGTATGTGAACGTCTTACGTACAGACTATACTCTATACCATACCCGTACCGGCCAGGAAATAAGGAAACACAGGAACAGCGGCTCTCTCAATACTCGATTTTACTCAATTAACCCTATTCAGGGGTAAGAGTTAAAGGGGGAAATTCCTGCTTTAAAAAGCTATTCACGCATGACAGGGGGAAGTTTAATTCATATCACGATACCGAAAACGCTTTACCAGTAAAGCTAGGTCGAGGACTGGAGATCAAAGAAGTAAGTCCCACTTGCCGTTTACGAATGGAGTGCTAAATCGTGTACAGTCCCCAGTCTCACCTCCACCGAGGTCCTCGACCACCCCACCTGGAGAAAAGCACCGTTGAGCACCCGGTGGTTAGGGAGGCGGATTTGCGGACAGACGCTCGGTCCCGAGTGCGTGTCTAACGCCGCCATGTTACGTATTGGCCTTCGTTCCTAGCCTATATGAGGGGGATAGTTGTGGCCACCCCCGCCTAGATCATTGTGGCCCCTGCCAACGCTGCGTCGCGCTCACCTCCCCGTTTATAGCGAACTTTCAGCTAGATCATCTTAACGCAGAGAAGCCTTTGAGGGTTTCATGTACGTGCTGTCTAGTCAACGAGGCCGAATCGACGGGATTAACAGCTCAACTTCGTACAGTCAAAGAAGATTTAACGAAGATTGTTAAGAAGTCATGTCGAGAAAGGCGGCTGAACCACCCAAAAAACCAAAGCCGCCGACAACCCCAAGGCCATTGTCAAACCCAAAACCACCGACAAACCCAACGTGCCCAAGGCTTCACACGGAAGTGAGGAGAAAGCCGAAGACCGGAAACGCAATATCAAAACTGCAGCGGCCGTAAAACCTGCCGAAATGCCTAAAGATAAGGAAAAGGTAAAGGACAACGCAAGGGGACCTCGGGATTCTTTTTCAGTACCACCAGTCAAAAAGTTCAAGTCTGAGTACATCTCCGATAGTGAGGACGAGAAGGTTTCGGACATGGGTCTAAACCCAAACTTCAAGCGATTGATGAACGCGGCCACAGATTACCCCATAGATATGATCCCTATCATCAAGGAATTTCGAAAGATCATATCGAAAAACGACGAGGCTGTCCTCGCGGTAATCAGAACAGTCAGAGTTAAACACAACGACTTTTCGAGCATCTTAAAAGCCACGATAGCGAATACCGGATATGACACTTTCCAAAAGATATAATTTTTACCTTCAACAAATCACAATTCGTCTAGATTAACGACCTCACTCACCGGCTCTAACTCATTTATTCATGGCCACAAGTTCAGTCGGAACAAGCTTTTTCCTTTTTATTACGCTCGAGCCGAGCGTTCTTTTTTCGGAAATGGCAGCTGTTACGGATTGAAAATATCGAAACTAAATGAATAGCTGATGTCGATAGACCGGAATTAGATGAATAGCTAAAAGAACTCGAACGGTACCGGCAGAGACTTCTTCTCGCGAATACCGCTCAAGAGTAAAAACGTCAGATTCATACACAGCGGGAAAATCAATGGCAGAATAGCCCGAGGCGAAAAACACAGCTAACTCAACGCAGGAACATATTCCCCCTTAGAAAACTAATGCTAGCTAGAGCGTAATAACGAGCTACGAGATGTTAGATAGAAAGAACCCACCAAGAAGGACATCGGTGTGCACCCCTCCCTCTCAATCGCAGAAGCCATCTGGACAAGCAGCTTTTTGGAAAAAATCTATACAACGCAAGCCCACTAACATTGAGCGTTCTGAATGGGATAAGAATAATAGTGGCTCAGCGGAAGCAGCAGTACCATAGCGTTTGGTCTCTACATCACCATGAACCGTTTAGGGAAGCGCTTGAAGGGTTTTCCATTCCAAGCTTCTCTCTTAAACCCAGAGCCGATTCAACGGTGTAGAGACTCAATGCGCTCCACATTAGACTCCCCATGCCCCAATAGCCCATTCCTGCCTATACCATACCCGTTACTCTAGCACCAACCCTTGCCCCAACGTCTTTTGCTTTCTCTGTCGGGAGCGTATATCTCAAACTGAACGCGCAAGACACCCAACACTGCCACCCCTTCCACCATCGCCCTTACTCATACAAAAACACAGTGCATCCATCAAACCCGGAAGACTACGGAAATCGCTTAGCGAACGAGGTATTCTAAAGACGAAAAAATAATCTGATGCTGAAAACCAAAGATCCGTGAACGCCTTGGGTGCTGTCAATGCGACGCGGATACCTTGAAAAAGTCGAAAGTATTGAAGGGCGAGTTGGTGTGGTGGTGGTGATGGTGGCCGGCGAGCATTCAAATCGAGAAGGGTAAATTAAATGACGACCAGAAATGGATGTTTTTTTGCGCAGCTTTTAGCAAATGAAAAGGAGATGCCTGCACTCGACACTAAACTTCCTCTCTCTCTCCGTCCTTCTCTCTGCCCCTTTACTCCACACCAACCCAAACCAACCCCAGAACCAGTAAACCCGCAGCTTCACAACGCCCTTCAGTTACAAACACATGCTGCAAAGCGCGCACGCGCCGCGTCGGGCCGCGCTAAAGGCGAAGGAAGCGGCTGGCAAGGAAATTGAGTTATCAGAAAAGGACGGCGGGAAAGTGGCCGCTGAAAAAGCCTCCATCCGGAAGGGAGAAGGAGGATAAGAGAAGGAGGTGGTAAGATCATACGGGACAAAGTACCGCGCCGCGTCCAGAACAGAAGCTCTTTCCGAGTCGATGTTCTGTATAACTATTATCCCCCAAACAACCAACCACCCAACCAACCCGAAGCACCCGGTCTACATGCTTAGAAACACGCCGGGCGAGGCATTGCACATTCGTACATCTCCTTCACACCGGAGCGCTAGATCCAGTAACAAAATTTATCGTTTTTCGGAATCAGAATCAACATCGACACCTTAAAACAAACCATCACAACACCCTCTCTCCCCCAAAACCTCCAGCAAACCTCAACCTCCCTCCCAACCTTTTTCATTCCATTCCCTAAACCTTACTACTACAAAACCTCGAACCCTCGAAAGGCCGTGCATGATGGCTATCCAACCTTCTGTCTGCAGTAGCCCAGTCTAAATTCCTGGATTGAAAGCGATCATGCGCTTCTCAGTCAGTGTTCGAAAGGTTCAATTTTAGTGGGTTAGTGCGTTACTCAATTCGAACGTCGAGGGTCAGAAGACGATGCCGGCGGATCGCGATGCTGGTGGTCAGTTTTGAGGAGGTTGACGTGCTCGGGAGCATCACGGGCGTTGAGAACGATGCTCTAGACCTGAACTTGATAGCTGTATCCAAAGATTTTGTCAAGGTATATAGTAAAAGAGAATGAATCGACACTAGGATTTTGCCTCATCGAACCGTGCGGTATTCACACACTGCTCATTTTCTTAGCTGACGGAAATTCGAGATCCGAACACTGTAAATTTCCATCCTCACCATCCCATATATCCACTCCGTGAAAAGTCCCTGAATACTGTAGCTGTAATTGTAATAGCAATACCCTAAATCTCCTCATCACCCCACTTATAGCCATGCAGAACATCGCCGAGATGGTGTAGGTGTAATTGTAACATGGAACCATAATTTCATATGCAACTATTTACTGTTCTCCAACAAGGAAGAAGAAATATAGATGAAGTCCCAGTGCCCGTCCCGTTTGATGAGAAAATAAACTCCTCTTCCCCGGCATAGATAGACTATATGAGACATTCCGCGCCGGTTTCTTATGCTTGTCGTTATCCATGCTGCACCCATGCTGCACGGTGCACAAGAGATTCTGGCTGTTTTGAAGATTGACCGCTAGTTCAGAGCCAGCGGTAGGGGTCAAACGTAATCCGGGTCCTCCCTTCCCATTTCCCTGTCTCTTCTGATCCGGGCTGCTTCGGTGCCATCGTCAGTGAGGAGTTCTCTGAACCATGGATGCTTTAGGGCAGCTTTGGCTGTTATCCTTTGTCGTGGGTCGTAGACGAAGATTTTGCGGAGGAGGTCCAGGAAGAGCTTGTTGAAGGCGGTGTTGGGGGGGATGATATCCTGCTGCTCGTCAGATGATTTCCCTCAACCTGGGAAACTGGACTTACTTGGAGGTGCTTCATAGCTTTAACATATTTCTTCGAGGCCTTGGTTGTCTCGTGATTGGGGTAGTCAAGCTTGTAACCTCGAGTGAAGTACCTACACAGATTTAGCAAAGCAGTATGTGGACAATGGGTGCATTACTGACTTGGCAGCTTGATTTCCATTGCTCCCCCGACCACTGTTCTGGACTTGCCTGACCAGCTTAGTCTCCAGCTTGCCACCACAGATACTCTCCATCATAGCCAAGTGCTCGAGGTTGTCGTGCGTTTGGAATAATGCATCCCCGGTGAAAAATTCGACCAAGATGCAACCGATGCTCCAGATGTCACAGGGATAACTCCAACCTAAGTTTAAGATAATCTCCGGCGCTCGGTAGTGTCTTGTCGATACGACGGAAGAATGATACTCGTCGTCGAACGTAGCAGATCCGAAATCGATTAACCTGATCTCGGTGTCAAGCAGTACTCGCCTTTGTCTAGCAACGCGTTGCGTGGTAGTTGAAGACGATGGGATTTGGCGGTTATAGGTGAAGGTTTGATATGAGTTGCCTACAAGCAGAATATTCTCAGGCTTGAGATCAGTATGTATTAGGTTTAGATCATGCAAGACTGTGGGAAGCCGTTAGTACTGAAACAGAGTAACACGGGAGACAACGTACAGGCAACACTTGTTAACAGCTGCCGTGCAAAACTCTGAATCTGACTGCTTGGGAAAGGCACGAATTGATTACCCTTGAGGAAGTCAAAGACACTCTGACCGAGTAAATCCGTGACAATACATATGTGGTTCCGAAAGTCGAAGCAATCTCGAAGGTGTATGCATTTATTCCGATTCTCCCGGTCGTTGTGTGACAGTGTGGAAAGGACCCGTAGCTCTATCCGTGAAGCGTCTCTATACTTTTGAACGGACCGTATGATTTTAATGGCACAATTCGTTCTTGTCCGTCGGTCGTAGGCTTCTACCACCTTTCCAAATGTGCCTTGGCCTAATAATCTAGAGACTTGGTCTGCACGACATTAGCTACAATCACCAGAAAGATTCTTGCAGTTTTTAGAGCCTCAGTACTTACATCTATCGCCCAGATCTGTATCTGAAGTGACGATGTAGTGGCCATCTTCATCGTCAATTTTCTGCTGGCCAGTCATAGTCTGGACGCATGTTAGTTGTCCGTCATCCAACATCGACCGCGAAGCCTTACATCTCTAACTGGTGGAACGTGCACCTCCTTGGCCTTGATGGGGGGCTTTGGAGGCGGTACGTAGGAACTGTAGGCATCGCCGTTGGTCTCGATCTCCTTCTTTTTCTTCTCATCCGCGGTTTGTTGGCGCGTGACACGTTTTCTTTTTTGACCTACCGTTCCATCCTCGACGTAAGCTCCCATGCTGCCGTGGCTTGTATGCGAACCTAGTGATGTAGGAGCAGTAGTTTGCAGTGATGTTGTGCGATCGGTAGAGATCGTGGTTGATCCGGTGTGGTCGTCGTGGGTTGTTCGAGGGTTGGAATACGTAGGCTGTTGATATTGAACCGGCTCATAGACAGGGTTTTGACCCGTCTTCCGCTTTTTGGTTGCGTGCTCCGGTTCTCTCACGACAGTCCGCATTGTGTTATTTATCTGTTCGTCTTCAACACGTTTTTGTGGAGGAGGAGAGTCGTCGTCGATGACAATGATCTCTTTTGGAGGGCCATTTTTATAAAATTCGTGCCAATCCGGGCGTCTTTCCCGCTTTCTTGACCCTTGCATGGTGGATGTGGATTGAGCTGCCGTAGCGTTGCTCAATTGCTGGGGCGGTCTTGAGGTAGAGGACGTGGTAGTATTTCGATTGTGAGCAGGTTGATGGGGAGTAGGATAACTGTTGAAGGAAGGAGCTAATCGTGACGACCCATTCATTAAAGTACTACTGGCGCCATAATGACCCGAGTTGGATTGGTAGGTCTGGTGATTCGAACAGCCGTAGTGAGAATTATGATGAGGAGGAAGTGTTGCCATTATGGTTGAGGGAGTGGACATCTCATTGAGGTATTCGGAGATTTTGATGTTGGCTAGAAGACAATTTTCGCTGGTGCCAGGCAAATTAGACTCTGAAACGATTTGGCGGCGGATCTACTGGGCAAATGCAACAACGGTCAGTGGACTTGTCCAAGCCCCAGGTTGACTCCGAAATCCAGTACTGCTTCGTCGTTACAGTCTCAGTGGGGGAAGCATGAATTTTCGTGGGCCTTCTCGGTCGCGCGTTAGGAAGAAGGCGGAGAAGACAGCCCACGTTGTCGAGGCACTCGTCGGAGGCAATGGCAGAGGCTGAGCAGGTTTGATGGGGGGACCTCAGAGTCGAAAGGGCAATGAGATGATTAGGATGGCATGGTCAGTGAATAGACTATCCAGTTGGTGAATAGGATCTTTGTTCCCTCAGCGATTCGGGACTGAGGAGATGAAGTTGGCCGATCGAGGGTGCCACCAAGGTACCGACTGGGACTGTGTTTCTGCGTATCTTCGTCTTTTCGCAGGCCCAACGTAGCGCTTATCCTCTTTAGGATTAAGCTCTTCCCGGGCTCGGTAGCACTAAATTGATGACGAATGACGAATGACGATTGAGAGCCCTAATGCCCTAATCGAGTGTTTCCCATCGCTGCCCCCGTTGTCTCGTTGCTGCCAATAAAGCATCGCATCCTCTTATCTACTCGTACCGTCGCTGAGAGACTTTTTACTCATGTATTCACACCACTGGTCGAAAACATTGCTCTTACTACCTTACATTGTTTTATAATTACGAAAATTGCTAGTAATCACATGAGTTTGACCGACTGGCCTCTCGTATTTCACGCATCTTGTGGTCCCTCATTTTCGCCCCGAGACGTCATCTTGCTGACACAGGTAAACCTTCTGCTTTTGTATTTCAAACCACAGTCACACCGAAATATGCCTGGAAAGATCCAAGTTTATTGAAGGTTGGTTCGCTCCCAGAATTCCATTCTGCGCGCCTCTTCTATGGAAGCATATTTGTGTCAGGGGGGAGATGACCCTGAATGCGGCTGCCCCAAAAAGGTCTGGAAAGGAAGTATATCCCAGCAGCCTGGTACATCAGGCCAGGAGAGCCCTAAGCCCCATCAACGCCGTGGCGTACTTCTACAATGATGTTCCTTTTCAAAAACTCCCCAAAATGCATACCAATCAGAGCCTTATGCGGCCCTCAGTTCTTCTGGGACCAGAGAGGCGCCACCGTCTCGACAGCCCTCTCCACCACTGCCCTCACTCTATCCCTCAGAACTCCATACTCGCACTCGACCTCTAGAGTCTCTAGCCAAACCTTAGCCACGTGCTTGTCGACTCTGATCTCAATTCCAGGAACCGGAATACCAGCGGTATGTAACCGTTCGATCTCCTCCGCCTCGAGGTCCGATAGGTCTTCTTCGAAGTCTTCGCCTTTGGTCCCTTCCGCGTCAACAGATGACTTAGGTGTAAGCTTGGGATGAGTTATAGGTGTTATCGAAGAGCCGAATTGTGCTTCAAGAAACATGCAAAGGTGCGAGAAGCGTTCTTCGGGAGTGACTTTAGCATGAGGATTGCGATGGTTATGACTCTGGTGCTGGCTTCTTGATGATTCTTGAAGGATGTCAGTAGAAGCTCGCTTGCCCATAAGGCGGAGCACCTACGTTTCACGGCTGCTGGGCTGCTCTCAACGGTGAAGAGCACGGCCAATATAGCATCAGCAATACCGTCATTCAGCATGTTCCCTTCCCATTCCACTTCCACTTCACCACTATTCTGGTATCGTACAATGACACAGCCCATGACAAGGTAAGCCACCGGGTGAGGTGAGTGAACAATTTCCTCATCAGCCCCTTCTTCATCATGCTTGATACCGTTGCCGTTCACTGACGCTGTTCCATTTGTCAGTGACTTCTTCCTTGCTCCAATTTCCTCGATAGCTCCAAAGGTTCCCTCTAATGCCCACTTGATGAGATCAATGCCGGCTGCGCTTAAGGTGATTCTCTGCTTGCATGTGATGGTTGTCGTGGTCAGCCCAGCATACTCCCTAAGATCATCGGCTGCCATAAGAGACATCTTGAAGTCGTTCTGCACCAACACCCCAGTGATTAGCTGCATGTCATTTGGATCGGGTGTATTTGGTGGAGGAATTTGCGCTAGCTTGCCTACAACTTTGGCGGTTTTGTCTGTTTTGAATGGGATCCGAAGTTCTTCCGTATTGGCAGGACTGTATATTTTGGTCTTTGCTGTTTTATCAGCGTTGAGTGAAAGAAGTTTTGATTTTAAGCGCATCATATTGTGCTTCTCTCCATGTACGAGGATCTGGGTGAATGTTAGTGAGCATATCTGTAATTTTATATTTCCAGTGCCTACCACGACAGGAGCAGCAACCTCTTTGATGAACTCCTGGTTTTCCTGGCCATCTACATGGGCAGCAAAGCTGTATTCTGCAACACTACATCGTCGGGGAATCGTGGCCTTTTCTTGTTCGCCTGTGGCCCCACCTCTGGATCTTCCAATTGCAGCCGCGCTTCTATTCCCCATCATAGCGGGGATGCTTTCTGGCTCGTGGAGGATCTCCTTGGCCATAGTCCCTTCAACACTGTAGCCGGTGATTACAACTCCATTTCTATCGTTGGGTGCCCACCTTTCCAGCAATTCTCGGCTGACTCCATTCTGTAACATACCAGGGCTTGCCAGCATCACACACCCACCTACATCATCGAACCTCTCAAGGTTCTTGAGACTACGGATGAATCG
>JAABUO010003755.1_pt1 | contig 18030 bp, 26 predicted proteins | sample 5559291 | NCBI WGS metagenome assembly JAABUO01 (sample SAMN10711878, study PRJNA513372) | rock metagenome | isolation source: Antarctica rocks | place: Antarctica: Victoria Land, Finger Mt sud | reverse complement strand
ATGTTTGCAGGCACGCCCCAACATTGGCTTGCATGCTGTGACACCTTCACATCAAAAGTCAGAAACTTCACATGCATGGGGCCAAGAATGAAAGCATCAGGTCATCACAGGTAGGCTTGCATGCAGGTGACATTGCCAAGCAGGCAGCCGAAGTGCAGAAGGGTGTGCTGAAGGATGCCATGAAGGTCTTTGATGACACTCGCCAAGCCTTTGAGGATGCCCGCCAGGCCCTCGCTCAAGCAGCAGACCAGGTGCAGTTACGCTCGAACACTGCATAAAGACAAGAGTGTAGTCACGCTGCAACATCGCATGCATACCAAAGTGTAGGTACATTGTGATGTTGCATGCGTTTTGGTGTGCAGTTATGCTGTATCATCGCAATGCATGCTGGAGTGTAGCTGTGCTGTAACATTGCATGCATACTGGGGTGTAGCTGTGCTACAACATTGATTGCATAGTGAAGAACAGATACATTGTAACGTCGTCTGCATACTGGAGTGTAGTTACGCTGTAACATTGGATGTACAATGGAACAACTTTTGTTTCTGCAGGATCTTGCTTGAATAGACTCACATGCTGCCATAGATACCTCACGCTCTTGTCACTGCTATCACCAAGTACATTGCTAACGCCAGTGTCTCAATGCTGTCTTACAACAATTAGGATATTACACCAGATGCATTTGATCATTCTGTGTGCAGATGACCATCACAACTGATCTGCAAACCAGGCAGACAGGTCATGCAGGCGAGGCCATGCTGCTCAACACGTGTCTGCTGCACACCAGGTGGAGACAAGTCTGAGCTCAATCGGGCAGCTCTCAGGTCTCACAATGGACATCTTGCGGGATACTCTTCTGGGTAAGGAAGTGAGCAAGCTGAACAAGCTGGCCAGGCTGCACCCCACTATCACAGACTGTGAACGCATCTCCAGCAAGGCCAGGTCTGGCCCCAGCTGACTGCACAATTATGAATGCATAGTTGTGAATGCGGGATTGTGAGTGCATGATTGTGAATGTATGATTTTGAATGCGTGACTGTGAGTGCATGATTGTGAATGCATGATTGTGAAAGCATTATTGTGAATGCATGATGGTGAATGCATAACTTTGAATGTGTGATTGTGAATGCAGGACTGTGAATGCATGACTGTGAAAGCATGATTGTGAATGTATGATTGTGAATGTATGCTTGTGAGCACATCTCCAGCACGGTGAGGACCGGCCCCAGCTGACTGCATACACTGTCTCCTCTTGATTTTTGTTTCGTTGCATTGGCGCAGTGAGGTGACTGCCATTCTCAAACGGGCAGTAGGACTTCCTACCCAGGGCCCTGGGCAACAGCCCCAGGGCCAGTCCCAGCAGCCCAAGAAGCCAGTGCCCAAGGCAGACTCCAGACTGACCTCTCCTGCAAGCCCTATCATGGCAAGGACAGCGTCTGCTGCTGCACCTGCCTCAGCACCTGCGGTTGCCACTGCTCCTGTAGCTGCTGCAGCTGCTGCTGCTGCTGCTGCTGCTCCTCCACTCCCAGATCAGATGCCAGGCACCTCCAACGGACCTGAGAAGATGGGTGAGTCTGGTCATCAACAAGCTGCCGGAGATGTGACGGTCAAGCAGCAGCCTTCTGACATGAAAGTGGAACCAGCATCCCAGGCCAGCTCACCTGCCAACAGGCCAGTTGCAGGAGCTGCTCAAGCAGGCCCTGGGGCCGCCCCAGGCAATGCCCCAAACCTCAGGGCAGACCCGCATCCTGCCCTAGATGCTGCGCAGCCAATACCAGCAGGCAGTCAGCAGCAGCTCAAGCCAGCAGGCAAGCTGCCACCGCCAAAAGCCCAACATGCTATTCCAAGCGCAACAGGGACGGCAGGCCAGCCACATGGGGATTCAGTAAGGGGCAAGGCTATCGCAATCCTAGGGCTGGCTCTGACCAGCCCTACCGACCTGACCCCCCAGGAAGCTGCTGTGGCTTTGGAAGCTGCTGTCTTTGCTCATTTTGCAGAGCATGGTGTGCCTGGCATGAGGTCAGCCACTCTTGCACATGGTTTGCAAATCATTGGCAGACATATTTCTTGCCCAAATCATGCCTTATCCATTGTTGACTTGCTGTAGCATGCCTGTATTGCTGCTCATAAGGACTCAGCTCTACAGTCCGAGCTTGCGTATTCTCAAGACAACTCATGCACGATTGCAAAACGTCTTCAGCCAGCTCTGAATGCTCTGACAGAAGGTGCATACAATCTGTATTCAACCAGCAGCAGTGTTTTATTTCTATCAAGTCAGCACTGAGAAATCATTCAAGTCATTCTTTAAGTCATTGTTCAAGTTGTTCAACTCATCAAATACCCTTTGAGTCCTTCAAGTCATTTGTGTTGTGTTGTGTGCAGGTATAAGAGGCGGCTGCATGCCTTGTGGAGCTACCTGAGGGGCACAGATCAATCCCCTGCTGTGTCACACCTCAGACAGAAGGTCCTGAAAGGCAAGTCGCTGCGCTGTGTTTTCTCAAGCATCTAGTACTGCAGCTCAAGGTGCTGCCAAAACACTGCAGCACCTAGACCATACATGCTGCAATCACTTGGAATGTACACTAGCACAGACAGACATGCTGTTTGCAAGTCTCCAACACTGCTGCCTCAACATGCAGCAATATTCTGGCAGCAACACACATGCAACCTGGCAACCTCATACACGCAGCAATCGCTTGAACTGTACATCTGCACAGACACACTGTTTGAGTAAGTGGCCTGCACTGCAGTATGAACAGCACAACCGTCTGTGCATGTGTATGCATCCAGTGCGGTCACTGCTTGTGTTGCTGTGTTCAGCTACTGCACTGTCATTTGACAGGCAAAGGCATACAAGCATTAGTTTTGTTCATTTGCACATTCATTTGCATATTCATTTGCATATGATGTTGTACATCATTATTATCTGTCTTGCTTTGCTATGATTCATTGTCCCTCTGGCACTGGTAAGATGAATGCGCATTGGTTCTTAGCAGTAAGCACATCATCAGGCTGATCAGCAACATGCATAAGGATCAGTCCCTGTGCATTTGCTTTCTGTGAACACCAGCTGGTATGCTTCAGGCGAGATTCTGACCAAGACTCTAGCTAAGATTGACAGAGCCCAAGCACAGCACCTCTGCAATCTGAAATCCAATGGCACGCAGCGCCCTCTCCCGCAGCATGCACAGCAGGCTCAACCACAGCATCAGCAGCCATTTCAGCAGCAGCAGCAGCAGCAGCTACCACCCCCACAGCTTCAGCAGCAGCAGCAGCCGCCTCTTTATGCATCACAGCAGCAGCAGCAGCAGCAGCAGCAGCAGAAGCCGCACCAGGTGCAAGACCCAGCAGCGCAGCCACAGCAGAAATTGCACCCATGGCAGCAAGCCTCCGCAGCTGCCCCTGTAGCTGCTGCTGCTCCTCTGCCGTACAGCACACCAAGTGCATACTCATATGAGGCTGCTTCCATGTATCAGCAGCCTTGGCATCATCCACACCAGCAAGCGTATGCGGTGGCTGGGCCAGTGGTTTTGCCAACACAGCAAATGCCACACCCAGGGGCAACCCTTCCCCTTGCCCAAGCCCAGGCTGCCACTGCCGTCCCACCGCCGCCGCCAGCTGGTGACCCACTCCCAAGCGCATCTTCTTCAGGCGAAATGGCAGCAGCTCCGCCTCCCCCAACCGGGGACCCCCCTGAGCCCCCTGCTGCACCCCCGCTGCCACAGTCTACTGCTTCTGTAGTGCTCCAAGCTGCTGCTTCCCAGCCACCAGCCGGTACCACCAACCTTGCTTCATCTTCTGCCATGCCAAGGCCCGAGTCTGCTTCTGCTGCTGCTCCCCATGCCAGTCAAGCCCCGGGGATGCCTGTAATTGACCCCAGTGCTGATGCCCCAAGTGCAACAGCCACCACACGGTCGTCAAACAATCATGCTGGAGCAGCATCGCAAGCAAGGTTGGAGGCAGGGCTGCGCAATGAGACCAATTTAGATGCATCAGCGCCCATGAGACAGCATGGGCCTTCTGCACAGGCTGCACCTGTGTGGCTTCCTTCTAAAGGTTTAAATGTGCGTGACTCACCAGCTTCGTTTAGTAAGATAGACAACGACTTTGGTTCTGATTCTGACAGGCCACCAGGGGTGGATGATGAGAGTACCATGTCTGATGCTATGGACAGGACTTGAAACCAACATGTACCATTAAATTGGTATGCAATCGATCGAGTGAGACCTGGCACATTTGCACTGCCTATGCTACAGGGTATTTCTTGCAGATGCTTCTCCTTTTACCGCAATTGAGCTGTTTGTGACCGTGGACAGGTCCTAAAAGCAGGTACCACTGCTTTGACTCAGCCTCCCGATGGAGATTAAAGACATGACCATAATTTGCCCTGATCAGCGAGAGGGAGAGATTGCAAGCCAGCTAACACGTATAGAAGAAGAAAGAAAAGATCCAATCTGGAAGCATCATGAAAACTCGACAGTGTGATAGCTAATTAATGTCCACTCAAATTGTACGTAATTGCAAGACGATTGCATAAGCAACCAGCGCCTTCGCGGCTGTCTTTGCAGACTATAATTCCTGCCCCTTTGTCAAACTTCAACATGGCGCAAATGCAGAATGTTTCTTCATCATCTTGTGTCCACACTGCGTATGCAAACACTCAGCAGACTTTTCTGCTAAGCCGCACGCAAAGATCCGGCTGCAAAGAAGGACTGGCATCTGCAAAAGCTGTGCAAGCTCCCCGCAACAACAGGCAGCGATCGGTCGTCATAGCAAGGTCTATCAACGCGGCGGCTGTAGAGGCTCCTCCCAAGATCGAGGTCATCAAAAAGGACACTATTGAGGTGCTGAAGGTAAGGGTCCGTGATGCTCGAAACTTGATCTACAGTGCATAGAGGTTAACGTCAACGTTGGGGCTGGTATACGACGACGCAGCTTGTCGCGCTGCTGAGGCGACAAGTCACTTGCGTATCCATCAACACCACAGAAATTGCTGCGTGTCGCTGACCGCAGGACTTTACTGCTTTCGACCTTGATCAGTACATAGCGGGCGGGTCCAAATCCTGGACATTTTGGAACTGTGAGCCTAGCACTTTCCCTTGGGAGTATGGATCTGTAGAGCACGCCTACATACTGCAAGGAAAGTTCAGCGTCCAGTACGAGGGAGCCAAGCCTGTGACAATTGAGGCTGGAGACTTTGTGAGTTTTTATGACTACACACGCAGTATCCATCAGGGTTTGCAACCTTCTGCCTACCTGCAGGTCAAGTTTCCTGTGGGCATGACAACTTTTGTTGTGATGGAGCCTACCCGCAAGTTCTTCAACCTTGCCTGAGTGTCAAAGCCTGCTGCTGGCAGGAGCTGCTGTCTCCAGTGATAAAGCTGCAGACAGCTGTTGTAGCACTTACAAGCTGCTTGAGCTCTTGCAAAGTGCTGATAGCACTTTTTGCTTGCGTGTTTTGTCCAGGTAGTACTAAACAACTGCTTGCTTCCTTTTGTTCCAGTGTGGCAGTGTCACGGTCACAGTAGTCAGCTGCTTGTTTGTGGCTGCATTCTCATTGACATATGCAGCTGTTTGAGTCAAGCCGTTTGCAGGTCCTGTCAGCATTGAAATGCATGTATCCGTGATAGTGAATAGGCATTGGCAACTGCAGAGACATGTATGCATAATATGCAAAGCCACACGAGTGTAATATTGTGAAGTGCAATATTGTGCAATACTGCATAAACATTTTTCATGCAAGTCTGATCAAGCTGATTTTGCTCATTCTGTGCAACTACAAATCACGGTCTGGTCAGCTGGTGAGACCTAGGTCAGAACCCATATTGAAATATTGGGGCCTCAGATTTGCAAATTGTGAGGGTGCACAGCTTTGATGGGACAAGCTTTGAAAATGAGTAGTGAGCAGGCATGCAATGTGTAGGCTGCTGCAAAATAAATTGTCTTACATTACAGGCTGGCAAGTTGTTTAAAGTTGACAAAACTGCTGTCTTGCAATTGGCAGTTTGCAATTGCTAACACGCAACACAATGTTTTACACAGTCAACTGTGATCAGCTTTTTAGGATGTGAACTATGCATGTAAAGATAAAAATCATCGACGCAAAATATGCAACACAAGCATGCCTTTCATGCTACCAGCTACCAAAAGTCCTTGGTTAAATAAGCGTATCTAAAAACCAGCATTTCAACAAAGTGGAAAAACCGCTAATAGTGTACAACAAGTTTAGGTGACAAAACAGAAGGTGTGCACAGCACTGCACAATTCAGAACATTAAACAGGCACAACAGAATTTGCAGAAAGAACTAGATCATCTCCATCGCTTGCAGCATCCATTGCATCAGCCTCATCATCAGATGAAGGTCCAACAGGAATTGGCTCATCTGCTGCAGCTGGGGCATCTGGAGTTAAAGCAAGTACAGGTGGCTCATCATCCAGAGTTAGATCAATGACTGCGGGGGTGACTTTCACAATTTCAGTACCCCGCACCTTGAAGGTGCCTTCAAATCTGATCATCCCAAGCCTGTCCATCCAATCATGTGACATAGGAGACTGTGCACTTTGCTCCACAATGGAGTCCAAGCCATGGCACATTTGCCTAGCTTCACCGTCGCAAGTTACAGCCCTAATAGGCTTGCCCTTACGCAGTATCAACATTGCCAACCTGGGTGTGACCAAATGTGCTTCACCAGCACTTCCACATGCACCTGTAAAAACATGTCATTAAACATTATTGAGGAAAAAATGCTGAATCAGCACACAGCAAAAATACGGCAACAGCTCACCACACACTCGCCCAAGTGGGTAATCTGCTGTCACAGGCACTGGTAGAAATGAGGTGCTGTTGCAGTCCCTACAGAGACACCGCATGTCCCCAGGGAAAAGCACAGGATTTTTAACAACAGCTGTTCCAGAAACTGTTAATGTTGAAAAGCGCTCACCCGAAAGACCGAAGTGACGGAGATTGCCAATCTTTCATCATGAATCATCAATGCAAGTACAGTAAACCCTATGACACCCTGCAAACCTATGCAAGCCAAAAGTCAACCCATGTCGCTGCTTGCACAAGCCAAACTGCAACGACAGATCCGTCAGCTGCCCATGCTGTGACTTCCCTTGCAGCACGCACTTCTCGGTTTCTGCGTCGATGCTCATCGCAGTCAGCTGTTCCTAGCTTCCTGACCGAGACTCTGAGTTGACTGTCGACACCGCGCAAGGCAAGGGCTCACTGAGCCCCAGGGGTCATCATGTTGAGCCCTGAGCCTATTCTCGACATTGTGCGAGGACTCAGCACGGTACGCCTGTGACCTTGCGTCCTTTCAGAATTCAATGTCAGGCCTTGCTTGCCTTGCGTGCGACAAACCCAACATGGGGAACACCAAATGTGAGAGTCAAGTATTAGTATGCCACATTGTCTCAGCCCTGCAGGTCGCTTCAGGGACCATTGTGCTCAATCAGCTCAAGAATGTGTATGAAGAGCTGTTCTACACAGAGTGTGACAACTGTCGTGGGACAGGGCGCATGACATGTCCCATATGCCATGGCAGAAACAAGTGCCGGTCCAGGCCTCTAACACCAGCAGCAGCAGCTAAGCTAAAAATGCCCGGAAAATATGAGGAACCTGAAGACTCACAGTAAGCTTGCTTTCTGGTCTGTCAGAACTACACGCAGTGTAAACCAGCATGCCCACCGCATCAGTCATGCAGCATATGTAGCTGCAGGCTACAAATTCTTCTTGCAAACAGTTTTCTGCATGCCAAGTGACAAGCCAAGCTGGTAGCGTGCTGCTTCCAAAGACTTGAATCTGAGGACATGCAATTCTTATGCAGCTACGAATGCATACGCTGCGGCGACAAGTCCCGTTTCGACACCTCCTTTGAGGCAGACGATGATGAGAACGAAGCATATGCGGTCATGGATAACCTGAAAGCAGCCATGGCAAACAAGTGAGTACACGTCTGCAGGCTCACTGGCATCCCTAGTGCAGCTGTGACCCCAGCTGTATAACCGCCATGCAACACAGGTTGGTGGACCTTGTCTAGTCTGTTTTATGACACATCAATACTAGGATGGTGACTGCCAAAACGGAATCTCATACAGTCAGCAACTCAGAAGCGCATGTACGAGACCCTACATGAAGAACAAATGAGCACACAAAGACAATAAGCGGGGATGGTGTGTTAGCATGAGGTGTTTGCAAAGCGCACTGCAGTGATATTTATGGCATTCTGCTGCGGTGTGTATCATGCGTAATCTCCTGTGGATTCAAAAGCAAAAGATGGGGTGTTTTACACCCCATCTTTTGCTGTTCACTACATTCTGATCAACAGTAGGAATGCGTCAAAAGCTTTTGTTTGCATGGTATGATATGTAGGCTTGTACTGGACTATGTTACTGCATGGGCAAGCAGACTTTGTTATGGTCCAGAATGGTCAGGCAGCATCATGCTTTCTTGTTTTACGCTCAAGAAGACCACTGGCAAATATTTTGTTCAGGAGCGTCACTGCTAAGCTCTTTGATGTGCAGAATGGTGCCAAGGCCGCTGGGCATTCTGGCCGGTACTGTACCATGTGCTGAGTGTGGAGGCAACCCCAAAGTGCATCTTGTCTCAGCGAACCTGGAGAATGTGCTAAATTTAGCGTTGCCTTGGGACTTCAAGGTCAGCTTCTGTTGATAAGCTTGTTTCAAACTGCTTGAATGCTGCCTAACATGTCCAGCGCCTCTCACTGATGCCCAAGCAACTGAAGCTGTTATGTCCAGAAAGCTGTGGTTTTTAGGTGTAAGCCAGCAAAGAGGAAATGCGATTGTGCTCTTTGAGCAGCAGCTTTGACTTCTGGCACTGTGTTTCAAATTTTCAGCATGGCGTACAGTGTGCACTTTTGCTAACTGATGCACACTGTGTTGACCGGCACTGCTGCAATCAACAGCAGAATGTTGGCTGCTGTTTATGAATCATGGTCTTCTGACCTCTCAGTCTTGATGTCAGTCTGCGTAAGAAGCCATTACCTAAAGGGTGGCTTGAGACAGACCATTGTTGTTTGGCGTGTCCGGCAGGCCAGATGACATGTTACTAAGTGCAGGTGGCACAAAGGGTGGCAAAGAGGAGAGGCATTGCTCAGAAAGGAGGCAAGAAGCAGAAACAACGGGACAGAGTCTATTTGGAATACCCTAGCAGTCCTGTCATGCCTGAAGAGGGTGAGTCATGTTTGGACATAGCAAGCATTTTGCTGCACTGCACTGCCAGATCTATGTCGTGCATTTGTCTGCAGGCTGAATGTCAATGGCATTTGAACTGCACTGCATGCCAGCTTTGTCCACTGTATTGCTGCCAAGCACTGATGTATGTTTTGGTCAGGTTGCTGTCCTGTGCTTGTCACGAGTTTGATCCGATGACATGTATCAGCTTCAGTAAGACTGGTACCGGTTGCATGTTGAAGTACAGCACCTTGCACATGTTCTCGATCCCCTGTCGTGCCCTGCTTACCCTTGAATCACCTCCATCGGTGCATGAGCGTATTGGTGGTGGTAGACAACATGTATAGCAGGTGCAGCTGGCCAAAACCAGCAAGCCTAGCACAGGGTCAAGCTGAGCTGGTCCTGCAGCTGGTGATACAACATCACTGATTTGGACTTGCGTTCTACCTGACTAGCAGCAATGCGCGGACTTCCTGCCTGAATTTCAGGAGTTGTCTGTGGGTTGCTGCGATCCAGGTAGACTGCAAGTCAACAACAGTGATGCTGTGTCACCAATTGCAAGGCCAGCAGGTTTGACCCTGTGCTAGGCTTGCTGGCTCTGGCCTGCCTGGCCTGCCATACATGTTGCTTACCACAGCTCAATGCGCGTGTGCCTATTGGATGCTGGAGGGGCTCCACAGTGCTTGGCACTGCATTGGCCTCCCTACTGCCTGACAGCATTCTCATACAGCCAGAGCTTGTGTGCCTGGAGTGTGCTGCAGGTTGCACTTGGCTGTGTTCTGCGCCCTGTGTACTGCCCTCGTTTGTGCAATCATATCATATTGGCATTGTTGAACCTCAACACCTATCTTAGATGTTATGTCGTGCATGTTGGGCTTTCTGTTGTGCACATGAAAGTGTCTTTGTTCTCAGCTCTACCTTGCTAAGACCTTTAGACTGTAAGTGTGCTGCAGTGCAACTGAAGAAGGTGGAGAAGAAGACGCACCAGGAGGACATCACTGGCGCAATCACTATGACTGCATCTGATCAGCTGCAAATGACAGACTATGTCTTGAAGTATTATGAAGACTCTGATGTAGAAGATACATAAACTTACTGCGTGAATAAACCCACAAACTGCCATGAACAAAAGTGTTTTCGTCACATGCATTGTCGTACATGCCCTTCGTTTGTGGACCGACATTTGTTGCATGGATGCATGTAACATGCCGTCGACAAGGCAAAACACCAACTATGAGTATCCCGGAGTACCAAGGTGTGTTTGAATGGCCATTAATCTGTCATTTGCATGAAAACCCACAGCTTGACAAATGCGCATCTTGCCAGTAACTGAACTTTAGCTTGTGTTCAGCCATCTGTGTATTAAGCACACGTGGGTTGACTGCAAGCAATGTCATCTTCAGCAAGAAAGAAATTTGAGCCAAACTGACAGCTTCTGCATGCCATGCATAGCTGCAGAGTGGACACCACGCTGTCTGCAGGCAATTGCCCAAGCTGTCTGTGTTCAATGCAATTTATGTCCACACAGTATCATTCATAAAACAAAGCATAGACATCACCCACATGACTATTCCAAATGTGCCTTCCAGCACTTCAACCCATCTTGAAGTCAGCCATTAGCTTGCTAGACAGCACCTGAGTGGGCGCTCTCAGACTGACCCTGTGATGTATGTCAGAGCCACTAAAAAGGTCACCCCCAATATGATGTACAGGAACCAGTTGTTAGCCAAAGGCTGCATTGCACAGAGGCATGTCAAGCTTGAAGGGTTTCAATGAGATCTGGTGGTGATCACTTCATATGAGCAGTCACTACATTGAAGCAGCACCAATGTAGGGCAGGACTTGTACATTGCGGCTGTTCATTGCCACTAACCTGATTGGGTGCACCACCGAAGCCAAGATACTCATCCCGCAGTTTTTTCTTCATTTCCTGCAACAGCAGCTTTTCTGAGTCAACATTGCAGTCCAACAAAGGACTGACTGCTGTAGACCTTGTGTGCAAGGGGCCAGGAAAGCACAGAAAGAATAGGGAGAAAGAGTAGCATCAGCGTAACAAGCTATGAACTGACCACACCACAGGCAAACTTGCCGCAGCAGCTTGCTCAAAGCCATGAATAGCTTTGCACAGTTTCATTTGGAAGACAAACAGTTTCCAAGACCACCCTTACCGGTGAGACCTCACTCCTGGGAGTAGGCTGCAGGAACAAAGTCTTGTTTGTCAGCAAGCCTGATCACTAGAATAAGAAGCCGCATTTCTCGTGTGATCTTTGGAATAAAGTGAAAACTGTCTCATATATTCGAAATATAACATGCCACTTCTACGCTTACCGGTAACTCATCAATATATGCGTTGCCTCCTTTGTTTACAGGGTCTTTGTCCTTGCCTGCTTGTTCCTTTTCTCCTTGTTTAGAGTCTTCTGCACGTACTTCCATTCGACGCGGCCGGTGTGTTTTGAAAGCTTGGCTACGCGAAATCCGTCCTCGACAAGGAGACTGCGTGTGCAGGCTTGGCCTCAACGTGCATGCTGGCATGGTGATGGTCGCCATGGGGAAGGCAAGCTACTGCGATTCGGTGAACAAACAACAGCAAGGGGCGATGCTGCTTCTCAGCTGCAAGTCGTGACTCGACTCTTGTGTTCTATGCGCTTGATGAATTGGCTTGTGCGTATGTGGTTCGTGAGCGTTTCAAACTTTCTTGCATGTTGGGTGGGGATTCGGATTCATGGTTTGTGCTATATATACGTACTCTGTCTCTCTCAGTGCATTGCAAATGACATCAAAGTCAAGTGCAGAATCAAATGCTGAAGTAAAAGTTGCGCAGCGTTCAAAGCTGGGTTGGACTGACTATCCCAGCTTCGCTACGTATTCGTGGACGCCCATGCATGCCAATTTCTGAAGCCTACCTCATAAGGCGGCCACACCGTAGCCTGCAAGCTCTTGACGGTTTGCACTACATACCAAATTATCTGAATGAATCACAGCAAGACCGACTGCTGAAGGACGTCCATAGCTCTAAGAGCAAGTGGACACAGGTGAGCCCTGGGTTGGGCTTCTAAAGCTCATCCCATCTCGATTTGTCAACATATCTTAGCACGAACTGCAGAGAAATTGCAAGCCTGCAGGTATCAGGCAGGAGGTTGCAGAGCTATGGCGGTACAGTGCATGAGAAATGGGGCGGTTTGCTGCAAGCTCCCATACCAGCTTGGTTACAAACAACGCTCTCAAAGATTGATCAGGACTTCCACTTGTATGATGGAGCAGCCAATCACGTCCTGCTGAATGCATATGAGCCTGGACAAGGAATCCTAGTAAGCTCTGCCACAGCATCTCTGGAGTTTTGTTGTCTCTGACTGCATGTGGCAAATCTTAGCCGTTGCACATGTGGGATGCAGCGATTATTGCTAGTAGAATGCAAACTCATGATTCACTTGTCCAGAATGAAACAGATACGCTTGAAAGCTGAATGCTCTGTTGATCCTGTTGATGTCCTGCACAAGCTCGACCATGCCATGCCTAAGCGCGCACACTCGGTATGTGCAAACAGTAGCGACTTAGTCGCAGTACATGGTGTAACTTCACATATGAGTGCAACTGTTGGCATGTGCAGTGTAGGCTCATGAGGACGGCCCAGTATATTATCCAGCTGCTTGCATCCTAAGCTTGGGCAGTTCTGCTGTCATGCACTTCAGGCGCAAAAGCCATCATGATGACGGTGAGCACTTGCATTGCCTCAATCGCCCAGAGCACTGCCAGACATTGCAAAACAGTCTGATTGCCTGCGCAAGCAAATGGCTCTACCATTATGCTGCGCAAAACTCATGTGCTGCCACGCAGCGGTAGACAACAGGAACATGCTTGAACCCTGCTCTTGAGCTTGGTTCCAGTCAGGCACAACCTGTCCAGCCTCTTGTTGCTCTGCACACTTCGCTGCATATCATGTTGTTTTATGTCCTTACATACACTCACTGGCCTGTGAATCATGTTTGCTGCTAAGGAAAATCCTGTTCCTAAGGAGCAAAGAAAAACTTGCCAGTGTCCAGTTTGTGCAACAGCTGCTTTGGCTGCAGGTATTGACTCCAAGCCTGTTGTATCAGTACTGCTGATGCCTGGCAGCCTGCTTGTCTTCAATGGAGAGGCCTACAAGGACTGTCTGCATGGCATCGATGAGGTACATGTGTGAATACCCTGTTTATCATCTCCGTTTGCTGTGCCCATATTACTTGTATATATTGAGACACACAGCAAGGGGTCTCTCTGCTGAGCACATTCATGTCAACAAATTGCCCTCAATGACTTGCAAAGCTCCGTTTCCCCAAGGGAGTCAGGGATAAGGCACATAGTCCCGTTCTTCACGCAACTGATGTGTTACGTCCAAAATGCTATCTTGTTCACCTTCCATGATGCAGCAACAAGCTGTCAGATTATAAACCTCTGCTCTGTGTTGCCAAAACATGCTCAGACGCCTTATCAACTCATGCATGCTACGGTTGCAGCAAGTGCTTAGCTGTGTTGACAGGTGTCTGAGGATGTGCTTGATGACAGCATTCTGAATCTGGAGCAATGCGGCCAGAAAGTTGGTGCTGTTCTGCCTCGGACAGTGCGACACTCACTGACTATCAGAAGAGTACCTAAAGTGAAGCGCCTTGTCAGGCTCCCTGGTCAGAGAGCATGACACTGCTAGCAAGGTCATCATCAGTGAATGATCACAGATCGTTCTAACAAACATGAGATTATAATTAGCAGCTGCTGACCCACTTTTCCTCTTCATTGCAGTGCCAAATGCTGTCCATTGCATACCAGTACGTCATGTTTCTCACCAGCATTCAAGTCAGCAAGTCTCCTTACCATGACTGTAAAGATAGCTTCCGGAACGCGTTTAAAAGCACTTCAAATAGTTGCACAGTCTGGCACAACCTTGCTTGACTGCATGTTGTATCACAATACCTCCATGATCCAGGCATGTTATCAGGTTCTGCAAAGCAATGCATCCTTGGGGACATGTATCTGGGATCCAATCTATCAAAGAAACATCGCCTGATGTTTGCGTGCCATGACTGCCTGGAGCAGCTGGCTTCTCCATGTGTCGTTACATGACTCAGTTGCCTTACAGATGCTGCATTTTACGTCTGCACACGTATATATAGATTGCTATGCCTATGCAGTACTGTTGCATTGCTGCCTTGCTAATCAACACTACAGAGCTCTGTTGCTAGATTTACTCCAATGACAACTTACTCATAGGCGGCATGACCTGATCGCTCTGGGAAAGCATTAACACGGCTGATGAACACATCCAATAGAGAGTACAAAAAGCTACTATAATCTTAACTCAATTTGGTTGCAGCACTGCTGTGTTATGTAGCAAAGTAGGGGCTGGGCACACGCAGTCTCGCATGATATGCATGTTCTGCTCAGTTCCCGAGTAGACAATGGGAAAGGTGAACGAAGGCGTAATGCGCACCACATCAACGGGGTACCAATTGGGTAGGCAATGCACACATTTATACATTTCATGAGCAGTGTGTTTCTCCACAGTGAAATCAAGGATGCTTGCCCCTCTAAAGTTGGGGCAGCTGCATGCTTGTGCAGTGATGCCCTTGAGGTTACATACTGGCTGCAGAATTAGCATTGCACAGGGGCACAAGCCCTGCAACAATGCAGATGTAACCATCAAAAGTATACAGATCTGTGTTACATTTACTACAGTGCTTGGACTAAGATCACAGGTGCACAACCTCTCAATCTGCAGATGTCCTACATGTTTAGTTACATTTGTGACAGGCATGGCAAGCCTGAAGGTGTCAGGGTGATTTGCAACCTATGCAGCGGTTCTGGTGTGTTCAACACTTGAAAGTGCGTGAGCAGTCAAGCTGTGTATCATCACATGACAACACACATGAAGTAGGGGACTGCTGTGCAAGGCAAGTGCAGAGGCATGTATTGTGTGTCACACTACATTTGTATTTGAACTGTATAGTACATATATGATACATCTTGAGATCAGCTGATGCCAAACTGTCATCGGTCAGGGATTGTCAATAAAAAGGGCAAATGATACAGAAAAACATGTATTTGTATATGTTATATAATGACCTGCAATGCAAAGTGGACTCAAAGACGCTGCAGATGAACCACCTAAGTATGCCTGAGTACAACAACACCAGGAAAAATGGATGTTGGCAGAATAAGCTGGCCATACATGACTGCAGCTTGCTTTGCTTGCCTGCCTGGTGTCAGGTCATTGATGAGGGTTCTTGTCAGCTAGATATTTCGTCAGCTTTCCTTTTGGAAGTCATGTGTTTCATCACACCAACCCATAACTTCTGAGCAAGGTCTGTGTTGTTCTTCATCAGCTCCTGCATCGCTGGCTGCTCTGCTATCTTAACACTGCATGCATAAGATCATCTCCTAGATCATCTCCTTGGCAAGGCAGTTACCAGCAGCTTGTGCTGCAGGAAGCTTGCAAGCAGCACTTACCTGTCTTCAGATGTTAAAATGAAGTCCATGCACGCATCCATCAGTACTTTGTCTATGACTGCATCAGCTACTACTGCTCACTCCAGTACTGTTTCGACGCTGACTAGATCCACTAGACATTGTAGACAAGTCCAGCGAAGCATCTCCACCTACATTGAGAAAGCGGTTCAACAGCGCTAGCAGGATGAATGCAATGTCCATTCAGCGCAAAAAGCACGTGTGTGAATTTGCCCGATGCGCATCAGCCGCCACAAAAAGCGGCAAAGCTATGTCTGTTGGGATGTCCCCAAGGCGCCCATACATGAAAGAGATCAGTGCTGTAAGTACTGGCCCTTCAATCTGACCCATTTTTACCTCCTCAGCTGTATTCTCTTTTGTGCCAGACTGCAAGACACATCAACATCACTCATGGAAGCATGAGTTGCTAAGCAATTACTAAGTGGGTTTACCTGAAACATTGCTCTGAACAAGGCTGAATGTGCTATCAAAACAATCTTGTGAGCATGTATTGTGACCTCTCCAGCTTTCACAGTGATGTCGCTTGTAGAAACATCATTGAAGTGTGACCGGAAAACATTTGGCACGGATGGGGAAGCGCCTGTAGCCTGCCTTGTGCGGTTGTCCTGGAAAGATTGACATCGAGTGAATAGGAACTGTGATGATGGAAAAGATGTGGTGGCATCAGAAAGCTTACCGCTGCAATCACGCTGATGTGCACGACTGCTATGACTTCTTGCTGCTTCACAAAACCCTTTTCAATGTCATAGAGAGTCTCTGATGACAACATATCACGGTGCCAGCCACGTCGTCTGTGCATGATTTGACACTCTGCAGGCACACCATGAAAGGCATTGTTAACAGTCATTGCATGACTGCTGTAGCATAGAGCATCAGCCACCTGTTGTGACAGACTTCTCTGTGTTGTCCTGATTTTGCAGCACCAGCTGGTAATTCACAGCGTGCCAGGCTGTGTGCCAGTACAGGTTAGAACCATTGTCACTGTTCCTGGAGAGTCTCTCCACCCTCTAGGGTACAGTCTAAGCCGCCTGTACACACGGATTGTGCAAACTGGGCGATTAGACTACAGTGTACCAGTGGACCCGACTTACCACATGTACCCACATAAAATGAATCTTGGCGAACGCAGCTCATGCCCCACGCGAAATTCATGTGAAGACTGCCCTTCTGTTTCGTTAAGGCCCACCCGCCACTGCGTTACAATCAGTTCGAGCTGACAAGCTGTAAAGTTGTGTGAACTGGTCACGCCTCATTCCTCGGCCATAGTTGCGTGCACAGACAAAAACCTTGTAAGTGCCGTAAGTTCTCATGTCGCTGTTTGGAGTGCTCCACATGTCTTGCGAACGCGGTTGTGCGGAAGAGTTCTGAAGCGCAAATTCTTAGAAAGATCTCTGAGACACCCAGGCAGGCAATCCAAAAACAGGATATGACAAGATAGAACTTTGTGCGTGATTCAGGCTATATGCAAGCATGTTGTACGTCGGTCACGTAAGGTGCAAAGCATAGCGCTTCCTATATCCTCAATTGCATTGCAGAGCAATTGGAAACTGAACACTGCTCCGAAACCACATTTGACACCTGTCTAACATGTTCCCTGTGACCAGGTTGATCTCAACGTTGGAGCTGTTTGTACATCTAACTCGTGTGAAGTCTTTGAGACGTCGAGCAGCCATGTCAATGACTGGCAAGTTGAAAGCCAGTACCAATCGCGTTCGTACAAGGTAAACAGCCCAGGGAGACACAGCCATGTCGCTTTGTTGCTGTGACGCTGCGTGCAATATGAGTGGGGTCAACAGAAAAGAAAACAGTTACTTTACGAAAGGTAATGTGCCTAAGCCGCCCAACTTGAACGCTGATCAAGTTGTGTTTGCAGTGTAGCACACAACACGCACAGCATCTGGACAAACGCTGTGGGCCTTGAAAGGGAAGGTGGGAACAATGCTGCTAGGCGTGCAGCAGCTGCAGAAGTTGTGGAGAAGACTGGTAGGTCATCCTATTATGTTGACAGGTGCAAGCGTGACCCTGTATATCTGCTGCGCAGCACAGTGGCTGTTGTCGTCTGGCATCAACATTCCATATCTGACTTGCATAGGATCAATCATCTGTGTGAAAATATGAGAGTTGTGCTGCACATGCACTGCAGCTTGACTCACAGGCTTCAGTAGCAAGTCTGCAGCATTAGCAGTGTGCAACATTGCGTCGCGCATGCGCAGCCTGTATAAATGCCGTGCTGTTCAAGTTGTCTGTTGCTTGGAAGCACTCCTGTAAGCACAGCTCCTGATAGTGCTCTGCTCTGACAGCATGCTCACTGCACAGGTGGCTTTGACACCTCAGTAGAAG
>JAABUO010003754.1_pt1 | contig 18033 bp, 18 predicted proteins | sample 5559291 | NCBI WGS metagenome assembly JAABUO01 (sample SAMN10711878, study PRJNA513372) | rock metagenome | isolation source: Antarctica rocks | place: Antarctica: Victoria Land, Finger Mt sud | reverse complement strand
ACAGTCGCAGTTGTAGAGCATCGCGAGTTGGTGCTGAGCTCACTGATGTCGGAAAGCCATGAAGTACAAAGCACAAGACACAGAGTACCTCAAGTGTGTCACACTTCACAACAATATCTTGTTTGCACCGCGGGTGCTGTAGAGGGCGAGTCACTCAGCAGCTGCTGTGGCGCACACCGTTTTTACTATTTTCTCACGCCAGCTAAATGACGAGAGAGTCGAAGCTTGGATGGTACGCTCGCTGGTAAACAAGCAATCTCGCTTAGCTTGAATGGTCACCAGGCGTCCCCGACAGCTTGAGCACAAGGCCGCCAACAGCAGTGCGTTGAATTACGAAGTTGCTAACGCAATGCTGGCGCATGCAGCTGAACGCAAAGGTTCGTAACGCCAGACGTAACGCCATTGACAGCCTCGAGTAATGTGAATACAGGACCAACAATCACGGCCAGAACTACCACACCGCTCCCTTGTGTCGTGCTGCACTCATCCTGAAACAGCTTGGCACTGTGCCTGGTCAGGCCTGTTGCGCCTGATATTGTGTCATTACTCGGCCACTCATGCAAATTTGCAAAAGCAGCGCATGCATATGTTTCAATTTTGATCAAAGTAGCTATTCTATAGTGCCACATAACTGCTGTCCAAAAGCCACACGGCTTGATTGCTTTGGTCATGAGATTTTGCATTGTTGAGATCAAAGTTGCGCAAGGGCTGCGTCTGGGATCACTGGCGCCCTGCTATAGCAGCTAGCTAGCGAGCAACAAATCAAGGTCCCAGGGAATGCTTAGCTCGTAATTTGCCACAGCAGTCACGCAAAAGCAGAGCACCTGTTGCATTCTCTTTTCGTATACGCCGTCGGTCATATGGTCAATGGCAATACTTACGTGCCAAGGGCTACGCGCATGGAATCTAAATACAAATCGCGTTGAAGACAATGGAAGCGTTCCTGTTCGCAGCCAATTGCCCCACCCAAGACTTAACACGAACTTTCTGGCGCGCTGCCTGTTGCCTCGACGAGCCAAGCTCCTTCACTCTGAGGGTTGTTCGCAAGCTGACTTGCAGTAGGATACCTGAGCGCTGCAGGCCGCGCGGCCACCGTTGCTTACTCTGACGACCCTGTCCAAATGTCAGCAATAGCGGCTTCGTAGACAGTATAAACCGCCTTAGACGCTTGACAGACATCTCAACAGACTGCTTGCACAAGCAGAGGTGCAGCAGCTGCTAGAGGTCGGTTGGTATCACCCTGGCTTGCCAGTCCGCCACCAGCAGCTACGCCAAAAAGCTGTTTTACTTTCAGCCGCCGCTTAGGCTTTCGGAAGCATCTGCTCGCTTTGCTGATGCGGGCGCAGCCCCCTGAGCAGGATTTTCACAAATTGTGAACGGCTCTGACAGCTCGAGGTGACCATCCAAGAGTGACATAGTCTTCTTTGCTTACAAAGGCAGTTACAAGCTAATTCTTGTGCATCTACCGTTTGTAGCCTCAGCAGCACCGCTGTACACTTTTATGCTATGCTTACAGGACCAAAGGCCTGTGACTTGCCTTTGCTGCAGCACCTTCACGCTTCAGTTCAAACCAAGAAAACCTGGTTGAACTCTGCTGATCAATAGAGCAGGCTTTTTGCATCACAGCCACACAACAGTTTGTCAAGCAACACAGCATACTGCTGCAGCATGCTGATCTGCCTCGCTTCTGGTTTATATGTCCTGCTCCAGCTAAGCGACTGAGCAGGAAGCTACAGGACTATGCAATGGCTGCTGAAGCCTTCACTTTTGCATGCGCTCAGCAACACCCAACAGAAACAGCAGCAGCAGCAACAAGTGTACATAGAGACCTTACTTGCAACAGCTGGTGATAGCAGCGCTGGTGCTAGCAGCAATGGCAGTGAGCAAGCCCCTGCACAGCTGTACCAAGCCCTGTCTACCACCCAGTCACAACAGGAAGCCACAGTGTTATGCGAACAGGGACGCTTTGACGTGCCCGCTTCTCAACAGCCGTTCCCCACAGATGTCATCTCAGCAAATAGACAATTGTCTAGCGGGAGCATTCAGCACAAGCAGCGGAGACAATCTTGTTGCAGTAGCGGCAGAAACAAAATCGCATGGTGCTTGATGATCATGGCAGTCATGCTGGGTCTGGCTGCACCCATCACAGCACAGCAGATTGCTGCTGACTTGCAGGGCACGTGTCCAGTCAGCATTGACTATGCTGTGTCCCTGGGAGAGGGCGGCGGGGACAACTCCAATGTGCCCATCTTTGTGGCCAGCCTTGGAATCACCAACCGCGCCAATGTGAGTGGCCTGTGCTTTGTCTTCCTGCACAGCACCTATTCAGAACTAGGCACTCCGCAAAGCAAGCAACACATGCATGGAATAGCCACCTTGATGCTACTGACGGCACTTCTTTGGCTCTTCAGCATAACATGTTCACAAGATGTCTCCTCCTGCAGACCGCACAAGTACTGCATGAGCACACCCCATGGCTGTTGCCTATGCTATGCCTGTAGACACCCTTTGCCATACAATTGCACAGAATGTATGAACTTCAGGCAAACCCACAGCTGATGCTTGCTGCTGTTGCAGCTGACCGTACAAAGCTGGAGGTTAGCCTGGAACTTCACTGACGGTGAGGTCCTGGCAGAGGCAGCAGACTACTTCCCCAACACCAGCTACCCCTTGCCTGGCAGCTTCAACACCAGCCATGTGGAGATACAGAGTACTTCCCTGTCTGCCGATGATGAGCAGCAAGCTGTGCAGAATGCCTGGTTCTATCCCTCACAGGTGGGCGTCCCAACACATGTCTGTCCGGTTGCATGTGCATAGCAAGGATGTCATGCTTTGTTCTATTTCCCAACAGGTGGGTCGCCTGTCTGTCCAGTTGCATGTGCACAACAATCACGCCATGCTTGGTTCTACCCCTTACAAGTGGGTGTCCTGTCTGTGTGTGGCCTGTCTGTTCGATTGCATGTGCATAGCGAGAGCTTCATGCCCTATGCCGTCTCTGACAGGTAAGTCTCCTAAGGCCTGCTGATCATCACTCCTGCACATCTCTTGTGCAGAAGAGAGTCGTTGGTCTTTGCAGCAATTCTTAGGCAGATGCTCAAAGTCTGCAGCTAATTTGTCCTGCTGCATGTTTGTCACACCACTCAGAGTCGGCAGCTGGATTGTCCTGCTACTTGTGTGTGACACCCCACATGTGAACCCACTGAGTCAGAGAAATTTAGCACCCGAGACACACATGTGGGTGTGCTACAGGAGCAGACTCTGCAGTTTTTGGGCACAAAAGCTGCAATTGGGATAGACCCTGCCAACCCCTACAAAGTTGCCCCTGTCTCGGTACGAGCCTGCTTGAATCTCACGTTGTCTGCATGAGGCAGCTGCCCATGCTTTGTGCTTATGCTTTGTGCTCATGCTTTGCGCTCATGCTAAGTTGCATGTATGCAAGATGAGCATCTCGGTAACATCATTGATGCAACTCATATGGGCTGATAGCTCATGACATGGCCTGCCAAGAGGAAGCGCATTTGCCACCTGTATGCGTATATCAATGCCTGCAGTTCCATGCAAATTCAGGTTAACACCATCAGAACCAACAGCATCAGGTGAGGGTAACCACTGCATCCGCCCAAACAGTGTGCAACAGCATAAACCTTGTTCACCTGTGCAGAACCTGCTGTTCAACAACTTCGTGTGCGAAGCGTATGGGTCAGGCAACTCTAGCATCAATGGAAGCACAGCTGAGCAGACGGAGTATGAGGCTTTTGTTGGCACTGCGGCGCCAACTACCACCATATACTTGGAGTACACTCCCATCACCTACGTCAACCTGCCTGTCAACTTGAACCCCTTTACACAATTCCTTGTCAGGTGAGCAGCCTACCTACTGTTTGACAGATGCTGCTCAGTTTCATGCAGCCACATGCCAAGTAGCTTGCATCATGGACTGCCTGCTGGCGCAGTCATACTCAGTCATTGTATACCAGGCTGAGCCACCACCTTTCACTCAGTCACATGCATGCTCAGTCATTGTGTATCATGCTGAGTCATCATTTGTCATACTGTTACCTCCACGCTCAGTCATTACATTCCAGGCTGAGTCATCATCTGTCATAGAGTCACATGCATGCTGGTGCAGTCATGCGCAGTTATTGCATACAAGGCTGAGACATCAGTCTGCACCCCGTCAGCCATTGCTTGGGAAAATACATTGCCTGGTATCTTCGACATCAGCATGCTTGTAAGGATCAGAAGAATCATGAAATCTGCATTGCCTTTGTTGGGTGCGCTGCATGCTGCATGCTGCAAGTACACCTTCAGTGACAATCATTTGTTCATTCAACACATGTCTTCTTCTTAAGGCAATGCAGCACTCTGCAGTGCTATCTGTAATCTGTGACTCCTCCTTGACGTGCTAGCATATGATTCGCTGCGTTTGACACAATACTAGCACAGGTAGCATCTACAACACACTGGAGACCATCCCACATGGCACAGTAGATTACCAATACATCCAATGATACACATGTTGGCTGGGTCTAGCATGCAGGCCTGTCTGCACCCCACACACTTGATGCCGGTTCACAATGCATATGCGAGAGGACTGCTGAGCATCGGCTGCAATGCATATGCAACTAGATTGCAAGCTTAGGCTGATTAGTGTGCGTTGCAGGCTGACCAACATTGGTAACACGAGCCTGGTGCTGGATGACATCACCTTGAACTACTGGTTCAATGGTCCTGCTGATTCCAGTGTCAGCGTTGACCAGTTCCGGCCAGTGTGCAGTGACACCACCATAGGTGATCTGAGCGATTGTTAACATGCTGGACATGCAATTGCTTTGCTGTGATGTGCTGCATGCGCTGCACCAGGCTGAGCTGAGCTGTGCTGTGCTGTGCTGCTTCCTGCAAACAGGATTGCATGCTGTGCTGCGCTATGTTGTGCTCCTCTCTGCAAGCAGCAATCCACGAATGCAGCCAGTCAGCCTACTCACCTGACTGCATTCCCATTGTCTCTTTATGACTGCACAGAGCGGCAGGTGATGACCGCAGCGCCGGCACATGAATTGGCTGCATCAACCCTGAGATCGTGCTGCAGGCTGTGAAGCATTGCTGAGCAGCATCACCACAGCATACCCAGATGCTCAAGGTGCCAGGTTCAAAATCACTTTGGGCTTCAACACCACAGGATACAACCCCGATGGGGTCGTTTTGATTCCTACTCTGGGGGGGTCAGGGGCAGTTCCGGAGCCAGCCCCAGGGCTGGCGCCTGCACCGGCCCCTACAGGGCCGTTGCAGTTGACAGAGATGGAAGTGCTGTTCAGTGTGTCCAGCACGCAATTTCTGGTTCCTATCAACAGCACTCTGGATTACTCATACCTCAACACATCCACGTGAGTGGAAGCTGTCACGCTGCTGCACATAGCATTCTAGCATGGCTGTGTTGTGCCATTGCTCTGTCTGTATATCGTTTAGTCGTGATGGGCCTAGTGTACAAGGCATACTCCGATGGTTGCCGGCATAAGTATACATTCCTGCCAGCGCTGAGGCCCTACCTGGTGAGGGGGCATCGGCTCTTGTATTTGCTTTGTCTGTCTGCATGTCTGTTGCAACAACCATGCGCCTGTCAATGGCTTGCAACAAGCCTTCTTGCAACAGCTTGCCTGCAGTGAGACACGTGACAAACAGGCGTGACAGCAGCAGAGTTCCTGCTTGGCAATGTAAAGCTCATGTGCTGACATTCACTGCTGCTGAAATCTGAAACCGTCACGCATAAGAAGTGTGACCCAACTTCACTACTAGCAGTAGTCCTTTTCAGTTTCAAACATGTGTACGTTGGGTAATGCAGACGCATGTTGGGCAATGCAGTATGTGGGTGATGCAGGAATGGGTTACCTACAAACACAAGTGACAACCAGACTTACATCATACCCAGGACCGCTCTGCCAAACTCCAAAATCACCGCATACCTGAATGGCTCATTGGTGTGGGGCAGCCAGCCTGTGTTGGTGAGCTGTTGCCTTCTCATGACACGTTCTGTACATCATCCTGCATTTGTGCAGAGCCTCATGCCTGCATACTGAGCAAGCTGACATACACCTGTACTAAAATGTATCATTTGCTGCTGGAAAGGACGCTATATCTGCAAAGCATGCCGTGGTATGACACAGCATACCAAGGACCGGCACAGTTGAGATCCAGCATCTGCAGCTGTGCCATGACAGCCATGTGAGTGACTCAATGTATGTCATACACACCTGCCGGCAATGCGACTGTGTGCAAGCCTAACAGCAGCCTACTACACCTTGTACAGCATGGCGGCAAGTGTATCATATCAAGAACGCTGACTTGAGCATGTAGAAGTGTCAAAGATGCAAAGGCTTGCTTGGATGCTCAGGTCTGAATCAGAAGCTCCATATATCTTGCATGTGCAGGTTCATGTGGGGCAAGGGGCTCCTGCAGAAGCCCCAGCTGCAGCCCTGCCGGCTGGCATCAACTGCCAAACCTCTCCTGATGGCACACAGGTATAGCCTGACTGATTGTAGATTCAATTTGAAAAATTGAATCATCGATAGTCTTGCATGCAGTGTCACATCATGAGCACTCCTTTTTATGCTGTCAGGAAGCCGCCAAGTGTGCTATTGGGCACACTGCTGTTTGATAAGCGTTCTGACAACTAGCAGCAACCACATCTCACATGTGCTACTAGTGATGATGCCTGTGATGACCACATTTTGCACTTGACTGGTGACATGCCGCAAAAGGTACCCATCTGTGCACAAGCAAGCAGTGCTGCAGTGCTGCACTGCAGGTTTGTGGGCTGTCAGCTACCTACTGCTGCTATGGAGATGGGCCCCTATCAGCAGTCATTCCCAACATCTGGCCTCCCAGCGTGATCAGCCAGCCGCCAGACTTGAACAGCAACATTGCATCAGCGCCTGCTCCTGCACCAGAGTCTGGTCTGCCAATTGCTGATGCTGCGCCACCTTTTAGCACTACCCTTCAGGCAGCTGCACCTGCCCCTTCCAATGCCACTCTGCCAGTCAATGGCACTACGTCAGTGGGCAATGCCTTTAGCCCCGCCCCACCCCCAGGGATCAGCCCCCCAGTTTTACTCCCCTCCCCGGCTTTGGGAAATGAGACTCTCTCCCCTGCTGGAACTGAAACAGCACCTGTGCCAGCGGCAGCCAACACAACACTATTGCCTAATCAGACCTCAGGGCTGTTGCCCGGCATAAGTACAAGTGCCCCTGTGCCTGCTCCAGCAACCAATTGGAGCTCCGCTCAGCAGAGCACACCAATGGCAGCCCTGCCAAATCAGACAACCCTAGCAGCAGCTCTGTCTAATTCACCCATCCCTACTGCAATCCTGCCAAACCAAACAAACCCAGCTGCAATCCCTGCAGCTGTACCCACCCCATCAGCAACCCCAGAGGTGACCCCAGCAGCGACCCCTGCTGTTTCCCTCGCCCCTGCAGCAGCAAATTCATCACAGTCTGCAGAGCAGATTGCTGCCAACAATGCCTTGGGACCACTGCTGTCCCCAGCAAATGGAGCACGGCTGCCTGCAAGTGCGCCTGCCTCCGGGATTTCTGCCCCGGCTCCTGCCCCTGGGAGTGCAAACTCAAGTGCCCTAGCTGCTGCAGCAGGGCAGGGCCAAACTGCCAAGGCAGGCATTGGTTCTGGAGCAATTGCAGGCATAGCAGTTGCGGCGGTAGTTGGCGCAGCAGTTGCCTCCTCAGCTGCAGCATCCCTCATCCTGCAAAGGAGAAGAAGGATTGTTCACAGCAGAAACCCCCCCAAGTCTGGGATCCCAGCAAGCAGCAAGGCCAGACCCCATCAAGCTGACCCTGACCCAGAAGGGGGGTTGCCCATCAGTCTATTGCCAAGGGCCAGAACTCTAAATGGTGATGAAGACAGGTGGCATGCTTTGGAGAGTAATCCCCTCAGAGGAGCTCTGCTGGAGTCTAACAGCACTGCCATGACAAGATCAGGTACAATACAACAAAGAAATGCTAGTCCACAAGACTGTCATCAGCGGATGCCTGTCTGTATGCAGCCACATCCAACGCTGTTTTGTATGCTGTCTGGGCTTCGCAATCTTGCATGAACGACAGCATGTGCATCTGGCAGTCTGCAGCCCCTTCTGCTGAAACGTCGGTGTCAAAGCTGATGCTGAGCGTCACTCATGGAGTCATCATGTGTCTGTCTTACCGTAGGGGCAGCTACATACAGCCCTGAGTAGCTCTGTGTATGAGGTTCTGATGTTGATCAAAAGGTGGGTGAGTGAGCATACCATGGAGTGCTGGATACAGGTGACTCAAATCAGAGCTGGTTGGAGATGGGATATGCTCCGCCGGCAGCATGTGCCTTACAGAGGCATGGCAGCAATCTGTCTCAAGATGGCCCAGGTCAAGGACTAGTCCATCCAGGGCTGATCGATGCTAATCCGGGGCTGAATCAGGGCAATGGCAAGCCAAATGGGGCTGTCAGGCATCAGCGGTGGAATGAGAACCCATTTGTGGACGCGCGCTGGCCCTTCACACCGTTGGCAGCTGAGCAAAATGATGCACCCCATGCTCCGTATGGTGATGGTCGTTACCAGCGCTTACCGTACGACAACCGGGGTGAGTCAAGCATGGGACCTCTGGTCAGGGCAGGGTCAAATGTGACTCGGCAGGGATCAGGGTTGATCAGGTTCGGATCTGGGGATCAGTATGTCAACAACTTCCTCAGCCAGCGCGGGCAGGGGATGTCGCGGCAGGCCTCCAGCCCAGGGCAGTTTGGGCTGGGGATGCCCTTACAAGGCTCTGGGATGCCCTGGCATGCTTCTGAGATGGAGCAGCAGTGGGCGCCAATGCTGACAGCAGCTGGTGCAGCAGCTTCTGCTGGGAGCTTAGTCATGCATGGACCACATTCCCTTTTAGAGCGGCCAGGCCAGGGTGAGTCATGCTACACTGTCTCAACGACTTGGCACTTTTGCTGTGCTCAAGCAATCAAGATAACAAAGCAGTCTGCGTAGAGCCAATCCCAAGATGCAACGTAGCAGCTGTTGTGACTGCAAGTGACTGTGCAGATGCCCTCATGCATTTGCTGCTGTAGTGAATGTCGCATTGCAGTGCCAAACAGCATGAGAAAATCACACTGTTGTACGTTGGGTCTGTGACAGAGCATAAGGCTGAGCAGCTGTCACTGAAAATTTATGTGTCTAAACAGCTGTGTGTTTGCCATTTGGAACAGGTGTTCTGACAGAAGAGATCCAGGAACGCTTTTTGTTACACAAGGCCATGTCCATGCCTGCACTTCAGGTAGACACCCCTGAAAAAAGCTTTTGCCTTCCAAGTCTTGCACTCTTCCCATGTGTTGAGACTGCTCCACCTCCCTGAGTGCACTTGTGCCTGTTGACCAAGCATGCCTGACAAATCTGTTACGTTTGTCTTATAAGATTGCAAGTCTTTCTGGGCAAGTCACAAAGCAGGACACCAAGACAGCACGACATACTGTCGTTTTATCGTGTAAGTGTGTGAAATGACACTGCTGTGAGCTATAACAACTTGACACAAGACTGGGCACCCGTGCTGGTCTGTCCGTTGCCAGTGTGAAGCCTTGCCAGTCTGCCAGCTACGGCAGCCTGTTGCTCTGTTTCAACACCTGCTGTGCTTGACTTGAAAGAAAAGACCCACAGAGCGGCAACCGTACAAAGTGCACCATGAGGGATCTGACAATCATGCTGTATATGACTTGCGCCAGGCTTAGGTCTTCTGCTGCGTATGAGCTCAGAGAATCTTTCATTTTCTTAGGACTAGACGGTGCAAGGCTGGCAGCAGACCGCAAAGCTGGCCTCTGCAACTGTGTTTCTTGGTTGATCTGATCCAACTGGCACAGGGATGGCGCACTCCTCCAGGCTTGCTCAGCGCGCGTTGATGTGACATGCAGGGTGGGGTGTTGGCTGACGCTGCAGATGGGTTTGACAGCACCTTTCTGGATACTCCTGTCGCCAACACACGAGGACAGAGGCCCACACAAACCTGGAATGGCAGGTGAGGCGTCTTCGCCAGTCATTGTGCTATTCTGCCCATGCTTTACAGGGCTTATGCACAAACCCACAGTTTCAGACTCACTTGGTGTCCTGCCTACATCTTGCAGGGCTTGTGCCCATACCCAGAGCTTAACGCTTAACAGTGACTTGATTGCTTCTCAAAGCAGCCCAGTCAATCTGCACTGGAAAGCGCTGTTCCTGCTTCCTATTTCCTGCTTTCTAGTCTTGCCTGGCAGCCCTAATACAAAGCGTCTGATGCAATGCACTGTTCCTGCTTTTACTGGGCCAATGTTGCAGCACATAAGGACCTCTGCATGGCTGCATAGATTGTGACAGCATGTGACTAACACTCCTTGGGCCAAATGCATATCAGCTCAGCAGCTGATCTTGCTCTGATGCACAACAGCCCTGTACTGCTGCCAGACCTTCTCAGGATGCATGCACAATGTCTTACTTGCTCATGCCCCTATGTCTACATCGCACAAAACCGCCACTGTCATTCTGGCTTCTCAGCCATGCAGCTACAGTCAAAGCATAGTCAATACACACAATGAAATGCAACTTTCTGCCCCTTCAGACTGCTCTGGACATACAAGACTTGCACTGCTCGTACACAGCTCATCGTGTGCTGGAAAGCGTTTTATTGTTAGTATTATTATCATTATTGTTATTATTATTATTGTAATTATTATTATTGTTATTTATTATTATTACTACTATTGTTATTGGTATTGTCATTATTATTTTTGCTGTTATTATTACCATTAATGTTATCAGTATAATAAACTTTATTGTTACTTCTGTTCCTGACTCTTCTCCCCAGTGTACATGCAGGTTGCAGAACTGGCCCTCAGTTGAGGTATTACCAGCTGCCTTACACCGTCAGAGGCATCTGCACAAGCCCAGCCTGCGAAGGGCAAACTCAGCAGAGCTGCCCCCACTGAGAGCCCTTCCCCCGCCCATCACCCTCCACTCTCAGCCTGCAGTGGATGTGGACCTAGATGTTGACTACCAGTCTGAGGTTGCACCTTTCCTGGGACAATGCCTGGTGAGTTTTGTCTGTGAATGGACCATGGACCACTCAAAAATAAGACCATGACCTGACTCATCAAATTTCCCAGCCCCAACTGGTAGTTGTGTACAAAGTCTGACTTTAAAGTTGAGTTGCAACAATTACAGCAGTCAAACACTAAGTACGGGCTGCATCATACAGGCTTCTGGTAGCTTTGGGCCAGTGTATGCAGCTATGTCGAGCAGCAAAGATTACGCAACAAAGCTCATGCAACAGAGGCTCTCATGCCATTTAGGGGCATAACAGGCTGAAAACTGCAGACGGCATTTTTTTCCCATATTTAGCATGGGCTGATGATCTTGCTTCTACCACATCAATGTCTGAGACTTTGCGGACTGGGATTTCACTGTGGTGATGACTTTGGTAGGGACTGACTCTGCAGGGTTCCGGCGGCTTTGGCAGTGTGTACGCGGCCGTGTGGAGGGGGAAGGATGTTGCGGTGAAGAGACTGTCCCCCAGCATCGGCCATGACAGCGAGCAGTACCGGGCTCTCATCAGAGAGGTTGAGCTGAGCAGCAAGTTCAACAGCGAGAGGCTTGTGCGCGTGTATGGTGCCAGCCTGAAGGTAAGTCAGACTATAAGCATGCTGTTTTTGACATTGATACCGAGTAATCCAACTTGATAATATATTATGAAATAAAAGTGTCATTGATTATATTCATTGGTAATGAGTATGATGTGATAACTCAATTTGCCATTGTTTGAGAGGCTCAGATGGCATACTGGGCATGTCTCACCTGAACAAAGGTGGACAAGATTGCGCTGATCAGCTCATGAGCTTTTTCAGAGAGGCACCAGGCACGCAATATCATAGTCCTTTGATCAGTTTTGCAGAAGCTTGACCACAATGGGCAAGGTCCATCTTGCAAGGACACCTGCTCACCTTTGAAGCCTTCAGCATACCATCTGCCTTCCTGAGTGCCATCATCACCTGAATACATGTTACTCAGGAACAGACTTGATGGGTTATAAGGGTTTGAGACTCCCTCCAAGTTTCACTTGCCAATCATCATTAGTCAGCTGTGATGATGATATGCAAGTGTGACTTCAAGGTGACCTTTGTGCCTCATTTGCATTCAGTTTGCGCTTGAGTGATATGTATTTGAGTCAACGGCGTATACTTGGGAGATTTTTGTTTACTCATTCCTGGCAAGCCAGCATGACCTGGCATAGCGTATTTCGAGTCTGGGTCATGCATGGGACTGTGAAATATAGGTTGAGGCTCAACTCTTGTCCAGAGACTGCATCAATGTCAACAGAGACCGCACAGTGATTGGTGCATCTATGTCTTATGGCCACTGTTGGGTTTGCATGCCAACAGCAACACAAGTCAAAGCAGGCTGTGTGTCTCTCAAACAGTCCTGTTGGTGGAAGATACGGCAGTTTTATGATCAATCATGGAGCCAGCAAAGGGCTGCAACCGGCGTCAGCACATCAATGCTGCATCAAAGGCACTCTCTGCTAAGATGAAGCATCTACAGTCTGTAGCACTCTCCTGTGACTGACTTCTGTTGTGTACCAAAGCAACTGTTTGCCTGAGCACAGAGTTGGCCAAGGGTGGCAACCTGCGTCAGCACATCAACGCCACATCAAAGGCACACTCTGCTACCATGAACCATCTGCAGTCTGGCCAATGTAATCTCTTTCAACTGATTCTGCAATCTGAGGCACTCTCGCGCAACAGATTCTTGCGGTCCAGGGCAGGGGAAGTATCTTGACTGAATCCTCTTGTGTATAGGAAAAGGCAAATGGGTGCCTGATGATGAAGCTGGCGAAGGGCGGCAACCTGCATCAGCGTACCAGTGACACATCAATGGCATACTCTGATGAGTCCTCTGCAGCAGCTGGCACTCTGTCTCAACTGATACTTCAGTCAAAAGCTGGCTCTCACGACTGAGTCTGCAGTTCTTGACACTCTCTTGCAGCTGACTTGTCTTGTGTACAGGACACAGCAGCTGTGTGCCAGAGCATGGAGTCGGCCAAGGGCAGCAACATTCATATGCGCATCAATGACATCTGAAAAGCAGACAACTCTGATGCAGCTTCTGAGGAGCCCTCTGCAGTCCACAGCACTCTCTCACGAGCCTACTTCTGCTGTGTGCAGGACAAGGCAAACGTGTGCCTCATCATGGAGTTAGCCAAGGGGGGCAACCTGCATCAGCGCATCAACGACACAACCAAAGGCCGGCTGAGCTATATGGAAATCCTCCAGTTGGCACATGACGTGGCAGAGGGACTAGCGTACCTTCATCCCAGCGTCATCCACCGGGATCTGAAGCCAAGCAACATCCTGCTTGATGAGCAAGGCCATGCCAAGATTGCTGACTTTGGCATCAGTCGTGTGAAGGACCCCTCCAAGACCTATCTGACCACTACTAATGATAATGGGACGCCCATGTACATGGCACCAGAGCAGTTCAATGGGACCCGGGTGGATGAGAAGTAAGCGGCTCTTACTCCTTGTTTTTTGTTTGATCATCTCTGTCTGTCTGTGCTGTGCATGTGTAAACCGGGCTTTTGCTGTTGATGATGGGCCTCTTTTGTACTTGTCACCAGAGTGAATGAGAAGCAACGAATTCAGGCTTCTTGTTGTTTCATGCATCTTAGTTCATGCAGCAGGTGCCCACTTGGCCCATATGGGTATGAATGCAGATCCGTGTGAAGTGAGTGACTGGGACTTTTGGGTCTGTTTTTGAGTGCATATATCCGCATGTGCACATTCCTGGTAAGTATTAATAGAGTACTAATGACTGAGACTACTATGCACATGGCCAATGGCATCAGAATCAACAGGATGTTGAACTTCACCCTTTTGCACAGTCCATCTTGCCCTTTCCAACATCAGTCTCAGCAGTATTCAAAGTTGTGCAAATCTTACGATCTTCTGCTTTCTCTGGGCGTTTGCACCAGTACAGTACGCAATGACAGAATGGAGTCAACAAACATTTTGCTCATGCAGGGTGGACGTATACTCGCTAGGCTGCATCATGAATGAGTGCCTCACTCGCCGGCAACCCTGGAGAGGCTTCTCTAACAATGGGGGCTTCTACCAGGTGAGACCTTGCACACATCAGCATTGACAGCATTATCAGATGTGCTTGTCAACACAGCATACAATCACTGGCATTAGCAGCAGCAGCAGTAGTGACAGTTTTCCCCAGATGCTTGCTGGAGGCTTGTGATGCAGACACAGACAATATAAATGCGTGAGCTGTCAAAAAGGACGAGCCCAACAAGTAACATGCTGCTCTGTGACAGCTCTGGTACTGTTGTCTTGGTCATTTGCACAAGACTCGGCACCAGCCCTTGAGCATGCCATGAGTGATTGCAGTTCTGCCACAAGATGGTGTTTTGAGGCAGTAAGTGCACTGTCTGCATAGGCAGTCGCCATGACTACACAGACAGAATCGTACCATGCGCACAAGTGTTGAAGTGAGTGTGCAACAGCTGTTGCTGACCTGCAGATTATTGTCAAGGTGGCCATTCAGGGTGAAAGGCCCAGGATGGATGCAGACTGCCCAGATGGCTTGAAGCGTCTCATCCAAAAGTGTTGGCATCAAGACCCTCACCAGAGGCCTAGTTGTGCAGAGATAGTACGGTTGACAGACATCATGATGCATCAGGACATGCGTCGTGCTAGGTAGATCAGCTAGACAAGTACCAATGTAGTAGGTCAGCTCAGGCAGATTCAGGTCATGTGCATGCAGAAGTCTGGGGTGCGGTGCAATTTGAATGTGTGAAACGACAACAAGTGGAAGACTGTTCTCATTGAATGGGTGTGGCCACAATGGGTCGTGTCGGGGATTGCAGGGTCATGCAGCTGTGAGCTTCCAGGCTGTGTTGCATTGACAAGCGACGCTATAAGTCATCACTGACATGGCCTGCTACCTGTGGACATGTAACCATGTGCTTGCATTGGAGCTTGATGCAGAGTAACTTGGGTTTTCCCCACACACTGTGCATGTGCAACTCCTGACGATGTCAGGTCTTCTCTATTTATGGTGCGTAATGAAGATATGCTGAACATCCATGAGACCGAGATTTACAATCACTGGCAGTTGCAACTCACTCGTGAATTGACGAAGCTGCATTTGGGGCGTTGCCACCCGTTTAAAAAATTCAGGGTCCTATTCGTCCCTGTCATGCAAACCTAACGCCCATAGGGCAAAGTGCCGATCGTTTCCCCGAGGGGTTGCCGATGGAGGCTCTTATATAGTAGGTCAGCATGCCGATTAAAAGCACTGACCGGAGGCCGCATGCACGCAAGCGTACAGGGCACAACGGCGTGAGATTGCGTTGATGACGTGGCAAGTTATGTATCGGACTGAAGATGGGTAATGCAAGTCGGTTATGGTTTTGTGCTTAGGGTTAGATACCCCCACAGGCTTGAAGCTGCAATTTCCAATCTTAGTCAACATGGCTGTATGTTACATACTACAGTAGCTTGAGCTTATGATTAGTGATTTTCTGCATGTGGGAGATGATCAGGTGCACATCAGTCCTGACTGGCCCATGGGTGGTTCCAGCCTAATGTTGGGCAATCAATTCAGGTCATGACCTGCAGCCAAGTCCGCTTCCAGATGACAGACACAACATACAGTACATGTCAAAACCTCAGAAGGCCATCAGCTGCTGTTAGTGACCATCCTTGCATAGGGTTGAACTCCATGTCCACTGCCTGTTTCAATGTCCTCAGCGTGTGTGTGCCACAGCCGAGGCATATGAAACAAAGAATGCCCATTCCTGGCAGCCGCAATATTGTCACTGCTGGGGCTGTTATGGTTTCTGTTGCTCTTGAGCTTGGTCATTTGGCGTGACAACCAAGTACCGGAACTGCTCAGGGTCTGGTGCTCAGCTGCGTTGAATTCCATTCCCTACGAGCAGAGCACCAGGGGTGGCTTTGCATGCTTTACAACACCAGTGTGTGCATGTGCTGAAGATGATGCTGAAACATGTCATGAGGAGCTAAAACATGATACGTGGAGGCTGATCTATGAATGAGGAGGCTAAAAAGTAAGATGGGAAGCTCAGGCACAATGTGCTGTCTTGCTGATCATGGTAAAGCTTGAGTGATTCTTGCTGACTGCGCAGTAAAATTTGACACAGCTGGCAGTCAGATATAGCCACACGACTTGTAAGCCAGATCCGGCAGTATTCTGGCATTCTTTTTGATCAGGCTCTGTGCAGACCAGTCACATGATCATCAGTGCATTCCTTGATGAATTGTGCCTGGAATCAGTCCATCAGGCAAATCAGGCGGCACATTCAGGCGTCAAACAAGTATCTGGCTTTGACCCTCAGCAAACCATGCATTTCACCAAACTCAGCAGATGAGTGCATCTTCTGGATCCAACAAGTCAGGAAGCTGAAAAAAGTGACCTCAGGAACACCAGCAGCCTCGGCTTGCACTTGCTTGATCAGCCACTCATGCTGAAGTAGCTGCTCAGCTGAAGGCCGCTTCTCTGGGTCCTTGATCAAACAAGCCTGCACATGATACCACCCAGCTCAGAACACACACTCACACACACACACACACACACACACACACACACACACAGAGCACTGCTCAGCTAGTACATCAAGGCAGACGATGCAGACTTGGTGTGACGCCGGGCCTCTGCAAAATGCGACGGCCTGACGCCTCAAAAGAGCTTCATTGTAGAGGGTTCTGCCTGTACAGTTTAGGGTTCTGCATGTACAGTTTAGGGTTCTGCATGTACAATTTAGGGTTCTGCATGTACAATTTAGAAGGTTATGCCTGTACAACTGCGGCCATAGCATACGCCGAAGCTGCAATTGTGCAGGACAGGGACATGCACTGTGGTGAAAAGCGCTCAGCATAGATGCAGGCAAGCAAGTCCGGTGCTGTGGTGGTGATGGGACGCTGTGGTCATGACTGGAGGTTGGACGGCGGAGGTTAGACAGTGATGGTTAGGCAAGGGAGCCTGAACAGTGAAGGTTAGACAGGGAAGGCAAAACAGCACAGATTAGACAGCGTAGGTTGGACGGTGGAGGTTGGACGGTGGAGGTTGGACGGTGGAGGATAGACAGCAGAGGGTAGATGGTAATGGTTAGGCAAGGGAGCCTAAACAGTGGAAGTTAGACAGGGGAGGTAAGAAAGGGGAGGTAAGACAGCAGAGGTTAGACAGCGGAGTTTAGACAGTGGAGGTTAAACAGTGGAGGTTACACAGCAGAGGCTTGACAAGGAAGGTTGGACCATGGAAGCATCCCCAATGGCTTGGAACATGAGACATCCACAGATGTACAGTAGCTGTTTATTGTAAGTAATCACTGTAACTGATAGTATCTCCATATTAGGAGGCTACAGAGTGGTTTGGCACAAATTGACTCCTACATCAATTTTTACTGTGTGCTTGGTCTTTCTTTTGTTACTGTTTAACAAGAATACTTTATGAATCGGCGCCATGATGCAGATGTGCAATGCATGTTGCTTGAGCCATGTTGCAATAGCCACCTCTCAAAAACAAGCAGGTCACATGTCAACAAGTTGCTATGCCTGCAGTTGTGGGACGCACTTCTGGCAATCAAAGCCAAAACTTGAGTGTCCAAAAAAGGACTGAAAGCGGACAAAACCTGTATGAATGAGACGCATGGCTGCGAGAGCTTTTCTGGGAAGTGTTGGATGTCACCCCATAGGATGAGGGCGCAGGTCAGCTCCTTGCTGGCCACCTCAAAGGGCCCTTTGCCTGCAGGCCAACATCAGGCTGAAAGGCAGCAGAGGGCAAAGCCCTGCCTTGAAGCCTGTCATTGATGGAGCCATCAGTAAGGACCCATTGAAACCCCCCTACAGGCAACCGTCGAAAGGCAAGAAGGGCAGAAGGCTGCCCATACAATTCATGTCTGAGCCATCACGTAGACTAGCAAAGACCAATCGAAAGGTGCCTTCTTTGCACGCAGCCTGGGACAAAAG
>JAABUO010003753.1_pt1 | contig 18035 bp, 18 predicted proteins | sample 5559291 | NCBI WGS metagenome assembly JAABUO01 (sample SAMN10711878, study PRJNA513372) | rock metagenome | isolation source: Antarctica rocks | place: Antarctica: Victoria Land, Finger Mt sud | reverse complement strand
CAATATTGTCTCAGTCTTGCAGCTGGTCAGCAGCAGCAAGGACTGCCAGTTGCATATTCTTTGCTCATCACTGCAATAGCTGTCCAGCAAATGCCTCAGCATCAGTACGACTGCACTTTATTACCGGCACATCATCAGCATTGGTTCACCCACATCATTTGTCGGTGTATCTCAACCTTTTGGTTTGCGTTCACATATCAGATTTCATGCTTGACTCCAGGTTTGGCATTCACCCAGTGGCAGGCCGCATGCCTGGGCAGCTGAATGTGCTGCTGGCTGAGGCAGGGGTGCCCCATGATGTTGTCTTTGAGATGGATGAGATCAACGCTGACTTCAATGACACAGATGTGACCCTTGTCATTGGAGCCAATGACACTGTCAACTCTGCTGCTGTGGATGACCCAAACAGTGTCATTGCTGGCATGCCTGTGTTAGAGGTGAGCTTCAGTCAGGGTGCTGACACTTTCATGCCCGTGTCCAAACTTCGAGAAGGTTCTGCAGCAGCGTCTGCCTGAGTTGCAAGGCCAGGTGGGCGTTGACCTGTCTTGAGTAGCCATGCCAGACAGCATGGCAGCTGCCCTTGGCAAGATGCTACTTATCAATGCTTAGATACCTACAACTTTTCCAATGGACAGGTATCACATGACACCTGCCTAGATGAAAGAGCATTCAGACCCAACAGCTGTACAAGTTGGTTCATGTCAGAGCTTCATCTCTGCTTTGTACGCAGGTGTGGAAGAGCAAGTCTGTGATTGTAATGAAGCGCACCATGGGCACAGGATATGCCGGTGCAGACAACCCAGTATTTTACAAGGAGAACACCTCCATGCTTCTGGGCGATGCCAAGGCAATGTGTGAGCAGCTCAAGACAAAGGTCAACGAGCATTTCAATATTTCATAGGCGTTCATTGCGACATTCCGGCGCATACTCTATTTTTGGCAGTTTGCTTGTCCAGTTTTGCTGCAAACAATTTTGATGAAGCTTGCGCTAGTCTAAGAGCAGGAATGCCGTGGTATCTCAGTACGCATGCAGCTCTCACCAATCATTACATCAAGTGCAGATCTGATTTCGATTGCACACGTAGTGACAGCAGGTGATGGTCTTTCAAAGGTCAACATGCGTGGTTTGACTCAAAGCCTGCAGCTGGTAACACTCTGCTTTGTCGATGTAGCATAATTCGTACCCACTGTTAGAAAATGACCTGTGTGTTTACTATGCAACTGCATGCATCTGCTAGCATCATAAAAAATTGAGCTAAGCTGCGCCAGAATGACGAAGTGGCTGAAGCAGAACTTTGATGCACCTAATATGTGCAAAATCTTATTGCACTTAGCAATGCCTGAACCCATCCTGCCAGTGCCTCAGATCAGAACATGTTTTGGGAAGATGCAGCATACTGAATCATGCTGCAACTGTGGAAATTCTTATTATTGAGATACAAAGTCTCTGCTCAGACAGAGACTAGGTTCTTCAGCATACAGAGAACGCTGTGATACACTGCAGAAGCTGGCATGATCACTCCGAATCACTCAAGTTGCCACCAAAGCTGTCCTCTGAGAAGGACCTGTTCTGGCTTTTCCCCAAAGACTCTCCAGTAATCACATCCCTGCCCTTAGAATACCCTGAAAAGCTTCTGCCGTCCTTGGAGTCAGCAGAGCCCCTGCCTCTAGTGGAAGACCCCCCACCTCTTGTAGATGATCCACCACCTCTGCTGAATGATCCACCACCTCTTGCAGATGATCCACCACCTCTGCCAAATGATCCGCCACCTCTTGCAGATGATCCACCATCTCTGCCAAATGATTTGCCGCCTCTTCCAAATGATGATCCACCACCCCGGCTGGACCCTGCACGCCCACCCCTGTTCATTGTTGCACCCCCTCTCTCCCACTCTGACCCCCCCTGTGATCTGCCCCTCCTTGGGGCATCCCTGTCAACTGATTGGGGAGCAGTCTGAGGCTCCTGTTGGGGTTGATCTGTCCCCAGGCTGGTCCTGGGATCCCATGAGGATGTTGAAGGGCTGCTGCTGGGACTGGCCTCATCAGCATCAAACCAGGAGGACTCCTCCTGCTTGTTGTCAAACACCCTGCCTGCGCTTCTGCCTGAACTTGACGCTCCTGAGGTGCCTCCAAAAGAACCACCGCCAGTCCTGCAGCAATAGTTGCACACCAAGATAGCAAGAAGCGCAGGCTGAAGCAAGTGCTGAACCATACCAATTTGCATCAGGCACACATACTCAGCACACAGCACTTCCCCACACCTACGCATAGCCAAGTTGCAAGCTTTGCAAGCAAACAAAAGTAGAGGCATGACATGGTAGACGTGGTAGACATGGTGGACATGGGCCTGCAGAGCAGTGAGCTGAGTGACTCACTTGGGCTCACCACACTTGAAGCACAAACCTCTCCTGGCAAAGTTGGATGCACCACATGCCGTACAGTCCCAGTCACCTGTACCATGCAGGCAAAGGGCACTTCAACCAGCAAAACCAGTTTATGTCAGCCTAAGCCAAGAGTCAATCAAGCCTGATACGTACCAAGGTGCTGCAACAATACTCTTTTGTCAGCACACAAAGACCTATCATGGATTGCAGCTATAGCGCAGGGAGAACATCGGCTGATGGGTTGTGAGCATACGCAGGATGATCAGGCGTACACGCTGTCTGCTACAGAAACATGTGTTTCCTCTGCAAAGTCAACACCAAATTTGTGACTGACCTGGCTTGGCTTCATATACAGGCCTCTCAAAGTTGCTGCTGCTGCTGCTGCTGCTGCGGGACCTGGTGTCAGCAAAGCTGTCACGCCTGCTCTGTGCTCTGTAGCCTTGGTCCTCAGGCCTGCAAAGGGTCAGTCTGTTGACTGGACAGCTCAGCTAGTCTGACAATGTGACTGCTGAGGCATGACACCACTCAATGAACCACAAGGAGCTATTGCCCGCACGCAGGCACACCAGCTGATATGCTAAGAGGCAACTACATGCAGCAGGTCTGCCTAGCAGCCTTCATGGGTTCCTCTGACTGGATCCCTCACTGTACCATCCGCCTTGACTACACAGGACAAAGGACAGACACATGCTGCTGACAAGGATCAGGATTGAGAGCAACACACCACTGGCCAGTTCCAGCGTTACAGCAGTGCAAGAGCAACAACATGCCTCAAGAGATGACGCTGCTTGGGATGTGATCTGCTGAAGACGTGGTGTACTACAGCAACGTATGGTAACATGTGGAGTAACGACAGCAGAGTAACGACAGCAGGGGCAGCAGATGCTGAGTTGAGTACATTGCAGCAAACATACGCCAGGAATGTGTACTAAGTCCATATGTCTTGCAACAACATGCAATGTGGAGAGTGGGAATGAGTATGAGCCTCACTTGGGTGTGTTACAACGGAAGCAGTCAGTGCGACGAGAGAAGTTGTTGGCTGAGCAGGAGGGGCAGGTCCAATCACCCGGCTTCTGCCCCTCTGCCAGCCCCTTGCCCCTGTCACACCCACCCATGAGTGAGTCACCGCAAAGGTATGAAACATGCCCTTGTCACATGTGTGAAAACATTTGTCAGCACACAAGTCAGACAGATCATGCCCTGGTCGCCTGTATTACATTAAGCATGCCTGCTAGCAAATTACATCTGCTGCCCAGGGGTAGCCCTGGGGCCTACCCCAAGCAGGAGCAGGGTGTGGAAAGTGGCACCAGTGCTGATGCTGAGCGACATGCTTGAAATAGCAACGAATGCATCCTTGCACTCAGTGAAGCTGCAGCTACAAAGCATGACAAAGGTTGCAGAAGTGAGCGTTGCTTGAAGCAGTACCAACCTGGGACGGCCACATTTGAAGCACTTCCCACGGCGAGCAAAGTTGCTTGTGCCACACTCTGAACACCCCCAGTCCCCTGCAGTCGTCCAATGCTGTTGGGTACCTAATTGAATGAAATTTTGCTCTATAGGCATGTCAGGAAGTCTCTGACAAAACAACATACATAGCTTCAGAAAGTGTCAGTTGTCAGAAAGTGTCTGTTGTTGTCCAGTACAACAAGTCTTGTACCAACCTCTGACAACAACCCTGTTCAGTAGCTGCAAAGCCAAGAAGCGCTTCTAGATGCAAATCAGATGACTACACAGAGAGAACTGCTACATATTGACAAGCAGAATGCTTTGGTCTGGAGACCCGAAAGCCTGCAGATAAAAGATAACAAGCAGACCTTATGACTTGCCAAGTTTGGGATTCAGCAATAGCACTTTGTGTCAGTCTGTGGACCTGGAACAGATGCACAGCAATGAAAGAGCAGCGCCATTTGACAGCGCCTGTGATGCATACCTTCAGGCATTGAAGCTGCTGAGTCTGAGAACGAGTCGCTCTGAGGCCGTCTCTCACGTCTATCTGAGAAGCCGTCAGTCTGAGAACGTCTGTCAGAGAAAAATTCTGTCTGAGGGGGTCTGTCTGAGAATGAGTCTGTTCGAGCACGTCGGTCTGGTGTGCGTCTGTCTGAGCTCAAATTTGCAGGCAAGGCTGCCTCCCTGCTCAAGGCAAAGTTCCCATTCAAAGCAGACAAAAAAGGACCGGATAGGTACATATAGTTGTCAAGGCAGTGCCAGATAAAGCAATGCCAAAACCAAACGCACAAGACCCACAGGGATTTCTAAAACCGAGCAACACATGACAGCCTGTGCAGCAATGTGCGTGAAGGTACTTGCCAGCTGCTACTGATTTGCAGCTTTAAAGATCTGACAACGTATTGCACAGCTCAATGAAAGCCTTCGTGCACTGAGAGTACAACTATGAAGGGGCTGTACAGAGCTACAAAGGCACAGAGGGAACAGCTGCAACCCTGTTATACACATACTGGAATGCCATGTGCACATTGTCCCATGCGGGTGCAAGCGCTGCACATTGTCCCATGTGGGTGCAAGCGCTGCACATTGTCCCATGCGGGTGCAAGCGCTGCACATTGTCCCATGCGGGTGCAAGCGCTGCACATTGTCTAGCTGGAACATACTCAGGCACATGGCTGTTGCAATGTTCCAATGTGAATTTGTCTTGCCATGTTTGTCAAGACCTTTACACAAAGATGTGCAAAAGGCTCAACAAATAAGACAGCAGAGGGCAAACACTGTAGCCTGAATGACTTGTAAACTCAGAGCACATGGCAGAGAGTGTGCACATGGCATGGAAAGAAAAGGTCCAGACTCTTACATTTTAGATGCACCACACTTGAAGCAGTCTGGATTCCTAGCAAAGTTATGCTGGCTGCACTCCGCACACACCCAGTCCCCAGGCTTGACTTCAATCCCCGGCTTCTCAAAACCATCCCAGCCTTTCTCCATGAAGAAGCGCGACCGGTCCTGTCGCTTGTCTTGGGAGGGCCCTTGGGAGTTAGAGGGCCGAAAGTCTGAGGGCTGTGGCGTGATGGCCTTCTGTTCCCTCACTAGCGCACTTGCATCTGCACGCCAACAGTCTTTCTGGTCACCAGCACACTTCAGTAAAGTACGTCTGGGACGCACAGGTGTGTTCCTGCTAAGCACTTGCCACTGAGTGACGGTCGAACTGCCACCTGAAATGCTTATGACCAACAGCAAGTGCAGACACTATGCTTGTGAAGACAAGCTCACAGCGCTGGCAGTAAGTATCACCAGCTGCAGCAACACTGCACCAAAAATGTCTGGCCCTCAAGAATACATTTGTGCACATCCACAGGAGAAGGCAAAAAGGCCACTGCTGCACTTGATAGTACCATGTAACTCAGCCATGCACCTTACGTGCTACGCTACTGGAATCATGACAAAACTGCCCATATGCACAGGCCGTGTATCTGTGTCTGTGCAGTGCCACAGCTGAACTTACATTCATGCAGGATACATGATATGTGCACAGCGTGCAGGCACACCTGCTTTAGCTTGTGCGTCAGGTGAAGGCTCTTGACTTGCAGCTGCTACAATGTCTGGCAAGACAGCTGTCACTGCTGTCATCAGGCCTGCAGACAAAACACCGCATGTTGATTAGTACTGAGCAAAAAGACTAGACACACATAGTACAGCAACAAATTGCAGCTATCCTGGGTGTGCAAGACAGCTTTTGTGTGCAATCATCCAGACAGCAAAGCCAGCAATCATCTACGTGACAAGTGTTTCAAAAGAAGTCAAGATGCATGCAGACTGTGAACATGCATATGGTGCAGAGAACACTTTGTATGCATCAGCTGAGGGTAAGCTGTCCAACAACTTGCTATGCCTCATGTCATGATAAGTCAGCATGTGCAGGAAGCTAAGTCATTGCAGCTTGTGATGACAGATAGCTAATTTCACCTTCACTGTATTGATGTGATGAAATCAGGTCCACATCTTTGTCAACAGTGGCACGGCCTTTCTGTAAGGCGTAGATGTATGCTGCCGCAATGACAAGGCGCGTCAAGTCTTGGAAGGACCCTTCAGGTTTTCCCAGAAAGCCTTTCTCCTCACCAAAGGTCGTTGACAGCCTCTTGGTGGCTACAGTCAACTACACAGCACAAAAGCTGCTTTTAAATCTGTGTTACTTTGGCATTCTTTGAATGTGTGGCCAGCTACACTGAAGAATAGCTGCTGTCAAGCCAGAGTCATGTTGATGCCCATGAGATGCAGTGATAGGGCGATGGCTGACAGCAGGATGGCCGCCAGGGAACAACTTATGGTTCCTCCCTACATGGATCAGATCTGAGGGGGCATGACAGCAACAACTCCTTCTCCATGCTCTCGAGGGTTCATGCTGTGCTTGTAGGCATACATGGCAGAGGTGCAGATGCACAGCTTGCGTACATGCTCAGGTTACACAGCATCACGGTAAGACCAGGAAGAATACCTTTCTCTCTTGATAGGGAAGACCAGCCGCCAACACAGCCTGTATTTTGTCAGCTGGCAGACTGAACAGGATGTCCTGTCTAGACCTGGCAAAGTTGAGCACGCCCCTTTTCAGAACACCGATGGAGAACGCCTTTGCTGTGGGAGTCCTGCCCTCAAAGTGCTGGCCTTTGTTGATCACATCTAGAAAGCATTGGAAGGCAGACTCCCAGTTGTCTGATGAATTGTCAGTAGAGCTGTGGCTGTCTGCTGGCCTGGAGTTGGTTTCGGTGACACTGGCAGACAAAACTGCCTCTGTCGGTATGGCCTGGGAAATCAGCTCGACACCAGACTCCGATTGCACGCCGGGAAAAGGCTGCTGCTCATCTCCACCTAGCAGTTGCGTTGCTGCAGAGGCTGAACTCTGATCCGTCTGACCTATCTGGTTAGTGTCCGAATCTTCAGCTCTGACTGGGAAGGATAATTGACGGCTTTGTTGTGTCAGGAAACTGCGACTGAAGTGCAGCTGGACAGAAGGTCTTCGCAATGCAAACTGCCGGGACACAGGCACCGCTCCTGGGCCAACTGTTGACCCTGACGTGCGCATAGTGCACTGCCCAGCGACCTGACCCAAACACTTGCTGAGGTACTGAGCAGACATTGTGCTGCGAATGAGCGAAATTGAAAGCTTGCGATACAGGGCGATCGACATAGCTAGAGAGGCATCGCCCCTGACATAACTACACGTTGGCCGCCGTGCAAATTCAAGATAGCTAAACGAAGAAACGAAGGACACTGCCTCCGCTCATGTGGCTCCCATGCTGCGCATGCTTCGCTGTTTCCTCCAGCTCGTCCATTGTGAGTTGGTAGGAAGCAAGAACAGCGGCATCCGTCTTTCCTCATCTGCCGTTTGGTGTTGCTGATTATGACGGGCATCTCTAAAGCTCTGGAATTTCCTGCAGAGGTAGTCTTTCAGAGAGTGTCCAACAGTGCCGAGGTGAGCGCGTGGGGGCTGCAAGCGTTCGTCAAAATGACTCGACAGGCTTTGATGTGAGACAGCTTTTGCAGGCTGCTGCTTTGTTACAATTGTCAGCGACAGCGCAAAGGGTAGAGATGATTTCAAGATTCTTGTTGCAGCAGCAGCAGGTTCCTCAGGTATTGATCGAGGCTGAACTTTGGCAGGCGAGACCACCCTTCCTCAACGTATGTGATATGCAGGCGCATCATGAACTTCAGTCACAGCTCAACCACGCCCTGCAGCAACTGTTTCAGCTGTCTTATACACTGCAAGCTCATGCTGAACAGAATAGCACACACAGTCAGCAGCTGCAGCTCCAGGCTGGCGTGACCAGCAAGGTAAATCAAGATCAGGCACTACCACAATCAACCTTCCGCCAGGCCACTCAAACAGCCTGTAATCTGTATTCAGGTTGCTGAGAGGCTTATGCTGGCACACTGTGAGCAAGAACTTGCACAACGTGCTAGGATTGTGAGTGAAACAAGAGCCACAGTCCAACTGCCACCGTTCGCTCAGGTGAATTGTCTGCCTGCCTGCTGAGGGTTGGGATTCTCCCCAAGGTTTCTGACTAAGCTAAGACAAGCAGTGCCGTGATCTTCTAGTAAGTGTCATGCTACACCACTGCATGTGGTCTGTTACATTTCAGGTGATGCAGCAGATCTCTGATCATGTTCGGCAGCGATGCCTTGCTGCTGCTACACTGCAAGCTCCGCCATCATGGCCTGTGTACCAAGGCCAGATGCAACACTTAGGACACACTACCCAAGCTGCTGCAAGCCCCTTGAATCTTCCCAATTATCAGGCAGGCCTGATCCCTGATGCTGCTCCTCAACAGCCCTCATTTCATTCCCAGACAGGACAGACAGGGGTGGCTGCGGGACAGCCTCTAGCCCTGCAAATGTCTGTTATTGGAGAGCCAGCACAGCATCATTGCTCAGGCCAGCAGCATGCTGCTGCACAGACGCAGCAGGCACATCAAGCTGAATTATTGCCTGCCTCAAGTCTTTGTCAGAGCAGAGACAGCAGACACTGCGCTAGTTTTTATCAACATGCATCTCAGTTTCACAGCTCAGACCAGCCTAATGCAAACATGCCGACCTTCCCAGCATGCTCGCAGCCTCCCCTGATGGCAGAAAACCCGCAGGCAAGCTCAGTCATGCCATGCTTTTCACCGGCATCTGCCCACAGCTTGGATCACAGCACTGTGCACCAGCACCCACAGAACCTGGCAGTGGCCGGCAAAGCATGTGTTCCCCGTGACAGCATGCACCATGCAAGCGGTTCAATGCCTGACAGCTTGCCACAATGTGCAAATTTGGTGGCGTCAGCTGAAAACTTTCAGCTGCGACAGGAGCGGCATTCACTTCAACAGCATGCTCTCTTGCCCATGATGTCAGCAGCGGTCACAAGTCCTGTAACAACTCAGCTGCCTGTGCTACCCATGTCCTTGCTATCAGGTGCGCCAGTCAGCAACAGTTGTGCACAGGAACCCGCTCCTGGGTCAAGCCTGGTCAGCCAAAACAGGCTGCATGGGTTTCAACAGCCAGTTGACAGAGCTGCCACAGGCAGCTTGGATGGAGCTACCACACTTGCTTCCAAGCAGAACCTGTCCCACAGTCTACCCTCTGTGCGTCAGCAAACCCAGCAGCAGCAGCAGCAGCAGCAGCAGCAGCAGCAGCAGCAGCAGCAGCAGCAGCAGCAGCAGCAGCAGCACTGGATGGTGCATGGGCTTACACCCAGTCATGGATTACAGGCAGGGCTGGGTCAGCAGGGCAGCGCAGCAAAAGCAGTCACTGACCAGCCCTGTGACCCAGCCCTACAGGTCCTGCCCACAGCCAGGCTGGGCGGGCCAGCAAGACTGCCAGGATTCAGCGTCCTGCTCCAGAGTGTGGAGCAAGGTCAGCCTGCTGTCAGCTCAGTTGTTGGTGACAACACAGCAGCGTCTGTACATGGTGAAGCTCTTGAGCAGTCAATTAGCCAGCAGCATGCACCAAGACACAGAAGTGCCATGGCCTGCAGCTCAGGCCAGCAGCGAAGTTCAGCTAAGCAGCAGCGGTGCTCAGTCTCTGCCAATGTTGTGTGGAGCTGTGGCACCGATAGCAGCAGCTGCTTGCACAGGTGCTGCAACATCAGCACAGCCAGCACTGCCTGCCTGTGATGCTCTGTGCATGAAACAGTCAGCAGGTATGAGCACAAGCCCAGATACTGGTAATGGAATTTGTTGTCTGCCAGCTGCACCACACATGTTGGGGGCATCTCCAGAGCTTGTCCTGTCAGAGGGCAGTTTCAGGTTTCAAGCCAATAAACATGCTGGGGCAGGCCTACAGCCTGGAGTGCTGTTCACCCCAGTGCTCAGATCTAGAGCAAATGAAGAGCCCAGCGTGTCAGGTGTGTGTTCTCATCCTCAGGTCATCAGGCAGTGTATCTGTCTGCGACTATAAGATAGTGTGTGCTGCGCAGCGTGCTTGAGTTGCTCATTGTGCTTTTGGGTGCTCAGCATTGGGTGCTCACCATTGTGCATCTACTACGTTCTTTACACAGCCACTGACAATTTGCTTCAAGCCTACCTGAGACACTAGTCAGACAGACTCGTGTCTGGAACGGTAAATATTCAGACAGTGCAAGCAGGCCCACTTTTATTGACACCCACTGGCCATGATGAAGCCTGCTCATTTGAAAACCTTGCTTGCAGGCAGACAGGCACCCCTTGTGTCAGGTGCTGATGACGCTGCACATGCTGCATGTGCTTCTCAGAAAGAGGTGATCATCCCAGATTCAGAAGAGAGCCCTGGGCGCTGCTCTCAACAAAGACTGCAGCCAGACCCACACACCTCTGTGCCTCTTCACCATGTTGTTGATGCACAAGAGCCAGCTGCAGCTGTCGAGCTTGACTTCAGTCAGACAGCAGAGCAAGCAGGGAGTGGCAAGATGATGCAATGCAAAGAGCACGCAGGTCTGAGCAGTGTGGCAGCAACAGCAGCACCAGCACCAGCTGTTAGTGGTCCAGGCACTGGGCTTGATGTGGATGCTCGTATGCATGCTTCTGAGCAGGTCTCGTCAGGCTGCTCACTAGAGGCGCTGCCAGTGCACTTGCCACGCAAGGCCTGCACACAGCAAGGGCATGAGCAGCAGCCTCAGCAGCAGCAGCAGCAGCAGCAGCAACAGCAACAGCAGCAGCAGCAGCAGCAATGTGAGAGCAAGGATCACAGCAGGCACTCTGGCGGACACCTGGCAAGCCTGGCCTCAGAGCAAGATATGACAGAGGGCAAAGCGCCTCAGGGTATATCCTCAGCTTTTGGCACTCCAATCGCCCCTGCTCCTGCTGGACCCATTGAGCACCTTGGGGATCACGCAGTCCCGGGAGCAGATAGTGACAGCCAGTTTGGGAACACTTCATTGGCTGTCACTGCTCAGCATGGGCATCAGTCAGTCCCTGGGACGGATGCTAGAAGGTGGTCAGCAAATGCTGAGCAGGGTGCCCACAAGGCTCACTTGCATGATGCTTCTCAACCAAGCTCCTCAAGCCTTAAGCGAGTGCCTGAGACGCCTGACTCATCAGAGAACCGTTCTCAGCCAACTCAGTCCCCTTGCGGTGAGTAACACGATTTGTTCAAAGCCAGCTGAAAATGCAGCTCAGCATCCTGCTCACACAAGAGCATGCGGTGAGATTGCACAGCAGTTTGATGATGGTGCATATCAGCAGGCTTGTACTTGTGGGTACTTGGCACTCTGTACTTTCTACGCTCTTTGCCAGATAGTGCAACCTGCTGGTAGACAACCTGCTGGTAGACAACCTGATCAATAGTGCAACCTGCTGGTAGACAACCTGATCTTTGCCTGTAGCACACCATTGCACCTTTGTCATGTCTGAATGACGGTATAGACACAGTTTCATCCATGATGAGGCATGTAGAACTCAACCTGCAATGCATTCATTCTTGTAAGATGCACACCTTGCATGACTCAATGATGCCTTGAGCTGCTGAATGGCTGTTGCCCACCTTTTCTTATTTTGTAACTGCCTGCGCGGCCCACTTTCTGCGCTTTGATTGCTCATCAGAGGTGCCACATGTGTTAACCTAGGAGTTAATGCGTCACATGGTTGCAGGGCGTGAGAGGTCAGGTTCCAGTCCAAGACAGGCAGGGCCCTTGCGAGTTGTGTTGGTCAACAACTCTGATGAGCAGGCAGGCACACAAGGTACTTTTTCCCTTTTCAGAAAACAGAGCCCAGGACAGAATCACAGCCTTGATATGCTGCCAAGCGTGTGCTTTGGATGTATGCCCTAACTGCAAAGTTTGTGAACAAATGGGGTCTGTTGTTTGCCTGCTCCATGCAGCCTAGCAGCACAACTGCTCAGCACATACCATCTTGGCATCTTGAAGATTGATTGATAAAACACAGGCTATCTAGGCATGTACAATCCTGCCATGTGTCCAGGAATGTGTCTCATAAGCAGCTTCACCACCACTCTTGCCATATTTCCTGCTAAGTGGCACGATGCTGAAAGGGTTTGCACAGTACAAGCTGTGGTCGCATGCTGCAAGGCTGTTGAGATGTGCAGGTGTGAATGTGGCAGCCTTCCTGCTCATGGACAGCCAGAAGGACTCCACTTCCCCAGGCCATCCAAAATCTGCACAACCCCTGTCAGGTGTTCAGTTGCTATGCACTTGTACACTTCTGGCAAGCGTGTGAATTTCTTTCAGCCATACTGTTACATCTGGTGCTCTGAGTCTATTGCTTTCTTGTCTCATGCCCAAGTGAGGTCATGTGAGGTCATTGCTTGCAATTCACCAGCAGTAATCTGTCGAATTGACACTAGCATTTGAGTGCCTGCTTGCCACACATTTTGAAATAATTGTTGTGCACTGCCATTCATGGTGTCTGTGCTCAGTGCAAATGCCTTCATGCAGTGCTGTCGCAAGCCAGAGAAGGCGCTGCTGCACATCAGCTGGCAGTGTGCAACTCACAGACGCAGGAGCCCATACCAGCAAGCCAACCTCAGCTGCTGAACACCCATCCGCAAGCTGCAGGCCCCAGCTTTGTTGACATCCCGCACAGACCTCTGCCTGCTGATGCCAGTCCCATGCATTGTTTGCAGCAGCAGCAGCAGCAGCAGGGTGTCAAGGCAAAGGCACGGTATATGAAGCAGCCAGCACAGCAAAGCATGCCAAACAGTGCTAAGGGAACGCTGCCCAAGGCCGATCCTCCGCAAGCTGGCATCAGTGTCACAGCAATGCCTGCTCAGTCAGATGCCAAGCAGCCCATCAAGCCAGCTGAGGCCCAAGCAAAGTCTGCAGCAGCCAATCAGGCATCTTCTGAGCCCAGCAGGTGGCCTGGGAGCTGCAGCCAGGCTGCTGTGGCAGATGCCAATGCTGTGCATGGTGTGGCAGCAGTGGTTGTCAGAGCCAGGCGGTCCAAGTCCTGCTCTGGCAGCACTGCAATGCGGCAGCATGCTGCAAAGAAGCTGACGTTTCAGCAGCTGATGCTAGCCAGAAAGCCCCATGCAGGTTCTGCCACGGGTGATGGCAAGCCTGCTCAGTCTGCAGGGCAGAAGCCATTGGGCCAGGCAAAGCGCATTGACGCCAATGTTTCCTCAACTGTACCAGAGTCACGGCTAGCAAGGCAGGAGGTGGCTGAGCAAGCTACAGCCGCTGTGGCTGCTTCAGCAATGGCGGCCCCATTAGTACCGGCTGCACAAGCAGCTTGTATCAACCGCAAGGATTCCCGGCAGTCACCGCCGCAACAGTCTACTCACCAAACTGAGAGTGTCCAGCAGCATGTGCATCCTGAAGGCACAGGCCAGCGGCCTAAAAGGGCAGACCAGCAGCAAAGGGCAGACCAGCAGCATGGCCTGCAACAACAGGCAGCAGCAGGCCAGCAAGCCGAAGGCAGCAGTGAGCAACAGTGGCAAGCAGCCATCAGTCAGCTCCACACCTTGGCTGAAAAGCACTCTCAAGACTCGCAGGACAATGATGATGCCAGTGCTGATGGTGCTGCCAGTGCTGGCATAGCTGTACGGCCTGATGACCACCTGGTTGTCAAGCCACTGGCTGTACCTGCAGACCAACCCAATCAGTCAGAAGCTGCAGTTTCGAAATTGGCAGGCATGCCTTGCAAGCTGCAGACAGCTCAAGGTGACACGTCCTCAGCTGCAGATCAGGCGCCTGCAATGGCTCATGCCAGACAAGCCTTGAACGACAGCAATCAAGCTGCAGTGAGCGGGGCTCTGCAGGACAATCCCCAAGCAGTGGCTCAGCAGCAGCAATTGCCTAATGCCAACGCACAGCAGGCATCACTGTCAGCGCATGCTGCCATGCCAGGATGTGTGGGTCAGCCTGAGACTGGCGAGGTTCCTGCGGCGCCTGCAGGGCCAGATTTGGTCAGCTTATTCAGGGCAGCACTGCATGGCTACACAGGATTAAGTGGACTGAGACAGGTCATGCAACAACAGAGGCAGCAGCAGGGCCAGACAGATGGGCAAACCTCAGAGCAGGGCCTGGGACAGGGCCCCAGGCTGGACCCCATTCCAGAGTTGGCATGCAGGCTGCAAGGGCAGGGCCAGAAGCGAAAGGCTCCTGAAGAAGAGCCTGCCCATGGCAGCATGCATCCAGGCAATGGTCATGGCATGAGGCAGGGTGGGGCCTCCTGCAAACGGCAGCGCCTGCCAGCACCAGAGCTTGCCAAATCAGTCATTCAGCCTGCACAGACCGATATGCAGTCCTGCTCAGCGAGTCTCTCCCCAATCAAAGGCCTCCAGATGCGAGAGACCGTACATCCAACAGCAGCTGACACAGCAGGGCGTGCCGGAGCACAACCATGTGTGAACCCAGCCAAGACGGATGCCCAAGTTCAGGTCTTGGCAAAGTCAGCAGCAGATGCCAGAGCTGGGTGTGGAGTTGCGCCAGCAGCAGAAGCAGGCTCAGAGGCAACAGAAGCAGCTGCAGTGGCTGGGCCAGCAGTTGTGTTGCCAGGTGCCCTTGATGAGGCGTCTGTGGGGCAGGATGATAGCCAGGGCCAGCCCGGGGGGCTCAGGCTGGACCTGAGCTCTGAGGAAGATCCCCTGCTTTGTACGCAAAGGATGCCACCCTCACAAGGTGCGTCCTGATGCTGTGCAGCAGCAGTTAGTTCTTTTCTGTTGTCGAAGTGTTGATTCTCCTCTGTTCCTGCACGTAAGTGTTAGTCATACCCAGCACATCCAGTTTTCATTAATGCCAACCAGTACAATCCATCTGCTACCCCAGCGTGGGCTCTAGCAGGGCTGAGCATTTGGAGATTCGGACTGCAATGGCAGGGATCTTGCAACACTCGGAACAAATGCTGCTGCTGCAGCTGTGCAAGGCTCTGTTATATTGTTTTGTGCTGCTTTCAGTCCCAATGACTGCTTCTCAAGTTTATATTGAGATTGCAGGCTTCTATGCAGGCAGATGGTCATCTTGCTTACTTGATCTATGAGATGAAAATCAACATGCTGCTCAAATTAGATGCTGATGTTTGCTTACGTCAGTCTGTTTCATAGCCATTATTCATAGCCAGGTTTGCCTAGCTTGCTGTAGTATGAGCACTGGCTTGCATTGATTTAAGAAAGTAGCATTGGTTAAATGTCTGTAGGCCTAAGAGGCAAGCACGTGATGAATGAAGATAGCTTGATGACTGATTTATTGAAAGGCTCTGCATGCTTCTTGGATGGGTACTAACTTGCCGTGCAAGCTGCAGCAGACAAGTTGCTGCAGCTGAGCGCATCAGCAAGTTGACCTTACCTGGTAACAGGGTTGGGCTGAAAATAACTGGCCCTCCCTCCCGCCCTTGCTTGCCCCCAGTTGCCCTGGGGCACGTGGGGGTGTTAGAAAGTAGATGCTGATGTTTGCTTACGTCAGTCTGTTTCATAGCCAAATCACAGCTGGTCATGGTTGCGTCTGGCTCATAAGCTGATCTGATGCCGAGTGCTATGTTGTAGGTGGCAGCGGCAGTGGTCAGGGATTGTTCAAGACCCCAGATGACCCACCCCCAGACCCCAAGGCTCAAGCACCAGCTCAAGTTGTTACACAGGGCACACTGAGCATGCTATCCCCATGGAACACCCCAGCCCTGGCACAACCAGCCCCTCCAAACCCCCCTGACTCCACACAATGCTGGAAGCTTGCAGGTGTGAATTTGTGTCTATCGTGCTGCACTGCTGAGTGCCAAATAGGTGTGGTGGCTTGAAGCCACTGGCTTCTCCTGCCATCTGCTTGTGCTATATGTACTGCTTTTGAGGCTGACATGAGCATATAAGGTATTCTGGTGCCATGCTACAGGCAGCGTGTCACCAATTGCTGGTCACCCTGCTCCTCCCTTATCATGGATGGGTAGCCATGATGCTGGCCCTGCAACTGGTGCAGCATCCAAGGATGATGCTGATGGCAAAAGCAACAAGCGCAAACGGAGTCAGTCAGAAACGAATGTATTACTGGCCAATGCCGCTGCTGAGTTACAGACAAATGTCCAGCCATGTCAGTAATGCTCATTGCATAACAAGTTCAACGACGCTGTTGGGGGACTGCACGGACAATGAAAATCAGCTGTGAACAGTGTATCACAATTTGCTATGCCCATGACGTTTCTGGCTACAAGTGCTGCTTGAGCATGAGTGTAGCTAATGTTGAACTCCTTCACAGCTACTTATAACGTACAACGCGCTTGACTTGCGCTGATTGCATTGACGTAAAACTATCCTGATCAGTAGGAGGTTTTTGTATCGTTCGACCTATTGACTAGATGCTGGCCATAGTGGCACAGCTCCAGAAAGGTGTAGTCAAGCAAATATACATACGCAGCCATCTCAGCCATGATACCTGGTTGGTTACTTCAACTTGCTGGCAACTGGCAGCGTGCTCGAGGCTGGCCATGCGAAGCCTTATAGCTGTGCTAGCATGGGTGAAAATGATGGTACATGCCACATTGCATGAAGAAGCCAACGACGGCTTGTTTGTATGCCAGCAATGAGTCTGGTGCCACAAAACCCATATGTCGACATGATTCGCACAAAGTTCAATCAACTAATTAGTGGTAAGTTGAATCTGGTGTCCATCCTGCCTAAGCTATCAGAAATACATTTGGACTGACTGCTAGCAGTCACAGCAAGTAAAGTACAAGTGTCTGGTGGGCAAGACATGAGCAGGCTGTGTTCAAAATCAATAGCACCTGATTTCAAACAAGTCTGGACAGGCTGGTGACGGCAATTGAAAGTGACAGTGACTGCAGTAAAAAGCTATGAGCAACAGCCGCTGCTGCTTGGTTTGGCTGAACCTTGCTGATCAACCTTGACCCTTGTGCCTCCTGATGACGCAGGAGCCCCTCCACCTGCCTGCTGAGTCTCTCGCAAGCGCAGCATCACATCCTTGGCTACAGATTGAAACACCTGCAATCATGCAAGTGCAATGGGATCTTGCAGGATCTTGCAGCAAGGTACACATTTGGCTTGCAAGCAGATGACTGTATAATAACACCAATTGTATCAAACTACACACTTGCATATGGTCCACCAGACAGCACTGTTGTCTTTCCCCAGTTCAGCACTGGAATGCAGGTCAGCATGATGCACGTACTGCAGACAAAGCAGCTGCAGCAGCATTGGGTTGCAGTGAGATTCTGCACCTCATCAACTTTCAGGTTAGACTTGGCACTAGTCTCAAAGAATTGAATCCCAAACTCATCAGCTAGAGCTTGACCCTTGCTATATGGCACAACACGTTTGCTCTCATCCATGTCGCACTTGTTGCCGACCAGAACCTGAAACAGCCACAGTACATTCTGTAATGTTTGACCAGGCTATGTTGTTTGTGGTGCAGGTATTGCAGAGCATCTTGAAGGCAGCTGCAGCATTGACACAAGTAGCAAAAACATTTGCAACTGACCTTGTTGACATTGTCTGAAGCATGCTGTTCAATGTTCCTCATCCAGTTGCGTATGTTGTTAAAGGATGCATCATCTGTGACATCATACACCAGCAGAATTCCCATGGCGCCCCGATAGTACGCTGCAGAGTGCAGAACTCAACTTGCTGGGGTGCACAACATGATCACAGCTGGATTCCATCATACCGCTTGTAATGGTTCTGAAGCGCTCTTGACCAGCTGTGTCCCAGATCTGGAGCTTAATCCATTTATTGTCCAGCATAATCTTCTTGATCTTGAAGTCAATCCTGGGCAAAATATAAAGTACCTCAATGGTG
>JAABUO010003752.1_pt1 | contig 18036 bp, 14 predicted proteins | sample 5559291 | NCBI WGS metagenome assembly JAABUO01 (sample SAMN10711878, study PRJNA513372) | rock metagenome | isolation source: Antarctica rocks | place: Antarctica: Victoria Land, Finger Mt sud | reverse complement strand
CGCGGCGACCGACGCTTTTTCACGGCCTCGAGGGACCACGGGGGCTGCGGTCTACCGCGCCAACGGGTGGCAGTGTGCCACATACTGAAGATACAAGGGAGACGGAGCGCAGGGCGCGCAGAGAACGCAGAGGACACAGATCAGGAACCTTTATTTCCTCTTCTCTGCGCACTCTGCGTTCTCTGTGTCCTCTGCGTTGGATCCCCTCCTTGGCGGTTCGAGCGATCACTTATTTTTGCCCGGTATATGCTCCGAGATAGGTAAGCATTGCCGCACCGGTCTTGATGCCCTTGTAGAAGCGTTCGATCTCCATGTTCTCGTTTGGGGCATGGTTCGATTCATCGGCGTTGGCGTAGGGGACACCGAAGGCGGGGATGCCGAGCGTCTTGGTGAAGACGTAATCGGGCAGGCTGCCGCCCATTGCCGGGACGAGCAGCGGTTCCTCCTCCTGAGCCGCCGCGATGCCCTGGCGGATCGGCTCGGTGTACGGCGAATCGAGCCGCGTCTTCGAGGGGGCCATCGAACCTTGCCGGATCAGTTCGATACCCGGCGCGTGACGGCGGATATGCGCCTCCACCTTCGCGAAAATCTCATCGGCGGTCTGCGACTCGACGAGCCGAATATCGCACTTCGCGAACGCCTCATGCGGCAGAACAGTCTTCGAGCCGGGGCCACCGTACCCGCCGTGCAGCCCATTGATCGTGAAAGTCGGCCACGTCGAGAGCCGCTCGTAGAAGCCACGCTCCACCGGTTGATCGAACTCCACCAGATCGAGCGATTGCTTGACTGCTACGCTATCAATCGGCAGCCCTTCCAGTATCTCCTTTTCCAGCGGCGTCGGCGTGTCCACATTGTCGTAAAAGCCGTCAATGGTCACGATGCCCCGATCATTCTTCATCGTCGCGAGCAGCTGCACGAGCGTCCAGATCGGGTTGGGTACGACACCGCCCCAGTTGCCGGAATGCAGATCGCGGTTTGCCCCCCGCGCTCTGAGTTCGAAACTGAGGACACCGCGCACGCCGAACCGCAAGCGGGAGCGACCATCCGCGTCCACGGGGCCGTCGCTGGTGATGACGAGGTCCGCCGCCAGTTCGTCACGGTGTTCGCGGGCAAAGACGGGCATCTGCGGGCTGCCGATCTCCTCTTCCCCTTCGAGCAGCACCTTGACGTTGCACGGTAACGAACCCCGGCAGGCGAGCAGCGATTCGAGGGCGAGAATCTGCGCGAAGTGTTGCCCCTTGTTATCGCCCACGCCGCGCGCATAAAGCCGTCCGTCACGAATCGTCGGCTCGAAGGGGGGCGAAAGCCATTCGTCCAGCGGATCGGGCGGCTGGACATCGTAATGGCCGTAGAGGATGACCGTCGGCGCACCCGGCACATCCCGATTGTTCCGTTCAGCGAGCACCATCGGCCACCCGGCGGTCGGGATGACCCGCGCCGTCAGCCCGATCCGGCTCATCACATCGGCGATGTACTGCGCGACCTCGGCGATGCCCAGCCCGTGCGCGCTGATGCTTGGCATCCGCAGATAGGCAATCAGCCGGTCGAGAAACTCCTGCCGGTGTGCGTCCACATACGCGAAAACATCGCTCAGATCAGGCGCGGGTTGCGGCGACATTCCTACCTCCGAAGTGCTGAGTGCTAAGTGCTGAGTGCTGAGTGCTGAGTAACGAGAAAGATCGGAGAGCGAGTATAGCACTGAATTCATCGTCCTCGCCGCTGCTTCTCAGCACTCAGCACTCAGCGTTCAGCACTCAGCGCTTGCCGTTGTGGGCAGTTCGTCAAAGAGGAGCATGTTGTCGTCGGCGGCGAGGCGGTTGTTGCGCATGAAACCGCACCCGAGGCAGCGATGGACGATCATCGGCTCGCCACTAGGACGTGTGAAGCGCGCGACGGGGGCCATCTTCGCGCCGCAATCGCTCGCGCGGTCGCCGGGCCGTCCACCGTCCACATGGCGGGAAGAGAGGCAGAGCGGGCAGTGGTTCCGATGCTTGCCGCCGCTCACCGTCGGCCCGATGAAGGCGCGGCAGTGAACGCACTTGAACGATTCCCGCCCCTCCCGCACCGCACGGGTCGGACCACGGCGCGCGGCATCGCGTGGAATGTCCGGCGGCGGACGACCCGGCGCGCGCTCCATGCGGCGCGCGCGAACCCTCGGGCGTTGGGGTGCAGAGTCCGCTTCGTCCTCATACTCGTGTTCGTCGTTACCCATAGGAATACGTCGCTCGTGTCTCTTTCGGTACGGTAAAAAGGCGCCAATGACGAGCGCCCCGACAGGTCTCTACGAGAAGTATGAGACGCCCTTTCGGGCCTGTCAAACTGACGGCTCGGTTTCTGTCTCGATAATTGCGTCCGCGAACTCCGCGAGCATCTGCACGGTGATGGTCGGGTCGCGCAGGCGTTCCTCGGATGGACGATCCGTCGTCGGCGCGTTGCTGACGGCAAAGCGCCCGAACGCCGCCGTCACCGCGTTATCGCTGACCAGAACACCATCGTCCCAGCGCACGGTTGCCGCATCCCCCCGCCAGCGAATGCGCCATTCAATCCACATAAATGTGCTCCTCATCTCGGTAGTGTAGGCTTCAGCCCGTGTCTCTATCTCACAGAACGCAGACTGAAGCCTACGCTACCGAGATTACATGTATTGCTCATATCCACCACGCATCTCGGCGGCATCGAGCGGCCAGATCGTCCGGCGGATGCGCTGGTAGGGGAAGCCATCGAGGCGGAGCGTTGTCGCGCCGGGTGCGTCTGCCGCGATGATCGCCGTCGCAAGATGCCGGTATCCGGCGCGGAAGTGAGAACTGGACTTCATGGCAACGATCCGATACTGTCGCACATCAATGCCATGTAGCAGGAATATTTCATCATCCAGCACCTGATTACGACGGGACCCGACGAGCACATCCATACCGCCGATCTGGAAACGCGCCATCGGACCGAGATCAACGCGCATGCCGCGCCCCATCGGCGTCGTCAGACGGAAACAGCCATCGGTCAGACACTTAATATATACCGCTGCCTCAATGGGCGCGCCGTGCAGGTCGTCTGTCTTGCCGCCGAGGCGCACGTCAATCGTCGCGCCGACGCCCGCCGCATGGGCCTGCATCGCCGTTTCGGGATCGAAAATGTAGGCGTAGCAGGCACTCTCCAGCTGCATGTCGAGCATCGCGCGCAAGAGATGCGTGCTGTCACCGGGTGAACCGCCACCGGGGTTGTCCGAGGTGTCATTGATGACGACCGGCCCCTCCGGCACGGCGAGCGCGCGGGCAATCGCCTCGGCGGGGGTGAGGATCTCCGGCCGGTACTCCTCGCGCGCTTCCCAGATCGCCTCGGCGACCGCCTTGCCCGCTGCCGCCGCCAGCGCGGGGGCGTTATCCGTGATCGTTAGGACGGACATCCCGACAGCGGGGACATCGGTATAGGGAAAGCCGTGGAAAATCGTGCAGTCAATCATGCCGGGCCGCTGCTCCCATTCGCGGCAGAGCGCATTCAGCCGCGTGCCCGGTTCGAGGTCCGTGCTGCACGTCGGAATCATCATCGGCAGCGGTTCGAGGTGCATGACCGGGGCAATTTCGCCTTTCAGCACGCGAGCAAGGAAGTCCATCGCCTCCGCACCGCGCTCGTAACTGTCGGTGTGCGGGTAATACCAGTTGCCGAAGAGGCCGTCCGCATTCTCCAGCATGCGCGGTGTGATGTTGCCGTGCAAGTCGAGCGAGGCGGCAATTGGCACGTCCGGCCCGACGCGCTCGCGCACCGCCGCGAGCGCCGCGCCTTCGAGGTCGTCAATCCCTTCCGCCACGCCCGCGCCGTGCAGCGCGAGGCAGACCGCATCCACCGGCATCGCCCGCTCGATCGCCGCCAGCAGTGTCGCCATGATCTCGTCGTACGCCGCCCGCGTGATCGTCCCGGACGGATAGGCGACCGCCGCGAACATCGGTACTGGTGTCACGTCCAGTGCCGCCGCCTGATCGAGCATCCCGCCGAGATAGGTGCGATTACCGCTGTGCGTCTGCCCAATCGCGTCACCGACGAGCCACTGGTATTCCTTAAACGGCGCGGTGGTTGTCAGTTCCGGGCAAAACGTATTCGTCTCGTGCGCGAACTCACCGATGGCGATGCGGTACGTCATAGTTGGTTGCCTTTCTTCCTCACCGCGCCCCCGGCCCGCGCACGAACGTGCCGGGTTTGGCATCGGTGTGCTCGCCGTTCGCCAGGACGCGCGTGCCGTTCACCCAGACATCGCGGACACCGACCGATAGCTGGTGCGGATCGGTGAAGGTGGCGCGGTCGCCGACCGTTTCGGGGTCGAAGACAATCACGTCCGCGAAGTGACCGTCACGCAGCACGCCACGGTCGCGCAGGAAGAGGCGGTCGGCGACGGCGGAGGACATCTTGCGAATCGCCTCTTCGAGTGGGATGACCTTCTCCTCGCGGACATACTTGCCGAGGACGCGCGTATAGGTGCCGTAGGCGCGGGGATGGACAAGCCCCGTCGCGTGCGCGGGGTCAATGCCGCCAGCGTCCGTGCTGATTTTGATCCACGGCTGCTTCAGTTGGAGGGCAAGATTCGATTCGTCCATCATGAAGTAGATCGTCGAAATAGACTGCTCCTCGCTGATAATTAGATCAATCAGCGTGTCAATCCATTCCTCCTCGCGCACCTTTGCGATCTCAGACAGGCGCATCCCGGCATATTGCATGTTCTCCGCCTTGCGAAAGCCGATCGGCATGACGCGATCCGGCCCGGCGAGGTTGACGCGCGCCTCGAAGACATCACCCGGATTAATTACCGACTCGCGGATTTTCGCGCGCATCACCGGATCGCGCAGATTGTCGAACAGTTTCCCTTCCGCCGCCGCCCAGGGTGGCAAGCAGGCGGTCAGACCCGTACCGGAGGCGATGTAAGGGTACATGTCCGCCGTAATGTCTAATCCTTCGGCACGCGCCCGGTCAATCCGCGCGATCACTTGCGCCATCTTATGCCAGTTGCGTGGCGCAGTCGCCTTAAGGTGATAGACCTCGACGGCGCAGTTGCCCTTCGTGCCGATCTCAATCGCTTCTTCCAAGCCTTCCAGGAAACGGTCACCCTCAGAGCGGAGATGGGTGATGTAGACGCCGTTGTACCGCCCGATCACTTTGGCGATCTCGACCAATTCGTCGGTGCCCGCGAAAGCGCCGGGCGGGTAGATGAGGGCGGTGGCGACGCCGAACGCGCCATCCTCCATCGCCTCCGCCGTCACCCGGCACATCGCCGCCAGTTCATCGGCGTTCGGCACGCCGAGTTCTTGCGCCTTGCCGTATTCGCGCACCGTCGCGCCGCCGATAAACGAGCCGACATTGACCGAGACGCCGCGTGATTCGAGGTCTTCCAGCCAGTAGCGAAAACGCGTCCACTCCCGCGCCTTCGCATCCCACTCACTGCCGCCGAAGAAACTGGCGCGGAAGGGCGATTCGATCCGCCCGCCGAAGGGCGCGGGCGTCCACGCCTCACCCATGATTTCCGTCGTCACGCCCTGCGTAACCTTCGACAGCGAACGCGTATCAGTGAAAAAGGGCAGGATCGAATGGCTTTGGATGTCAATGAAACCGGGCGCAACGACCATCCCCGCCGCGTCCACGACCGTCCCCGCCGCTGCGGGATCCATCCTCCCTGGCGGCGCAATCGCGACGATCCGCTCCCCCTCGATCGCCAGATCGCCGTGGAACCACGGATTGCCGGTGCCATCAATTATGCGGCCGTTGGTGATAAGCGTGTCCATGTACCTACCCCCTGTCCCCTCCCGCGAGGAGGGGGTGACTCAATGCAAATACCTGCCCAATAAAGCGTCCTCAGAATCCGCCCGGTCGCCACCCGCCCCACGGGCCGAATCGCTCTACCGCGCGCGCCGCGCGCAGCACCGTCGCCTCGTCCCACGGTCGCCCGATTATCTGCGTCGCGAGCGGCAGGCCGTCGCTGGTCAGGCCACTCGGCACGACGATCGCGGGCCAGCCGAGCGCGTTGAACGGGATCATGAAACGCGTGTTGCTGCGCGGCGCGCCAAGCGGCGGCGCGCCGTAGGCCAGCGCTGGCGTTGAGAGCAAGTCAATCCGCTCCCACAGGCGGTCGAGACGGGCGCGCAGCATCGCGCGCATCTGCTGCGCCTGCACGTCGGCATTCGGCCCGTAGGCGTAGGCGACCATCAGGCGGTCGCGCGGGAACTGGCCCAAGTCCTGCGGGCGGTTGCGCAGCGTCGGCTCGTGGTAGGTCAGCGCCTCCAGACCAATGATCGCCGAGCCGACGACGCGCAGGTCTTCCAACTCAGGGAGCGCAAGGTCAATGATCTCGGCTCCGGCCTCGCGCAGGGCGTCCAGCCCGGCCTCCCACGCGGCGGTTGCCTCCGGGGTGGGCGGGTCGCCCGGCGAGCCATCGTCGCGCACCGCGCCGATCCGCAGGCCGCGCACGCCCGCTTCCAGCCCGACGGTGAAATCGGGGATCGCCCCCCGGCGCGTGCGAATGTCGCGCGGATCATACCCTGCCAAAAGGTTGAGGAGCAGCGCGGCGTCGCGGACGGAGCGAACCATCGGCCCGAGATGATCGAGGGACCAGGAAAGGGTGATCGCACCGGCCAGGCTGATTCGCCCGTGCGTCGGCTTCAGACCGACGAGGCCGCAGAGGGCGCTCGGAGTGCGGATCGAGCAGCCAGTATCCGAGCCGAGCGCGGCGTAGGCCAGCCCCGCCGCCACCGCTGCCGCCGACCCCGAACTCGATCCGCCGGTGTCGCGATCGAGATGCCAGGGATTATGTGTCGGGCCGTAGTGGGCGTTGTTCGACGCCGGGCTGTAGGCGAACTCGCTCATCCGCGTCTTGCCGACGATGACCGCGCCCCCCTCCTTGAACCGGCGCACCGCCTCGGCATCCTCGGCGGGCTCCCAATCGGCTAATACCTTCGATCCGGCGGTCGTCGGCAATCCTGCCATCGCCAGCAAGTCCTTCACCGCCACCGGCACGCCATGGAGCGGCCCGCGATAATGGCCTGCCGCAATCTCCCGCTCGGCCTCCCGTGCCGCTACCCGTGCCCCGTCGGCCAGCACCATCTGGTACGCATTGAGCGCCGGATCGTACCGGGCGATCCGCTCCAGCATCACCTCGGTCAGCGCGACGGGCGAGACCGCCCCGGCGGCGATCGCGGCAGCAACGACATGCAGCGGCGCGAAGGGATCGAGCGGGTCGGTCGTGCCCGTCACCGCGTCCGTGTCGTCGGGACTCGCCAATGTCGGCCCATCGGTTGGCCGATGATCGCTCCAGTCCTTCAAGTAGTCGGGGATCGTATCCGACGGCACGCCCTCGATCACGCGCGAGAAGTTGTCCACATTACTCAAGAAGGCGCCGGCGGCGATCCGTGCGAGGTCATCGTCAGTGAGGTGTACGCCCGCGCGGGCGGCATTCGCGCGCAGGCGGGTCAGGGTCTCGGGTCGGGCGGTCGTGCTGGACATCGGCTGGCTCCTTTCTCTCGCACCCTTCTGTCGGGGCAGTATGCCAGGGTTAGGTCGTTCGCAACTCCCGCGCCGCCTCCCGCAGCGCCCAGGTCGCGCGGTTCCGCGCGCGGACGAGCGAGGTGCGGGCGACGCCCGCCGTGTGGCTGTCATCCGGCGATTCGGTAAACGCGCGGACAGCCGCCGCGAGGTCCGGGAGGGCCGGGACATCGAGCGCCGGTTCCTGCCGGAACCAGCCGCGCTGGGCGAAGTTCAGGCCCGTCAGTTCCCGGCCCGCGCGCAGTAGATGCGTGTTCGTCTCTTTCCCGGCGGCGGGATCGCTCGCACTCGCCTTCGCCGTGAATGCCGAAGCGGCCGCGATCAAGGCATCCGCCGCCGCAATGGCTTCGCCAAGGTCGAAGCGGTCGCCGAGCGCCTGCTGATAGTGATTCAGGCTCTCCGTGATGTCCGCGCCCGCCGCCGCAAGATCGAGCGGCAGCACCGGCGCATTCGCCAGCCGCCAGACGACCCCGCCGTAGACCTTGATGTCCCGTTCCAGATTGTCGCGGTCGGCGATCTCCAGCGTGTCGTCCACCGTATGCCAGGCGATATTGCCGCCGCAGCCGCCGACCGCGTAATAGTTGTGCTCGTCCGCGACGGACTGCGGCATCGTCGAGGAGAGCATCAGGGTGCCGGAGATACCGAGGTTGTTGAAACTGTAATCGCCCGCGCGTGGCGGCCGCTCACCCTCCGCCGTCAGGCCCGTGATGTCGCGGATTACCGCCTGCGTGAACGCGCCGAGGTCGGGCGTGTAGGAAAGGTTGCGGTACTCCGTCGCCCACCGGCAGCCGGGAGAATCGCAGTTCACCTGCGCGACGCAATGCTCGATCAAGTCCAATCCGAAGGTGTCCGCGTACCAGGTGCTGCCCGCATAGCGGCCGTGCGAGTGGCCGCTCCACCAGGCGATCCGCACGCTGCGCGCGAGGTTCTGCCGGTTCTCGTGCAATGCGCGGGCAAGTTCGAGCAACGTCGCGTCGCCCGTCGCGTTATCGCCGATCCCCTCACCCCACGAATCGAGATGACCGTGAACGAGCACGAACTCCTCCGGCACGACCGCGCCCCGGATTTCCGCAACGGTGACGGGGATTTCCCGCCAGCGCGTCTCAAGGTGCGCATGTACCGTCACCTCGCGCACCATGCCGCCGCGCGCCTGTTCCATCAGCCAGGTACCGTCCGGCTTGTTGACCTCGACGACACTCAGGGTCGGCATCGTGCCAACGGTATCAAGATCGGGCGTGCCCCAGATCGGCGTGCAAATACCCTCATGAACATTCGTGCCGGGACTGGTGAAGACGGCGGCAGCGACGCCCGCCTGCGTCAAATCGCCGATCCGCGCGGGGAAGGGCATGCCCCCCAACACGACGATTTTGCCGGTGAGGTCCTGCCCTTCCAGCGCTTTGCCGAGGCCGGAAGTGAAGATCGTGCTCACGCTCGACGCATGCGCCGCCTCGACCGCGACCGCTTGCCCGGTGATCCCGGCGTCGCCCGTTGGGATGGCGAAGCCGGGCGTCGTGCCACGCAACGTGCGCGATGTGCCATCCGTCAGCGTGACCGCGACCGTCGCGCCGCGCGGCAGGCTGATGAAGCAGCGCGGATGGTGAACGGTATGCGGAATGCCCCACTCGGTCAGCCGTCGCGTGATCGCGTCTACCGCTTGTTGCTCGCCCTCGGTGCCGGACTCACGCACATAATGCGAAAACTCGTGAATCAGTTCCCACGGTGCGTCGGTACTCAGTGTGCCCAGAAACGCCTCTTCCGCCACCCCGCCTTGCCACTGTGTCATTACCGGTGCCATCATTTTACCTACCCCCTGCCCCCTCCGTCCCTTCGGCGTGGGAGGGGGTTCTGACTCATGCGAATGCCGTGCCCTATCCCAAATGCCCCGATCTCTCGCGGGTCCGCTCCCCCTTCTCACGCCGAGGGGCGGAAGGGGGCAGGGGGTTCAAGTCCCCTCCGCCGCCTTCGCCGCCTCCCGCAATGCGGCGCAGACGGCGTTGCGCTTGCGGGTGAGAGCGGTTGCGAGGAAACGGGCCTCGCTGCTCTCCGGTGGCAGTGTCGCGAGAAGCGGGAGATCGCGCAAGAGTTGCAGGGCGGGCGCGGGCATCGCCGGGTCGTGATCGAAGTGGTTTCCCGCCGTGTACCGCAGCGGCACGAGCGCGCGCACTACCGCTTTCTGCGCCTCCACGACTGTGCGAGCCTCGGAATCGTTCGGGCGTACGTTCCGCTCGATCAGCGCGCGTGCGCGGCGGTCCAGTTCCTCCGTGGCGCGAATTGCTTCCGCCGCCCGCGCCCGCGCCGGAGAGAGATCGAAGCGGCCCGCCGCCTGCTGCTCGTAGTGCGCGAGGAGATCGTCAATCTCGCGCGCCGCGTCCGCGAGCGTGAACGGCAGCGCCGACCCGCCGCAGAAACGTGCGAGCGTCGCGGCATAGACGCGCGTGTCGAGGGCAAGTACATCGCGGTCGGCAGTCTCGACGGTGTCCGCCTCTGTATGCCACCACCAGTTCATGCCGCAGCCACCGACCGCCGACCACTGCTCCTTCGGCAGGTTGGAAAGGAGCATGTAAAGGGACGGCACGCCCGGCCCCCAGAAGGATTGATCCCCCGCCCGCGTTGGTCGCTCCGCTTCGGCATGCTGCCCGGTCAGTTCGCGGATGACTTCCGTGCCGAGTCGCTCCGTCTCCGCGCCCATCGTCACGACATCGTAGCGCGTCGCGCCCCGCGCGCCGGGCGAGTCAATATTGATATTGATGATTGCGTGCTCGTGCAGGTCTTCCCAGAAATTGTCCGCGTACCACGCGCTGCCCGCGTACCGTCCCTGCGAGTGCCCCGTCCACCACGCGACGCGCACGCCGCGCGCCAATTCATCCCGTGCCAGCCAGGCGATGCGAGCGAGTTCGAGACAGGCGGCATTGCCCGTCGCATTGTCCGTCGCGCCGTGGTACCACGAGTCTACATGTCCATTTGCGAAGGCGAAATCGTCCGAGAATCTTCCAGGGATATGTGCAACGACAATCGGGACGCGCCGCCATTCGGTCTGGACGACGGTGCTGAACGTGCCCCGCAGCCCGCCCGCCTTCGCCACCTCGGCGATCCGCAGGCCGTCGTTGCGCGTCACGCCGAGCGATGGGATGATCGGCAGACTGCCAATCGTCTCCAGCGTTGGCGTGCCCCAGATCGTCGTGCTGATTTGCTCGTGAATGGCGTCCTCGTCGCTCGCCCAATAATGGATGTGGCAGAGCGCCCCGGCCCGCCCGGCGGCGAGGATCGTATCCGGCCTGCCCCGATCCGAGATGACGATCTTGCCACGCACGTCAACATCGTCGTAGTCGTGCGAGCCGTCGCCGCTGAAGAGCGCGGTGCCACCCTTGGTCGGCACAAAGACGATGTCGCCGCTGATCTCCTCGCCATTCGTGGAAGTCGCGAAGGCGCGCGTCTTCGCCTTGATCGGGCCGATCCCCGCGATGGTCAGCGTCCCCTTCACAGGAAAGGAAAGAAAGGCATCGAAGGCGTACTCGCGCACATCTTCGATCCCCGCCGCACGGCACTGGTCGGCGATGTACCGAAACGCCGTCGCCTCGTCCTCCGTCCCCGCGTGCCGCTGGAGCGTGCTGAGGAATGCGACATCGCGCATCATCCGGTCAGCGTCTATGGCGTTCAGCATCGTGGCTTCGAGCATTTTTACCTACCCCCTTGCCCCTTCCGCTCCTCGGCGTGGGAAGGGATGACTCAAAACAAACATTCGAATATCCCCCAAACGCCGTGATCTTGCAGCGAATCCCCCGCCCCCTTTCTCGCGGGAAGGGGGCGGGGGGGTTAGGTTCCCCTCTCCACCTCCCGCCGCAACCGGTTTGCTTCCACCGTCGCCGCGTCCAGCGCATCTACGATGCGGTTGCGCTCCCGGACGAGGCGTGTATGGAGAAAGCGTGCATCGTCGCTCGCCGGATCGAGCGCGGCGAGTGTGGCGGCGCGGCTGAGGCCGGGCAGAAGCGGCACCTGCAAAGCCGGGTCCTGATCGTACGCACCACTCGCGGTGTAGAGCGCGGGATTGAGGATGCGGCTGAGGCGGAGTAACCCCGCGTCGAACGCATGCCGCTGCTCCGCGCTCCCCGATGCGGCAATCTGCTGCCGCATTTGCTCCAACTGCTCGGCGGCTGTGCCGAAGCGGGCGGCAGCCTCCCGGGCGGGGGCGACATCGAAGCGGCCGCCCGTTTCGGTGGCGATCGCCGCGAGACGATTCGCGAAGTCCTGTGCGACGGTATCGAAGGCGTACGGCAGCACCGGATCGGTCGCCAACCGGGCGGCGATGGCGGCGTAGAGGGCGGTGTCGCCGCGCAACACTTCGGTGTCCGCCTTGTCGAGCGTGTCCTCCGCCGTGTGCCACCACCAGCCTCCACCGCTCCCGCCAACGGCTTTCCGATCCGGGTGGTCGGTCGCCAGCATGCGGAAGGCGCCGAGCGACGTAACGCCGACGCCCCAGAAGGATTGATCCCCCGCTTTCATCGGGCGGCGTGGGTTCGCGGGCTGCCCCGTGATGTCGCGGACAAGTGTCTCTATGAACCGCTCCGCCTCGCCCATCACATAGCGGCAGTCCCAAACCGTCGCGCCCCGGCAGCCAGGCGAGTCAATATTGAGGTAGCCGACACAGTGGGCGCGGAGATCGGCGAAACTGTGGTCCGCGAACCACGTACTGCCCGCATACCGCCCGGTCGAGTGGCCCGGCCACCAGGCGAAGACAACACCGCGCTCCAGTTCGTCCCGGTGCGCATTCAGCACCCGAGCCATTTCGAGCAGGGCGGCGTTGCCCGTCGCGTTATCCGTCACACCGACGTACCACGAATCAATGTGCGAGCCGACGAGCAAATAGTCGTCGGACGTGCCGGGGATAAAGGCGAGCGTGACGGGTTGCGGCTGCCAGCCGGTCGTCACCTCCGCCGTGAGCCGCGCCCGCACCGGCCCCGCAGCGCAGAGGGCGCGCAACCGCTCGCCGTCCGCGTTCGTCACCGAGAGCGCCGGGATAGTCGGCATACTCCCGGCGGATTCGGGGGTCGGCGTGCCCCAGATCGGCGTGACAATCATCTCGTGGATGTGCGGCTCGTCGCTCGTCCATTGATGGATGTGCGCCGCCGCACCTCGCTCCTCTGCGCGCCGCACACCGTCCGGCCCGCCATCGGGCGTGATAACGACACAGCCACGCACATCGCGCTCCCCATACGCGGCGGCGTTGCTGCGGTGGCTGAAGATCATCGCCCCCTGCTCCAACTGCCGCGCCACATCCACGAAGACGAGATCGAGTTCGATCCCCTCCGGCGCGGTCGAGCGACCGAACGAACGCGTCCGGCACGGAATCGTTGTCTTCTCCGGTGACAAAATCTCCAGCGTCGCCGGGCCGGGCCATGAGATGTATCCCTGGAATTCGCGGACCTCGGTGCGCACGCCCTCCTTGCCGAGCGTGTCGCAGATGTAGTTGACCGCCTCGCGCTCCCCCGCCGTGCCGCTCGTGCGGTCCACGGTAGCGAAGTACGCGAGGTGCGCCGCGAGCCGTTCCCGGTCCACGGCGGTCTGAACGGTGGTGATGAGATCGGACATAGAACCTAACCCCCTACCCCTTCCGTCACTTGGCGTGGGAAGGGGTGACTCAATTGAATTGCCGTGGCATCTCCCAAACGCCGTGATCTTGCAGCGAATCCCCTCCCCTTCCTCGCGGGAAGGGGCCGGGGGCTAGGTCCCCTCACCCCCGATGCCGATACCGTGGGTCGAATGCGTCGTGCAGGCCGTCGCCGAAGAAGTTATAGGCGAGAACCGTAATGAAAATTAGTACACCCGGGTAGATCGCCAGTTCCGGCCGGTTGAAGAGATACCCCTGCGCGGAGCCGAGCATATTACCCCAGGTCGGCGTCGGTGGCTGCACGCCGAGGCCGAGATAGGAGAGGGCGGATTCCGTCAGAATGGCGTTCGCCACACCAAGCGTCGCCGAGACGATGATGCTGGGTGTCGCGCAGGGGATGATGTGGCGAAAGAGGATGCGCGCCGACGGCACACCGAGCGCCCGTGCGGCGAGCGTGAAGTCCATCTGCTTCGTCCGCAGCACCTCACCACGCACCACACGGGCGACGACCATCCAACTGGTCAGGGCGATGACGAGGATGATGTTGCGGATCGAAGTCCCGAAGACCGCCACGAAAATGAGCGTCAGGAAGAAGGTCGGGATCGCCAGCATCCCATCGGTCAGCCGCATAATCACGCTGTCCAGAATGCCGCCCTGATAGCCCGCGACCGCGCCCGCCAGCGTGCCGAGCACGACCGAGAGAATCATCGAAAGGCTCCCAACGATGAGTGACACGCGCGCGCCGTAGATGAGACGAGAAAGGACATCGCGGCCATTCTCGTCCGTTCCGAGCAGGTGGTGGACGCTCGGGCGCTGGAGTTTGTCCCGAATCACGATTCGCTCCGGGTCCTGGGGCGCGAGGAGCGGCGCGGCGAGCGCCATCAGGTGGATGGCGACGAGGAAGAGCAACGCGGCGAGCGCGAGCCGGTTGCGGACGATGACGCGCAGTCCGTCGCGCCACTCACTGCGGGCCTGTCGCCCCTCGATGCGTACGGGGACAGTCGCGACCGCCGCCGCATTCGGTTCCGATCCCACGCTACCCTCCCTGCGTTTCGCCCACGCGGATGCGCGGGTCAAGCCAGCCGTAGAGCAGGTCCGTAACGAAGTTGCCGAGGATGACGACGACCGCGACCACCAGCGTAACGCCCATCACGACTGGATAATCCCGCTGGCGGGCGGAATCCACTGCGAGGCTCCCCATACCGGGGTAAGAGAAGACCGTCTCGGTGATCGCCGCGCCACCGATCAAGCGGGGCACAACGACGCCCATCACCGTCACCACGGGGATCAGCGCGTTGCGGAGCGCGTGCCGCGTGAGGACGACGCGCTCGCGCAGGCCTTTCGCACGGGCGGTCCGCACGTAGTCATCGTCCAGTACCGCGACCATGCTGGAACGCATGTAGCGCGTGAACTGCGCCATCGCCGTCGTGCCGAGCACCACCGTTGGCAGGATGAGATGCTTGATGCGATCGAGCGGCACGAATGTTGTCACATCGTCCGCCAACCCGCCGGAAGGGAGGACGCGGAGCCAGACGGCGAAGATGATGATGAGCAGGAGACCGTACCAGAAGACCGGCACGGCGACGCCGAAGAGGCTGACGAAGGCGGCGAGATGGTCAAAGATGCTGTTGCGCCGCACCGCCGCGAGGATGCCGAGCGGGATGGCGACGACGAGCGCGAGCAGGAACGACAGCCCAGCGAGCGTCAGTGTCGCGGGGAGGCGCGTGCGGATCACCGCCGTGACATCGCGCTGCTGCGTATAGGAGACGCCAAGATCAAGCCGCACAAGCCCCTTAAACCACCGGGCATATTGCACCGGCAGGGGATCGTTGAGACCCAGATTCTGGGCGATCTGCTGCTGCTGATCACGCGGCGTGTCCGGGCTGAGCAGGATGCTCGGCCCGCCCGGCGCCTTGTGAATAAGCAGAAACGTCACGACCGTGACGAGTAGCAGCAAGATCACCGACTGCGCCACCCGCCGAATGAGATAGGCGACCATCAACCCTCCTTCGTCGGGAGGACTGAGGATTCGGCGGCTTTCCCACTCAGTCCTCATGCCGCCCAAAGGGCACCCATAGTCCTCAGTCCTTTATTGCTTGATAGACCACTGATACGCGTAGACAATCGCGTCCCGAATGCCGACAGCGGGGACGTTTTGCAGGCGAGCGCGGAGGCCACGAATCTCCTGTGGGTAGTAGAGGAAGGTGATCGGCTCATCCTCCGCGATGATGCCGAGGAACTGCTTGTACAGAGCGCCTGACTTCGTCTGATCGAGTTCGGAGCGCGCCTTTGTCAGGAGATCGTCCACCTGCGGGTTGGAGTAGTGCCATTGGTTCGATGTCCCGCCCGTGCTGTACCACGCGAAGACGTCCGGGTCCGGCGGTGTGATGTACCAGTTGACGATCGAGTCGAAATCGCCCGCGATGAACTTCGCCACCGCCGCGTTGAACTCCATCACGTTGATCTTCGCGTCAATGCCGATCGCCTTCTATGCCTGCTGCGCGATCTGCGCGACGGATTCGCGCGTCGTATTCCCCTTGTCCACGAGCAGTTCAAAGGAGAACTTCTGCCCATCCTTCGCGCGGATGCCATCGGACCCCGCCTTCCAGCCTGCGGCGTCCAGTTGCGCGGCAGCCGCTTTCGGGTCGTAGGAGAGTTTCTTGACCTCGTCCGTATATGCCCAGGCAAGAAGCGGGTTGATCGGCCCGTTGGCGATCTGCCCCGCGCCGCCGAGCACATCCTTGACAATCGCCTCGCGATCAATCGCCATCGTCAGCGCCTGCCGCACCAGTTTGTCGCTGAAAAGCGGCCGCTTGTCATTGTAGGCGATGAAGTAGTAGTTCACCTGCGAGGCATTCTGGATGACGATGTTGTTGTCGCTCTTCACCGTCCCCGCGTGATCCGGTTCCATCAGCATGAAGTCGAGTTCGCCTGTCTTCAGTTGCGCCAGTTGTGCGTTGATGTCCGGCGTCACTTTGAAGGTAATGCGGTCCAGTTGCGGCGCACCGAAGTGGAAGTTGTCGTACCGCTCAACGGTCATTGTGCTGCCCGGGGTCGCCTCGACGAACTTGAAGGGGCCGGTGCCGATCGGCTTGGCGAGAAAGTCCTTCGGCGCGTTGATGTCCTGCCCTTGGAGGACATGCTTCGGGATCATATGGATATTGTAGCCAAGTTGGATAGGAAGCGATGGGAGCGGTGTCGTCAGTTTGAGCGTCACGGAAAGCGGGCTGTTGACGACCGCCTCGGTGACGCCCTTGATATTCGAGCGGAAGCGCGCGTTGATCTTCGGGTCGAGCATCGTATCAAAGGTGAACTTCACATCATCCGCCGTGAAAGGCTGGCCGTCGTGCCACTTGACGCCCTGCCGGAGCGTGAAGGTGATGGACTTGCCGTCCGGCGCGACCTCCCATTTCTCCGCAAGGTCGCCTTCAGGGTTCAGTGTCTTGCTGTTGAAGCGGATCAGGCCGTTGAAGACGGTCTTGTTCGTGAAGATGCTGGCGAGGTTGCCGGGGACGACGATCGGGTTGAGGGGGCCGTCCGAGCCGAGCGGGAACTTGATCGTGCCGCCCTTCGCCCCCGCGACTGCCGGAGCGGCGGCGGCGGCTGCGCCCGTCGTCGGTTGTGCCGCCGCAGCGGCCACCGGGGCCGCTGCGGTTGCACCGACCTGTGGAATAGCGGTCGGGTTCGGCGTGCCGACGATTTTCGGCGCGGTCGTCCCCTGCGTCCCCGATGTCGCAGTTGGTGCCGTGCTGCTCCCACCACAGGCAGCGAGCGCGGCCGCCGCGCCGAGGGCGCTCATCCCGGCGAGCATCTGCCGCCGCGTCAACCGTGTATATCGTGCCTGACTGTCTGATGCCATGTGTGGACCTCCTCCGTGTCGACGAATCCCCGCCCCGATCTCTCTCTTCATCGCCCATACGCTTCGATACCCAAAGCGCACGGCGCCAGGAGTCAAGTCCGATGAACCCTCCATATGAGATTCGGGATATGTTGCTGAAAACATGCTTCACCGATGCAACCGCACGGTACTACGTCGCCCTTTTCGCGTCAATTACCGCGCGCCGAAACAGCGTAAAGAGGCTATACTTATCCTCTCGTCAGGCGGATATTTGGCGGGTGATGCGAAAAGGGGCACGAGTGGCAACGCAGACGGTTTCAGAAACGACGATTGAGACGATGCGCCGTCGGTTCACGGTGGCGGAGTACCAGCGTATGGGCGAGGTGGGCATCTTCACCGAAGACGACCGAGTCGAATTAATCGCGGGGGAGATCTATCAGATGAGTCCGATTGGTATTCGGCATGCACGGTGCGTCAATCGTCTCACTGTTATTCTCAGCCGCCATCTCGAATCGGATATGCTCCCTAACGTGCAGAACCCTATCTACCTTCCGGGTGAGAACGCGCCACAGCCCGATCTAGCAATTGTGCGCGATCGCGATCCCGGCGATCTCTGGCCGACTCCTGCCGACATCCTCCTCGTCATCGAGGTTTCCGATTCGACCCTCGCTCACGACCGGGGCACAAAACTGCCGCTCTACGCCGCAGCGGGGATTGCGGAGGCGTGGATCGTTGATCTCGCCGCCACGACGGTCGAACGGCATACCGATCCGCGTGATGGCCAGTATCGCCTCATCGCATCCGCCCGGCCTGGCGAATCCCTCGCCTCAACCGTCCTGCCCGCGCTCGCCATCCCGGTGGCGGACATCCTAAAATAACGGCACGAAAACCGACGGAAACCGGGGAGAACCGCAGAGACGCAAAGAGGGAAAAGAGACTTTGTAAGATGCATGGGTAGGTGTATGGGGAACGGTGGAGTAGCAGGATGAGACAGGGAAATGCGAGTTCGATAGGATCTTCTTTGTCGAGAAGGAGATGCTATGAACCCGCACGACGTATTCTGTCCCAATCCCGACTG
>JAABUO010003750.1_pt1 | contig 18041 bp, 15 predicted proteins | sample 5559291 | NCBI WGS metagenome assembly JAABUO01 (sample SAMN10711878, study PRJNA513372) | rock metagenome | isolation source: Antarctica rocks | place: Antarctica: Victoria Land, Finger Mt sud | reverse complement strand
ACCCCCTGCACCCCCTGGGCTCCTTGGAGTCCTTGATATCTATCTGCCCAAGGAACCCAGCCGGGTCCTTGGGGTCCTTGTCTTCCTCGTCTTCCTCGTCCTCGTCTTCCTCGTCCTCGTCCTCCTCGTTCTCCTCGTTCTCCTCGTTCTCCTCGTTCTCCTCGTTCTCCAGGGTCACCACGTGCTCCTGGCATCCCAGCTGGACCAGCTGCCCCTGGTAGTCCTGGTAGTCCAGCTGCCCCTGGTAGTCCAGGATAACCTTGGGCTCCCTGCGGACCTGGCTGTCCGTGAATGCCTGGTGCCCCCTGTCATCCTTCCGGTCCCGGGGGGCCCGCTATCGGCCGTGGTGGACGCTTTTCCTGCTGTCTTGGGATGTAGCAAATGGCAAGCAGTAATAGAACCACCAAAATGATACATCCCACAATAATTCCAATCGTTGTAGCTGAGGTGTTACCATCATTAGTAGAGACTGGGGTCTGGTTGGTGACAGACGCTGCAGTCCGAGTTGGAGTCACAATAGCTTGTTGTCCAGTTGCTGTGGCTGTTGCGCATTTCGTTGACGACCCTAACTGGATGACAGTTGTATAAGTAGTATCGGGTCTTGTGATGCTGAGTGTTACGAAATAGCCTTTCTCGCAGTTCTCTGCTTGCATCACTAGGCCTGGAAGCGGGTTATCACTAAAATGTGCTAAGCCAGCCTGCTATTTTGAATCTAGAGCGAATCTAGCTCAGAGAGTTGAGAGATGGCGGAGCAGCTGGTGGAACACGAACTAGGCCCTTGGCGTAGTGCGTTTGCTCCTAGCCGGAAGCTGACCATTTGCCATGCTAAAATCGATAAAGCCACTCAACGAAGTCTCTAAGGAATTGTTAGGAATTAGGTTAGGAAATTAGACAGTGTAATGAAGGCGGAAATTCCGTCAGGCAGCAACTTTATCTTCAACGTAATATTCTATCTTCATGTATCTTACAAGAAAGCGATGCCAGAGCGAGACAGGACTTATTTCGAAAAGGGCGGTCGAGAGCCCAATCATGTTCACCAGGGTGACACATTCTAGATACGGTGGTATCGCCTGACCCCTCTCTAAGAGTGACTTGTAGATAAGCCTACATGTTTGGTGTTTCTAGTCAAATGGATGTACTGTAAGGTAAATGACTGAAATGGGAGGTAGATACGCAAATGCCGGTAAAATCATACATACCTTTAAGATCATTTGTTCTAAGACGGGGGCGGGGCAACCATCTGATAGTCGCCTCTACGTTTAAGAAACCACGAGGTCCTCCAAGCCTCTCGCTGTCGTTCGTGGATCTCCATCGAACCCGATTCTCAGCTTTAGAGGGGTGGGATCAGCAGGACGAGGTAGGTTGGATGGGACTGAAATTGGATCAATCATATGTGGACACATCATTGATTCCTGCATCGAGGCGCTTTCTTGCTAAATCAAGGTGGTGTGCCAGTCGTCTGCAAACGGTGGAGACCAATGACGCCATAGAAAATCTCCTTCAGGTTATGCAGCAATGGCAAGGTAGAATTTCCGGGGCGCCAGCTACCACAGCTGATGGCGAACAATAGACTGCTTCTAAACCCATATGGAAGGCGTATCAATTCGAAGAGCAAAGCAGAGCTGAGCTTGAGGGCCATTTTGGCCACAGGCGTGGGTAGGAGTGGGCTACATGCATGGGGTGCTTTCCACAACAAGTTAGGTGCTTGCGGGGAAACGGACAACCATCCCGTCCCTGGAGGCTGTGATATTTCTCCGCATGCAGTAGGTAAGACGCCGTCCAAGGGCGCTAAATGCCTCATTCCTTGACGTGTCACGAACGGTCAGACTTGCCGGGTTCGGTTCGTCTAGGGACTTATAGCGAGCAGAGACTCTAAGGGAACAGGATGCCGCAGTAGTAGATGGGGGTAGTGGATCCCTAAGTGCGAAAATGCAGCTGCCCGCTGGAGGGGAGCTCTACAACGAGTAGTACTACTTGACACAAAAAACTACTGTCATGTGACCTTCGTCAGCAGGAGCAATAGAGCCTTGACTCCGCTTCAAGGCGGATAAAATCTGCGGCATAAGTTCCCTGCGGCATCCCAATCAAATGCCAAGAAAACCTTCTGCAGGTTTCTGAGCCAACAGAGTGCAATGCTGGGAACGGTACGAGATCTATATTAGCAGGCAATTCTGTGTGATTCAATCGTGTACGCATCTCTTCTTCAGCTACGATTGCAAGTCAATATGCGCCTCCTCAATACCGTAACCTTTCAATTCAAAACATTCTTTGATTATTCCATACCCAACTATGCCATTTTGTCCCATCGATGGGGAAATCAAGAGGAAGAGGTCTCTCATAAGCAGCTCCGGAAGAATCTGGTGCCACCAGATTCGCCTGGTCTGGTAAAGATTCAGAATTTTTGTCGATTGGCCGCTGAAAGAGGGTTCCCATGGGCTTGGATTGATACCTGTTGCATAGATAAGAGAAGTAGTGCCGAGCTTTCACAAGCGATCAATTCCATGTATAAATGGTATGAGCTGTCTGCAGAGTGCTATGTTTACCTGGCCGATGTCGAGTTTTCGGTTGGTGAATTATCTTTGAAGCGTCAATCCGAGGAGAGATTTTGGCATACACCGGGAGGATGGTCAACCTTAAGGGACAGGTTCATTAAGAGCTCCTGGTTCAAGAGAGGCTGGACTCTTCAAGAGTTGATCGCTCCAAACAAGGTCGTATTCTATGATACTCGTTGGAACGAGATTGGTCCCTTGGAGCAATTCTACAGGGATGTAGCCCAGGTGACAAGAATTGGTGAAAATTGGCTGGCTCCTCCACACATTAGGAGGTCACGTCGGGCCAGCATTGCCACCCGGATGAGCTGGGCATCTCGTCGACACACAAGTGAGGACGAGGATTTGGCATATTGTTTGCTAGGGCTTTTTAATGTCAACATGCCACTAATGTATGGTGAGGGCGCCAAAAAGGCATTCTATCGGCTCCAGACCGAGATCATGAAAATCTCAGACGACGAGTCACTGTTTGCCTGGACCTCTGACCAAGGGGGATCCGGTCTGCTCGCAGCTCAACCAAGCTACTTTGCGGACAGTGGGGACATCGTTGAGGAGACCTATTCAGGAGGCACATCGAGACCGCCGTTCTCTATGACAAATAAAGGATTGGAAATAGCGCTACCTAAGAAACATCTGCAGCTGTCATCGCAAGACGGTAGAACCATCCGTTTCTTTCTTCGATGTTCGAGGGCGCCCACTGAAAATGCTCAAACGCCCGGGAAAGCTCTTTATGTCGAGCTTGATTTGATGATGGGGCCGAAATCCGGAATCCGAATCAACTGTGCAACATTGAAGGAAACCAGCACCCCACCTGACAAGAGCGAGTACCTAATAGGTCAACTACACAAGGATCTCGCAAACAATGAGAGAATCTACGTCTTCTCACCCGATTCTCCACCTTCAGGATATTGGGGTACATTGTTATGAAAGAAGTGTTTGGGTCTGAAGGTATTTCCTTTAATATCTGGTCAAGGTGGCAGTGTATGCTTTGCAGAGTAGCTATGCCATGGGCTGGACGTGAGCTTTACGAAGGAATTGTATTTCACCAAGACGATATTCACTTCATAAATCGAGCGAGTACATTATGTGGTTAGCGTCACATGATCTTACGATTCTAATCCAAGTGGGCTATCCATGCTTCCGTTCAAGGTCCTCCGTATTGAAACCTCCAACGAAACGCGTCTAGTTCTCCACTAGTCATACCTTGCGGTACTTCTTTGCCCTGCGCTAGCCATCTGCCAGTGGGTAGCCTCTAACTCCACGGTACAAGAGGCTTTGAATAGTACGCTATGAGTGCAGAATGGACTATGCAGTTTCCTATCAGACCCAACAAGGAACCTGAGAGGAAGAGAAGCGAGTATACTGAGATAGCTCAACTGTCCAGCTATGCCCGTTATGTCGAAAAGTGCGGGAGGAAGGCAACTTGTCGTATGGAATTGCCATCCAGGCTGTCTAAAGTAGTTGGCCGAGTTTAATCGTATCCGCCCCGGAACGAAACAGAGCCTCGTATGTTAATGCTACTGGAAGAAATGTGTCCTTTGCACTCAGCGAGAATCTGATGCAACGACAGGTTAAGAATAGCCATCACTCATTTTCGAGGGAATGGTTGAGGGGTAAAAACTAGCGATGAGTCATTTCGCTGCGAGCCTCGGCCCCTCTCAAACATGGCCTGCGCGTGTTAGTGATTAGGTTTACTCGGCACGCGCCGAAATTAGTGCCAGAGAAGATCCTAGCATCAGGGACCATGATTGACCTGTCATCTCTACTACTCGCCTAATTGACGCCTGAGACTATCAAGCCACCTTTCGGCCGCTAGATTCCAGTGATGCTAGAAACACTGATACCGCCGCGGGCCGAACCCACGTAAATTACCTGCAGACGGAAAGTGAAAATGCTTAGTGCTGAACGACTGAAGCTTCTCCTCGGCTGTGCAAAACGGAGAAGCAAGAAGTGGATGCTGGTGCGGAAGGATGAGGCGCAGCAAGGAGGTTCGAGAAGAAGGAATTCCATCCGAGACCAGAGAATGGGAAGTCCGATTCCTTTAAAGGACCTTTTGTTATAGGCAGAGACAAATCAGGGGCGATAATGTAGATACTATGAAACTGAGGGAAGGCTTCTGGTATTTGAACCAATTCGTACGAAGCAAGTGGAAGTTTGATCTTGGCTCGTCCCAAAAAGGGCATCAAATTACGTAAGGAAGTTCTGTCCTCCAGGAGGACAGAACTTCCTTAGTCAGCTCACGTGACACAAAAGTGCTGGGGGGCTTCCCTGGCTGGAGGGACTGGAAGTCCCACTGATAGCAGGGCTACCAAGGTTGACCACTATGTGGAGGTGGCTAGCCATCACATATGAGTCCAGCAGGAGGAACAGGATGGAGAGCAGGATTCGCTCGATATCCAAAGAGTGCCATAGCGAGCTCAGAAGCTGGGTGAGGCCCAAAGCCCCTACTAGATGATTACAATACCAACAGAGATGTGCATCTATTAAGATACACCACTCTAATCTCTTATCGACACCCGGTGAATGAACGCGCAAGTCCATCGACGTAGAAGCACGAGCTCTCAACCCGAAATAGCCTGCCCTAACCCAGTTGCCCTTTCTGCTACTCCCCCTCCCGCATGATGTCGTTGCTTATAATCCGAGTTTCTCATTGGAAACGAAGTGACTGCCGCCAGCGCACCGGTACCCAGAAAGCTGCTTGATCCATCGAAAACCCGCGCAACACACTCCCATTTGCCGCAAGGTGGCTTGAGCCCGAGCTTCTTGACGTCTCCTTTCCTGCTCTTCGAGTCGTACCCTCTCCAGTTCCGCCAGAGCCTTTTCCCGGGCTCGTCGTGCCGTTTGCTCTTCTAGCCGGGCTTTCTCTCTTTTACGTTTAAGCTCATCGATCTCTGCATCGTTCCTTGCATTGATCTGCGCTAGCGCCTCCACTCGTGCTGCCTCGGCTTCCTCAACTTCTTGGGCCTGTTCTAGTTTCCGTTGGCTCTCTAACGTTGCTTCCCGAGAGAGCTCCAAGGCGAGATCTGCGGCCTCCTTGTCGGCTTGCAGCTGATTCCAAACTTCATCTGAAACTCCGGCATCCCGTTCGTCTGCTACCTGTGGGGACGTAGGCTCTTTCTCCTTACGAGTAGCAGGCGCCTTTTCAATGTCCTGCGATGTGCGCGTAACAGCTGGAACCGGGGGGAGGGCATTTTGAACCTGGGTCACGTCATCCAAGGACTGCAGACGTCTCTTTGAGGGAAGTTTGGCGCATCTTTCTTGTCGCTCCGCCAACATGACCCTAACACAATCCAGAGCTTCCTCCGAGGGAAGTCGCAAGGGGGACATTGGGCTACTCAGAGCTTTGAAGGCGGAGCCAACCATGGCCTTGGCTAGAGTCTGGACATCTCTGGCGTTCCCCCAAAATGGAAGGCGGGAAAGCTTGTTGAGCAAACCCAGCATCTCCTGGTACAGAGCAGAGTCGTGGTCCTGGAGACCCGTCACATTGATCTTCTTCCGCTGGAGGTCGCGGTCCAGTAACTGCAAACAATGCCCAGGTGTCATATCACGAAACATGATCTCTTCCGAAAAGCGGCTTGACAATCCCGTATTGACGGCCATAAGCTTGTTCATGTCCTCGTCATAGCCTGCAAGTATAACGACGACTTTGCCAAAGAACTTGGGTTTGGTAATAATATCCACTAGCTCATCAATAGCCTCCGATGCGAAATGGCCTTCTCCTAGGCGATAGGCCTCATCTACGAAGAGCACTTTCCCTAGGGCTTTCTCGAGGAGACTTCGGGTTTTGGGCCCTGTCTGCCCGACGTATTGCGCGATCAGATCAGAGGCAGAGCACTCAATGACCTCAACGAAGGATAGAAAGCCCATGTCAAAAAAAACCTTTCCCATTTTCCGAGCCGTCGTAGTTTTTCCAGTGCCTAAAAAGCGATTAGCGAGGTTTGTCGGATCTGGTTTACAGGAAATTACCCGTTGGACCCTTGAAGACAAAATTTGTGGGAATTTGCTCGCGAGGATCGAGTCCTTGAGCTTTCATCCCGCGGGCGATCTGCTGGTATCCCTCAAGCTTGGAAACAACAGACTCGCAGCCTACAACATCCTCGAACAGCTTTTGGAGATTAGTCGCCGCATCCGCCTCCCGGTCAAACCCTGCGTCAAAGTCCTGTGCTTCAAAGATGACATCAAAGGAGCGCTCGGAGAGCGGTTTCAATGACTGCCTAGTCTGGTAGCTGGTCTTGGCTTTGCCGAGCAAATTTTCAACCTCGCCAGCATTGCCAAAATTGGGCCGGTTCCGAGCCCGACCGAGAACCTCAATGGCCACCAATTTCGCCCTCTCTGTGGCATCAAGGCCTTGGTCTTTAAGCTTGAGCTCAAGGATCTGTCGCATTTCCGAATCCGAGAAGTCCTGGAAGTGAAATGCGTCGGCTATTGGGAATCTCCGAGAGAGACCGGGATTGACATTCTGGAACATCTCGACGATTTGGTCTTCGTAGCCGAGAAGAAGCACGCATCGATCCTCACCCGGGACGCTCTGTACCTGCGCGACAATCGTGTCGATCACTGCAGTTTTATACGGATCGCTTTGATTTCCCGTGGCGCCAGTGCCAGTATATAACATGTAGGCCTCGTCGATAATCAATACCTTGCCGATGGTTGTCGCCAAGATCGCCTTTGTGTTGTTCTCAGACTGCCCCAGAGCGCCGCCAATAAAGTCTGCTGGGTTCTTGGTGACGACTGTTGGAATTCAAATTAGCAATAAGATGTACCCATAAGACAGAGAAAAGACAAACCTTCGCCGTTACTGAGGATGCCCAGATCGGCTAAGATCCGACCGTACAGCTTGGCCACCGAGGTCTTGCCAGTGCCAGGCGATCCGAGGAAGACACGATTGAGAGAAAATTCGATGGGCGGCATTTCCTTCAATTCTCGATGGTAATTCGTCTCGATGAATCCGAACATGGAGCGGACCGACTCTTTAACGGTGTCGAGCCCTATAAGGTCCTGGAGCTTTGTCCAGGCTTTGCTCTTGACGATGGCTTTGGATGGATCTGGGCCGATGAGATCTTCCTTCGTCAAGAAAAAATCGTCAGGCCTTAGCCCTTCTTTACGCTCACGATTGAGCCGCTCCGCTTGACGTTCTGAAATCTTGAAGAACATGTTCTGCAGCGCTCCGGCGTTGCCAAAACCTTCCTGGCCCCGACCCCTGCCAAGGCGACGAATGACTATGCGAACGTATAGACCACCCATGCCATCCTCGACCTTCATTTTGCCGCCATACTTTTTAAGGACGAATTGATCCATCATCCGCAGAAGTTCATCGTCTTCATAGTTCGCAAATTGGAGCGAGTAAGGGATCCGACGATCGAGACCCGGATTATGTTGAAAAAACTTCTCCATCTCCTTATTGTAGCCAGCGAACATAAAGACTATCTTGCCGACGTTGTTTTCGATTTCTGCAAGTAGAAAATCGAGGACTGCATTACCGCCATAGTTGTGTTGGGCTGTCAACTGGTAGGCCTCATCCACGAAAAGAGCACCTCCGCCGGCATTCTGGATCTCCTCGATATGTTTCTTGACCATGGGAACACCATCGTTGGCAAGGCGCGAGCCTGTGGTTTCTATGAACGAGCTTCCCGGCAAGACCTCAACGAGCGTCAAAAATTTGGCGTAAAGGCGAGCAACAGTGGTTTTCCCTGAAGGTAATTCAACCTGTCAACTCATGTGATAGCAACGTTTTAAAGGAAAAGAGCATACCCGTTCCCGGATTCCCTAGCAACGAAACGTTAAATCGTTCATTTTTCAAGTTCGAATTCTGGCGTGTGGTGGCATCGATCTTTGCTTTGATTCGGAGAACCTGAGATTTCACGTCTTCCAGGCCGATCATTTCCATGATCGAGTCAATGGCCGCGTTGCTGGCATTTTCCGTATCTTTCTGGCGTTGCCATTCTTCCTCTGCAGGCGACTTTTGATGGGCAGAGGTAGGTCGACGCTCCGCAGACTTTGATTGCGAATTGGGCGAAGCCGACTCCTTGGCTTCTGGTTTGGATTCGTGAGGTGGCGCTTGTTTCTGATTTTTGGGGGAATCTTTCGAATGTGGTGGGGAGGATGTCGTGCGAGAAGCCAGTGCCGTCATGGCTGCTAGGTCAGCCTTTTTCTGCTGAATGGCGTCTGCTCTCTCTTTCGATATCTGACCGTCCTTCAGAGCCTGCACCTCCAGTTCTATCTTTTCCTCCAACTCTGCAACCTGCCGAGCGTGCTCTCGTTGTTCGGCGTCGCGCTTTTGCTGCAGTTCGAAGGCCTTTTGCTGCTTTCGCTGGAGAGCTCGGGCCTCCTGGTCGCATTTGTGACAAGACAGAGGGCGTGTCATCCGGCACATCCATGATTGGGGATGGCCTTTGGGACATAGCGAGTTCAGCAAGTGGTCGCATGGCATCTTTGAGTGGTCATGCAGCTGGTGGCACCGCTGTGGGCATGCGTGGATGCCGCAGCTGAGCATGCTTCCACTGGAAGAGACTGTTAGCGCAGATCAGGCGGTCGGTTCAATTTGGCTTACCATGGCTCTTTACATCCCCCATCCGGACATTCCTCTTCAAAGTCTTCGGCTCGTCGTAGGGTGGAAATTCTTTCCGGATGTCTCTCGCACTTGACTGGAAATCCGTCGTAGATGTTTCCCCCGTGCCTGAGTAGGTCGAAGAACCGAACCCAGATGTCTTTGCCTTTGCGAGCATTTGAGAAGGTCTCGGCGTTCCCAATCATGATGAGAGCGTCACGAGCCCGCGATAGGAGAACGTTCAGACGCTCAGGAGCGGCCATGAACCCGATGTCGCGAGAGACGTTGCTTCTGGTCAGTGTGACGATGACTATCTCGCTCTCTTCCCCCTGATAGTTGTCTACGCAAGATATGACCATGTGTTGTCAGCTATCAAATACAGAATATGTGGAGAGAACTGTGTACAAAATTGTGAAAAGATTGCATTCTTACCAATCGTCGCTATTCGAATTGGACGTCTCGACAAACGCGCACTCGCAGCCGGCAGAAGGCCAGCACGTACCAAATCGTAGGAGTCGAGATCATTGAGGATTGGGTCGTTCTCCTTGCTGAGCAACTCTCGCAGCAGATGTAGTTGGGCAAGGTAGGGAGTCAACACGACAACCTTTTCCTGACCATATCCTTGCTGTCCGAGATAGCGAACACACTTGAGAACCATGTCGCCCTCAAAGGTGTTTTGCTTGGAAGAGGAACTCATGTCTTTCCGATCCGCGAGATGAGGGATGTCGTCTTCGGGGTAGGTGTGATTGACGAAAACAATGTTATCTCGGAAACCACGGAGGTCGGGGCGACCTAATGTCTTGGGTGCATCGACAAGATCAGGGTATGTCAGCTGACGGATGAGTAAGGAGATCTCTGGACGCATGCGGTGTTGCTCCGTGAGAGTCTGATGTGGGAAGCCCTTCAGGACAAGCCGTTCGAACAAGGATCGGTTGAGATCGTACCCCCCGCCCTTTTCTACGCTGAGAAGGTGGTTGTTGACTTTGGGTCGCAGCTGTTTGTGATCGCCTATAAGGATCAGCTGCTTGGTTCGACTGCCAAGTGCGGTGATAATATGGCTTTCAAGGATCTCGCCAGCTTCTTCCACTAGGAGGGCCTCCGGGGATGCGGCCTGTAGTTCCTTCACGTACATTGCAGCTGCGGTCGTCGTGCACCCAACGATGCGCTTGCTCTTTATGATGTGAGCGTTTTTTTCGTTGAACATGCCATCGAGCCGGCTCAAACAGTTATTGTACTCTTGAATGATCATGTGAAAGTCCGAAGCTCGTGCTCTGAGTATCTCCAGCTTCCAGCTAGCGAGCTTGGCATGCCTCGCAGGAACAGGCAAGCCCCAAATCCGACGGGATGCCTTTGGGAGACGATCTTGGAAAAGTCCGGCATTCATACCTTGACTCCATCGATCGAGTAAGTAGAATCGATTGACGGCTTTACCCCTCCTCCCAATGTGTGTCATGCCATCCGAGGCTTCGGGTACTGTCAAGGCCGCGTAAAAGGCCGGATCCTCGGGTGGGAATTCCAGGTACTGCATCAGATGCTCTTTCTGAACAGTGGCCAATTGGTACCCGGCAAAGGCGTTTTGCAAGCGCTCTTCGAGGTGATCGAGCTCAAATCTGAGTCCTTCAATTACTCTCCAGGATGCTTTGGTGTGTTTGAAGGTGGTCGACTGTTCGAAGATGGCCAGAGGTTTTGTACGTGCAGTTGACTTCCCTCCAAGCCGCACCAAGTTTTCTGGCTGAATACCTATGTCGAGCAAGTCTTCGAGGAACTGATCAAGCGCGTGATTGGTATAGCACACAACAAGAATCGTCTTGTCGGTCGAGTCGTGGAGAATCTTGGCGATCAGTGCTCCGATAAATGACTTGCCGGTACCTGCGAAATGTCCGTATTAGAATGAGAATGTATCTGGATGAGTTGACTCTTACCTGGTGGTCCTTGGATCAAGCTGACGCTTTGTGTTAACCCAGAGAGAAGAGACGCAATCTGCGACGCATTCAGCCGAACTGAGCTTGCGGTTTTGAGCAGGTGTTTTAAATCTCCCAGAGGATCGGCCTTGATCTTGCCGACAACGTCTAATGGCCGGGAAGATGCTTGCGGAGGAGAAGTTGGTGGACTCGAAGAGAGTAGCTCATCTAGCAGCGGTAGCTCCTTCGCTTCCTGCAGTCGCCTCAAGACCGGTGCGAACGCAAAGACAGCCGTGTCTATCTGCACCAATGAAATACTCTTCACCGTCTTTAATCTGAGAAGAGCGTTGGCGGTGCCGGCCTCGCTTGGAAATTGCAAGATGACGATTGGGGGCTGTTCTGCCAGCAAATCCGCATTTCTGTTGGGCAACGACCTTTCGGTCGGCTAGAACGCACGCCACAGATTAGTGCTTGAAAAGATTGCGGTTGTCCATGAGATGGGCTTTGCGGTCCTTAGGTTTGCCCCTGAACAACCGAGGAATGTCGGACCTGCACAGGAACTGCATTCCCCACGCCTGGCGCTTGGTGGGGATACCGCAATCAATGTCGATTGGCACCAATTCATCGATGACCAAACCTCTGTGATGTCCCTTCTTTAGCCCGAGCACGATCTGGATCTCCTCACGTATTTCCCCCAGCATGTCCTCGCGGAGAAGGCGAAATTGGTTGTCAAGATGGACGGCCAGACGAGAAGACCCTCTGTCGGGATCTTCGACTGCTTCGGCAACGAGAAGAAAGGGCGGCTCTACAGAAGTGAGCTCATCAGCCGTGGGAAGGATGGAGATCTGTCGAAAGTCCACAAGATCGTTGTCATGCCGGCCTCCGGGACCACTTTCCTCGTTGAGCGGGGCAGCCGAATTGAGGGTCGAGAGGATGTGTTTGATCTTTTGACCCATCGTCCGGACCTCGAAGTGAGGGGAGCTGAGCAGAAGCTCTCGTGCGGTGAGGTCTTGCGCCAGGTCATGATACTCCAAGGATTTCTCTGTGGGAAGCGAGAGGAGCTCCACAAGGAGCCAAGCAAACGACTGAGTAGCGACCTCTTGCAAGCTGCCATCTCTGTATGCCCTCACAAACACATTCCAGAAGATCGGCGGCTTCACGATACGCAGGATGACCTGACGCAGGAGGTCTCCTCCGCAGATGGTCTTCAAAGCTGGAGCTTGGAGGTACCGCAGGAGCTCCGTGGCGCGACCGTTAAGGAAAATTGGGGAGATGCTGAAGCGCATACAAGCCTGCACCGACGGCAGACCGTTCTGGCTAGATATGATCTCATGGACGCAAGTTGGCGGATCGGCTTGCGAACAGACGGCCTCAATGAAGAGGTTGCCATTCTGAGGGGTTTGCAGTGTGTGTTTTCCGGACAGGACGCCTCCGTAGTAATTGGCGAGTAGCGCACCTCTAGGATTCTCGGGATGGGATAGGGATGTGGACATTTGCGAAACCCAAAAGGATACAGGCTCCAAGTTTTGCCAGACAGTGTATAAATGCTATGATGAGGTCGCTCTAGCAACAAATGTGAGAACTGAATCGCGACCCCGCCAGAACCAAGACCCGTGAGTCCACTTGCCTGACCATACTCGTTTCGGCCAGGATTTGCGGCTTGGCCATCTTCCCCTCTTGTCAGTCGTGGCATCACATGACTCGCTCTACATCCCTTCACCATCACGAGCTAGGTTGAGAAATCTCTATAACATATCGACGGATCTGCTGTTCACCCATCCACGTTGTTCCCAATCTAGGTTGGAGCTCGTTTACATTGGCAGCTTTGTTGCAGAGAAAGCTAGTCATTCTATGAGTATACGTCCTGAATCGATGTCAAGCCGAGGCTCCACTAAGTATCGGTTCAACTATGGACGTGGTGGGACGTCCCGAGGGTCTCTCACAACCACCAAGGGAGGCCGTTCGGCTTCTCTTGGTGGTAATGAGTTGCCACCAGGTGACCTCGTTGTTAGATTCCATGCTGCCGACATTTCACCGTCAGGTGGCCCCGCACAAATATCACATTTTCAATGCATAGCGTCCTACAATTGGCTCGACAGCAGCGAACCTATTATTCTTGTCCCAGGTATCTCCTTCCCTTGTTATCAATCCGTATTGACCGAAAAACGACTGCTAACCTTTCATACTGCAAAGGTTCTCCTGCGTTTTGGTCCCCTCCAGCTCATCGTCGAAGGCTTGAACCAGACAAAGGCGAAGTATTCATCGATCAAAATGCTGCACGTTACAGTTCGTTCCCGTTGGAGCCAATGTTTCGTGCCATATACGAGGTGCACCCCGAGCTCAATTTGGAGGACGTCGATGTTGTCATTTGCAGAAATACGATGGCCAAACTTTTTGATTTTGTCACGATAAATTCAAAGAATTTTGAGCTTGACGTGGAAATCATGGGAGACAAAGCCGTATTCATCAGGAAGGAAAAGAAGACTACGGAGTTCATCGATGAATTTCGAGGCTTCGGGCACACCTTCCCGGAGGAATATACAAGATGGGATGGCACGGTCAAAGGGTCGAGTTCTCATCACCGAATCGCCGAGTATGAGTTCGCTGGTTTAAAGTATCTCCTTCGGTTCGAGAGCGACGGTTATCTCGCGGAGAAAGCTCCTTCACAGCGACAACGAGGCATGGCCGATCTTGCCAATACCACGACTTTGCTCAGCTCCGGTGAAGTCTTCACGATTGGTGAAAAACGGCCCGTCACGGGCCATGGGCTTGTTATTCGGAATGGAGGAAGTGAAATCGATCAAGGAGCCGCGATCGAAATCAAAACCCGAGCTGCTCACAAGGTCCTGGACATGGAAAGCGTGCTGCCTCGACTCTGGATGTCCCAGACGCCAAACTTGATTGCTGCTTATCACAAAGGTGGCCGATTCGATGATGTGCAAATTCTTGATGTGCGCAGAGACCTTAAGAAGTGGGAGGAGCGGAATGCCGTGAATCTGCGAAAACTGGACGCCGTCATACGACGGATCATCGACACTGTCCAGAACACCATCACGATGAAATGCCGGGTCAAGCGAACCAACAGCGGAGAACTGGAGGTATGGGAGCTCGACATCAGTCACCAAAGCGCTCTACCTGACGACCTATGCCACAAGTTGAGGGAGGAAGATCATGAGGATGAGAATGACCGGTCGAAGCAAACGGGACCGGGCAGCCCCGCGAGGGATTTTGGTGAAGACTATGACGACTTTGAGGACGCCCACGAATATTATGATGGGGAGGATGAGTCTGACAAGGATTTCACTGCATGCAGTTCCGAGCACTGTGGGAATTGTGGACATTGTGATTACTAACGCTGCAGCCTTAAAATCCGATGTATCTTCACAAAGCCAGACAGGGTACTTTTCTCTGTATGGCAGCGTTTGTCTTCTACAATTCTTCAACAAGGAAGGAATATAGAATGACTCTTTAACGTTCATGATGCAGGCTGAGATATGATCTGGACCGCGGAACCAGCGGCTCTGACCACAGCTTCTCCTTTAGATAGGTATCCATTAGCCTTAGCAAAATCCATACCGTAGACCATGACAATGCACCAGTATCCTCTGAGGACTGTCAGATGGACAACTGACTGTCGATGGCAAGACTGACCAAGTCTTCCCATTGGATGCCTCACGCCATTGCCGCCAGGAAGATCTCGACCAGGCAGGCAGATCCACCTACGCCTCTATCTCACGTTGTGCTCAAGCCGTACAACGATGTCGTACTTCGAAAATCTTAAGCGCCCGAAGCTTTGCGTTGGTCAAATAGAGTCAACTTTCTCTCGACTTCTCTTCCAGCTGTAACATCCCTTTTGCTGTACTTCGATGCGAGAAGAAGTCCAGCCGCTTTTAAGGCCTCTGGGCGTCCTTCCGAAGGTCGGTGCACATCTGTCAAAATGTCGTCCCTCTTTCTTTTCTGGCGCCTCTGCCCGGCTTTGCGTTTCCGTCCTTCTCGTCGTAGGGCTTGCTGTTTTTCTTTTGCTGTACTCGGCCTTGAGTCTGCATTCCTCTTGCTCTCTGCGCAAATTAGTGAGATTGGAACGGTTTGAAATATTCTTCCGATCATATTACCTTTCGTCTTATGGTTCGCATGGGTCACTGGGAATGTAGCGTCTGTACGAGTTTGTCTGCCGGCTTCATGCCCCAGCTCTTGACCACAGGATTGGGCTGCACCGGATCTGGCCTTGACAATATCGCTTATTCTCGACCTCCGATCTGGTGATTCTTCGTATCCAGTATGGGTAGAGAACCAAGGATCACGGGGCCACCTTGACTTGGAAGAGATGGTGTAATTTTTTGCCATGTTAGGTGAGCTTCGGAGAGGGAAGGACGAGAATGCGGGGGAATAAGCCTCAATGCTAAGCGAACTCTCTAGGCAGCCGCAGGTCCACTTTGACGATTCTAACTGTACCACAGCACTCTGAGGACAGCGGAGAGTCGCAGGAAAGAGTATAGACGATATAGGGAATATCAGGTAGCTTGCACGCATACGAATCGTATTAAGCGGATCATATTGACCGGTTTCTGTCAACAAGCTCCACGCACCCTCTCCTCCCCTCCCAACCAATTATCACCAGCCATCATTCTCCCCCTTCCCCCTTGGCCAACGATCCTCACACTCACCGCTTTATCGCCCTCCCGGCTTTCTCCGCCATTGATGAAATCAATCACACACTCAGTCGCCGCAAACCCTCCCAATTGCTGATTTCGCTTCTCTGCGCCCTACTCGGACTGCCACATCCATCACCCAGATGGTCGCAGATATGATACCCCCGAGCCTCCTACGTGAGGCCGCACTGGGTGCACCCCACACGACTCGTTGTATCGGTGTGGTAGCCTTGTTGGCTGAGCCGGTGACTGCGGGTTGTTCCGCTGTGACCGGTCTCAAGTGAGACCAGCCTCAATCGCCTGGCTGGAGATGTATAAGAAGAGCAGCAGTTTTAGATACTGTAGACACTTGCCATCATCTCTACCTCACTGAAGTGCTCAGCTACTGAGTCAACTCAAGTACAGTCCCATTTGGCCCGCAGTAACATTTTTCAAAGACTTCTTGATGAAGCCGACTCGCCTATAGGAGAGATACTGTCAGTCAGATGTTCACAAGACTGGATTAAGTTGAGAGTAAATGATGATTCTTTCATCTCGCTCATATCCTGTTCAGCTCTTGGGTTACGTACAGGCTCACGCTAATCCTCCTCATACTCCTGTGCATTCTCCCAAGGCTTGCGGACGGCGAATCGGATCATTTGTTGCGTCTGGGCGGGATCAAGCTTTGACTGTGAGTTCTGTCCAGGCATTACAATGCAAACCTCGGCAGGGAGATAGCTCGGATTTTCTCTGTTTCCAATATTGACAACGGGCAGATTTGGATTCGAAATCGAACGACCGTGAACTATTGACTTGGTTACAAGGGTATAGAGTGGAGCAGTGGTGGACCAAATACCGTTTTTGAAGAACTCGTACACACTAATATACCTACCACCTTAGGAAGGGTTTTGGTCCGGGCCACGGCTAGAGGCGCCGCCCTTCTTGCCCTTGCCTTTCTTTTTGCTGCCTGGTGTTCCGGCGGCTTGACCTGTGGATGAGCTTGACGGCGCTCCGGAAGAATCACTGAGAAAGAACTCTACATCCTTCGGTCCTGCGCCAAAGATCTGGTTTGGGTTTGCCCGGAGATTCGGAAATTGTGGAGGATGCTCCAGACTTTGACCGTCATCTTTGGTCGCAAGCCCAAAAATGGTTTTGACTCTCGGGATAGACTCGCCGGCCTTGTTTTTCTTCTCCCCTAGATGGATCACCCTGACTCGCACTCGCTTGAGGAAGGATTGCAACTTTGCTCGGTTGAATTGGTTCGCTGAGCCGTACTTCTGAATCAACTGATCTAGCGGTATGGCATCGTAAAAGGCTCCATGGCTGACGTTGACGTTCACGAGGATACGGCAGGTCGCGACGCGAACACTTGAGAAGAATCCTCTCAAAGCGGACAACCCGGCTCCAAGGTCCCACTTTGGAGAGGCTTGAGTGAGAGAGAAGCTTTTACTGCTCCCGACCGTCGCAACTGAGGGAGAGGACTTGGCGTAATGGCCCAAAAATATGTTGAGAGCCTGCAACACAGGTAGCTTGTCCGCATAAGCCGTGTTTACGGTGGTAGAAGTTAGATAGTCGGTGAGCTCAGAGACGGTGAGCGTGCCCGTTTCTTCGACGCGTAGCCGATAAGTTTGAGCGTGAGCCCGTGGCTCATCTTCACCCTCCGCCCTGTACTGTATTGCCAATTCCGCCGCGTCAGGACTGAGTCTTCTACGGGAGACCAGAGTAGACTTGAAGTCCGTGACTATATCATTTTGAAAGTCGCCGTACTCGGGGAGTTTCAGTAATAACCTAATGATCTGACTTAGTTTCTTCCCTGTTGCAGCAGGCTGTACGGCAACGTTGTAGCGATAGAGGAGCAGATCTGGGCTGGGAATCATTTCGAAGTAATTCGTCCACAGTATGATCTTTTGCCCTCTGGTGCCGTAGCCGGGCCGGCAAGGAAATTCCGCATCTATTTGAAGGCCCCCGATGCCCAAACCCCGCCAGGCGAAAGGGTTTTCTGGAAAAGATCTTCAACTTTTGTGACTTGGCCGCTAGGGGGAGGGATAGAATGATCCGCAGTCCTAGCAAGGTCAAATTAGTTGGAATTTATCGATACGAGAAGGAAGACTGACGAATAAACCTCCACCTCGGCCCCGCCGCCTCGTCCTCCACCTCGCCCGCCTCGAAATCCTGGACCGTCTCCTCTACCTCTACCTCCACCTCGTCCACGACCACGGTTGTCTCGATCTCGGCCTGACATTAGAGCGAAAGTGTCGATGGGAAATATAGTCGTGAAAAGGTCGTGATCGTTGATGGAAAGAAAACATGGATGGCTGGGGTTTCTGGAGGGGGAGATGGAAGTCCAAGAGCGGGGTAATAATGACGTGGCAAAACATACGAGTCGCATTGCCCATGACCGTCGCTGCACGTCTTT
>JAABUO010003749.1_pt1 | contig 18042 bp, 19 predicted proteins | sample 5559291 | NCBI WGS metagenome assembly JAABUO01 (sample SAMN10711878, study PRJNA513372) | rock metagenome | isolation source: Antarctica rocks | place: Antarctica: Victoria Land, Finger Mt sud | reverse complement strand
GACAGACAGACAGACAGACAGACAGACAGACAGACAGACAGACAGACAGACAGACAGACAGACAGACAGACAGACAGACAGACAGACAGACACACACACACACACACACACACACACACACACACACACACACACACACACACACACACACACACACACACACACACACACACACACCCACACACACACACACACACACACACACACACACACACACACACACACACACACACACACAAGGACTGAACAGTCAGCAGCTTGAGGCCAAGTCAATTTTGCCTACGCAGAAGGACGGTACCATTTCAACACAGGTGAAGGGAAGAAGATGCGTGCCTGAAGAGGAAATGCTGAGCCTCCCTGGTCAGGTGTACGCTGCATCAGCGCAAAATAGCGGGGCCTTGAGTATGGAATGCCCAGCTGGACTGGGCTGATCAAGAACTCCTGCAAACCACATTTTGTATCACTTTAGGCTAGTAAAGGCCTTCATGGCCAATAGCAGATAGTGAGCCAGCTGACATGTTAAAGGTTTAGGGTTATTGTATTTACGGTTTGTAACATAGATTCCAATGGTCTGTGTGGCTGACTATGGCAGTTGTTCCATGAGGACGGCACTCAAATGCACGCACACAACTTCTGAGAAGCTTGCTCAGCACATACTACGTGCTGCTGATGACTGAGCATACAACTGCATACAACTGAGGTACTATGGGCTTAACATGCAGTCAACCTTTTCAAGTGCCCTTGGGCAGAGTTAGACGAACAGGGCTTACCAATAGGTTCAGGTCCAGTCAAGCATCACTGGAGGCACAACCACCTCCAAATGATGTGGACAACACCAACTCATGCAAGTTGTTGATGTGCTAGATGCTCAAATTTCAGAAATTGGACAGGACGCTTTTGAGGCATTGACCCCTGGGGAAGATGTATGCTTGATGAGTAAATAAAAGTCATCTTCATAGGAGGCTGGTGAGGTGTTCACCCTTAAGGAAGATGCATGATTGATGAGTGAGACAGAATGCGGGTCATATTAAGTTGTTTATGCAGCTCTGACCTGAATAGCATACCCTGCTGCTTGCAAGACCTCCACCATCCGTGCTCTTGTGCGTGACCCCTCAAAGCCAACCACATTCTCCACCAGCAGATGCATAGGAGGCGCCTGCAGATGCAAAGTGTAAGGTGCAGCTCCTGGCTGATCTTGGTGCCATCGCATATTGTCAGGGATGTCATGCAAGCTCAACAGAGAGCTTTCTCTGTATTTATGATGTGCAGAGCAGCAATTGTCAAGCCTGATGCATGCTTTGTGCATTCGGGCCTGCTTTGTGCATCCGTGCCTGCTGCGTAACAACATGTTGGCTGCATGAAGTGCAAATGCTGCTTTCTGACGAAGCTTTTCGGACAGCTTGCTGTGATACTGGTGACATGGTTCCCAAGAAAGGCTGTGTGCTTAGGGTGTCTTGCTGGCTGCATTTCCAGCATGCATTGCTTCCAGCAGACTGCTTTTTACATGATAGCACTTGTGCAGAATCAAGATGCTGGGTCTACCATCTGCACTGCCATGAGAGCAAAAGACCGGATTTTTGAGCAATAGACTGTGTTTCTGAGCAATAGACTGAGTTTTTGAGCAACAGAATGTGTTTTCTAGTTACCTGCATCTGTGGGAGCTTCAGCAGTAAAGACATGAAGCTGTTGGCTCGCCAATCATCAGCATCTTTTTGGAGGCCCCGTCGAGTGTACGGCTGGCAAGGTGGTGCCAGCAACCATATATCTGCCTTGTAAGCCTCAAGTTGCTTCACAGACAGCTTCTCAATGTTGCCCTGTATCACAAAGCTCAGCTTTTGTGCTAAAGTACAATACTGTTGAGGACCTTGATGTTTGCTGGCCAGAGGTGTTTACATGAGCCTTCAGGTGCTTTGCTGGCAGCTTGTTTATGTTGCCCTACGAAACAAGCAGGGAAGGTTGTGAGATTTTGGGACAAGTCCAGTGGCAGGTCTTGTTGTATTTGTTGCTCTAGCAAGAGGGGCACAATCACCTGCTTTGGAAGTTTTCAACTGTACTGTTGCCAACTTCCCAAAATGGCAATTACTGTGCAACAAGCAGTTCAGTAAGGAATACATCATGTGGTTCATCTGTGATTGCAGAAAGGACAAAAATCGTCCACAGCTGCTCATTTGCCCTTGTGAGCTTTTAGTTGTCTGACATCCTCTCGATGTTGCTCAATACGATACAATAGAGTCAGAAGTGATGTCGTATGTTTTGAAAATAGCTGCTGAGGCGCTTAATAGGCATAAAGTGGCTGGGGATATGCAAGCTGCTGGGCAATTGCTTTGTAACCATTCAGCTGCTTTACCAACAACTTGCCTTGTGCTAATTATCTGCACCTTGAGTACACATGCACTGCAGCTGGCTAACAGGTCAAGGAAGAACTTGCCAAGGCGAAAGACTTGCAGACTGGCGCACAGCACAGCATACAGTCTGCAAGAGTGATCGTGACATGTATCACCTGGTACGGCCTTAGTCCATGATTGTGCTCGTAGACATCGTTGGCAATTGTGTTGATATCGAAAGCACACACAACCTCAGCCTTCGGCAAGCTTTGTGCCAGAGCGTATTGCATCCCTGTCAAACAGTGTAAGAGGTCGCCAGTGCAAGACTGTAGGACTGCACATGCACAGGGGCTAATTTTACCTCCCAGACCACTATAAAACTCCAAACATCGCATTGCCGCGGTCGAGTGTTGACCTCGGAGCTCTACTTCTAGGACAACTCAACAGACCAGCATGAGCAAAGCCGTCACATCATCCGCATCAAGACGTCTGTCGTGTTGAATAGAGCAGCGTCCTGCTGACAGGAGATGGCGCAGCCCGAACAAATGTGAGCGCTTGTACTTGACAACTCAACGAAGCAAAAGCAGTAGCGCTCCGGAACCAGAGATGGGCAGATGCAAAATTGCTATGATCCGCAGGGTAAACAAGCAGCTTCGGTCCCGACAAACGCATGCATGCGTCGAGCGTCGAGCGTCGAGCATCGAGCGTCGAGCGTGCATGCATGCATGCGTCTCCGATTGCCCTTCAGGTTGTGGCAGCGGCTTGCTAGAAGTCACTGGCCGATGCTCAAAACGTCTGTGCAATATGTAGTCCGTCCTCACACTGCTTGCGTCTGCAACTCAGAAAGAAGCCTGTGCAGAAGCCCGTTACTTGACACTGGACTAGAACATGAGACACTCAGTAATTTGAATGATGCCACAGGCACGTACATTGCTCAAGACACCACTGCTGCAGCAGCTTATTGCAGAGTGAGCCGCTTGGGCATTTCTGTGGAAACATGCTGACTGGTATTTATTGTACCACGGACCCCATTTTGTCTGAATGCAAGGCATTTCAGCTTGGCACTACAGCTGAGACACGCAAGTCTGCATGTGAGCTGGACGATGCTTCTGCAGATACTCGCGTGTGTTGAATTGCAGCAACTAAACACTTTTGCTGTACATAGCAGACCATGCCCGTCAGTCTCTGGGAATGTGAGGAAGTAGACACCTGCTGTTCAAGCAGCTCACTCACTTTAGCAAAGAACGTGGAGGTGAGAAGCTTGTCTTGGTGACACAGCACTTGTGCTGTGCACCAATGGTAGCAGTTTTGCAGGTTTGTCAAAGCTACAAACTACATTGACATGACTGCTTTGTGTCTGTGCAATCTATAATTTGCAGCCTGAGATACACAGAAGCATTTTGAAGCATCACGTCAGGCCAGAACATGTCTATGGGACATGCCCAATACAATCAAGAACTCTCTGATATATCTCTCATCTTCTTGACGACGCCAGAAACTCTGCTGCACCATTGAGAACTCTCCATGATTTCCCTGGTAGAAGAGGCAATTAGGCGCACGGCATTCCCAGAGATGTGTTATGTGGGTTGTAGCCGTGAGCCCAGCGGACCGATGCCGGCACCATGCCGCATAGCTTTGGGTTGTCCGCTGTTGAGACCACCCCCAAGTTGGCACCGCTGACCACACTCAGATCTCCCTCAAAATCATTGTTGTACAGGAAGAGGATGAAGAGGGTATCAGTAAGGTTGCTGCGTAACAAGAAACCCTTTCAGCAATGTACAGCAGAGTGGTGACCAAGGCAATGACACATACGCATATGGGTAACACCTTGCATTGCTGGGGCTGCCATTTGCATATGCAAAGACATATTGCTTGATATGTGTCATTGCCAGTGGAAACATCACCCCAGGTTGAGCTGATTGCTCTATGCTCTTTGCAGCAGTTGCATAAGCAGTTCGAAAGGATGCAGCATGACAGCATACGGCCGAGACAGTGCAACATGATGCACCTGTGTTTACCTGAAGGACTGAGGAATAGTGCCAGTCATCAGGTTATTCTCAAATCTGAGGGAGGTGATGTTTGGCATGATGCTCAGCTCAGGTGGAATGGTCCCAACCAACTGCAGCCAGGATACACAGTCAGACATCACAGAGCATTAATAATGTTGCACCTGTCCAAGGGCCGTGTAAGAGTAAGGATGGCTCTGTGCATGCATATTGGAAGTTCTGCACCCATGTTAGGCCACAGATGCAGCATGGCAATGTACAACATGGCCAGATCACAGCTGACTAAAGGACTTTGTTTGGTGTCTAACTGCAAAAAGCATGATGACCAGCCGCTGTCAAAGTGCTTGTTACTCACCATGCTGATCAAGGTCACAGTCACAGTGGCAGTATGCAGCAGTGAAGCATTTATACAAGCAGCAGGTATCATTGCAGCATTATGCTGTTATTATTGATATACATACACCGATGGCTTTGCTTTCCAAAGCTTGCTCGTCAGTCCCAAGCTTGCTCGTCAGTGCAACTTTGGGAAGTTGTTCTCGCATGCATGACAGTCAGAGGATGTTCTATGGCAACATGCAGATACCTGATTGGACTCTAGCTCCAGCTCCACCAGACTGCCAATGGTTGACAAGAAAGCTGGCACTGTGCCAGTCAACTGCAGCAAGCCAAGAGGAGCTATAAGCAATTGAGCATGGCATCATAAGGACGTCACAATCTGAGACAAATGCCATAGAGATATGCCAAGCCTGTTAGGCATAGCACACTGCACGATTGCACATGTGACTATGACTAGTGATGTGAGAAGGGTAGGGTGCATGCATATTATTGCAGCAGCTGACTGGAAAGGCGTTCAGCCCAAGGTTTGTGCATCACAGAGTATTGTGATGTAAGCATCAGGTGTGACGACTAGAAAGTGGTGTACAGCAGGCAGAAGGTTGGCCTACCAAGCAACTCAAAATGGGACTTCAACATTGCAATGCTGCATGCACACTGTGCATAGACATGACCTGAGCCTGGCATATTGACATGCACATGTGAAAGTAATTGGAACATCACACAATGATCATGACAGAGTAGCATGCAGCCAGCATCTGTGCATACGAAGAGAAGAGGGACTGCACCAAAGCAGAAGGTTCAGCTCTGACCTGATTGTATGACAGATCAATTTCATTGACAACAGGGAAACATGTAGTGAGGAACTCAGGGATGGTTCCAGTCAAGCTCCCTCCATCCAAGTCCAGTTCTCTGAGCTGTGGAAAGATGCAGGTCTGCTGTGGCACTGGCCCCTCAATGTGCAGATCCGTCACATGCAGGTTTGTCAGAATTCCATTGCCTGGCAGGGTGGCATCATCTGCAGGCCCACAATGCTTCTTACATTACCAGTCAGGGTGCCTAGCTTTTACAGCCCTTTGTTGCTGCACACAAGCGCTGCCAAACGAAATGATCAAGCACAACATGCAACTTAGCATCTGAGCTTCGAGCATCATAAATTCTGTGGCTGCGTACGCCACCTGTCAGCGCAAATGGATGCACTTGCATATAATGACACAGAGAGTCAAGGTGATAGTTAGCTATCTGATTGCTACCAAAGACTTTGTCACTATGCTGCAGAGTTAGTCAGCAATACCTTCTGATCAGGTGCCATTGAGCGGAGGTGCTGGGCGGTGAAATCCTGTAACACTGGCACCAGAGCACTTTGTTCATGCTGCACAACAGACAGCATGGTTGCTTCTGCAAACCCATTCAGATGCAAGCTGGCCTGCATGCATGGCGGGTGATACAGTTCATGCACTGCAACCAAACAGTAGCCGAGGCAGGCTTGCCAGGGTTGCACAGGTGCACTGTGTTGTTTGGGTGATTGCTGTAATGACAAATGGAGGTTTACCTTCAGTTGTCCCTCCCCGACAGCCAAAATGCTCAAAATTCCCATACCTGCAGTAAAACCAATGAGCTAAGCACAAAAGAGCAATAAGCCAGGGACTGCTTTGAGTAAGCCCGGCACCCACCACACGTTCACGCCACAAGGATCGCAGCTGCCATTGCTGACTGCAGCTGGTGTTGGGCACTGCCACGACTTCAGCGCGTTGGCCCAGTTTGGCCCAACTTGAACCATCTCGTCATGGAACTTGAGGGCCGCGGCAACTGTGATAACAAGGGTTCGTTAAGCACCCCTCGCTTCAAGCAAGCCCAACATGTGCTCGCAACAAGCCAAGACCTTACGTTGATCGGGGGTCGTATAGCCCGCCACTCCACAGCCATGGCAACACAAGATCAAAATTGCTGCCACGCAGACTGGTGCGAGTGACATGACACGTTGGAGGCACTACCCTATAGGATCAAGCGAGATGTGGACAAAGGTCAGGTGGTGCATGCAGTGGTATTCTCAGGTGAATGGGTACCTCTGCTTCGGCAGGTCCCAGGATAGGTCACTAGGTTTCAAATCGCAGGATGTTGCATGACAGCTGTGGCACTTTCATGGTCAATGATAGTCATATGTTTTGTGCCCAAGTCACAGCAAAATCTATAGCAGTCTGGAACGGCCATGCTCAGTGACTGCACAGCTGTCTGCAGAGCATCCTGACATTCAAGTCGATGTCGTTGATGATCATCACCCCACAGATCATCCATGTGGCCACACAGCTGGCATGAAGAGGCGTAAGGAACGAAAACGTCGTGACCATTGGCTCACGTTTGGGCCGCAGATTGACGTTTCTGCATTCTTGCTGACTTGCCAGTGAAACGGCTATGTCCTTGTGTCACTTGCAAAATGTGAAGGTAGAGAGGATTCGAATCCGCTGAATTACTTCGATATTCATGAGTTAATCCCACAGGTCTGAGCAAGGGCTGGCTCAGAATGACTGCGCAAGGTTGCAGCGCTTTCAAGGAGCAAGATGTAAAGCACTGTTGACAATAAGTGCTTCACGGATTGACTGCCACAGCTTTGTCTGCCAGATTCAGCGCTAATTTGCGCATCGCCGCACAGACTTCCAAATTCGGCAAAAAACGATCGACGTTTGACCGGTCTTTGAGAACTTGACGAAGAATGACGATGCAAGCGTGCAGCTTTGCGTTCACCAAGCTAGTCGCTGATGCAGTTCGGGTGTTCCTGTGAACAGTCGCCAAGATGCCTGTGAGCGCGGCCAATTCTTGGGCAGCAAGCTCAAGTCATTGCAAGTCACACGCTCAAGCGTTGCCGCAACGTTGCCAACCGCTGCAGCAACGCGTATACCGCAGAAGTTTATGCAACACTCACACAAAGCCATCTGGCAATAGAGACAGGCAAATCAAGGTGTCCTGTGCTGCTGGACAGCAGTGGGATACAGGTTGCAAGCTCGTCGGTTGTGGTAGCTCCGTACCGGAAGCTGTTCTGTCCAACAAAGATCTAGAGCAGCTTATAGAAACTGATGATGACTGGATTGCCAGCAGGACTGGCATACGAAGACGACATATCTTAGGCAAACACGAAACTCTGAGTGATCATGCAGCCAAAGCATCACAGCAAGCACTGGACATGGCAGGCATCCATGCAGAAGACGTGGACCTGATCATCCTGGCAACATCAAGTCCAGATGATCTGTTTGGAAGCGCATGCAGAGTATTTCCCCTGCTCTGCTCTTATCCTCCCTGTTATGCTGGTCAGAGCATCCCTTGCCGTCACTCATGCATATGCTGCAGGTGCAATCGATCCTAGGTGCCAAAAACGCCACAGCATTTGACCTCACTGCAGCTTGCAGCGGCTTTGTAATTGGGCTGATATCTGCGGCATCCTACATAAGAACTGGCTTGTACCGCAACATCATAGTAATTGGTGCAGATGCATTATCCAGATACACAGATTGGCGTGATAGATGTGAGCTTCACTACCACCTCCACCTCCCCCATGTTATGCCAATGCTTATTACTTGTACAATGGCAGGTGTTGTGATGCAAAGCATGGCTGACTGTTATGCTTGCATTGCAGCGACGTGTATACTCTTTGGTGATGGGACTGGAGCTATGGTCTTGACAGCACAGCAAGGGCAATGCAGCTTACTAGGCCTAGATGCACACAGTGATGGAGGCGGTCAAAAGCATCTAAACGTGAGCCTTCTTACTTCCGCACCCGAAAGTCACAATTAATGCAGGCTGCATGATCTATATGGCAGGTCATCAATCTCAACTCGGCACCTGTTTGCTGTCAGCTGATGGTTTTGATACTTGTGATTGGTGTAATCCTGTTTGCTTTGCGGCTTCTTTCCCACGACATACAGACACTTCAGCAAGCAAGCAACTACTTGCTGCTACAGACCTAATACTTTGTCACTGAGAAAGGCTGTATAATTGCCTGCTGGGACTGGAATGCGCTCACTGCATCAGCTGTGGCGCTCAGTGCATGTGTGTTGCTCATGCAGTGCTACTTCAGTCAAGAGGGGCTGAAGCCTCTAAATAGCACAGGAGCTTCAGCTGAGGGCTCCTTCACCAACATTGCCATGAGTGGGCAAGATGTCTTCAGATTTGCGGTCCGAGCTGTTCCTGCGGTGAGGCACTCAGCGTTGTTGCGTCACATGAGTGTTTGCATGTCCTCTGCACACTGGAACATCCTAATGAAACTGATGTTGCATGACACTAGCTACAAAAGCTGTGTGCTCCTGCGCCATGATCATACTGGATCTGCTGAGCGATGGCATGCATCAAATTCCGGTTGCTGTTGCAGCACGCTCTTACTTGCTTCTCTATGGCACGGCTCATCATTCTGATTGAACCTTGCACCTTTGAAACATGCATCACACAGCATCACAGACTGGCCAGTCAGGTTTGCGACAGATGTTAGTTCATGCAGACACTGCAAGCAGCCATGAAGGATGCTGATGTCACCACAGAGCAGCTAGACTGGCTGGTTCTGCATCAAGCCAACCAGCGCATCCTGGATGCAGCAGCACAGCGCTTGAGCATCCCCTCAGATCGAGTCGTGTCAAATCTGGAGGAGTACGGCAACACATCGGCTGCTTCCATTCCCCTGGCATTTGATGAAGCTGTGCGAGGCGGCAAAATCAAGAGCGGTGACACGGTGAGCGACTTCAGATCTTGCGCATCGATAGTTAACAAACACATCAGTGACAAGCGCACGCACAAGGTGTGCAAAACAAGTCATGGCTGGTGTGACTGATGGCTGCACATGATGCTTGCCTGATGTATACAGCTCTTATGGCCAAGCAGTGGGACAGAAGTGTGCTTGGTGGCCATACTATTTGCCTGCATGCTCGCATGTGTTCCAGGCTACCTCTTGCTGGCTGCTCTATGGTGCTGCGCAGCAATCTTGTTGATGGCACATTGACCCATGCCTAACAAAAAACTGTTCATGCCTTTGTCACATGCACTGGTACATCTTTAGCATCCACTGTCATGTCTGCTGACCTTCATTGTGTTTTGCAGATTGGCATGGCTGGCTTTGGAGCAGGTCTGACATGGGCTGGTATCATTGTCACATGGCAATAGCTGTCACCGCTGGCTCACAACTCTCGTCAGTCCAGTAATACGAGCTAAGACATGTTGATTCATCAGTGCACAGCAGCAAGCATGTGAGAGTGAGTGTGTGGGTCTGAGTAGCATGCATTTTAGTGACAGGATGTGCTTTTTGCAGAAACTGAGCTTTGAGTGTCTTCTGAGGTTCTGTTTGTCTTTATTCTGGAGAGTGTTCTGCGCAACATCAGAGTTGAGTTACTTGGCCAGGTTGAGGGCCCAGCACTACATAATGAGGCATTGCTGACATTTGTAATCCAATTAGATACTGCGCGTACCATGGTACACGTTGTTCGTTTTCATAGTTCTTTCACGTCGAATACATGTAATCTCATGTGCACATAGACAATGCTCATTAGATGAGCACTTAGACAAAACTTATTGCAACTTTGCTAAACCAGAACACTGTTAGCTAATAGGTGCTGGACTGCATGGTCTCAAACTTATTCTCATTGACTCAAGACCAACTGTTTTTCGAGGTGTCAATCAATTAAGTCAACAAGGCTGACATCCAGCACACAGGACATCAGCCTTGCTCAGTACAAAACATGAAGCATACGGCTCGTGGCGTCAATTGAAAGAAGCACCCATAGCAATCAGGCAACAATTTGTTGATAAATGCAACTGCCCTGGAAAAGAGAAAAGCGTGCAGAACTCACTGTGCATGCCATGCATCGTTGTGCATGCCATGCACAACGATCCAGAGCATGTTGAACTTATGGGCATCTCAGGCCTGTTACTGCCTCAAAATGGCAAAGTCTGGCCTAGCCAGTGTTGCATTGACGTAGGCTTCGCTGCTGCCGTTCAATGACAAGATGCGCTGGAAGACATCTGCAAGACTGCTTACATCAACAGTCACATCCTGGTCTCGCAAGAAGGAGCCTCTGACCCACTCATCCTTTGACAGCACTGCACACACACAGACTGTTCAACATGACAGGCCAGGCTTGGCTGTGCATAATACAAGCACAAGAAGACGGGAACGATAAAGCTGATGCCTGTCACTGTGGACTGGAGACATGTGTGTGTTTGTTGCACCTGTGCATTTACCCTCTGTGCAACAGCAGTTGCGTTCACAGTTGCTGTCATGGTCTCAATTATGCTCAGGAATGAATGAAAGTACCTTGGTGCTTAAAGCTGAGCACACCACAGGACAATGGCACAACAGACAAGGACAACAGCCAAGCTACTTGCAGCCCTGGCAATCAGTCTCATAACTACCAGCCTTTGGGCTGCTGCCTCCTAAAACTGACAATACAATTGCCAGCAGGCATGCACTGATGCTTTCTATATTCCAATGGCAGTCAAAACGAGTTTGGCATAACAGTCAAGAGGTGTCACCGTCAGGGTCTCCAAGCTCAGCTTGACTCCTGGAACAAAGCATGGGGCTGACTATAGACAGCTTGAAGCCAAACTGGTAGTTCTGCACCCTTGCAGGCACCTGGAAAGAGTCATCATGGAACGGGTCGTCGAAGCCACAGGGCACGATCTCCAGGAAGGAAGTGCCCTTGCGCATGAACATATGGTTGATCAGACCGGCACCATGACTGCCCACCTGCAATGCAAGCAGGACAAGAGTCAAGCACAGACATCAAGGCTGCCGACACCACGACACACACCATGGTGAGAGTAAGATGAAACTTATGCATACCGTGCGCATCTGCTTCATGGACCAACAATATGACTATCTGGTCATGTTAGTCACAGTAAGCCAGACAACAATATTGACACCAATCATTATAGCGCACGTTGATGTGCACCTTGGTGAACAAGCGCTGTGACTGCCCAGCTGCAGCCCCAGCGCAGTTCCCTAGAGCACTGGCAGCAGCGTTCAAAACATCAGTGCTGCACATGTTGTGGTACTGCAGCGGCTTGTCTCAACCAAACTGGTGAAGCATTGACACTGGTGTGGAGTCAAGCATTGACACTGGTGTGGAGATGACTTCTGTTGACATCTCTACACTGCAATGTATGGGACAGGGCGAAATACTCTCTGCCAGCAGATAGCCATCTGCATTTCAGACCTGGACAGTCGATAAGACAGTGTCACACCAGGAGCTAAGTCACCAAAAAGTTATGCATCGCTATCTTCTGCTGGTGGTTGATGATATACTCCTGTTGCATGTTCTGTCTACTGACAGGGCCTCTAGGCCATGGCTGTGACATCACTGAATTGGGTTGTTGCCTTTCCCATGATTGACCTCATGTCAAGTAAGTATGGGCGCCGTTATGGTGTCTGTCACAGAGTCTGCACAGATTGGCTCAACTTTGCTCCTCGGATTGATTCTGAGTGCCAACCGTGCCAGCCAAAGGCAGGCAGGAGTCAGATGTGCCTCATTCTGGGTTTACAGCTTGGAACTTCATGCAATCAGGTGCCCACCAGGACGTCAGCAGTCTGCATATGTGTGCCAGCGCTTGCACCAACCAGTCAGCCAAGTGGCAACTTTGCCAGTAAATGGGGGGGGGGGGTATCACTTGGCATGCGCTGTGAAGGCACTCACCAGAACATCCACAGTCTGCATCTCTGCCAGCGTCTGCAGAAATCGGTCGGCATGGTCCAGATTCAGTGGCACACAGCTGACTTCCTTGAAGTGGGAGCCGACAGGAAGCTCCAGCTTGGTGTTGCACCACTCCAGCAGCTCGTTGTAGTTCTCAATGCGTCGCTTGTGGTGGCGCTCGATGAAGGCCACTTTGAAGGTGCCCTCTGACTTCTTGATGACTGGCAGGTGCTTCCTGTAGTACTCCACTACCTGCAAGCATGCACAGCAAACACATAAGGAACATTGAAACAGTATTGTGACACAGGGTAGAGAAACAGATATAAGCAAGGATGCTGATCTCCCATAGCCACAGATCTCATTGAACAGAATCTGCTAAAAGTTAGACCGCAAGGAAACAAGATCACTGAGAAGTCAGTGACCCAAAGAGCATTTGAGGCAGGTTCTCTGTCAGCTGCATAAGCAGATGCTGTGCTGAGCAAGAACTGCAAAGGCCACAAGCTTACGCAGATAAAAAAGCATTGGTTTCGGCCACACTGCTGCTACGTACTGCATAACTTTGAAAGGGCAGATGGTTTCTTGTGTGCAACCCTGGACTTCCTACAAACACTGCCTGGTTCACAATAGCATGCTGCATGCTTTGAGTCTTCCAGCAGCAGCAGCAGACACACACCACGAGGCATTGTTGTTCGTGCACAATGTCACCTGCTCCCCAAAGTCGCCAAACTTGAGGAAGTGGTGCCACGCCTGCTTCATCCAGTCAGGCCGCCGGTTCCAGAGGCCATGCGGTTTACACAGCAGAATAGTCTCGTAGCAGCGCGCCCCCGCTCGCTCCCGTGACGACAAATCCTCCAGAGTCTCAACCTGCATCATAACGGGTTTGAACTTGATCAAGACAGCAAGAGAACAGGGCGCCCCTGCAGGCCAACTTGACAAGAAGCATGCATGTCATGAGCATTGTTGGAAGAGCAGGCATTGAACACCAATCTTCCTATTAGGTGGGAAACGGTTTGGAAGTAGAAATGAGTGAGCAATGTGCTGACTTGTGCCAATCTGGGGCAGTACATTTGCCCAGCCAGTACAGCTGATATGTGCCTAGTCTTAGATACGTAAGCTAGCAGGCCTTTGACAGAATTGAGTGCAATGAAACAGGTGCAAGGTATTGCTTTGAAGCTATGCGTGTTGGTTCTGGTGCAAAAGTGTCTGGGAAGGCACAACAGACTGTGCGCCTCTATTGACTGTAACATATTGCAATGCTTCAAAGCTACACTGACCAGACTTGTGCCTTCTGCATTCTGGGCCCAACAGCCATTCTGCTGGCGGTACACTCCCCAAAGACAAATGCATATAATCAACACATACCAAAAGCATGCTGAGGGGTGACGGAATACCTTATGGTTTGAGAAGGGCTGCAGCTCCCAGTCGATGTACTCTGGCATTCTGTAGCCATCCAGCACTGGCGTGAACTTGATGTTACGGTCAACAATGCCCTCTTGTAGCATGGCATGCAAAGGTGCTGCACTTGCCAGTGTAAAATCACCTGCACATCACGCATTTCTGGCATGTGTGCAGGCAGGAAACGTGGGCCATGCAAGCTTGTGTTGCAACTTAATTTTGGGAAATCTCCAGGCTCACATAGTTGTCTTGCCACTGCATCTTGCTTGAGCTGTGTGGTGTGCAGTTGACTGTCAGATGTGTTGATGTCAGATGACAGTCTGACTGTAACATGTGTTGCTGTCAGATGGACGGATGAACCAGAGAGTGGTTCACAGGTCATGGCATGGGCCATGTTTGCACATGCATTCAAGAGCTCACTTGTAAAGAAGCCTGTGATATGGACAAGCATCGTGAACATGCCAGCAGGCAGTTATGTTAGGACGACCAGAGCCACCACATGCACAGCAAGCTATGAAGGCATGTTATTTCATGCATTACAGCATACATTGCTTTCCCCAAGGCAACCGACCTGCGTTGAAGGGCCACCAGGGCCACCAGATGAGGGGCAGAGAGCACTTGTCAAAGACTGGGTCCAGAATGTCAGGAGGGTCCCTATGGGTGTTTGTCCTGAACATGGGCTGGCGGAAGGGTGTCTTGGTACCCTGCACCCCACAACACCTTGATTCTAACTTCTGCCTGCTGTTGTAATGCACCTCGTGCATCACGCACCAGTGTTCAATCATGCTGATGTCTGTGCGACCCTTGCAACTGATGTGTGCAGTGTACACGCCACTTGCACAGACAGAATGGCGCTCTGTGGGTACACCTTCAAGCTGAGGGAAAGGTACAATTTGTGTAACAGGCTGCTTTCAGCTGTCTGTCATGACCACTGTATGCTGTTTATAATGCTGACCTTGAGATTGTCCATAAAGCCAGGTACATTGTAGAAAGCTCCTCCTGTGTCAAAAAGCTGGGTCCCTGTGAAGTTCTTTCCAGGCTTGACCTTATCCTGGAAGACTATGAATACACCCTGCACATCAAGAGTCTTTCTGTCTGAAATATACAGGCATGCCAAGTCACAGCAATGTCCACGCTGACAGAGTGAAACGTCGCGGGGAAGGGTCTAGCTAGACTTATGGCTAAGGTGCAAGATACTGGTGGTGCTGCATACTCTGGACACTTGGTGCAACCCAAGCGCATGCAGCAGCAAGCCCTGTCTGGATGCTGTACCCAAGTGCAATGCAAAGCTGTCCTGTTGAATGCCGGCTATGCTGCCGACAACACAGCTGTGCAGCCTAGAGCGGCACACTTCCGGGTGCTTGCAAAAGCACTTAGATGCATGCTGGGTGAGCTTTGAGCAGGTGTGGTGCTGACCTGATCAATGCAGACGTTGCGCTCAGCGACGCATCCATGCTCCCACAGGGCCCAGTCAACAAAATGTGGCTGCTCACAAGTTTCCTGATTGGCAACTGCAAATGCAAGACAAAGGATGAAAATGCACTCCACTCACTGTGCAGGTAGCCAGTAATGACTTGCAAACATGTGTCGCATCTGCTGTTTGATGCCATGTATTGTGCCAAGCAGTCTGCACTTTCCTACCAACAAGCTTGAATATGATACAGCATTTGAGCTCTGCATCTGCATTTTAGTATGCTTACATAACTAAGCTCAATTTTTATGCGTCATGCATGCATAGGGGGGCCTGATGGCATGCATGGAACGCATGCATGCACAGAATGTTTGCAGACTGTACCTACTGCCGATCGAGGGCTGTTGCTTGTCCTAGTCTGAGCTGTTGCAGCAATGCCTCTTCTGGGAAAAGAGGTGCTTGCAGCATATGTCTGTAGTATGCTGGTGACCAGCAGCACTGCTATCAAAAACCTTTCATTGGGATGCCAGCTGCCCAAACTTATGCGCATCTTGTCAAGGACTTGTGTAGGCCTGAATCTCCCTTTTTGTTTCAATCAGAATCTGCTGTGGGGTGGCGCTAATCTGCGTGAACGCGGGTGCGCAAGTGTGGCTTATAAGGACGCATATCCTGAGCCCGCTAAGCGCAGTATGCGTAGGCTGTGCATCTGTGTATTGGCGGGGATACACCCTCGGCGCGCCCCAGCAGTTGTGCTGTCACTGCTCTCAAGTTATTACGTGTGGCAACAAAGTTCGCTGCCTGCACGCACGAGAGGAAACTATTCGGACCAGCGCTGCGAGTCGTGGCGCTGGACAAAGCGAGCGGGATAAACGCTCACAGCAAGCCTTACCTTGCGCGCGGGCAAGGCTCGTTGTGCACAGAGAAGCAGTTCAAGAGTGCCGATGGTGGCGCAGCGCAGTGGACAAATTGGCGCACGACCGTAGTCAGCCGGCTGTCCTCTGATGGAACCTAAAGTTATTCGAGATTAAAAACACGCCGAGGACAGCAAAGAGACACAACACCGACACAACAGCAAAGCTTCGCGGGCAGCAGCTCAAAACACAACGCACAACCCGATACGAGGTGATCTTCTGGACCGCTGGTGGAACTCCGAGTCCCTTGCGTTTACAGAACCGGCAAACACGAACAAAACCGTTACGGAAATTCCGAGATGCCACCTGTCGGCATCTAAATCCAGCTTAACGATCGGCAAACATTGGTGCAATACCAGCGAAAGAAACGTGTTTGAAAACACTGTCGATACAGTGTACCTCCTGAAGATGTAAAAGTCTGTATCTGCAGAAGGTACCGCATCTTCTGCAGCAGCAGACCAAAGGCTGACAAGGCTGTCAGGATCATCCATATAGGGAGTACTATAGTACACAGAGCAGTTCAGTGCAGCCTAATGGACTCTATTTCTGAGTCTGCTTGCTGTTGAAGTTAGCATGAAGGCATCATCCTCCACATGTGTAAACAGCACTCCTCAGAACACCAACAACGTTAACATCCCAAAGACGACATGTTGTGCTGATGTTCAGGGCATTTTCGAGGCTTTTGCAGCGTGTGTTATGTTTGTGCCAGACATCATTGCCGGATGACCTTCTTGATGTCTATCTCATCTGGCTCCAGCACCTGCACAAGCAACGCAGTTGTGTGCAAATGTGGTGGCATGTCATACCTGCGCATGTGATATCTGTGCATGTAAGCAGACATCTGTTGAACAGAGCCCACAAGATCGTCAACACAACAAACAACATAAGAAGCAAATTTGGCAGCAGCGCACCCTGTCAATGATACCATACTTCACAGCCTCATATGGATCAAAATACTTTGGTCTGCTGATGGTCTTCTCTATCTCCTCTGGCTCATGGTCTGTGTGCTCGCCAAGTAATCTCACCTGAAAGTTGCAACCCACAATCAGGCAAAACTCAAGTCATACGAACTCGCCTTCAAATGTCCAGTCAAGGTTGGCACCAGGGTGCTTGCACAACCTGTAAAACATGTATCTCCTGGCACAATTGCAGAAAGCAAACCGCAACATGCAACTTGTGCCATGCAAGCATGTGAGAACATGACAACCACAATGTTTTAAGCTAGATCAGGTCCTGGATGTCTGTGTCGGCAAGTGACGCAACCGCTTACAATCTCATTCTTGGTCTTGCGAATTTCATTCCTGTAGATGTCAATGTCTGAAGCTTGCATTTGGGTAAACCTCTGCATAGGTTGCCGTAGCATGATACTGGCAGATGGCAGAGACCCTCTCTGGCCCTGCACCCGTACCATCACAGTTCAAAATCTTGCAGAATCACTACATGAGCGTTACATATGCACCATATGTATGCACTGAACAAGACTATGTCAGCACCATAGGAGCAAAAAGTCAATTGTTTGCAGCCACTATCATCATCATGCAACAGCTGAGATGTTGCAGCAGCATATCCCCAAATACTAGCTACATATGCAGGACATAAGAACTGTTCTCTATATATACCAAGGGTCGCCGCTGAAACAGGACAGTGAACAGCACACGTGAAACCACAAACTGACAGCAACTTTGACATACCTTTTCGCCTGCAGCTAGTAGCATGGCAGACTCCCCGAATGCTGTGCCAACACATAGAGTCCTGACAGAAGGCTTGATGTACTTCATGGTGTCGTATATTGCAAATGCTTCTGACTCATAGCCAAGCTTCTCTCCTCCTTTCTGCAATGCCATCAGCAGCATGACACTTGGGCTCTTTGTGCAAAAGAAGAACAAACTTGGCCAAGTATCAGCCTTGATACTTGTACGGCAAGAGTTTTGATTGGCAGCCTGACCACAAAGCGTGCTCAGGGTGCTGCACTTTAAATGCAGTGTAACAAAAACTGAT
>JAABUO010003747.1_pt1 | contig 18051 bp, 9 predicted proteins | sample 5559291 | NCBI WGS metagenome assembly JAABUO01 (sample SAMN10711878, study PRJNA513372) | rock metagenome | isolation source: Antarctica rocks | place: Antarctica: Victoria Land, Finger Mt sud | reverse complement strand
AGCATCCCGCTGACCTGCCTCTGGCCCGGGCAGCACTAAGCTTGCCTGTTGCCTTGCGCCGGCCCGCCCCAGCTGCCTGCACCAGGAGCCCCGCTTTGCACCTGAGCTCAGCTCCTGGCGCAGCGGTGCAGCAGCCCGGTCATGATGGCCTGCTGCCAGCGCGGCACAGGGCCCATGTTTTGGTAAGGGAATTATTAAGGCACGACGGCCTCTTGGCTGCGTGCGCAGCAGTAGCTGCTGAGAAGAAAGCTCGGGAGAATGCGTGTACAATCAGCACTGGTGAGCTGTTGAGGCTGCAGCTGCCATGGAGAGTTTTGACGCTGGTGTTGGTATTCCGTACTGTCAGCTGTGCCTCTGTTCATGCATGCTGTCGGGTTTGTGCCTTCGTGTGATCTGTCGGTTGTGCCTGCTTGATGCGTGCAATGATCTGTGTGCTATCCGCAGTGTGTGAGGGGGCTTGGTTTTGCATGCCCTTTGCGCTCTTATTGGTCAGTGTCGTGGAGAGCGCAATTGCGCAGGCTCGCATGTGATCACGTATGCCCATTGGATGGTGTTTGGCCATTGCAGTGTGTGCTCCTGCACCATCCAAGCCGCCACATGCCTCGCATGGCTGTCGCCTATGCACAATGCAGAGGGCTGCTGACACGCAACGCGACAAACAGGCAGAGCATCGTGTTCACAGGATCACAACTCCCTCAGGCTCACCCCACTACAGGTGCACGGCACAGCATGCGACAATATATTGTATGGCGCAACGGGCACATGCACATGTGTATGTGTATGCGCTCCATCGAAGAGCGCTGGGTGAGTGGTTCGGTTGCAGGCAGGGCTGTTCCATGGCGAGCACTGTTTCTCTCCGGGTACCCACTTCCACGCCACCTACTCACTACTGACACAAGGACCGAAACCAAGCGACCGCAAAGCGCATCGCAGTCGCAAAAGTGGCACGCAGGCGCAGCTACGAGCGGCAATTGGAGAAAGCGTAGATCATCTGGTTGAAGTCCATGCTCACGCGGCCGGTCTGCTGCGGATCGAACGCCCGGAACGTCGCGGCCATGCTGCACGACATAAGTCGCGCATTAGCTGCCCATAACATCTGGACCTAATCAGCGTGACAAACACAAATAAAAGGGGGCAAAAAACCAGCCAGGAGCTTTCGCTACAACTTCTGAAGATCATGCAGCACGCCTGGTCATTCAACGGCGTGCAGAGGTGCCAGACAGCTTAAGAGCACCTGCCGAACAAACGCCAAGCCGCTGCATGCTTTGGAAACATGTCTGCGGGCTTGACTGAGCATGCGCATGCGGTACCTGCGCATGAAGAGGTGCAGCGCAATGAACTCGGGAAGCCCTAAGCGCCTGTCCGAGTCGGAGTCGAAGGAGCGGAAGAGCGCCTGGAATGCTGGCGGGTCTATGCTGTACCCTGCAGTACAGGCGCGGGGATGAGCATGTGGGAAGAGAAACACAGACCCTCAATCTGGTGCTTGCCATGTTGCAGCATCGGCATCCAGTGCACAACGTTTTTTCCGCACATACCTTCCCTTGACCCTTTTGTCGCCACTCACAGATCGCTGTGGCGCTGTATTGCGAATCCTTTGCCGGGAGGCTAGACTGACTTTTGAGTGACCCTTCACTTCACGCTGCCACATGCTTGACCTCGCTGAATAGGCAGCAGGTTGGAAGGTTCAAGCCTCTTACGCTGAGCTGCAAGCAGCTCATCCGCTTCCAGAGCTGAGCACCGAAACGAGAAAGAAATGACACGTGAACCTTCCTGACTTGCTGTTGCTGGCTGGGCAGCCGGGGCGGAGGGCACAGGTGCGCGCCTCCCTGGGACAGCGCCTGGCCTACCTCCGCGGTGCCCAGCGTGCGGGCGCCGGGCGAGTCGGCGCGCCGGAACGCGGCCTGCGTGGACGTCAGGAAGGTGTTGAGGTCGCGGAACTCCGGCAGCGACAGCTTGTGCTTGCCCTCGCTGTCGTGCAGCCTGCGCGCTGCCGGGGCGTCAGGCGGGGCTATGTGACGCGCAGGGCGGGCTGGCAGCACTGTGCCACACAGAGGGCTGTGTGTCTACGGGCGCAGCTATGGAACCATGCTGCTAGCAAAAGGAGGAGTCCTCGCAAGGTGCTATGGCTTTCATTTATTGTCAAGCATACGCAGAGCACTCACGGGACATAATGTGCCAGGTGGGCAACCTCACCTGATCATGTGCGCTACTATGGATAGGCTGAAGTTCAGGTCGCCGAGCGCCAGGGCGCGCTGCAGCTCGTGCACGTCAATCTCGCCGCTGTGGTCCGCGTCCACCACGTCAAAGAACTGCGCGCGTCCAGACAACCCTTGTCAGCTAGGCCTGCAACAACACCTCAATGGCACAGCCGAGACAACAACAGCAGGAACGGTGTGCATGCGTGCAAGCGGCTCACCCGCTTGACTTGAGCATCGTCCATCGCCTGGTTTCGCACGGGTGCAGGGCCGATGCGCACACCGCTGCTATCAAGTGTCAACGGGCTGAGGTGCTGGCCTGACTTCTTTATGTGAGCGGGAACGTAGTTAAGACACCGGGGTGGAGCAGGCGCCGGGTAGCCTGCACCCCTCAGGCTCCCCTCAGCAGCGTTGCGATCAGGTCAGGCTCTGTTTCTTTTCCGGGCGATGAGCAGGCCCAAAGCGCATCCAGAATGACTGCACGGCGGCACTGCGGCTAGTGGGCTGGTATGCTTCACAGACTAACTTACGCACCGGCATGGGACTGGTTGATATGCAAGCAAATGCAGCACGTGTTGCGTACGTGGCTGTATGTGTCGATGTGCGTGTATAGCACGCCCTGTGCCTTGCACGTAGAAGCAACTCGTATAGCAAGTACGCTTGTGCCAGTTTGCCCTCTCGCAGTCTTGCCTGAGCAGGAGTGCGGCACGCTTCTAATAAGTAACCTTTTTTGCCAAACTTTGTGGAGATGTCCCTCTGCGAGCGCCTCGCAGGTGCACATTGAGCAGGAACCACATCACCAGTCTGGTGGCCGACCCTGCCTGCTTGACTGCGGGCGCTGCAAGCGCAGGCAGTCCTGAGCCCCGCTATGGGCGACCCCGCGACCGGCGACGGGCGCGAGCCTGCCGCGGCCCAGGACGGGCCGCATGCGGTGGCGCCGGTGCCGAGCACGCCGCCGCAGCGTGCGGGCTCGCACCACGGCCCCGGTAGCCAGGCCCCGGCCGCGGTCGCGGACAGCCCCGGCGGCGCCGGGCGGCAGCCTGACGGCACGGCCGCCGACAAGCCTGTCCGGCCCAGCACTGTGTCGGAGCCGGACAAGAGCATGGCGCGCACGCCGGGCGTTCGCTTCCGCGAGCTGCCGCGCCGGCCGGCGCCGCTGGCGGACTTTGAACGGCCGCCGCGCGCCGCGGCGCCGGCCGCCATCCCCCGCCCCGGCAGCGGGCCGCCGGCCGCGCCCGCGCCGGTCCTCACGCATGCGGTGCTGCAGGCGGCCGACCGCGAGGCCGCGCGCACGCGCGCGGAGCGCGCCGCGAGCGACGCAGGGCCGGGGCTGCCCGGCGTCGACGCGCCCGGCGACGTGCGCGCGCACGCGCTGTCGCTCGCGGGCTCGTACGCGGGCACCTCGTACGCCGGCTCCGTCGCCGCCACGTCCATCTGGTGCGGGCCGCCCCGTGCTTGACAGTCCGTGCCGCTGGCCTGGTGCATGGGCTGCCTGCGGCTGGTGCGCGCCGGTGTTGGGCTCGATGGCGGCCTCCCTGGGGCCTTGCCATGCGGATGCGCCCGCCCTGCTGCCCACCCTAAGCGCTGACTGCAGGGGTGCCCTCTGGGCCGAGCGCCGCTTGAGAGTTGGGTTCCAGGACGACGGGCCCGGCTGGGCGCGCAGGGTGCCGACGGAGGGCGGCGACATCCCGGAGGAGCCCGACAGCCCCGAGGCCACCGCCGAGCAGGCGCTGGAGCTTGGCTGGCAGCGCGCCGAGCGGCTGGCCATGGGGTTTGCCTCGGCGCCCGCGCCGCCCGCACCCGCGCTGCCCGTCGCGCGCGCGCAGCGGAGCGCGCCGCCTGCCGGCCGCCAGCGCCCGCACGCAGACGCCAGGGCGCTTGCAGTGGTGAGACCCCTGCCAGCCATCGCTGGGTATAACTTGGCATGTGCACCGGAGTGCGTGCGCCGGCGTCCTAACGCCACTCAGGCGCCGGTGCGGCGATGGGCGTGTCTGCCAGCCCCACTCAAGTACAGATGTCTGCTTGCAGCGCCTGAGCCGCGCATGCAGGCAGCGGGCGCGTGTACCAATTGTGAGGTTTCAAGCTGGAATGCCTGGGCAGCGCCTGCTCATCCGCGCTGTTGTGTCAGTGTGCCGGCGCTCGGCGAGGCCCTGTAAATGATCCGCATCGCTGCAGGGGCACCCAGCGGAGGAGCGGCGCGGGAGCGCCGTCGCGCGTGCGGCCGCCAGCCGCGACCCGCGGCCGGCGCGCGCGGCGGTGCGCGTCCCGCACCAGCCCGCCGAGGTGTGCGCCGCAGGCCTGGCACAGGGGTGTGCGCGAGCGAGTGCAGGCGCCTGCGCTGCAAGCAGCCGCCTCTTTGTTGCTAAACGGGTTCGCGCGGGGTAGCGGGGCGGACGTGCCGGCGCTGCGCTCGCAGTGAGGGCACCAGCTGCGGGCTGCAGAGCGCGCCGCATGCGTCGGCCGCTGTGGCATGCACGGACCCTTACACAACGCATGCCCGAGCATGTAGGCAGCGCTTCAAAGTCAGGGCGGAAGTGTGCAGCCTCGGCCGCCAAGGATGCCGGAGGCGCTGCCGCTGCTGCCGCGCCTGTTCGCACCCCCGTGGCGGCAGGCGGCGCCACGGACCCTGCAAGCAGGCACCCACACCGGAGATCACCGGATCGCCGCCCTGATGGCGGCGCCCGCGCGGCCGGCGCAGGCGGCGGAGCGGCCCGCGCACGAGCTGGCCGCCGCGCTCGCGGAGCGCGAGCGGCAGCTGGCGGCCGCGCGCGCGGAGGCGGCCGCGGCGGCGCGCGGCGCCGAGGCCGCCGACAAGACGCTCGCCAAGGAGTGCATCCGCGCGCACGCGCTGGCCGCCGCGCTCGCGGAGCGTGAGGCGCAGCTGGCGGACGCGCGCGCCGAGGCCGCCGCGGCCGCGCGCGGCGCGCAGGCGGCCGAAGCTGCGCGCGCCGCCGAGCGCGCGCGCGCCGCCGAAGCGGCGGCTGAGGCCGAGCGCGCGGCCGGGGGCCATGAGTCGGCGCTCGCGGAGGAGCGCACGCGCGCAGAGGCCGCCGCGCGGTCGGCGGAAGCGGCCGAGGCGGCGCTCGAGGAGGCGCGCGCTCGCGCCGACGAGCTCGCGGCCGACACCGGCCGCGCGGCGGCCGCGGCGGAGGCGGCGCTCGTGGATGAGAGCGCGCGCGCGGGCGAGCTGGCCGCCGCACTGGCCAGCAGGGATGAGGAGGCCGCGGAGGCGCGGGCGGCGGCGAAGGAAGCCGCGCGGGAGCGCGACGAGGAGCTTGCCCGGGAGCGCGCGCACGCGGCCGAGCTGGCTGCCGCGCTGGCCGGCAGGGACGAGGCGGCGGCGGCGGCGGCGCGGGCTGCGGCGCAGGAGGCCGCGCGGGAGCGCGACGCTGAGCTGGCCGCCATTCGGCGGGAGGCGGCCGACGGCGCCGCCGCGGCCGCGAGCGCGGCGCAGGAGCGGGACGCGGCGCGCGCGCGCGCGGCCGAGCTGGCCGCCGCGCTGGCCGGCAGGGACGAAGCGGCGGCGGCGGCGGCAGAGCGCGCGCGGGCTGACGCTGACGCGCTGCGCGCCGATCTGGAGGCCGCCGCGGGTCGTGCCGCGGGCTCGGGGCGGGACGCCGACGCCCTGCGCGTGCGGCTGGATGCCGAGAGCGCGCGAGGCGCCGAGGCCGAGTACGCCGCCCGCGCGGCGCGGGAAGAGGCGGCGGCGGCGACTGCGCGCGCGGCGGCCGCCGAGCGCGACGCGGCTGCGCTGCGGGAGCGGCTGGCGGCCGCGGAGGCGGGCGCGGCCGACGCGCACGCCGAGGCCGACGCGCTGCGCGGCCAGCTGGCGGCCGCCGCGGAGCGCGAGGCCGCCGGGCGCGCCGACGCAGACGCGCTGCGGCGCGAGGCGGAGGCGGCGGACGGGCGCGCGGCGGCGGCGGCGGCCGAGGCGCTCGCGGGCGCGCGCGGCGACGCGGACGCGGCGCGCGCTGAGCTGGCGGCCGCCGGGAAGCGGGCCGCCGCGGCGGACGCGGAGGCGGACGCGCTGCGCGGCCGGCTCGCTTTGGCGGAGCTCAGCGCGGATGCCGGCCATGGGGACGCGCAGGCGGTCCGGGAACGGCTTGAGGCCGCGGCCGCGGCGGCCGCGGCCGCGCGCGCGCGCGCGGACGAGCTGGCCGGCCAGCTGACGGCGGCGCGGGAGGAGGTAACAGGCGCCGGCAAGCGCGGCGCGGCGGCGGAGGCGCGCGCCGAGGCCGCCGAGGGCGGCGCGGCCGCGCTGCGGGCGGAGCTCGAGAACGCGCGCGAGCGCGCGGCGGCGGCCGGGGCACAGGCCGGTAGCCAGCTGGCGGCGGCGGAGGCCGCGGCGACCGACCTGCGAGGCCAGCTGGAGGCCGCGCGCACGCGCGCGGATGACGCGGACGCGGCGCGCCAGGCGCTGGAGGCGCGGCTTGCGGCTGCCGGCGAGGCCGCACGCGGCGACGCCGACGGCCTGCGCGTCCAGCTGGATGCCATGCGCGCGCAGGCCGCGGAGGCGACGGCGGCCGGCGAGCGGCTGCAGGCCGCGCTCGCGGCCGCCGAGGAGGCCGCCGCCGCCGTGCGTGCCGACGCGGACGCGCTGCGCGGCCGGCTGGACGCCGCGGGCGCGGCGGCGGCGGCCGCGGAGGCGCAGAGCCAAGCGCTGCAAGGCAAGCTCGCGGCCGCCGAGGAGCGCGCGGCGGCCGGCGAGGCCGATGCCGCGGCGCTGCGGGGCCGGCTGCAGGCGGCGGAGGCCGACGCCGCGGCGCTGCGCGGCCAGCTCGCGGCCGCGGCCGTGGCAGCGGATGAGCGTGGCGCGGCCGCGCAGCGCGAGGCGGATGCCGCGCAGGGCCGGCAGGCGGCGCTGGAGGCCGAGCTGGAGGGCGCCCGGGGCGGCCTGGCCGCGGCGGGCGAGCGCGTGGCCGCCGCGCAGGCCGGCACCGAGCAGCTGCGCGGGCAGCTCGGCGCCGCGCTGGCGCGCCAGGCGGCGCTGGAGAACGGCCTGCACGACGCGCGCGGCGCGGCGGACGAGGTGCAGGCGGGCGCACAGGGCCGGCGCGCGGCCCTGGAGGACGAATTGGAGGCCTCCAGGCGTGCGGCGGCGGCCGTGGAGGCGCGGGCCGCCGCCATGGAGCCCGCCCTGGAGGCGGCGCGGGGCGAGCTGGCGGCTGCGCGCACGCGCGCCGCGGAGCTCGAGCGCGCCGCGGCCGCCCTGGAGGACAGGGTCGGGGCGCTGCAGGGCGAGCTTGGGGCTGCCGCCGCACGAGAGGCCGCGCTGGAGGGCGACGCGCGCGCGGTCAAGGCCGACCTGGAGGCCGCCTGGGAGCAGGCGAGGCAGGCGCAGGGCTGGGCGGAAGCGCTGCAGGGCAAGCGGGGCGCCGCGCAGGCAGGCGCGCGCGCGCGGCCCGGCAGCTCGGACACCGCGAACGAGGGGGAGGCGCCGCGCAGCGGCGGCGGCGCGGGCGGCCTGGCCGGCGAGCTGGAGGCCGCGCGCGCATTCTCGACGAGCCTGGCGGCCAACCTGGCGGCGCGAGAGGGCGATCTGGAGGCCGAGCGCGCGCGCGTGGAAACCCTGGAGGCCCGTGCGGCCGCGCTGCAGGCCGAGCTCAAGGCGGCGCAGCGCGGCGCGGCGGCCGCGGCGGCGGAGGCGCGCGGCCGGTCCGAGGGCCTGGAGGCGCGCGTGGCCACGCTCGAGGGCTGGCTGCGCGGCGTGGAGGCGGGCGCGCGCCCCGCCCTTCCCGCGGCCGGCACCGGGGGCGCAGTGTTCTCTGTTTATACGATAAAACCATCGGTAGGTTTTTTGGCGAACGCGTTTCGGCACACAGTGGACGACTCTCAAGGAAGGGATGTCCGCGGCGAATATGCCTGCGCAGCGCCCGGGGCGTCCGTCATCGCTTGCTCTGCGCCAGGCTGCAGGCTCCCGCATGCAGCCCGCGCCTGACCAGAGCCCGCCGCCGGCCACAGGCAAGGTCGAGACGGAACGCCGCAGTGCGCGGCAGCTGGCGGACGCAGCGGCGGCGGTCGACCGCGAGCGCGCGCACCGCACAGCGCTCGCCGAGCGCCTGAACAGGCAGGGCGACGCGGTCGTTGCGCGCCTGGGCGGCCTGGCCGCCGCGCTGCGCGCACGGCCGCGCGTAGCGGCGGGGTGATGGGGCGGATGTCGGCGGCGCGCGCCGGCCGGCACGCACGCAGTTGCGCCGCTCAGCCGTGGACGCACACGTCACGTTGTCAAGCGTCTGCAGCGCCCTGCCAGTGTGCGGCGGGGTGAGGGGCAGGGTGTGCTGTGCGCCGCAGGGGCTGCCAATGCCTGCGTCGGCGGCGGTGCTTGCGTGCGCAGCTCAGAGCGGCGACTCAGAGCCACTGAGCCGCTGCGGCACTGAATGAAGGCAGAGTCAATATGAGCGGCGTTCATGCACACGTTAGCATTCTTTGCCGAATATCCTGCGTGTTGTGAGCTTGCGGCATGCATGCAGCTTTGAGAGGAGCATCATTGAGTGCCAGATTTAATGGTTGGAACGGCGCGACTGTGTGAGCGCACTTGATAATTGTGATATACGGTGGTGGCGAAAGGCTGCGAACTATTTTTCCTATGTATGGTGAGTGGGATGCGGAGGGGCACATTGCCTCTGCGCTCGCGATGGTTGCGCTATCCCAGTGACGCACTTGTGAGCCTGAGAAGTTCTGCTAGAGGTTTGAGCTGGAATGCTGTTTTTTCCCATATGTCTGTCTACGATGATGACACTGCGATACTTGTGTGTGTTGGCTTGGGACACACAAATAATTGAGGAGCGCGCACTGTGATATGAGAGCCCGGTGGGCAGTTGTGAAAATTACACTGTAAGAGCCTAATCATACATATCAGCGCGCACGTCACAGCTCTACTCATGACAAGTGCAGGAGTGCATGTGTTTTGAGCGTCCAGCGCGACATACCCAGGCAATGGGCCATAGTGAAGAAGGCTCCTAGCGCCGTAACCGAGTGCAAGGCGAACAGCAAGCTCGCAGTGAAACATATTCAAAGACCTAACCTAGGGAACATGTGCTCAGCAAACCTGGCTATGACGCTATCATGCGAAGTGCAGCCTCCAAATCAGTTCTGCAGGGCTGGGGCGTGTGGGGAGGGCGGGGCGCAGCGCGCGATGCAGGCCGAACCAGTCACAGGGAGCCGCCATACGGGCAGTCGCCTGGCCTAGATTTTAACCACCCGCCGCAATGCTATACATATTGCACAAAGTGCTCCACACACTGACGTGCCTGCCTCATGCGCTTGGAAACCCTTACATCTCTCCCTCCCACCGGCCCCGGAGCTGCGCATGTTTGCACAGTGCCGTTGGGGAGGACCGTGTGTGTGTGTGCTTTGTGTGCCCGCCACGGCCGCCCTCGCAGCTGGGCGTCGCGTATGCATGCCGGCAACATGGCGCGCTGCGAGGGGGCCTACGCGCACCCTGTGTGCGCATGCGCACTCGGCCATGCATTGTTAGCGCGTGTTTGGGGCGCTGCCACGAGCCCGAGCGCTTGTTGGACAGCGACCCTGGGCATTTTGTCAGCCCTAGCATTCACTGCTTCCCTTCAATTCCATGCGCAGGCGCCCTGCCGCATTGTTTCCATCCACACAGCCGTGCTCTCCCGCAACGGGGCAGTGAGCCACTGCTCGCCGTGAGAAGCCCAGGCGGTATGCAGCCGCGCGCTCTCCGGAGACGCGTAGGCGGCGGCCGCACCCTTGCAGCAGCGCCCCAACCGCGCGCACTGAGCGGCACGGGCACACTCGCATGCCACTAGACTCCGTATTTTGCGCAGGGGCAGCCCACTGGCGCACGGCGCACGGCCGCCACGCGCGCCTCGGCGCCCCGGAGGCGAGCCCGCCGCTGCACGCTGCCCGAGAGGCCCGAACCCTCACTGCAGCACCTCGAGGGTTCTGCCGCCGAGCGCGGGCGCCAGGCGCCTGTGAGCGTCGACGGTCTGCGCCAGCGCGGAGAAGCCCGAACCCTCACAGCAGCACCTCGAGGGTTTTCCCGCCGAGCGCGGGCACCAGGTGCTTGTGCGCGTCGAAGAGCTGCGCCAGCGCGGCCAGCACCCGGCCGTGCAGCGCATCCACCTCCGCCTGCGAGGGCTCCTCCCGCTGCGCGACTGCCGCCGCGGGCGCGCGCGCGAGTCAGCGCCCCCGGCGCCCAGAACCCTTTTGGCAGGGTTTCTTGACCTGCTGACTCGCAAGCGGTTTGAAAGCGGGTTGTTTAAAAGCGAGTCAGCGTCTCCGGCGCGCTTCACCGATGCAGGGGCCGGCTGTCGGATTCAGCGTAGCGGGCACTGCCGGCGGCGCCTGAACAGGCGCTGCCGCTCCAGACCACCATGCAAGCGCCACTGCGGACCTTTCAGTGAATGAATACAGGCGTCCTCAGCAACAGACGAGCATGCGCGCTCCCGTCTCGCGTGCCAGTCACCCCAGGGCGGCTGCGCTGGCCCACCCGGGGTCCTGCTCGCGCAGCGCATGCGCTGGGCATGCGAGCTGGGGCTGTGCAGGCTCCTCGCGACAACACCTCCAGATGCCCCCAGGCCGGCGCCCTCGCACAGGCACCCAGGGCCGCGCTGCCATGCCGCGCAGGGGCAGGCGCGGCGCGCACCGGGGATGGGCGCGCCCACGACGGAGACGATCTGGGTCGGGTGCGGCAGCGGCAGCCCGTAGCGCCCGAAGAACAGGCCGCAGGCCGTGCGGATCTTGCGCGACAGCGACAGCGACAGCGGCAGGAATGACAGCACCTGCGCCGCCCGCACTGGGTGCTCGTAACTGCCAAGAGGGAGCAACAGGTTTAGAAGCACCCTTGAACGATGGCCACACTAGTCCGATGCGGCGCCAGGCCCAGGGAGTGACTGCGGCAGGCGCGCGCGCGATCTGCTTCCTTACGCTGCGTGCGTCAGCACAGGCAGAGCTCCGGATAGACATCCTAGAACACCCTCGGCGGACACGGCCTGGTTTGCTGCCGGGGCCGGCGCGGACCTGGCTGTTGCCGAGGTGGTAGACGGGCACCACAGGGCATCCGGCCTGCAGAGCCAGGCGCGCATAGCCCTTATGCCGCCCGAAGATGCACTCCCGGTGCCGCGTCGCTGTGAAGATGCCCGCGATGCCCTGCCGGCGACGGGCTTGGTCATTAGGAGGCAGTGCCTGTCGGGCAGGCCAGGAGGCCTCCAGACCTCTCACAGACGTCTCAGGCGTCAGTTTCTGCCGGCACACGAGCGTGCCGACAGGCCGAGCATTAGGGCCTGCTGCAGAGCGTGCAAGGTGAGCAGGGCGTTCGAGCAGGCAGTCGGCCGGCCGCGGCCGCTGCGCTCCCGCCGGGGTCGGCTGCGGGCGGGCGGGGGCGGCGCGGCGCGGCGCGCGCGCCTCGGGCATGACGCCCAGCGAGCGGCCCGCCCGCAGCGCGCCCAGCATGGCGCGCCGGTCGGCCGGCAGGCAGCCCATCCACGCGAACAGGTGCTTGACGACCGGCAGCCGGAACAGAATGCTGGCGACCGCGCCGCGCGCGCGCGCGGGCAGGCCTGCGGCGGCGCGGGCCGGGGGCAACAGGGGTCAGGGGTCGGGGGCGTTGACCCAGGCAGGGCGGCGGCGCGCCGGCGTGCGCGGCGCGCAGCGCGCGACGCACAGACGCGGGCGTAGCGTGCGCAGCAGGCAGCAGGGTGACTGCGGGAACGCACACTCCAAACATTCCATGTGCATGGCGCATGTGGTGCAGGGGTTGCATGATACATGCTGGGGGCGCTGCTGGCCAAGTGCTCCACACGTAATGGCAAGGAGCCGCGTATCACCCGCTGAGGGCGCTGCGGGAGTTGTTCCCTACCCAACCCTACCAAACCCCGCGCGGCGCACCCGTCTCCGGCACGCCGCACAGCGGCATGGACAGCCAGGCGCCCATGGGGAACGTGGCGTGCGGCCAGTGCACGAACAGGTGCGGCCGGCCGGGCTCCAGGTACGGCAGCGGCGGCACGATGAGGCGCATGCGGTGGTACCGCCGCCACGTGTCAAACACGCGCCAATCCCGGAACGCCGGCCACTCCTGCGCCCAAAGGGTGCCCTTGAGAAGCTTCCGCAATCACAGGGTGCGGCACTGCCACGTAGAGGTGGTGCAGCGCTATGCTACAGCGCTGGCTGACCGGACACCCCTGCGACTAACCAGACGTAAGCACTCCTGTGCCACTTGGCGGCGCCTGCAGCAGACACGGCAGCAAGACCAGCGGCCTACTGTCGCTTGGGAAAGCGTGTCAGTCAGGCATGTTTGCAACGGCAAGCGACCAGGTGCTGCACATGTGCTTGGGCCACGCACACGCGCGCAGCTCTGGCACAGTTGCAACCAGCACCTCCGCCGAGGGTAAGTCAAGCCCGGTTGCTGTTGCATCTTATCTTTTCTTGAAGCATTACATGTCCTTACTCTGAGCGTCACCGTCACCCCACAGTTCGACGTGTCAGGCAGTAGCGCGACCAGGCAGGCGGCAGCACGAGCGAGCACCCGTGCACCCGCCGCTCAGCGAGCGCGCTCGATCTGCTGCCAGGCTGCGGGGCCGCCCGGGCGCACCCCCTGCGCCGGGAGCAGCGCCGCGCCGACCACCGCGGTGAAGAAGAGCAGCGCGAGCCGGTGGCCGCAGAGCGCCAGGTACAGTGCCGCCAGCGTCAGCCACGGCCCGAAGAACACCCACCTGCTCCGCTTGGCGCGTCAGGTGGGTGGTCCAGTAACGTCACCAGGCGCGGCCGGCGAAACGGGGAGAGGCGGGCGCACGCAAAGAGCATGGTGGGCGAGTGAAACTCACCAGGCACGGGCTGGTGGAACAGGGGAGGCAGGCGCACCCGAACAGCAGCGCCGTTGTCATAACAGCGGGCGTCAGGTGGGTGGTCCAGTCAAGTTCACCAGGCGCGGCCGGCGGAACGGGGAGACGCAGGCGCACCCGAAGAGCAGCGCCATCGTCACGACGGCGACCAGGTCCTCGGCCGCGGTGTTGCCGCGCGGCTGCACCGCAACCTCGCCGGAGCCGTAGGACACGGCGACGCTCCCGCGCGCAGGCAAGCTGTGTTGCGCCTCGGTGATCACACTTTTTGGCTTGATCGGTGCTGACTTGGACCTGCGAAACACAATGCAGACGCGTTCAGCGGCGCACAGCTCGAGCGCAGCACGGCACCCAGTTTGTGGTGCTGACGTTTATACTCAGTTAGCGCGGAGCTACTTTATGCAAAAGACACGAGCATCGCAATAAAAATGCGCTGGACAAACAGCACAGTTGGCTGCCAGTGCACGGTCAGCAACTTGTGCAGAACAGGGGGTCACGCACAAGAGCGCATCCAGACGCGCTTGCTGCATACACCCGAGCTTGAACAGGGCGGCCCCCGCCATCCGGAGCAACGGCGCACTGCTGCCGCGCTCACCCTTGATAAAGCGCGACCTATGTGTTCACAGGAGCGTCCTATTAGACTCTCCTTCCATCGGGAGTTACACCTGGCCCAGTGTCACCGGGCTAGGGCTGCGCCCTTGCTATGGTTATGTAAGAGGATGCTCAAAAGTGTTGGCCGCGCGCGCCCGAGTAAGTTTGTCGTGGACCTCAAGATGCGTTTCACCAATGTCAACCAGCGCACAGCGCGGTGCTGCATATCCAGTTCTCCTCTGCAGCGCCACAGGTGCCAGGTGTTCAGTAACGTGCGACTGCCAGCGCAGCTAACGAGAGGGCTGGTGTGCCCTCTCGTTTGGCAGACTACAGTTGCATACCTGCTGTGAGCTGGAGGCAATGTAAAGATCCTTGGACTGTGGCAACAGGGGCGTCCGGGAGTGTGCGCCGCCAATGGTCGCTCTGTGAACGCTGCAGCTGTGGAAGTGGATGTTGCCGTTGCGCGCGCCAGCCCCGTGGCCTTGGAGGAGCCAGCTGCCGTGCAGGTGTGCCCGCGGTCATAACGCAGCCTTGTGCGGAGGCGCACTGGTGAGCGCGGCTGCAAGCGTGAGCGGCCGCGCAGACAGAGGAGCGCTTCAACTGGCAGAAGCAGTGGTACCCGCTCGCCGTGGCCAATGACCTGGACCCCAGCAGGCCCCACGCCAGGCAGCTGCTCGGCGAGCGCCTGGTGCTGTGGCGCTCCCGGGCGGGCGCCTGGCAGTGCTTCGAGGACCGCTGCCCGCACCGCCTGGCGCCGCTCTCCGGTGTGCCTGCAGGCTCCCTTGTTTTTGAACAACCTGCTGTGAACAGCGAAGCTGTGCTGTGCCCAAAGCTTCATCTGCTCTCTCTATAATCGACTGCAGTCTTGTTTGCGTAGTGTGTGCACACCGTGTTGTGACTGGCGCACTGGCGTCCACTGTTGGTCTGTGAAGAGCGCTTGGCCCTGCGGCTCGCAGAGGGGCGCATAGAGCCGTCGGACGGGACGCTGATGTGTTCGTACCATGTGCGCAGCCCAGCACTCTGCTTCAGTCTGTTCAGTCTGTTGCGTGCTGACCTCCATGTGAAGCGACCTGCTGTCGACCCAACCCCATGTTGCCCGGTTCACTGCCCACACCCGGCCTTGCCATGCCCTGCGGTGTGCCCTGCTGCTGTTCAGCAGGTGCATGTAATGCGGGCCGCCTCCACTGACCAGTCAGCTCTGCGCACAGGGCTGGCGCTTTGCTGCCGATGGCAAGTGCACCGACGTTCCCCAGGCCTTGGACGCCCAGGCCAACGCGCAGGTGACTGCTGGCAAGCACATCGTGTGTTTGGCCCTCGGGGAGTGCACGTTGACATGTGTCCCTGCGGCTTTCCGGCATGCTGCATCACTTAAGGCTGCAAGGCTCTAGCGGTGAGCTTCACGGCACTTTATACGTTCTCTTTGGTTGCAGGCCTGTGCGAGCGTCCGGTCCTGCGCGACTCCCAGACCTACTCAGGTTTGCACGCCCCCCCAATGGTCTGTCAGCGACTCGACAAAACCTATTGTCAATGCAGTGCTGTGCAAAACATCATATGACACTCCAGTGTCACACTTAATTGGAGTCGCTGGTCAACTTGCAGTACGCCTGCTTAGTAAGCGCAGCATTTCGGCACCCGTAAGTATCCTGGCGCGTTGTCGCGCGTGCGTGACAGGTGCGGCAGGGGCTGGTGTGGGTCTGGGCCGGCGGCGGCGGCGCGGCGGCGGCGGCCGAGGCGGCCGCGACGCCGCCGGTGCTCGCGCATGAGCTGGACCAGGAGGCCGAGGGGCTGCCGACGCGCACGCGCGACGGCCACCCGGCCACCGCGCGCACCTACCACTACCGCGAGCTGTGCGCGCCCCCTGCTTGGCGCCGGGCGCAGCTCCTGGTGGTGCCCCGCCTGATCAGGCGCACGGCATGCTTGCCGCTTGTCATGTGCCCAAAGGAAGTTTGGCCGCCGCATGAACGAACCTGCAGTCGCCACGATGCTGAGTTTGCCACCATGCTGTGCCTGTGTGCTCACAGGCCAGGGCCCAAAGGGCTGCGGTTGGTTAGGTGGGGCGCATGCAGGCCGTCCTGCTACCTGCATGTGCGGCTGGGGGAAACTCCTGTGTGCACTGAGCGCCTGAGCCTGGCGCGTCTGAAGTGCGCCGACCTGCGCTCGCCTGGCAGCGTGCCTGATTAGGCGCGGGTGCTGGCACGCCTGGCACCTACCGGGCGTCCGGTGACGGGTAAGTTGGCCGCCTGCGCAGGCCGTACGGGTGGGACACCCTGGTGGAGAACCTGACGGACCCGTCGCACCTCCCGTTCAGCCACCACAACGTGCTGGGCGACAGGCGCGCCGCCCGCGCTCTCCCAGACCGCTGTCGTGGGCTTGCGTCGTGAGCTGACTGACGACGGGTGTGCACCAGGCTTGAGTGCGTGCATGTGCTGGCTAGTGCACTGCCCTGTCCTGCCTTCTCGACTATTTCCAGGACTCGCATGGTGAGCCAAGTAACACACGGGTGTGCGAGGTCCCGGAGAAGCGCACCCATGCCGTCACTTGGTTCACCATGTGAGTCACAGAGAAGCGGTCGGGAAATACGTTAAAGGCAGTGCATTGGCCGGCACACGCACACGCTAGGGACTGGTGCACACGCTAGGATGCGCGCGCGCTTTGCACTGACGCCAAAATTGGCCAACAAACCAGGGGTTGTGCGGCGGCGCGGCGCGCGGGGGCGCCGCTGGGCCGGCGCCGATCGCGCCTCACCAGGGCGCGCGCCGCGCCGGCCAGGTACCATGAGCTGGCGGGGCGCGTGGAAATGTCGCTGCTGGAGCGCGCGCCGGGCGCCAGCCCGGACCGCGTGGGCGTGGAGGGGCGCACCAGCATGGCCGTGCGCATGCGCTCGGACGAGCTGCAGACGCGGCGGTTCGAATTCTTCGCGCCCTCGCACATCAGCTGGCCCGTGGTCGACGACAAGGCCCGCCCCTGCGGTGCCCTGTCGCGGTGCTGTGCAGTGGTATCAGCGGTCGACGCACCTGTGCCTGCATCACACACTGGGATGAGCACAATTCTCCGGCAACGTGTCGTCTTTGTGTCTGGGAAAACTGTTTGCATGTATAGATGTTGTCTATGTAGATCATAGCACGTTACGAGTAGCAGTGTGTGTGGAGCCTGCCAGCGGCGGATCGCTGGGCCGTTGCTGCGCATGCACTTTACAGACAGCGCCCGCGCGCCCTGACCTCGTGACACAGCGCACGTGCTGAGTGTGGCAGCAATGTGCGGCACTGCCGCCGCTGCCCGCCGGCGCGCCCCGCCCGGCGTCGACTCTGCTGCAAGGGCAGGACGACCTGCGTACCCTCTCCATGGCTGACGCAGCCGCGCAGGGCGACTTCACCATCGTGCTGGTCACGTTCGTCACGCCCATTGCGCCCGGGCGCTCGGCGGTCTTCCTCACGCTGGCCATGCGCGGCGACACCGTGCCGCTGCCGCTGCGCATCGAGGGCTGGCTGCCTGCATGGGTCAACCACCTGCGCTCCAACACGGTGCAGGCCTTGCTTTTTCCGTCGCGGCGCTCGCTGCGACCGCGCTGCTGCTCGCCTCTCGCATGGCCCGATCACCTGCGCGGGCGCCACGCGCCTGCCGCCGTGAGGTGCTCTGCAGCGTTGTCTCGTCTGGGAAGGCGCGGCGGTGTCCGGTGAGGAGAGTCCTGCAGGTACGGCACCACAAATGCGATAGTAAACTACCAACAGTGCTGTTCCTGTGGCTGACTCTGCAGCCGCTGCGGTCATCCGCCATCGTCCATGTGAACGGGGGACGCTGGTGTAAGGTGATGCGAGGAACGCGCCCAGGTGCTGGACGGCGACTCGGCGCTGCTGGCAGAGCAGGAGCGGATCATCCACGCGCGCATCGCGCAGACCGGCAGTGGCTGGCGCGGGCCGGGCGGCTACTACATGCCCGCGCCCGCCGACCGGCTGGCACGGGCCCCGCCCTGTTCCTAAGCTATCTTTACCCCATTGCCTGCTTCAGGCTCCTGCCCATGGCATGGCAACGGGTGCTCCCTGTATGACTTGGTAACGGGTGCAGTCTGACAAGAATTTTACCAAGAGCTATCATTATACGTGCCCGTTGCGCGCTTCCCGGGCGCTCGCGCAAGCGGCGTGGTGGGTACGAGGCTCATCGGCCCCGCGCCGCGCAGCCCCCTGGCCAGCAGCCGGGCGCTCGCGGCGCCTGCAGCCGCCGCGCTCGCCGCTGGCGCGGGCGCAGCCGCCGGGGGGGGGTGCCCTGCGCGCCCGTGCACTGGGAGTGGCAGCCTTCGGGGTGGGGCCGGCGCGTGCCCGGCGGGCATGCGAGAGCACGACAGCTGAGCACACATGTAAGCTAGCTTGCGGGGCGCCCGCAGGTGGCCGCCTTCCGCACCTGGCTGGACAAGCGCGGCGGCGGCGGGCCCACGCCGCTGGCGGCCGGCCCGCTGCCGCCGGCGC
>JAABUO010003746.1_pt1 | contig 18053 bp, 18 predicted proteins | sample 5559291 | NCBI WGS metagenome assembly JAABUO01 (sample SAMN10711878, study PRJNA513372) | rock metagenome | isolation source: Antarctica rocks | place: Antarctica: Victoria Land, Finger Mt sud | reverse complement strand
TGTTCCACGCTGCAACAGGTGGCACTTTATACTGTCGAGCTTACTGGTCTGAGGAAGGTGTCCTTCCCACCAGCGTCAAGTGTCATGTGGCCCAGTCCAAGCCTGCTCCACGCGCTTGGCGTCCCCGCGCGCGCCCAGCCGGTCGAAGATCGCTAGCGCTGCCTCCAACCGTGTGCGCGCCATGTCCGTCTCGCCTTGGACGCGGTGCAGTTCCCCATACGTTTCGAGGGTGCGCGCTTCGGCGTAGGGATAGGATATATCGTGCGCGAGGTCCAGCCCCTCCTGCAGGGCTTGCGCGGCCTTGTCCCACTGTTCTTGCCGCGCCGCGACCATGCCCCGCGCCCACAGCGCGTCAGCCAGCGCGATGCGGTGGCCCTGCGCGCGCGCGCGCTTGACGCTGTCCTTCGCCGTCGCGGCGGCCTGGTCCACGTCGCCGAGCCCCAGGTACGCTCGGGCCAGGAGGGGCAGCAGGGTGGTGACGTCCAGTTCCCGCAGGCCCTCGCGGTCGAGCAGTGGGGTGAGCCGATCACGCGCCGCCGCAGGGCGCCCCTCGCACAGATCGCGCTCGGCCAGCCAGGTCTGCGCCCGGCGTGACGCCTCGATGTCGCCGAGCGGCGCCGCCACCGCGCTGCCCCGCTCCAGGTACCGCTCCGCTCGCTCCCAGTCCCCTTCGATGGCATATGCGACCCCGAGCGCGATGACGGGGTAGGCGAAGACCCATGCCCCACCGATACGATCGTCCAGGGGGGCGACCCAATCCAGGTCCGCGTGCGCCTGCGCCATGTCGCCGGCGTAGAGGGCCAGGACGGCGCGCCGGAACTTCGCGACCATGATCAGCACGGCGTTGCCCAGCTGCTCCGCGGCCGCGATGGACCGCTCGACATAGCGCCAACTCCGCGCGACATCGCCGCGCCACCTGTGCAGGGCGGAGAGGTTGCCGAAGGTAGCGGTGAGGCAGTCGAGGTCGCCCACCGCCTCGGCCAGCGGGATCGCCGCTTCCATGACCACACGCGCCTCGTCCAGCCGGCCGAGCAAGAGGAGCGCATGGCCACGCGCCGCCTCGGCGTTGGCGGCGATGCCCGCGTCCCCGGCCTTGTGGGACAGTTCGATGGCGCGCTCGGCGGCGAACAGCTGTTCCTGATAGCGGCCGCTGGCGACGAAAAGGAGCGCCAGGGTCATATAGAGCGCGGCCAAGCCCTGCCACGCCTCGTTGTCTTCCAGATAGGTGAGCATGTCCAGGACACGCGCCATCGCCTGATCCGGCGTCCCCCTATCGAGGTGAACATGTCCGATCTGGGCCGTGACGCGCCCCAGGCCCAGCTGATCCCCCGCGGCGCGATACACCTCCAGGGCCTCGTCGAGCACCGTCAGCGCGTCGTCGAACCGGTTCGCCGTGCGCAGGACCTCGCCCAGCTTCTCGCGTACGCGCGCGGCGTCGCGCGGCCGCTCCAGCCAATCCAGGCGTTGCGCCGTCTCGCGGTAGTAGGCCTCGGCCGCCTCGGCCGCATAACGCGCCAGCGCGCGGTCTCCGGCCAACTCCAGATACGCCACGGCCTTCTCGGGTACATCACCGCGGCCGTAGTGGTAGGCCAGCGCCTCGGCCGGACGCTCGCCCCGCGCGTTCCAGCGCCTCGGCCACGCGGCGGTGCAGCATCGTGCGCCGACCCGCGCCCAGGCCGGATTCGACCACCTCGCGGATCACATCGTGTGCGAACTGGTAGGTGTCAGGCCCCGACTCGACCAGCAAGCGCGCCTGAGCGGCGTCCTCCAGCGCGTCCAGCACCTCATCCTCCGGCCGCTCAAGCACGGCGACCAGCAACGCGCGGGACACCCGGCGGCCCGCCACGGCCGCCGCGCCGAGCATCATTTGGGCCGGCCGCGGCAACGCGGCGACGCGCTGCCGCAGGCTCTGCCGCACGTCCCAGGGGACGGCGCCCGCGCTATCCTCCGCGCGGAGCGCCTGCGCATAGCTCACCACGAAGAAAGGCACGCCGCCCGTCCGTCGCGCCACACGCTCCCGCGTCGCGGCGTCCACCGCCTCCCCCTCCTCCTGCGCGCCCGCGAGCAAGCCATCGAGGAGTTGTGCGGCCTCCGGCGTGGCCAGGGGCGTCAGCGTGTGGTGCGCGACGAGCCGCCGGTGCGCCAGGTCGGCCAGTGCTTCCGCGAGCGGGTCTCCGGGCCGCGCCTCGCTGTCGCGGTACGCCCCCACCACATATAAAGGAACGGTCGCCGGGCGCGCCGACCGGACCAGCCAGGCGAGCAAGGCAAGGGCGTCGGCGCCCGCCCATTGTAGGTCGTCGAGCGCGAGCAGCGTCCCGTCCGGACCCGCCACGTTGCCCAGGAAACGCGCCAGCGCCTCGGACATCAAGCGGCGCTCCGCGCCGGGCGGGAGCGGCCACGCGGAGGGCGGCTCGGGCAGGGCGTCCGCGAGTTCGGGCAGCAGGCGCGCCAGCCAGGCGCAGCCACGCAGGTCCGCGCGCAATCGTGATGGTGATAGGATGTTGATAAAGCGCATGAGCGCGTCCGGCAGCGGCGCGTAGGGCGCCTCGGCGTCGCGGCGCTGGCAACCGCCGTGCAGCACGCGCAGCCCATGCCCTGGGGCGCGCGCCGCCGCCTCGTCGAGCAGGCGCGACTTACCGATGCCCGGCTCACCGGCAAACATCAGGACCGGCGGCCCCGCGCCCGCGAGGTGGCGGTCGAGCAGTTCCAGTTCGCGCGCCCGACGAGCGGCGGGAGTGGCGGTTCCGTGCCGGGCCGCACGTCCCGCGCCTGGCCGCGGCGGCGCCACGCCGCGGCCGTGACAGTCGGCCAGGGGGCGCTCCTCCGCAGGGACGTCCCGCGCCTGGCCGCGGCGGCGCCACGCCGCGGCCACACGGGCGCGGTCTTCCGGCGGCAACGCCAGGGCATCGCTCAAGAGCGCGAGGGTATTCTTGCGCGGGACGCGCCGCGCGTCGCACTCGTAGTCGCTGAGGGCGCGCACGCTGATCCCGGCGCGCTCGGCCACCGTCCCCTGCGTCAACTCCGCGGCGCGCCGGTAGTACCTGAGCAACTGCCCCAGGGACATCATCTCCACCGCCGCCATATCGCGCCCTCCACGCCACATCCATGCGCCGCGCCACGGCCACGCTCCGCGCCATCATAACACGAGGGAGGGCGGCCGTTCAAGGCGTGCGTTAGAGTGGGGTACGCCTCGCGATTGTGAGATGCGGCCTGACCTTAAAAGGTCATGGCAGCGGACGGACCTTGAAAGGTCTGCCTGGACACGGCACGCGCACCGTCCGTCGATCGGGCGGCTACCGTACTGGTCGATCGAGAGACCTTTTAAGGTCCGATCCCTGCCATGCGCTTTCAAGCGCAGGCCCACGGCGGGTGCCATCACCATCGCGGGGCGTACCCGTTAGAGTGTCGTGCGAGACGCGGCGTGATCCTGAAGGGCAAGAGCAGTGACGGATCGCAGGCAAACGCGCGATTGTGCCGGTTCTGTGCCGGTTGTGCCTGGACAAACCACCCCCTGTTCCATCCATAATTGGGCACGACTCGACGCTCCTCGCAGCAACGGCATAACGGCAACAGGAAGGAAACGGCTATGTTCTGTTCGACGTGCGGCGCGCAAGCGGAACCCTTGGCACAACACTGCAGCGGCTGCGGCGTCGATCAATGCTACTCGTCCTCGAACAGCGTGGCAATCGGGACGCCGAGCGCCTCGGCGAGCTTGGCGATGTTGTCTAGCGGGATGTTGCGTTTGCCGTGCTCGACCTCGCTCAGGTAGGTGGCATGCAATTGTGCTTCGGCGGCCAAGCGCTCCTGCGACCAGCCCTTGGCCTCACGAAGGCGGCGAATACGCTGCCCAAACCGTTGCCTGACGCTCGCAGCACTGTTCACACAACATACTGTGAGCGATTGCGAGGGATGCGTCTTAGACGATGAGTGAATTTTATGTTGGCATGTCGATCAAGACCGCGTGATCACGTCGGGCAACGTGCCGTCACGCCGGTCGTTATAGCACAAGAAAACGGAGAAGATATCATGAAGCGGCTTGCAGCAATTATCGTCGCGTGCCTTATCGCCATGCCCAGCGCCACCTTCGGGCCAAACAGCTACGTCGCTCGTGCGGAAGCACCGCGCTATTCGTCTGTCCCCCTGGACTCGTTGCCCCTTTGTCCCCCTGGACTCGTTGCCCCTTCTAGATTCCGAGAGTAGCAATGCCCACATCCTGACCATCCAGAACCCCGGCCATTATCGGGCTACGACGTTGAATAGCGGCGTGCAATTAGGGGGATGCGACGGCAACAATGCGGCGACCGCGACTTTCCGCCTCCACGGTAAGTATGATGAACTGTCCGGCATCATCTACTACGAGTACACTGACACGAGCCACAGCCTGCCGTTCGTGATATACGATAACGGCGATCCCGCGTACAAGCGGGTGCTCTACAGTGCGACTGTCAACGGGCTGGATCAAAAGTCCTTCCGCGTGCGGGTGCGCGGCGTGGATTACCTATCACTGTTCGGGAATGGCAATACTTGCGATGCCAACCTCGATGTCGTTGCCACACTCTCCATCGGCACCCTCCCGCCGACGACGGTTGTGTCGCGCTACCCCGCCGCCAACGCGGGCGTACCCGCCAACAGTAAGGTGCTCGTCGGCTGGCAGCCGTTCCCCGGCGCCTCGAACTATCTCTTCCATGTCTGGGTCGTCAACACCGACGCGTCCGCGACCATCACGGCCAAGACGCCGCTCGCCTTCTCAGCCACGGCCTACCACAGTACCAAGTACACCTGGGACGATACGGGCTTCCCCACCGGCGCGTACCAATACGCCCTGCTGCCGCTCGACGCCAAGGGCAAGGCGCTCGCCGGGTGGAGCGCGCCGACGCAGATCACCATCGCCAGCTAGCTTGTCATGCATGGGCTACGCTTTGCACCACGGAGACACGGAGACACGGAGATGTATGAGGGCGTGATGCCGCCCCGCCGCACGCCAGAGCAGAGGCGTGTACCCCTTGTCCGGGTGCGTACCACATTTTCGCGCGCCCCACGCGGTCGGCTCCTTTCTCCCTCGCCCCCCCGCCCCCTCCGGGGGAGCCTGGGGAGATGCCTCCCCCCAGCTCCCCGCCATACGCTCATCGCGGGGGTCTGAGGACCTGGGAGATGGGGGACGTCCTGTGTCCCCCCATGCGCCACGTCCGTCTGTCACACCAGCGGTGTCCGCTACCGCTGACGCGATCACCAGCACCCTCCCTACCATCCGCCACACACTCTGTATGGCGGGGGGCTGGGGGAGGCATCTCCCCAGGCTCCCCCGGAGGGGGGGGGGCGAGGAGGAAAACGCATCATGATGTACGGGGATGGCCGATCCGCGCCTGCGGACGTCGGGACGGGCGAGCAGCGCAGCGAGCGCCCGCGCTCCCAGGACTTCTACGCGCCTACGAATAATTCAGGTTAGAGGAGGGACTTACTGGTGTTTAGACTATCCTGATAGCAGGGACGTCGGTCGGTGGTTTTCGTCCATGGGACCACCGCCAGTGGGCACCCTCAAAAAGGGGAGTTTAGACTAAATCAGCCTGTTCGGGAGGCCTGGCCAGGGGCGTTGGACGCCTACCAAGGCGTGAGCGACCCACGAGAAGAGCAATTAATCGCAGGTAGGGGTCCGCAGGGGAGCGACCCCAACGCTGCAATAAATGTCAGTATGGCATGCTTTGTCGGCGTCAAACCGCCCGTTCTAGGTCCCTGGACCCTTCGATTTAGTCTAAACTCCAGGACTTATCATGAAACGGATAACTTACCGGTCTGTACTCACGCTCGTCGTCGCGGGCTTTGTCCTCGCGGCCGCCCCCAACGCCATTGCCGTGCACAGGGTTGGCGCGCCCGTCGCCGCACGGGCGCAGGCGAGCCCGACGTTCGTGTTCCCATCGAGTGGGCAAACGTTCCCGCTGAACGGCAGCATGCTGTTCCAGGTGCAGCCGATGAGCGGGGCGCAAAGCTACCTGTGGAGTTTCGTGCAGAATGGGGCCGTCGTGTGGCAGAACCTCGCGTGGGACGGGCGCTTGGGTGGCGCCACGTACAGCGTCGGCAAGGGCAGCCGTGCGGAGGGCCACATGCACGGGGGCGACATGCAGGTGTGGGTGCGCGCGTGGATGGGCGGCAACCAGTGGAGCGGGCTGAGCACCCTGGGCGTGCGCTTGCAGGGGACAGCTTCGGGACCCACGCAGCCGCAGCCGGTGCAACCAACGCATCCAGCGCTGGGCGCGACACTATTCTTCGCGGACACGTCGGATGGTTTGGACAGGATGACGGGCAGTTCAGATTGGGGCCACGTCAACGGAATGCTGGTGAATAACGGTAGCGCCAGTTGGGGCCGTGGTTTCGATTCATATACATCGAACTCGTGGCTGCCGACACCATACGCCGTGCGAGGAACGGACAACTACGCCATCGAGGCCGACATCCAGGTCGTTAAGCCCAACGGTGAGGGTGAGTTCGGCGTGAGCGTGCGCCACGGCAGCAGGAACGACTACAACGGGCACGTTATTTATTGCTGCGAAAACCCACCAGCAGCGGGTATCGATTACGTCGACTACGGCTCTGGACGCGGCGATGGTCTCGGGAACGGCGGCGCCGACAAGACATTCGGTCCAGGCACAGACTGGCATACGTATCGCCTTGAAGTAAGCGGGAACCAACTGCGTTTCCTGATCGATGGCGGTGTGTTCATGACGGCGAGCGATAACCGCATCCTAACAGGTGGTGTGGCTGGCCTATTTTGTCGGAATGTTCAGCTAACCGTTCGGCGCATCAGAGTGACCGCGCTGTAGCATGCCGATATCTCGCACCGTCCGTGAAAGGGTGTTGCTATGACGTCGGTCGTGGCCGACTCCTCGACCTTGGGGTTGTGGGCCAAGGCACCATACACCATAACCCGCGTCTTGGCGTCGCGCATAGACGGCGTGGCGCTACGGCCGGGCCGACGTCAGGGGAACGCCCTGCGGCAAGGGCGGCGCGTGCGGTTGGGCGGTGTGCTCCGATGTCGGCGCGCGCGGGCGTGTGACCATATGCCCCTACAGCCGACCGCGATCGGCGTCGTTTGCCATAAGGTACGCGTCTCCCCTCGGTATGGGCCGTGCCATAGTGTTAGTGAATAGGAGGCGCACGATGCAAGCGAGTGAACCGAAGCGGATCGATGTACGTGGATCGGTTGATTTATCGGCGCTGGCTGAGGACGTTCAGAGCACTGACGAGCCGCGCATCCTGCGGCGAGGCGATGAAGATGTGGCTGTCGTTCTACCGATAACACGCGAGAAGGAAGGGGCCTTTGGGGCGGACGACCCTATATGGAACATCGTGGGCGTAGACGGCGCGGATGGCCCCCGCGACGTGGCGCGCAACAAGCACAGATATCTGGCGGAGGCATATACGCGCACCCGGACGGCCAGCGCAAGGCCACGGAACAGGGCCTCGCTCTCGTTATACTGTAAGCACAATACTCCAATAGCAACGAGGTGACGTGGAGATGAATGGGTATCGATTGACCGACGAGGATGACGACATCCTCGACCCCGTACAGAGCCGACGCTTGCAGTCCCTCTACGAGCGCCAGCACCGGCGCTCCCTCACGGAAGCCGAATGGGCCGAGGTGGGCGAGTTGGTGGACGAATGGGGCCGCCGGGTGTACGAGCGAGGGATACACGACATCGCGGCGCAGCGGGACCAGCCGGTCGAGCAGGTGCGGGCGGACCTCGCGGCGGAGCTTGACCGCATAGTGAAATGGCGGAGAGATCTCGATGCCGACCCGGCTCGACTGAAGGCCCTTATCGACGAATCCAGAGATCGCCAGCGGGTTCGCGCGTCCAGTTGACGCCCCCGTCCCTCTACACATGATGGATTCGGACATTGCGAGGTTGCATCCAGGCCTCGAAAATCGTATAGCTGCCCTCCGCCGCCGTTCCGTGCATAGCCCCGAGAACCGCGAGGTTCGTGCGGTCGTGCGCTCTCGTGCGCGCGACGCGTGCGAATATTGCCTACTCCCCACGGCCGGTACGTTCAACATCGAGCATATCATCCCACCAGGGCTATGGGACGACTATGTGATGGGGCGGTTGCCCGGCATAGCGCCGCGTGTCGCCCGGCAAGGCCCCCATCACATCGACAACTATGCCTGGTCCTGCCCCTTCTGCAATGGACGGAAGAAAGACCGCGTCATGCTTGGGACGGGTCGCGGAGGCACGCGTTTCTTTGACCCACGATTCGATTATTGGCCAGACCACTTCACGTTCCTGGCAGAAAGCGCATACCTCCTCATCGATGGCATATCCCCCGAGGGTAAAGCGACCGAAATAGGGTTGGGTTTCTAATGAGGGAGGCGCCGAGGGACCGCTGGGGACGCGGCATGTCGTCATTGTAAGGAGCGGCTATCCGCCAGCCTGGGCGCGCGCTGCGTACAGGATTGAAGGCCGGTAATAGGCTACACCGTTTGCATGGTGTAATGCGGCCCGGCCAGCGTCCGCGTGGGTGAGGAGGACCGATGAGCGTAGCGGTATATACACTATTAGGCGAGTTGCTCCGGGACAGGGATATGACGGCCCCCGATCTTGAGCGGAATATCGCGCGGCAGCATGATTCATGCGCGTGCCATAATAGGGGTGGGTACTGTTTGCGGCTTTCGAGCGATAACGGGGGTAGAGGATGAGCGGGTTGCGAGAACAGAACACTGCCGCCTTCCTATCCAAACGCCACATGCAACCGGGCTGGACCCTGCGCGTGGCGGACCGTTATCACCACATATTCGTCCAGCGCGGTCAGAAAGCGCAGCAGGCGGTCGATCGTGAAGCCGTCGAGTTGGCCGGTCACAACCAGCGACACTTTGGACTGCGGGGCTCCGAGTAAGCGCGCGGCTTGCGCCTGAGTCAAGCCGCGTTGCGTGATGATGGTGGCGATGCGGTGCGCCAATTGCGCCTTAGCCAGCGCCTCTTCGGGATGTGGGTGTCCGATGTCCGCGAACACGTTGTCGCTTCCGGCGATGATACCCTCGCGCATGATCCTACCTCCTTAGCTTCCTGCCTCGGTGAACTCCCTGTCCTGCTCTATCGCCTCGGCCAGTCGTCGCTTAATCAAGGCATCTCATGCCGCCGAAAGCAATGCCAATCAAACGAGCAGGGGCCGCGCCCAGCGCGGCGGGTAGCGACGCCTGAGAATGGTGTCGTGGCGCGTGGCGAGCGGGCCGCCACGCCGTCCGTCGTTGAAGTTTAACGCTTGCTCGGTCGCGAGGCCAAGCGGGGTGATGCCGACGATGTAGAGGTACTGGTGCAGGAAAGCGAAGTGACGCGGCCATGTAGCGCCGTCGTAGCGGGGATCGAAAAGGCGCTGCACATGCCCTTGCACGCGCGTCGTGATCCGCTGTCCCTTGCCCTCGTTGCAGAAGGGGCAACACCAGGCGAGATTGTCCAGATGGTTGGGGCCGCGTCGTCCCTTGATCGGTGACAGGCCGGGTATCTCGTTGGCCGTGTAACCGGCCCACACGTCCGCCGGGATGATGTGGTCAATGTGGAATTGGCCGACCGTCGGGTGCAGGCAGTATTCGCAGGCGTCGTTAGCCCGCAGGCGCACGACTCTCCGCACGAGGCTGTCGTGGGGGCTGTGTTGGCGTCGGCCCTCCAACTCTTGCAGTAGGACAGATAGCCGGGGCCCTCCCGTCACTCGAGGGGGCCCGCTCTGCGCCGCTCGACCTGATCGATCACGGCCTGCCGGTGCGCCGGGTCGCTCTCGAAAGTGTCCCACCACGCACGTGCGGCGTCGAGTTCGGCCTCGACCTCCGGGCGCACCTGCTCGACCGGCGCTCCCCTCTCCGCAGCGATCTCATGCATGCGCTGCTCGTGCAACAGCCGTCCGTATAGGTCGACCAACTCCCTGAGCTCGGCTTTCTCGGACTCATCGAAATCGGAGCGATCCTGGCGATCAAATAACTCCGCGAGGCGGCGGCTCTCTCCTGGCCCCAGGACATCCTGGCCGGCATCGGCGTCGATGCCGTTCGGCGACGTTTCGACGACGAGGAGATCGTTCAGCGTCACATCGAGGGCGGCCGCGGCGGCTCCGACGATCTTGAGGTCCACGCGCCCGACCGGACCGGCCAGCGCCAGCGCCAGCCCATACAGCGTACGCGGGCTCACTGTAAGCCCAAAACGCTCCTTAATCCTGCGCCTAAGCTCGGACACGGTCAGGTGCTTTTCCTCGAGCACTTCACCCAACCGGGGGTATATCATGACGCCCATAAAAGCTGCCTTTCCTTGCCATCTTCATTGACAGGATACCCGATGCGTCTAGTTCTCGCTGTTTACAACGTTGCTGCCCGCGGATCACGAACAACCGCGCATCCATGCCTGGGCATCTGATAGATCATGTGCATAGCCAAGGGATGATATTCTTAAGCCATATGACCGAGATTCTCGAACTCTTTGACCTCTACGACCCGACGGGGCGCCCGCTCGGGCGGACCAAGCCGCGCGACGCGGTACACCGCGACGGCGACTGGCATCGCAGCGCGCACATCTGGATCTTCACGTCCGACCGCCGGCTGCTGTTCCAGCGTCGCGCCGCGGATAAAGATACATGGCCAGGCCGGCTCGACGCCTCGGTCGGTGGGCACTACCACGCCGGCGAGAGCTCGGAGGAGGGCATGCTACGCGAGGCGCGCGAGGAACTCGGCCTGACGCTCACGCCGGACGAACTGATCCCCCTCGGCGTACGCCGCGTGGAGAGCCGTGAGCCGGGCCTCGACGACCGCGAACTGCAAGACATCTATCTGTTGCGCCGCGACCTGCCGCTCACAGCCTACCGGCCGGACTCTGTCGAGATCGACGCGCTCGTCTTGCTCGACGCTGCGGACGCCGCCTGGCTGCACGCCGAGGAGGGCGAGCCCGAGTCCGAGCTCGACGACATTCCGCCGGCCGAGGCCGCGAGCCTGGCGGTCGGGCCGGGCGCGACGGTACGTCCGATCATCGTTACGCCGCGCGACCTCATCCCCGGCCGTGGCGCCTACATCACGGCCATCGCGCGCGCCGTCTCCGACGCGCTGGCGGGGCGTCCGCCGCGACGGCTGAGCGATTAGTGACGAGTGACGAGTGGCGAGTGACTAGTTCTCGCCACTCGCCACTCGTCACTCGTCACTAACGACCAACTCGCGAGGCGCCCTATTGAGCCGCTCGACCCCGTCCGGCGTGACGAGCACGATGTCCTCGATACGCACGCCGAAGCGGCCGGGTAGGTAGACACCCGGCTCGACGCTGAAGACCATGCCCGGTTCCAGCGGCGTGTCGTCGTCCGCCACCAGGTACGGCGGCTCGTGCAACTCCTGGCCCAGACCGTGACCCGTGCGATGCACGACGTACGCGCCGTAGCCCGCCTCGTCGAGCGCGTCACGCGTGATGGTGTCGACCGCGCCGGCCAACGCGCCGGGCCACACCGCGTAGACGCCGGCCTCCTGCGCCACGCGCACCGCCTCGTAGGCCGCGCGCGCCTCGGGTCCGGGCTCGCCCACGGCGACGGTGCGCGTGATGTCCGAGCTGTAGCCCGCGATGGAACCGCCATAGTCCAGCACTACCAGATCGCCCCGCGCGATGCGGCGGTCGCCCGTCTCGTGGTGCGGCGACGCGCCGTTGGGGCCGGAGCCGACGATCGTGAAGGCAGGAGCGTCGTGCCCCTCCTCGACGAGCAAGGCCTCCAGCAGCCCGGCCACCTCGCGCTCGCTGCGTCCCTCCAGCCCTATCGCGCTGATACGGTCGAAGACGCGGTCGGCGGCGTGGGCGGCGCGCCGCAACAGGTCGATCTCGGTCTCGTCTTTAATCACGCGCAAGGGCTGCAGCACCGGCGCGGCGGAGACCATGCGCGCGTTGGGTAGGCGCGCCAGCAACGGCAAGAGGTCGCGCGCCCACAGGCTCTCGCTCACGCCGACTACGCCGGCGCCGTCGAGGCGGGCCACGAGCAGGTCGAGCGGGTTGGTCCCGTCGGGCCATTGCAGTAGCTCACCTGGTAGCGTCGCCGCGTCGAGCCCCGCCGCTTCGAGGGTGGGCACGAGCAGGACGGCCTCACCGCCGGACGGTAGCAGCAGCGCGGTCAAGCGGTCGCCTGGCTTGGCGTGCAGCCCCGTTAGATATGTCAAGTCAGCCGAGGGAGCCACGAGCAGGGCGTCCAGCCCGCGCGCGCGCATCCCCTCTTGCGCACGCGCCAGCCGCGGACGATAGTCCATTTGAACCTCCTCTATCCTTGCTACGTCGTTATCCGTTGGCAGTTGTGGCCCATTAGCCGAGAACGTCCACAGATCCTCCACAAGAAACTTCTGAAAATCGAATATCTGTTCGCGGAGTCGTTCGTTCACGAGCATCTCGGGTCTGGGGTCAACGTAATAAACGCCGTCAAGCCTGTTCAATGCAACAGTATAACCCAGGAAGTGGTTGGTCTTGTCGGATAGATGTCCGCCGCTTGGTGTTATCGAGATCGTATTGGACCCATTTCTCAATGGGCCAATCCTCTACCAATTGAATGCGGTCAGCGGCCCATTGGCAATATTCAAGAGAAATGTCGCACCCTTTCCACTTGCGGCCAAGCTGCTCGGCCACAACGATAGTCGTCCCAGATCCTAAGAAGGGATCTATATCAACCGATTCGGCCTTCAGAGACCGCAACCATGCAATCGCATCCCCAATCAAAATCTCACCGCTTGGATGGTCAAAGTACACTGTAGGATGAGCCAGGTCGATGTTAGTAGGATCTATGTGCGAAAACGAGCCTTTGACTAGAGGCTGACCAAAAAAGTTGGGATCTCTTTGTTGCGAGCATACTCAATCGACGGCTCCCGGATCACCGAGATTTCCGCCATTGCAGGCCCATCCGTATACTCTTCGGCATTCATTGCACATCCACTCCTACACCGGCACAAACATAAAGATAGTCTCACCGAGATCAACCTTCAGTATTTTCACTATAACATTGCCCCTACTCTGTTCACCCATTCTAATCAACTACTCTCGTATGCTGGCATATACTTTGCCGGTTTTCCATTTTCAGTTTGCTAATAATAGGAGATATGGCTGATGCCGTTACCCCCTTCTTTGAGACGCTTTCGCGAAGAGAGCGGACACATACGCCTCGCCGAACTTGTCGGTGCGGCGCATTTTCCCGTGTACGGACTCGACGGCCATCCCCTTGGACTAACGTTTGGTAGGGAAGTGGGGTACTCAGGGATAGGTAATCTCCTCTCCAGTGTCACCCTGAGCTTCGCCTATCCGGCAACCGGCGAGGTGAGCAGAAGTATCGCGGTGACATCGGCCCGCCCCACCGACTCATGGGTCATAGCCCCGGCCGATTGGGTAAGCATCCCGCTTGATACCCCCCTCTACGGCGAAGACAGCAAGCTTTTCGCGCGCCACCGCACTGTGGACGATGCGCGCCATGCCGGGATAACCGACGCGCACCTACTCATCGATCATCTCCCAATCGCGGATGTCCCGTTCGCGGATGTCCCGTTCGCGGCACGGCTTCAATTCTGGTCGCGGCCAGATCCCGAGTGGCGAGTTACCTTGCGGCAACCGGAGCAGCTGGACGGCGACACAATTTTCTGCTCAGTGCGCGGATTAGCGGGAAACGAGTTGCTCACCTTGCTCGAACAACTGATCGCCATCAACCATCGCGGCGACCTCCTGGCCCGCTACCAAACCGAGCATGAGCAACGACGCATCTTTGGCTGATCGCATCAATCGCGTTAGAGGACACCCTCGCCTCCCGCCTCCCGCCCCCCACCTTAGAAACGTACCAGCGGGTTGAACGTGTTGCCGTGGGCGAGCACGTAGAGGACGCCGAGCACGAGGTAGGGACCGTAGGGGATGGTGGTGCGCAGCCCCACCCCCGCGCGCCGCGCCACGACCGCGCCGAGCAGGATGGCCGCCGCGCCGAGTCCGCCGAGGAAGACTCCAACGGAGAGGGTAAAGGCGACGAGCGGGTAGCCCGTGATGCAGCCGATGGCCAACGCGAGGTTGGCGTCACCCATGCCTAACGCGCCCTCGCCGAACACGAGACGCGCCAGCAGGACGAGGACGCCGAAGCTGGCGAAGCCGATGGCCCCACCGACCAACGCGCTGCCCAAGCCCAGCCCCGGCCAGAACGCCGCGCTGCCCAGCGCGAGCAGGACGAGTAGAATGACCAGCAACGTGGGGATCAGGCGCAGCTCCAGGTCGATGAAGAGCAGCGCCACCAGCAGCGCGGCCTCACACAGGCTCACGGCCAGCAACGCCGGGTAGGCGGCGTACTGCCCGCCAAGGGCGACGAAGGCGATTCCCGTCGCGGCCTGGACTTGCACGGCGCGCGCCCACCAGGAGCGGCCGCAGCCGGAGTCGGAACAACGTGGCGCCGCTAGCAGGCCGAGCAGCGGGACGAACACGACGAGCGGCGCCCGCCGGCCACAGTCGCGACAGCACGGCCACGGCCTGAATCCGCCGTGGTGACGATACGACGACACGACGCCCTCGACGGCGACGCCAGCGAAGAGTCCAAGGAGCGCGAGGAGTGGTACGGGCACATCAACTCCGAGTGATGAGTGATGAGTGACGAGTGGCGAGTGATTAGTTCTCGCCACTCGCCACTCAGTTACCAGCCCGATAGCGCGACGCCAATCGTCGTGCTCAGGCCTTTGTCCCCATTAAAGAGGAGCGTGCGACCGGCCACAATAGGACTATCGGCGTCGACAAGGGCCGCGACCGGCCCGTTCGGCAGCCGCCCGTTGAGGTACAGGTAGTCGCGCCAATGAGGCCGCTGCCGCACGGTGATGGCGCGCCGCACGCCGTCACGCCCGATCAGGCGGACCCTCGTGGTGACGGCGTGCGCGTTGGGATTGAGCAGCGTGATCCACTCTTTGAAGTTCTGGCCGACGTAGCCGTCGGCGAGGGACCATGAGCGCGACGCCCGCGTGGCGCCGTCGACGAGCGCGAGGCCGCCCCGGCTCATATAGCGCGTTTCCTGGGCTACCACCGGACGGTCCGACGTGACAACGGCGGCCACGCCGTCCTGGTGGATCAAGCCCCCGATGACGAATACGGCTCGCGCGTGCGGTCCGGGGTGGAGCGTCAGGGGCGCTTGGTAGCCGTCGCCCGTGACGAAGCGCAGGCTCACCGCCGCCTTATGACGGCTGTCGGGGTTGTACACGCTGATGTACTCGCGGTCGCCGTTCTTGGCCCCGCCATCGGGGAAGTACCATTGCCGCGACGGCGCGGTGAGGGCCAGCGCCGCGGTAGGACCAGAGGTTCCGGCCGCGCGTACGGTACTCTCCACGACAATAGGCAGGGCGCTATCAACCGTCAGCGCGGACCCGCCGGTGGGGGCGATGTCGTCGAGCGCGACGCTCAGGCGCGTGGTGCCGGCGACGATGCGGTGCGATACGCGCGCGGCCCCATCGCTCTGGTAGGTCGTGACGGTGACGGGGGCGGACACATCGTAGGGGTTGAAGATGCGCAGCCCATCGGAGAAGTTAGCGCCCACGTAGCCCTCGGCGACGTACCAGTGGCGGCTCGGCAGCGGCGCGCAGGCGACGACGGACCCGTTGCGTCCGCTATAGAGCGCGCGCTCGGCCACCAGCGGCCCATCGCCCTCGATTTTGAGCGCCGTGCTGGCGCGCGGGGCCAATATATTGATGTTGAAGGTCTGGCGCGTGTAAGGCGCGAGGCGCAACGGGGAGAGCACGCGCGTGGCCCCGTCCGCGCGGTAGATGGTGACCTGCGCGCGCAAGGTCCGCCTGCGGGGATTCAGCAGCGAGAGGTACTCCTGGTAGCCGGCGCCAGTGTAGCCCTCGGCCAGGAAGGCGTGGTTGGTGGCCGGTCCGAACCACGGCACGGACGCCGCAGGCGGCGTCCCGACAGGGGTCGGGGGCTGGGCGGCGCCGCCGTTCGGGATTGGGGACGGCGCGGGGGTGGCGGTCGCGCTAGGCGTGGCGGTCGCGGCCGGAGTCGCACCGGTCGGTGGGGTGGCGGTCGCGGCCGGAGCCGCGCCAACGCGGATGTTGACCCACGACTGCGCGCCGAATACGGCCCCCGTCGGGCCGGTCATCTGCCAGTACCCGATATAGGCGTGCGGACGTGACGGGGCGGCCATGCGCACGGAGAACACCGCCGTCGCGCCGGGGGCGACCGCAGAGGGGGCGGCGACCGCGCGCGTGGGGCCGAGCGCCGCGCCGGCCTCGAAGTGCCAGTGGTAGCGGCTGTCCCAGGTCGTCGTCCCCGTGTTGCGGATCTCCCACGTCTTGGTGAAGACCGCGCCGGGGGCGATGATCGTGCAGTCGGGCACGGAGAGGTCGCGCGCGAAGCGCGCGTTGTCGAGGAGAGCGCCTTCGGCCACGCTCACGCCGGGCGAAGCGATACCGGCTAGGCAGGGTGGCGCCGCGCCTCCCACCACGGCGTCGCCTGACCCCGGCGTTGCGGCGTCCTGATTGGCGACCACGAGCGATACAGTGGCGGGTTGGCCGACGGGCTGCCCCATGGAATCATGCAGTTGCCAGTAGCCCGTGTACGCGCCCGGCCGCGACGGCGCGACGAGGTCGACGCCGAGTGTCACGTCAGCCAGTGGCGGCGCGTAGGGGACCGTCGTGGTCATCGGCACGCCCATGCGGTCCCCACCGGTGAAGGTCCAAGTATAGCCCGACCAGAAAGCGCCCCCGGTGTTGCGTACCAGCCACGCCTTGTGCAGCGCCGCGCCGGGCGCCACGGTCGTCCCACTCGGGAGCGAGAGGTCGGTCCGCATGGCCGCGCCGTCGCCCGACGGCAGCGCGAGCGTCGCGCTCGGTGGCGCGCCGCCGGACGCGGCGGGGTCGGTGTGCGCGACGTGCGGCGCCGGCAGCGTCGCGGGGGTACGGCCGATCGCGCCGGAGGGTGGGAGGGTCACGGGGACGGCCGTCCAGAGGGGGCGTCCGGCGTTGTCGCTCGGGGGGTGCGCCACGTAGTAGAAGACGCGCTCCTGGTAGGGAAAGGTGAGCGGATGGGTGGCGGGCGTGTCGACCCGCGTATAGGCGGGATTAGTGGGGTTGTCGCGCCAGCCCCAGGCGTTGTAGGCCCAGACAGCGTAGTACCAATTCTCCAGCACGTCAGGGTTGCCGTCGCCGCTGCGTGGAGTCGTCGCCCAGAGGTGAGCAAGTAGGCGCGCGCCAGCGGCGATGTTGTAGACGTAGTTGTTGGCGATGGCCGAGCCAACCGGGTCGTCGACCGGCGCGCCATCCGCGTCCACATGCATAGCCCGCGCGACCTGCATCACGCCATAGGCGCCGCCGGAGCCGACCAGTGGACTATCGGGGGCGCGGAACTGCCGCCAGTTGCTCTCGACCCAGGCGATGGCCTCAAGCAGGACGGGCGGGACACGCGGCACGCCGTCGAGCGTGGGGTAGCCGGAGGGCAGCGCGTTGGCAGCGGCGAGGGCAAGGGCGTCCGCGACGGCCGCGCGCGCCGGTTGGCGCAGCGCGCCCGCGCTGGCGGAGTCGCCGGCCGCCGCTCCCGCGCGCTGCTGAACGCACCATGGGACGGCGAGCGACAGGCACACCAGCAGGGTCAGCGCCACACGGCGGCGCCGCGGGCAATCGAGCGTCAGGCGCCATCGCCAGAGTGAGGAGTACCACATGAGGGCAAGCGTACCAGCGCCGCCTCAACGTGTAAACAGGGTTATCCCCCTCCTACATCTCCGGGTACCACCCCACTAAACCGTGGAGTAGGGTCGATCGTGACAGGAACGGGTCGCATGCGGCATGCTGAAGCTAGCTGTGTCTTGCTCACACGGCCAGGAGCGCAGGCGACATGGACCCGTCCATCGTATTTTGCCCCAACACGGCCTGCCGTGACAAGGGGCAGCAGGGGCGAGGAAACAGCGGCATTCATAGTCGGAAAAAGCAGCGCTACCGCTGTACGAGTTGCGGCAAGACCTTCGCGGCGACGCGGGGACGGCGCTCTACCGACTGCACCACCCAGTGGAGCTGATGGTGCTGGTGGTGACGCTGTTGTGCCACGGCTGCCCGACGCCGGCGATCGTGGCCGCCT
>JAABUO010003744.1_pt1 | contig 18057 bp, 17 predicted proteins | sample 5559291 | NCBI WGS metagenome assembly JAABUO01 (sample SAMN10711878, study PRJNA513372) | rock metagenome | isolation source: Antarctica rocks | place: Antarctica: Victoria Land, Finger Mt sud | reverse complement strand
CACCCCTTCACCTGGACCAAGAGCGCCGACCAGATCATCGCCCACTCGAAACCGTCACACCAGAAGGTCACTTCATACACGCGACACTAGCAAGGCATCACTCACGCGCGTCGACTCCCCCGCCGACCAGCCCACTGACCGGAGGACATCGATGGAAGCAGTGACCACGTCCGACCGGCCCGACCTAGAAGCGGAGGCCCGCGAGGTGTTCCGGGTCAAGTGGCCGGAGTTCGTCTTCCACGACCCGATCAGCCGCACTCACATCGAACGGGTCGAGTCCTACTTCCCCCGGTTCGACGTCTACCTCCTCGACAAGGGCCACGTTGCTGCCGGCGCCTGGGCCGTCCCCCTGCGCTGGGACGCCACCACCGCCGACCTCCCCGACGGCTACGACGGGGCACTGGTGCGGTCCGTAGCGGGCCACGAGAACGGCGAACCACCCACCACGCTTTGCGTCATGGCCGCCGCGGTCGCCGACGGGCGCGCTTCCAAGGGGCTGGCCGGGGCGGCGTTGGCCGAACTGCGCCGTCGCGCCGAGCAGGCCGGGCTCGCCCACGTGATCGTCCCCGTCCGCCCGACCCTCAAGCACCGCTACCCGCTGACCCCGATGGCTCGCTACGCCACCTGGACCCGCGCGGACGGGCTGTCCATCGATCCGTGGATCCGCACCCACCAACGGATGGGCGCCACCGTGCTGGGCACCGCACACCGATCCATGACCATCACCGGGACCGTCGCGGAGTGGGAGACCTGGACCGGGATGGTCTTTCCCGAGACCGGGCAGTACGTCGTGCCCGACGCTCTCGGCCTCGTCGACATCGACCGGGACACAGACACCGGCACCTACCTCGAGGACAACCTCTGGGTCCAGCACACCTGAGCCGCCGGGTCCGGGCCGGATCGCGGCATCCAACCGACGGACGGAACGGGCCGAGCTCGGTCAGGGGCCGGCACAGACGCAGAGTTCTAGCAGTAGTGATCGACCAGGTCGACACGCGCGTCTCCGGAGCGAGGCGGCCGAGCCAGCAGACGCGTCGGAGCTCGCTGGTACACCGGCGCCATGAGCAACCACACCGCACCGCCACCGTTCACGGTGACTCCTGCGGCCGTCCGACAGCTCGGGATCGTCGGCGGCAGAGTCCGAGTCGACCTCGCTCCGACCGGCTGCTGCGGCCTGACCTACACCTGGACCACTGGACCACTCGCGCCCGACGATCAAGTGTTCAGGTGCACCGGAGCAGTCAGCGCCCCAGCCGCCCGAGCACTGACCGGTGCCCGCGTCGACTACGGCGCCCGTCTGCACCTGCCGAGGTTCCGAGTCACCAGCAACCCGAACACCCCAATGTGTTGTCCCTGCAACCGATCTTTCGGCCGACCATGGCCCGGCCGCGCTCGCAGTCACTGCCCAGCGACCCTGCACTTCAGTTGCCCATCGAGGGCCACACGCGCAGTCGTTGCTGTACCGAAAGCCGTGCCGTATCAGCCAGCGGCCTAAGGCAACTCCACGACCGACACGACTTCCGGCACGAGCAACCTCGGAGCGACTGAACTCGTCCCGAAACCGATCAAGTATGAGACGACGGTAGGCGGTGGGCCGAGTCGCCATGCAGCTCGTGTCGCCTGGCGAACGGGTCTCCGTTGCTGCGCGGTTCTCGGTGTGGCGGTGGCCTCGGTGTCCACGCGCGCTCACCCGAGGGCGGGTGTGTACATCGGGACGCCCGAGTCGATAACGCCACCGGTCGCCGGTCGGCAGGACTGTCCACTGAAACGACCCATCCGCAGATGCCGCCAGACCGAGATCCGCTGACCGGCTTCCCTGGCGGTGGCTCGACGACTCTGGTGGATCAGTGCACGTGGAGTGCGTCCAACAGAGCCGCCGGTGCCTGGCCCAGCCGGGAGTCCTCCCGCCCACCTGTCCCGACGGCATCGACGAGCAACCGTCGGCAGGCGTCCAGCTCGACGTACACGACCGGATCAGTCCGAGCGGGTGTCATCAGCACCGCAAAGTGGGTCGCCTCCGCGCGGCACGCCCTCGCCGGGGAAGCTTCAGCCAGCAGTTCCCCGAGGCGGCGGCGGTCCGCTCCGGTGACAACTCGGCCGGCCATGAAGTCCCCGCCAGGCTTCTGCTGACCAAATTCGGTGGCGTCGACCTCGTACTCACAGACGCGAATGGGATCCGTCGCCGGGAGAGGATCGCCGTTTGGTGTCAACGGCCGGCGTGCACCCGGGAGCGTCGAATTCAGGTGGATCACGTCCGACCAGCTCTGCGAGCACCCGGCCGCTGCCGCGGATGAGGACAGAACCCGTCGCACGGTCGACGTTTCCGTCGTCGCTTCCGGTAGTGCGTGAATCGCCGCCTGCACCTCTGCTCGCGGTCCCCCACACGGCCCAGCCGGTAACGCCGGGCTGATCCACCGACCCGCTGGGTCCAGCACGGCCATGGGCGGGAGGACGAGCAGCGCAGCTGCGCACGGCAGCTGGGACGGGGGCGAGTCCGGCAGGCCCAACGCGAGTACCAACCGGGCGACGGCGGCCGGCGCCGAGGTCCGGCGTTCGTCCAGGACCATGTCCTGGCTGCCGTCCCGGTTGGTCCGGTCTGCGGTCACGCACCGGACCACGGCTGCGGCTCGGAACCCCGACGGCAGCGCCGTCGCCCGGCCCAGCCCCGGACCTGGGTTCAACGAGTTGCCCAACTTCGCGGCGCATGAAGACCACTTTGACCGCGCGACGTCGTGGTCGGCCGGCGGATGACTCGCCGACACACTCACCTGCGGCGACGGCGAGAGCTCCGCCGCCGGTCCCGACGACGCACCACAGCCGGCCAAGAGAACGGCCGCCCCGGCGGCACCTAGCCACCGGACGGCTCGGACAGCTCGCACACCGACTCCTCCTCGCTCACCTGGCGGTGAGACGCACAGCACCACTGCTCGGTTCCACCGCCGGGCAGACCAACCTGGCCGCTCTAGCTGGACGATGCGGCGCGGTCCTGACCTGCTGCGGTCCCGGGCACCTGAGCCTGGATCCACCGTCGTGGTTGTTGCTGAACGCGGGTCGTAACGCACGAATGCCCTTCTGGCCTGTGGGCAGGACGAGGTCTGCGGCGCAGAACACCACGTTGTCGGCGCTGCGCAGGTCCAGCACCGGTAGAGCTGGGTCGAACACGACCCGGGCGATGTCCTTCCGGGCGGCCATCCGCAGTTTCCCGGCGGCCGATCGGGCGTCGGGATGGCCCGCTGGGCCGGCGCCGCGCCGGTCGAGTTCGTCGACCACCGCAGCCATCGTCGGGTCCGGGGCGGAGGCGACCGCGTGGACGGCCTCGCTGACCGCGACGCCCTCGGGTTCCATCGGCGGGACCGCGAGCAGCAAGGTCAGGAAGGTCTCGGCCAGCCGGACGCCGTGCGGGCCGGGCAGCAGTCGCAGGGGGTCCAGGCTGACTCCGCCGGTGTCGTCGACGTCGATGATCTCGGTCCGACCGGAGCAGGCACGGGCGAACCGCACCCACTCCCTGCTTTCGGTGCGGTCGATGACCAGGTTCAGTCCGCGCCGGTCCGCGTTGTCTCCCATCAGTTTCTTGCCGCTGTAGGACTTCCCGGAGCCGAGCTCGCCGACGACCCCGACGGCACCGGATGCGTCGGCGGTCGGCCCCCAGGACGGGTCGACGAGCACGAACTCGTTCAGCGAGGTCCGGGCGCGGACCGCGAACAGCCCACCCTGGGGATCCCCGACCTGGTGGGACACCCAGGGCATCCACATGGCGAACGGCCGGGCGCCCAGGTACTGCCGGTACTCCCCGAGCACTCCCGGATCGGGCCGGTCCGGGAGCATCGCTCGCCACAGCTGATCCTGCCCGCCGCCCGGGCGGACGAAAAGCCAGTCCTCGCCGGCGAAGAACGCGCGCACGTCGTCGGCCCGCTGCTCGCAGGTGGGCTGGTCCAGGCCCCACACGCACAGCACGACTGCGGGTTGGACCTCGACGGCGCTGGAACCGGACAGTTCGACGCCGTAGTCGCGCAGGTCCCCGCGGGCGATCGCGATGGCGCCCTGCTGGGCTTCGTCAACAGCTTCGTCGCCCTCCGGCTCGAGCTGGTCACCCTGGTCGCGCAGCTCGTTGAGCTTGCGGGTCACCTTCACCTTGGCGGTCTTGCCGGGAACGGTACGGATGTTGCAGGCCACATCGACGGGGAAGGTGAACCACTCATCCATCCGGGCGAGCAGTTCACTGCCCGGCCACGGGAACCCCGGCGGGGCTTCGGCGAGCACGAGCAGCGCCTGGAAGGACCGGGCGCCTTCCGGGTCGGCGACCTCCAGCCACCGCCGCCGCGACGGGGGCCGACGCCGGGCCGCCCCGGACCCGCCGTCGAACAGCTGCGCCACGCCGAGCTGCCCCATCCGCGGGGCCGGACCTACCCGGGCGGGCACGGGCCGGTCCGGCGCGCCGGCCAGGACCGGGTCCCCTGCGCCGCGGTGCACTGCGTGCTCGACGACCCACACGATCTCCGCGGCGGTGGCCGGGCGGAGCACGACCTGTCCGGCGGTGGGCTTGACCAGCTTCGCCGCGCGGTCCCGGGCTGCGGCGATGTCCCCGGCGGGGACCGGGGCCGGGGCGGTCCCGAGCAGCCTGTCCACTGCTCCGGACACCTCGTGGAGCAGGTTCCGTGCGCTGGCGCGCGGGTTCAGCGGCCCACACAGCCACTCGGTTCGCTGCTGCGGCGGCGCGGCGTCAAGCAGCTCCAGGGTGTTCTCCGCGGCATCAGCCCACGCCGGGCACCGGTCCAGGTCCACCCCGGCCACGACCGCGCGGACCACGTCGGCCGGGTCCGTGGCCGCGACCAGCGACAGCGTGAGGACCTGTTCCGGGAGGGTCTTCACCGCGGCCGTCCGGGCATCGAGCAGTTCCCGGCGCCGCTTGACCGGCGCGTGGAGGTAGGAGTCCGGTTCGATCCGGTACACCGCCCAGCAGAACCCGGACCGGGTCCACAGCAGGTTCTCGTGCAGGCCGCGGATCATCGGATCTCCCACTCAGGCGGTGCGGACAGGACAGGACGGTGCCGGCCCGGAAGACGGGTGACCGGCTATGCGGAGAGCAGCGCTCGCATCGCTTCGACGGAGGACAGCGGTACCGGCAGGCCAGCGGGCGCCGGCCCGGGGGCGAGTTCCAACGCAGCCGCCGGGGGGTGGGGCGCCAGTGCCGCTCGGGGCCGCACTGTCGCCACTGGCAGGACGGAATCAGTGGCGGGAACGGTGGCGGGAACGGTGGCGGCGGCCGCGGCTGGAACCTGGACCTGGACCGTGGCGGGCACGGTTCCCGCCGGGATCAGCCAGTACCGGCCGCCCACCCGGGACGATCCGCTGAACCGGGCCCGCGGCCCGGTGGGCCGTCCCGTGGCGGGCCCGGTGAGCGGGGCGACCTGGCCGAGAAGCCACCGCCACGGCACCCGCCCCGCGATCCGGGTCCGCCGCAGCGGCAGCGACCTCCGCTGAGTGCGGTCAGCTGCAGGGCGACCACCCCGGACCCGGTGACCGGCGACAGCTGGGTGCCCGGGCTGACCAGCCGGGACACGTCCTGCCCGGTCAGGTAGGCCACCAGGAACGCGGTGACGGTGTCAGCGACCGGGTTCTCCGACGCGGGCAGCGGCTGCCCGGCCGCGAGGTCCGGCTGCGCCAGCCCGGCCGGAGCGGTGACCTGGTGGGGCAGGGTCGTCGCCGTGTACGCGGCGGGTTACCCGACCGGGTCAGGGCCGCCTGCGGTGGCCGGGCCGCGAGCGAGGATGGACGTGGCGAACCAGCGCAGCACCGGCGGCTGCCACCGGCCGCCGACCAGGTCGCTGACCTCTGCTGCGACGGTCACTGCCCAGTAGCCCGGTGCTGCCTGCTCCACCCGCGACGGCTGCACCCACGACACCCGGTGCGCCCCGGCCGGCGCAGCGAGCTGCGTGGTCGGCCCCCACACGCTGAGGTCGGTCGACGCGGCGCCCCCGGCTGCGACACCAGCGCCCAGCCAGGTCTGGACGTACGCGGAGGCAAACGCGCCCGGCCCGGCAGCGGTGTCCGAGGGTGGTGGCCCAGCGGCCGGCGGCGGCGGCGTCGAGCGCGCCGAGAGCAGGGCGGCACCGCCCAGCAGCGGCCCGACCACCAGCAGGATCACCGCGGTCGCACGGGCCGCGCGCTGCGCCGCCAGGTAGGTGCCGGGCAGCGGCCGCGTGTCCGGGTCAGCCCCGTCCGGAGCGGATGAGTCGCCGTCCTCGCCGCCGTTGTCCGGGTATCCGGGTCCCCCGTCGGGCGGGCGGTGGCCGCCGGGCGTCGACCTGGACGTGCGCCCCGCACTCCACCGGCGCCCGCCCCACCGGCCGGTGCCGGCCGGGTCGGTCTCGTCGTCCGCGTTGCGCCCGGCGCGGCCGGACAGTGTCAGCTGCACCACCGTCTGCTGCCCCTCCCGACCGTGAGGAGCCCGACGCGTCCTCGCCACGGACTAGGGCGGCCTCGACCGGTGACCGTGACAGCCGCCGGACACCGGGTTCGCGAGCAGCGGTTCCTCGAGGCGGGTGGGCCTTCTGTCCAAGGCGACGGGCATCCTGCGCGGGTGGTCACCTCTGCTGCCGGCCCTGTGCTGGGCTGCGCTGACCGCAGCATCCACCGCCGGCCTTCTGTGCCGGTGGGCTGCAGCAGACCGGGATCGACCAGAGCTCGTGCAGCTCCGGGCCGGACCGTTCCGCTGGGTCGGGCCTCTGACCGCGGGCCTGATCGCGGGCCTGCTGGCCCTCCCCGATCCCGACCTCACCGCGGCACTCGCGGTCGGCTTACTCAGCGGCTCCGGAGCGGTGCTCACCGCCACCGACCTGCGGTGGCACCTGCTCCCGGACCGGGTGACCGGACCGTGCGCGGCCGCTCTCCTGCTCCTGGCCGCCGTACATGCCGCGGCCACCGACTCAACTCGGCCGCTGGCCTCGGCCGCCGTGCAGGGCGGCACAGCGGCAGGTGTGCTGCTCGCGGTCTTCGTCGCTGTCGACATCGTCCTCGCCCGTTCCGGCGGTCCGGGGTTGGGAGATGTGAAGCTCGCCGGGCTGCTCGGCGGCGCGCTCGGCGCGTTCACCGGCGGGCCCGGACAGCCGGTGGGCCTACCCCTGCAGGCGTTGCAGCTTCTTCTGCTCGGAGAGATCTTCACCGTCCTGGTTGGGCTCGTCCAGCGGGCTCGTTCCGGCGTCTGGGGCTCGGTACCTGCCGGCCCGGGCTTCCTATTCGCCGCCGCGGTCATCGGCGCCGCGACCCGGTAGGGAAACCAGACTCCTGGCACGCCGGTCTGGGCCCAACCCCCACTCGACAGAGCGGGTATCGCCCCCGCTCGCCGAGGCCTGCGCAGGAAACCCGGCTACGCGGCGGGTCAGCCCTGGCCGTCAGGGTTACCGGTGCCCTCACGGTGGGCTGCTGTAGGGCGCGGGGTCGACCCGGTACTCGGGTGCGGACCTGTGACGTCGTCGGGTCGGGGGCGCGGTCCCGGGCGGCGGCGGTGCACGAACGCGGCTTCGACGGTTTCCTGCCGCCACAGCGGGGTCCGGCCGGCGTAGGCGTCCGGCGCTGGCAGCCGCCCAGTGCGGAACGCGTCGGTGACGTAGTGCACCGAGATCCCCCAGATCCGTGCCACCCCGGCACGGTCCAACCACCCGGCTGGAAGGTCGCGGGACTGCTCAGACACGGCACGGACGCTACGACGCAGCACCCGTCGCCCCAGTGCGAGCACCGCTGCAGCCGTCACCTGGCAGCACCCGCCGGAGCCGATGGAGGCGCGGATCGACGCAGGGCCGCGGTAGTCCGCGGTGACGCCGCAGCCATGGTCATGCGGCGGCGAGTCCCCGCCGCGGCGGTCGCGGCGGGGGAACGGTCGCGGCCGGGTCGTCCAGGTCCTCGTCGTCCCACGCCAGCGGCGGCGCCCACCGGTGGCGCGCGGCCGATGCCGCAACCCGCGCGGCACCGGGACCGGCCGGCGCGGGCGTCATCGACAACCAGTCGTACGCACGGGCCACCAACAGCGCGGACCCCGCGGCCACCACCGGCGTTCGGCGCAACGCCGGCCAGTCCAACCCGGCGCGGGCGGCCAACAGCGCCGGGTCCCAGCCGAGCGCGGCCAGCGCCTGCAGCCGGCGCACGGTCCCGGTGGCCGGGACCTCCCAGACGTCCAACGGTGTCCGTCCGACCGCGGCGACCGCGACCGCGAGTCGCACCCGGACCCGCGCATTGACCGCTACTGGCCCGGTGAGGACCCGGAGCGTGGCGATGTCGACGCCGCTGTGGTCCGTGACGTCGTCAAGTGACCACCCGGACCGCAGTAGGGCATCGAGCCGGGCACGGACCGGGCCCGCCGGGACGTAGCCCGCCGGCTGGTGCCCCGGCCTCCCGGACGCCGAGCCGGCGCAGCCCACCGTGTCGGTGGGCGGCCGGGAGCCCGTCAGGGCTGATGTCATCGACGCTCCATGGTCAGTCGGTTGATCATCTGGATTGAGTCCTGATAATTAGTGGTGGTTGCGCGGACGTCAACCCGCCGTCACGAACCGGTCCGTACGGCGCCCGCTCTGTCACCTGATCCGGCCCGCAGCGCCGGCACCCACCCGAGGGGGTCCCCGTGACCGCCAGCCCCGCCGACCTCACGCATCCCGGCACTGCGAGTAGCAGTCCCCGGTCACCACTGGTGGCCCCGGCACGCATAGCCGGCGCGGCCGCGCGCCGGCGCCCAGCCGGTCGGGTCAGGTGATGGCCGACCTGATCGATGACCTACTCGAGGAACCGGTCGTGCTCTGGATGATCGGCGTCGGCCTGGCCGTGTGGGCGTTCCTGCATCCGGCTCCGGTCGAACGGTGGGCCCGCGCCCACCTACTCCCCCCGGTCCGCGGCCCGCTCATCCGCGCCCGTGCCTTCACCCAGATCGGGGATGTGACACCGACCACTATGGGCCTGGCGCTCTGCGCGGCCGGCGTGGTGACGGTCGGGCTCGGTCTGCTGCTGGTCACGCTGCTGCAGCGCCGGCTGCGCGACCAGTTCCCCATCGGGTGACGGGCCGCACACCAGTCCGGGGCGAACCGCGGCCGCGAACGCCGTCCCGCGGTTTCCCGTCGGGGTCGTAGGCCTAGGTGTACTGGGCCGGGAGGTCGGTAGCAGCGGGGCGGTGCTGACAGCGGAGAGCCTCCGAGTGAAGGTGTGGCTTGTCGAAGGTCCAACACCTGCTCGGAGGCTCCCATGTCCCACGCCAATGCGCGCACCACCGTCCACGGCCGGCTGCTGATCGTCGCCCGTCACCGGCAGGGCTGGCCACAAGCCCACATCGCCAAGGCGATGGGCATCTCCCGCGGCTGCGTCAAGAAGTGGATCGACCGCTACGACCAGCACGGCGAGATCGGCATGGTCGACCGCTCCAGCCGCCCCCACCGCTGCCCCAGGGCGACAAACGCCGAGATCGAGGCCGAGGTGGTCGGCCTACGCGAGTCCTCCTGGCGCGGGCGGGAGTGGATCGCGCAGCAGACCGGGGTGCCCGCCCGCACCGTCTCGAAGATCCTGGCCCGCCACCACATGCCGCCGCTGGCCGCGCTGGACCCGATGACCGGGGTGGTGATCCGCTCCTCCAAGGCCACCGCGGTGCGCTACGAGCGCGACCACCCCGGCGAGCTGGTGCACATGGACGTCAAGAAGGTCGGGCGCATCCCCGACGGCGGCGGCTGGCGCGCCCACGGCCGCGGGGTCGGAGCCGATCGCGAGCGCGAGACCCGCGTCGGCTACGACTACGTGCACTCCGTGGTCGATGACCACTCCCGCTTGGCCTACAGCGATGACCTGGGCCAGCGGCACCACCTACCGCACCCGGTGGGCCGGCAGCGTGGCCTTCCTCGGCCGCGGCATGGCGCCGCTCGCGCGGCGCCTGGCACCCGAGAGGCCGGACCCGGTCTTCCCCGCCTGGCAGGGCATGCAGTACATGATCGAGATGTCCAGCGTCCAGGACGGCGGCGACGCCGCGGCCTACTCAGCGGTGCTCGACCTCATCGAACGAGGCATGGCCCCGGAGAGGTAGGCCGTAGCGCCCACCGAGTCGAGGGGGATCGCCCGGTACATCCCGGTACAGCTCCTCCAGCTCCGGTGAGGGCGCCGGCAGGCCGGGGGCGTCCTCGGCCCGCAGGTGGACGGGGGAGAGGGGACTGGCGGTGTTCTGCGTCATGCCGCCCACCCTGACGTGGATTGCTGTGCGAGGAACAGATAACTCTGCCGAGCAGAACTGGTGACCTCGGAGGTGGGGATGAGCGAGCCGCTCAGGACCGCGCCCGCCTACGCCGTAGCCAGCGTCGACCACGCCCCGCGCATCGCGACCATGCTCCAGCTCGAAGGCGGCCTGACCGTGTCGGAGATCGCCACCAGGCTCGGGGTGGCCCGGTCGACGGCCCACCGCCTCCTGGCGATGCTGGTCTACCGGGACTTCGCCGTCCAGGACGAGGAGCGTCACTACCACCCCGGCCCCGTGCTGGAGCTGGCCGTGCACTCGCCATCGGCGGCCTCGCGCCTGCGGGCCGCGGCCCTGCCGCACCTGGCGCGCCTCGTCGACCTGCTGGGTGAGACGGCGAACCTCATCGTCCGCACCGGGGAGAGCGCCCGCTTCATCGCCAGTGCCGAGAGCCTGCAGTCGCTCCGCGTCGGCTTGCGGGAGGGCATGGTCTTCCCGGCGCACCGCGTGACAGGAGGCCTGCTCCTCCTTGCCGACCTGCCGGACGAGCAGCTGGACGCCGTCTACGCCGGGGAGCGGCACGCCGACCGCCCCAGCGAGCGTCTGGACCTCGAGGAGCTGCGGCGCCAGCTGGGCCTGGTCCGCAGGAACGGGTACGCGCTCAACGACGGTCTGTCCGAGCGCGGCGTCGTCGCCGTCGGCGTCCCCGTCCGGGGGTCGGGCGGGGACGCCGTGGCCTCGCTCTCGGTCTCGATGCCGAGCGTCCGCTTCGAGCGGGGCGCGCTCCGGCAGACGGTCACGACCTTGACGTCCGTGGCCCGGGACCTGGAGTCCGCCCTGACCGCGACGGGGTGAGGTGGGTCCCCGGTCAGGAGAGCTGCCTGGGTGGTGCGAGCCCTCTCAGCTCAGGCTGTGGGCTCGATGGTCCATGCCGTCATCTGCTGGATGCGGGCGTCCTCCAGCAGGGAGCCGTCCCAGATGGTGGTCAACCGGGTGATGAGCCCGTCCTGGTCGAGCTCGAGGGCGACCAGGCCCACGGGCACCTGGTCGTCGGACGCGCGCCACTCATACCCGCCGCCGCGGTTGTCACCGAGGACGTGGGCGACCTGGGCGTGCTGGGCGTAGGGCAGGGCTGCGCCGGTGCGGGCGAGGTAGCGGGCCACCGCCAGGCGTCCGAGCACCTGGGCGTGCAGCGTCATGTCCTCCCAGACCACGTCGATGGCCAGGAGCACGGCGACCTCCTCGACGTCGTCTCGGGCCAGGGCATCGCTCAGCGCGTGGCAGACCTTCGTCATCACCGCCGGGGCGAGGCTCTGGACCGTTTCCTCGCCGAAGCCGAGCGCGAAGCGCCCGCTCTCGCTGGTGCGCATCGCCTCCGCCGCGGCGGCTGTGAAGTGGCGCCCGTCCCAGTAGTCCACGAAGCGCACGATCTTGCCGTCGACCAGGTCGACCGCGGACAGCGAGCGGATCTCGTGGCCGAACAGCTGCGGGCTGTCGGTAACCGCGAGCACCGCGCTGCGCTCGTCGCCCAGCACCCGGGTGGCGTAGGAGAGTCCGTCGGCCCAGTGCGGCACGAACTCGGCGACCGCGTCGTGCCATGACGCCCGGTCGGGGTAGTACCAGCCCAGCGTCGCATCGGCGTAGACCGTGCGGGCATCGAAGCAGCTCGCCCACTGCTCGACATCCTTGCTCGACTTCGCCCGGTGGTAGGCCTCGAACAGCGCAGCCGCCTCCGGCGTGGCGTGCGAGGTGTCAGCCTGGGTGGGAAACGGGGAGGGTGTCTCAGTCACTTCGTTGGCTCCTTCAAAGGTGCGCATCTCGGGACGACGAACGGTCAGGACGCTGTCAGGTGGGCAGGAGGGAGAGGTCGATCCTGGCCTCGGGGTCGACGTCGTCCGGCAGCGTGCCGGCAGCCCGCATCACGCTCAACACCTTCGCCATGCCCGCCTCGCTGAGCTTCAGGTCCGGGGTGAGGCTGTGGGTGGCTGCGAAGTGCGCGTAGTCGCGGCGGGCGTAGTCGGGTGTGGTGTCGAGGACCTCGGTGGCCAGTGCGCCGGCCGCGGCCGGCTGCTCCGTCATCCACCGGGTCGCCCTGCTCAGCGCGGAGAGTACGGCGCTCAACGCCTGGGGGTGGTGCGTGATCGAGGTGGCGCGCACGTTGACGGTCGTGAACTGGTAGTCGGGCACGTAGTCGGCGATGTCGCCGAGGTTGGGGTAACCGAGGTCCTCGGCGATGTACCTGTGCGGAGGGGTCTGCAGTCCGGCGTCCAGCTCGCCCCGCTGGATGGCCTTCCATCGCTCGGAGGCGACACCGACCGCGCGGATCTCGTAGTCCCTGCCGGCCGACAGGCCGTGCCTGCCCAGCATCTCCGTCACCAGGAGGGCGGTGCCCTCCCGAGGATGGGAGACACCTATCGTCCGACCCCGCAGGTCCGCGATGCTGCGGATCTCCCGACGCGCGATCAGGCCGTTGGCGAGCGTGCGTGCGTTGCCACCGATGATCCGCAGCGCCGGCTCACTGCGGTCGCCGAGCACGCTCTCCGGGGTGCCCAGTCCCACGTCGATGCTGCCGTCCTTCAAGGCGGTGGTGACGTTCTGGACGCCGAACAACACCCGCACGCTCACCTCCAGACCGGCCTCGTGGAAGTACCCGAGGCGGTCGGCGGCCCAGACCGGCAGGTTGTTGAAGATGGGCGCGACCAGCCCTATAGTCAGCGGCTCCAGCATGCCGGTCGCCGGCCTGCCGACGCTCATCCGAGCCGCCGCTCGAGGTAGTCCCACACGCCGCGGACGGCGTGGTCGGAGTAGATGTGCGAACGCTTCGCCTCGGACTCCTCGGGGCTCGACCACGTCGGCCAGCCGTCGAAGCCCCTGGTCAGCAGCTGCTGCTCGCAGGCGGTCTCCAGCATCACGGCGGCGACTGTCGCCTCGCGGACGTCGGCCCCCACGGCGACGACGCCGTGGTTGACGAGGAACACCGCCCGGGCCGGGCCCAGGCACGAGGCGACCGCCCGGCCCAGCTCCGGGGTCAGGACGAGATCCGCGGTCTGGGTGAAGCGGGGGACGCCGTGCGGGGAGAAGTAGTTGGCCGCATGGCTGATCGGCCGCAGCTCCTGGCCGGAGGCGGCGAGCGCGACGGCGTGCGGGCTGTGCACGTGGACCACTCCCCCGACGTCGGGGCGGGCGGCCATCACCTCGGTGTGGAGCGGGTACTCGCGGTGTCGTTCACCGCCGCCCGAGAGGACCTGGCCGTCGCCGCCCACGAGGTGGACGCGGTCCGGGGTGATCTCCTCCAGCCCCCACGACGCCGCCTTGAGCCACACGGCCGACCCGTCGTCGGAGCGCGCGGAGGCGTGACCCCAGATAAAGTCGCTGTGACCGGTCGCGGCGAGGATGCGGCACGCCTTCGCGACCAGGGCGCGTGGATCGTCGGTCATGGGGTCATTCACCTCGGGTCAGACCGGACTGCATGGCCGGGGAGTAGCCGGGCTCGACGACGACGTCGACGACGACCGGACGGCTGCCCCGAACGAGGTCCACGGCGCGGGCGAGCGCGGCGTCCAGCTCGGCCGGGTCCGTCACCGGACCGATCCCGTCGAGTCCCTCGGCGCGGGCCAGCGCGGCCAGGTCCGGCGCGGGGTCGTCGATCCGCTGTCCCACCCATCGGCGGGACACGTCCCGCCCGCGGGCCGCCGCCACCTTCTCCTGGTGGATCTCGTCGTTGAAGTAGGAACGGTTGTTGGCGATCACGGCCAGCAGGGGGATCCGCTCGTGGGCAGCGGTCCAGAAGGCCTGCACGCCCATCAGGTAGTCGCCGTCGCCCAGGACCGCGACGGGGACACGCCCGGTGCCGCGCAGGGCGAGCGCCGCACCGACGGTCATGCCGGGACCGGAGCCGATGCCGCCGCCGCCGTCGTAGCCGAGGTAGTCGAGCGGGTGCTCGAAGTCCCAGAGGTCCCCGTCCCAACCGAGCGGCAGGCGTACCAGGCACACCGGGAGGTCGTGGAGGGCGGCGCGCAGGCTCCGGGCGAGGAAGGGCAGGTCGAGACGCCCGTCCGGCGCGCTGTGGGCAGGCTGCGCGTCCGGCCGCGGCGACCGGTTCCGGGTGTCGGACCGCGCCGCGCCGGTCACCACCGCGAGCAGCTGCTCCACCGCGACGTCGGGCGCCACCGGAAGGGTCAGGTCGGCGACAGTCCGGGCCTGGTGGTCCTTGCTCCAGCCGTTGTGGAGCTGATGGTCCTGGGTGACATCGACGAGGGTGCGCCGGCGGGTCGCCGGCGCCTGCGCCAACGTCCCCTGGACGTCGATCCAGTCCAGGGCCAGGACGACGTCGGCGGCGGCGAGCGCGTCGCGCCCGGACGAGGACAGGAAGAACCCCTGGCCCGGTACGCAGGCGGGGTGGTTCGTGGGGAACGTCGCGCCTGCCTTGAGGTCGGTGACCACCCGGGCACCGAGCGCCTCGACGAGGCACACGCGGCGTTCCCACTCGTCGGTGTCGCGGCTCGTGCGCCCCATGAGGATCACGGGATCCGACGCCTCGGTGAGCCAGCCGGCGACCTGCGCCAGCGCCGTGGGCGACACCTCGGGCCGGTCGACGGGGGTGTCGACGCGAGGCAGCGCGATCGGCCGGTCGAGCCGCTCCTCCTGCACGCTGGTGTCCAGCACGACATAGGTGGGGGCGTACGGCGGGGTCCGTGTGAGATCCCACGCACGTGCGAGCGACTCCATCGTGGCCTCGACGGAGGCGGGCTGGTCGTCCCACTTGACGTAGTTGCGGACCATCGCAGCCTGGTCGGCGGAGGAGTGGATCCAGTCGATCCACGGTCGGCGCCGGGCCGCGTCCATCGGCCCGTTGGCCCCGAGGATGAAGACCGGGACGCGGTCCACGAAGGCGTTGTAGATCGCCATGCTCGCGTGCATGAGACCCACGTTGGCGTGCAGGGCGACGGCGAGCGGGCGGCCGGTCACCTTGGCGTACCCGTGGGCGAGGGCCACCGCCTGCTCCTCGTGCAGGCACAGGAGGATCTGCGGCTGCTCGCCACCGAGGTGGTTGACCAGGCTGTCGTGGAGGCCTCGGAAGCTCGCCCCCGGGTTGATCGCGATGAACGGGACGTCGACAGCGCGCAGGAACTCGGCGACGAGGTCGCTGCCCCAGCTCGCCTTGCCGCTCACGGGAACACCACCGTGGTGGCCTTGAGCTGGGCGTAGGACAGCAGTTCCTCGAGGGACTCCTCCCGGCCGACGCCCGAGGCCTTGACCCCGCCGAACGGCAGACCGGAGAAGTGTCGGCTAGGGCTGTTGACGAGGACGTAGCCCGCGTCGACCGCCGCGGCCAGCCGGAGCGCCGTGCTGACGTCGTTGGTCCACACCGACGCGGTCAGCCCGTACTCCACGCTGTTCGCGATCCGCACCGCTTCCTGCTCGTGGGCGAAGGTCATGATCGACAGGACCGGCCCGAACACCTCCTCCGTGCCGAGCTCGGAGCCCGGGTCGACGCCGGCGATGACGGTCGGCGCGACGTACCAACCCTCGTCGCCGAGGTTGTCGGGCCGTCCTCCGCCCGCAACGACCTCTGCCCCGGCCGAGCGTGCCGACGCGATGGCGTGCATCGAGCGCTCGTACTGCGCCCGTGACGCCAGAGGCCCCATCTGCGTGTCGTCGTCCAGCGGGTGACCGACGCGGATGGCGCTGACCCTGCCCGCGACCAGCCCGGTCACCTCTTCGACCAGGTCCTCGTGCACGAGCAGGCGGCTGGTCGAGCCACAGCTCTGTCCTGCGGTCACGGTGAAGTTCATCCCCAGGACCGCAGCTGCGGCCGCGGCCTCGGGGTCGGCGTCGGGCATCACGATCTGGGCGTTCTTGCCGCCGAGCTCGAGCGACACGGTCTTGACGCCGACCTCGGCCGCGTCGCGCTGGATGCCGCGCCCGGTCTGCGGGGACCCGATGAAGCCGATCCGGGGTACGTCGGGGTGGCGGACCAGCGCACGGCCGGCCACAGCCCCCCGACCGCTGACGGTCACGACCAGGTCGGTGGGCAGCACCTCCGCGGCGAGCTCCGCCAACCTCAACGAGGACAGCGGTGCCTGATCCGGCGCCTTCAGCACGACCGCGTTGCCCGCAACCAGCGGCGCGGCGATCTTGGAGGCAGCGAAGAAGAACGGGTGGTTGAAGGCGCCCACCCGGGCCACCACGCCGTAGGGCTGTCGCGTCGTGAAGTGCAGGTTGTTGCTCAGGGGGATGGTCCGGCCGCCCAGCTCGAGAGCCATGTCGGCGAAGAGCTCCATGATGTCGGCGGCCGCGTCGACGTCGGCCAGCATCGCCGCGTAGGGAAACCCGCCGTCGACCGCGTCGATGAGCGCCAGCTCCTCGCGATGCGTCCGCACCAGGGCGGCCAGTTCCCGGACGAGTCGTGCCCTGGCCCGCGGCGGTGTCGCGCCCCACCGCATCTGTGCGGACCGGGCAGCGGCCACGGCGCGGTCGACCTCGGCGGGGGTGCAGTCGGGCGCGTCGACCAGGTGCCGTCCGGTGCTCGGATCCTCGATCGAGTACATCGCGGAGCCCTCCACCGGCCGGCCACCGATCAGGACCCGCCACTCCCGCTGGACCGTCTGTGCGTCGCGCATCGTCTCTCCCCGGCTTTCTACTGTGCAGAACGTATCTCTGCACAGTAGCGAGGGCGGGGCTGGATGGTCAAGTCCGTCAGCCGAGCCGGGCAGCCAGGCCCTCGGCGACCTCGACGAGGCGGCGGGCGATCGGCCCGACCGCGCTGGAGGGCATCCGGGTGATCGGCGCCGAGACGTTGAGACCCAGCCGCAGACCGGGCGCGCCCGTGGGAACCGCGGCGGCGACGGAGGCGACCCCCTCCTCGCTCTCCTCCCGGTTGGTCGCGTAGCCCAGCTCGCGCACCTGCTGCAGGGCGGCCTCGAGCTCGGAGCGGGTCGAGATCGACCGTGCGGTGACCTGCTCCAGGTTCTCCTCGGGGTACAGGCGCGCGAGCTCGGCGTCGTCGAGCGTGGCGAGCAGCGCCTTGCCCAAGGAGGTGCAGTGCGCCGGCAGGGACCGCCCGACCCGGGACACGACCCGGACGGCGCGCCGGCTCTCGACCGCGTCGAGGAAGCGGACGTGGGAGCCCTCCAGAGCGCCCAGGTGCGCGGTCTCGTCGAACGCGTCGTTGAGCTCCTGCAGGAAAGGGCGAGCGGTGCGGTTGAGGTCCATGCGCCCAATCACCGAAAAGGCGACGCCCGTCAGCGCGGGCCCGGGCCCGTAGGCCTTGGTCGTCGGATCCTGTCGCACGAAGCCGCGGTACTGCAGCATCGCCAGGACCCGGTGAGCGGTCGAGGACGCGACGCCGAGGTAACGACTGGCTTCGGTGAGCCGGACGGCCGGCTGCTCGCCGAGCAGCAGGAGCAGCTTCAAAGCGTTGTCGACCGACTCGATCGGGTACTGCGGCAGCGCCGGCCCGCCTGCCCCCGACGGTTGCCCGACCGACTCGTTTCTCTGCACCGCAGAAATGTACGCCCCGCCAGCAGCGGTCGCCTGCCGCCTCGACCGAGCGGTCGGTCCGCGGGCGGCTGATCGTGCACCGGTGCCGCGCCACCGTGCGACGTCCACCGAGCGCATCGAGCCGCTGGCCCACCCGGTCGGTGAGGTGGCTCTGCCACACCCCGAGCGCGCTGGAGACTACCCCGCGGCGTCGGACTTCATCAACGTGCTGCTGTCGTGCGCGGGCTTCTATGCCGGTAGCGACTCGAGCATCAACATCGCCGGCTACTGCGACAAGACCAGTGAGGCCGGGATTGCCCAGGCATTGAAGACCGGGCAGACCAGTGGGCTGGCGGCGGCCGAGCCCCTGTGGGGGAAGG
>JAABUO010003742.1_pt1 | contig 18065 bp, 24 predicted proteins | sample 5559291 | NCBI WGS metagenome assembly JAABUO01 (sample SAMN10711878, study PRJNA513372) | rock metagenome | isolation source: Antarctica rocks | place: Antarctica: Victoria Land, Finger Mt sud | reverse complement strand
ATTCACAGGTAGCTGGGGAGCCTGACCCACAAGTGCTGGGTATAAAGAGCATGTCACCTGGTGCAGAAAGAACAGGCACAATGACATGTAGTGCAATACATGGTTGGGCAAGGCCACCTTGGCGTTGGCAACAGCCATGACCATCTTGGCGCCGTCTTTGGCAATGCCTCCAGCTTCATACTTGCGGCCTACCATGAAGCCCATGATGTTCTGTAAGAAGATCAGCGGCGTTCCCCTCTGAGCACACAGCTGCACAAAATGAGCACCTGCAGTGCACAACTATATCATGCACTCGCTTACTCAGTAGAACACCGGCTCATTCACTCACTCACTCACATTCCTGCGTTTGCATCATTGCGGGCAACCTTTTGGATCCCTATCACAAAGCTCATCTTGTAACACCATTTGCATTGTGAAAAGATTGGCTAGTGAATGACAGGAGAGTATGAGATGCTGCACTTGTCATGTTCAGTCGTCCTGCTTTTTGAGTGCCAAAAGCTAGCTGTTGTAGCCTATTGCGCGCCACTATTGCAATGCAGGTATTTTTGGTCAATGATGATGAAAGCTTTCAGCATTTACAGGTCCTCATTGAATCACTTCAATGTTAAAAATGGCTAAGGTTGTTTCAAGCTAAGCACAGCTAGTCTGCAAGCGTTGCAAATGTTGTGCCTTACTTTAAAGTTCACACTGAACTTTTTGGAGATAACCTCACGCTCCAGTCAGCTTAGCTCAGTGCACAGAACGGCAAGACAGAATTGCTGCAGAATGCGGCACTTACCTTTCGAAGCAGACTCGGAGAACAGCACGCCATTGTTGGCAACAATTCCAACCGGCTGGCCATACAGCTTGCCACAGCCAGTCACAAGGGTATTGCCATATTGCTTCTTGAATTCGTCAAACCTAGAGCCATCCAGGAGCCGTGCCAGGACTGCTCTCACGTCCCAGGGTTTTCTAGGATCTGCAGGGACTACACCTGCAGACACAAGCGCATTGCTCTCCTGTGAGCAGTCAGCAAAGGCAGGCTCACCAAGGTTGTCCCAAGACAGTGGACATGAAATAGCTCTAGGTCAACAAGCGTTTTTTAAAACTGATGTGCAGTATTGCCAACATCATTTGACGAAGCTCACGTGACCATCTGAGCTGATCATGTGTGCATGAATGCTGAACTGGGCAGTCAAAGCTGCTTCAAGGATGTCTGCACGGTACTGATGCCTAAAGCTGCAATGACACAGACAGGTCTACTTTGCAGGACCTCTCAGCTCTTCTGCAGGGAACAAGGGCTCTTCCCAAGAGGCCCCAGGTATACTGCCAACATTACTATGCTGCTGCACCCCATGCAAACTGCTGGCTGCTGTGCTGGCGGCGCCAGGAAGTGTTGAGAGGGCAGCTTTCGCTCCAGCAGCTGCCATGTTGATGTTGCTAAGGATATTACGGGCAATGCTGATTGCGTGGGGCTCACTTTCAGCTAGATGGTCTGTCACACCTGCAGTATGGCAGCCCATGTAAGACAAGTGTTGGCCAAAGGGCATGCATGCTCAGGCATCATTGTGTGGCATGATTGAGTTCATCGCGTCAGTTTCTTGTTTCGTCAAGTGTCCATTTTTCTTTCAATAACATACAAAGAGGCTGAGTTAAGGCAGAATCCTTTGAGAGTTATCATATTTGCTTGGGCATGCTCACAACATTACCGCAGGCAATGCTGCCTTTCTCTGCCATAGTGGTACAGTCGCAGCAGCAGCAGCAGCAGCGACTGCTCTGTAGCAGCAGCCGCAACAGCAGCAGCGTAGCATCATGCCTCGTCTTGGTCAGCCCCAGAGCGCCTTGTTTGGCGATTGGCAAAGTTTACTGGGAAACTTGATGCAAACACAAACTCACCTGAGGTTGTACAGTGAAGCTCAGCACCACCCAGTTCCTCGGCACTGACATCTTCCCCTGTTGCTGCCTGCAATGCTGAGCACAAGTGACTGCACTGCAACTGGTCTGTCATTTCACCCCAGGAAGATGCAAGTCTTCACAATCTGCTCATGCACAGTTTGTAGCAGAACTTACAGCATCCTGCGTTTTGTGTCCGGTGCAATGCTATAGCTGTGACTTGCATCATGGCCAGACTTGAGGTTCACGCTTGTGGCAAGCAGCTGACAAGACTGCACCTTGACCAATGGAGGACCTCCGAGAAAGATGGTACCATTGCCTCTGACAATGATGCTCTCATCTGCCATGGCGGGGACATATGCTCCACCTGCTGTACATGAACCCATGACGACTGCAATCTGAGGGATGCCGGCTGCAGACATGCGTGCTTGGTTGAAGAAGATGCGCCCAAAGTGGTCCCTGTCAGGAAAGACGTCAGCTTGTCTGGGCAGATTGGCTCCTCCAGAATCCACAAAGTAGATGCAGGGCAGTCTGCATTGCTCAGCAATCTCTTGTAATCTAAGGTGCTTCTGCAGCAAGCCGAGAGCAGCTAGGTCAGCAAGCTCAGTACAGCATGCATGCATGTCATTACCCCTCGGTCATTGTAATGGGTCTATGACCCAGGATGCCAATTCAAGCAGATGGCTTCCTACCATTTTGGACAGAGCTCGTGACAGGGCACCAGGCCAACTGTGCGTTGCTAGTGCATATCAGAAACATGCAGTGGTGTAACAGGCGGCTCACCTACCTTGACTGTGATGGGGTAGTATGTTCCGCCCTTCACTGCATCATCAGACTGGGATTGAAACTCTGTACCAATGTAACTTTCATGGTGTGAATTGGAGATTCTGCTCACCTGTGGCATCATTGGCCACTATGGCCACCGCTCTGCCATGCACTTGACCTATGCCAGTGACAAGGCCACCAGAAGGAACCTCTTCCTTGCCTGAGATGACAGGCAAGTCAGAACAGCCAGAGGGATGCCTCCAGTGGCCGTTCACGTGATGCAGTACCCAGACTTACCATACAGCTGGTGCCCAGCAAGTTGGGAAAGCTCCAGAAATGGTGACCCTGGGTCCAGCAGAGCAGAGATCCTGTCTCGGGGCATGAGTTTCCCCCTAGACTTATGCCTGTCAACGGCTGGCTGTCCTCCCCCCATGGCAGCTTGAGACAGCAGCTGCTGCAGGTGGTTCACCACAACGTCCATCGAGCGCTTATTCTTGATGAACGCGGGAGACATTGCAGCCACCCCGCCATCTTCTAATCTGTTTGTGTTATCGAGGCTGGCTGAATGTACGGCGCCTCGAGAAAGAACGCAAGGAAGCCGTAAAACTGCCGCAAGACTGCGCCCCTGACCAGACAGCCGAGTCAGCATGCTTGATCATGCGATCAGCCAAACAGCGTGCAAGGCTTGGCCAAGATCAGCCGCGGCACACAGCAGAGGTCTGAGATCTTATACATTCACAATGCATCTGCAACCGCCGCGCAGATCTGCTAGCGTTGTTGCCTTTGCTTTTGACAAGACAGGGGCAGAGCATACGGGGTTAGACTTGTGTCCCGAAGTTTTGAGATTGACATTCTGCTGCAGCTTCATGCAGCTAGAGCAAGCAGAGCAGCGGCACAGTCCGCCAAGCACCTCTCACGGCAGAATTGAATGTCGCAGACCGCTCACTCTGGTTATTTGTCGAATCATCCACAACGTCATGAACGGTCACCCAGACGCCGTGCAGGACTCTCCGATCACCTTCGAGGCCTTCAAGCTGCACCTAGACTCAACAGGCGAAAAAGACAGGTAGACACGATATGCCCTGATGCCCGTGTGAATCCTTTTTTTTTGTTGGCACAAGTGGGCATGCATGCTCAGCGCATCGGAAAGCGCGCATCGCGATTGCAAGCCTGGTCAGAAGTTTTCGAAGCCACCTTCCTGATCTGACAGACCTGCCTCTTGCAAGCTTTGGACGGCCCCACCGTTCGCCTGGACGATGACTCCGGCGCTGACGCCTATTGTGTTTTGTAACGCCGCTGTACTTGGCAAGCACGCTCTACAGGTCTTCGTCGCCATAGAGACCGCACACTTTCGATGGCTTGACATGCCGTTTTGAGTTCTCGTATCCCTGACTATGCCAGTCATCGTCGAAGTTTTGCGACAGAAAGTTTTGACCGCCGCAGGCGCTTGTATGTGATCCACGCACACGCTTATTTCCCATACAGCACAGAAGCAGACCAAGAGAAGGCGCACAACTTTCAGGCTGCTATCAAGGCAAGATTTGCAGATGAAAGCGGGGTAAGAATTGGCACCATTGCCCCACAAGCTGGAGGTCCCCACCCAATGCCACAGTTTGAGACTTCCTTCACCAAGTTTCATCTGGTGGATGTCCTTCCTTGGCTGATGTTCAATCGCCCAGAGGAATTCAGCATCCTGGTGCACCCTTTCACCGCTAAAGTGGTAGGCATTGGAATGAATGTTGTAGAGTGGTGCTATTGAAGTTCAGCGTCAGTCCAATCGTCAGTCAAATGTGTCTTGCACCACTGCAAGGTGCTTGCCCAGCTTAGCACTGTCACCTACATGCATGCTGCAACTGTCAGTTCATCGCAACATATGCTGTGCCTGTTCACAGCGTCGCAGCTCTGACTTCATGCATGCATGCTGCCGTCTCATGTCCTTCTTTACGTTGTTTTATCCTTTAGGCATTCCTTCTGGTGCACAGGTGGAAGATCACGACTCCAGCGCCGTTTGGCTTGGCAAGCAGCTGCAATGTCACCTGGAGCCTCTCCAGAAGTTTCAGCAGCATGTGGCAACAGAAATAAAGGCTGGCAAAGACGAAGGTGCTCTTCTCTGGCCATTTGCCTAAGCTGTTATGGCTCATCAGCTGCATGTACAATCCTGTATGCTAGGTACCATGTGAACATCATAGTTGAAGATGTTCATAGTCAAGCTGTGCATTGTGTCTTGAAACAGAAAGAGCTGCTATGTTTGACATCAGCTGCAGCATTGGAGCAGTGGCTCAAATGTCAGTGAGCAGTGAAGGTTTTGGAGTGACAAGCATATTGGAGCTCGAGTCTGCGTGAGACTGGCAGTGAGACTAGCATTTTGCACACGTGCTGAGTAGTCACGACACCACAAGGATGCATGTAATGGTTGGTTCCTGATGGAGCACCTGACGTTGGTGTCTATTCTGAAGGCAGCACTAATGCATGTACAGCTGTTGCATGAAAGCCTGAAAATTACGTATATGCATATGCATGCTAACAAAAGCTGCGCAAACAGTTCAGGACAAACTATGCTTTGAGGTTTTCTCAAATCAGAGCTGACGCTGTTACTGACCTTGTGCTGCACATTTTTCCGAGCTTGTCTTTGAGGCCATCTGAGGCACAAGCGCCTGCAAATGGAGAGTCACTAGTACATGGCATTGACCCATGCATTGTGCTGCAAATCGACGGTAATGCTTCTCGTGTCTGCTGTATCGAGGCAAGCCAAGCACCTACCACTCGTAAGCTTTGCAAAAAACACCGTTTTCATCCGCAACAATTGTTGATCTGAGGCTTAGCTTGCCCGCTGCACTGCACTAACACGCCACCCATCGCAGTGGTGACGGCTCGACTACACAATTCATAATGTGTTCCAGACGGAACAAGATACTTTGAGCTTCTTGACCAGAAGCAGGCCAGTGCCGAGCTTTAAGGGCTACTGACAACACTCCCAGATCGTACAGAGCACTCTGTTACGGTGCCGTTTGGATCCCTTGTCTTCTTTCCAGGTCACCTGACACACACAAATAAGTGCTTCACAGTTGTTGAAGTAGGCTAAGCCTGTTGGGTGCTGCCAGGCATCGACGCTACAGCTAAGGCTCAGACCAAACAGCTGATGCAACTGCTGGGATTTGCGTATCAAATCCCTCCCTTGTATTGATGCGCATGCTTGGTGAGCGACAAACCTCATTGCATATAGACAATGCAAATTTTCCGCCTTCAACAGGAACAAGGCATTCTGCAGCCCCATAAGCCACAGGATTCAGACATACTGCCCTGACAGGCAGATGTCCTGGACCAGATTCTTGACAATCTAACAATGAGCAACAGGCCCAACACCACAAAGTAGGACTGACCTTGGCAAGTCATTGCAAGGGCCACGAGGGTCAGGACACAGCAGAGCAGGAGGTGCTTCATTCTGACCGCTGCTGTCAGATTACACTGCAGCGTCACAACCAGCAGTGCGTACCCATCAGCCCTTTTTGCCAGCTTCTCAAACAGATCAATCAGCAAGGCAGCATATGTTGGCAGGGCAGTCCTCAAGCTCTGATGCACAACTACACTCAGAACAGCTTTTTGAAGCTCAATCAAGGCTTCACTTAATAGGTCATGCAGTGCTCCCTTCATATACTCAGAGACAGCCGAGTACGCTCACTGGAAATGACTCAGGCTCTGAGCAAGGTCAACTGAAGCTGTCTCAGCAATTAGACAGAGCAGGCAATCAACAGGAAGCAGCACCTAGGCAGCAGGCATGTGCAACTGATGATGGAGACTTTGAGCGCATTATGGCTCGTTTTGCTGAGCTGGAAAAGCAAGAAGCAGCACAAAGCGGCAAAGATTTGGCAGGTATGCAGTGCATGCTGTCTGTGTTACATGATGACAAATGTAACCCCCACAAGCAACGCTGCTTCAGATGTATGGTTGCCTAGTCAACGCCGCACACCTCTTGCTGAGGAACATACAATGCTTGGGCAGCTACTGCTTGATGATCACACATAGTGCCTGTGAGCATGATGAGTCAAGCTAAGCTCAAGCCTGGCCACATCACCCAATGACCAACAGGGTTCAAGCCAGGATATCAGCAAATATATGGCGCTCCACAGTCTCAGTAAGCCCCGTACCTTGCACCCCAAGCTGCTGATGGGCTGCACGCTGCAATATCATCCATGCAATAACACCAACCGCGTGCTCTGACGTGCTCTTACAGGGTCACCTGGTGTGGCTGTTGCACAACAGCCTGGACCACAGCAAGCAACTGTCGCAGCAACACAGGCATGCACAGCAGGCAAGCAAAGCAAGCCGGTCAGTGGGTTGAAACGTGGCTTCCTGTCTAGTACAAAATCCAAGAGAACAACAGCGAAACAGGCAAAAAACAGTGCCAATCCAGCACATGATACAGGTCCTGCCAATGGTAGCAGGGCTAGTCAGGGCAGTAAGTCTGTCAGCACAGATCATGTAGTTTTCACAGGCAGCATTGTTGAACACCAGGACCCACAAGCAATAGATCTGCAAGGTGGACACAATGCTAGCAGGCTGTCTGGCAGCGACAGCAGGACTAGCATGTCCAGGCCTGCTGATATAGCAGCAAGGTCTGTGGCAGCATGCACAGCACCTAAGCGACTTTCAAAGTTCAAGCAAGCAAGATCTGCTGTTTCAACACACAGATGATACAATTTTGCAATGCAATGTCAGTTGCGATGTAGACTTCCTGATGGTATCCAATGCGCTGCTTTAAGTTGACAAGACGCCTCAAGCTGGACCAAGCCTGCCATGTGTCCTTCATCACGAACGAAGAAGCAGCCACATATTATGCCCAGCAGATGGATGACTGCCTTAAGGCTAAATGGTGCTGGGCAGCTGTACCCAAAAACAAGATCAGTGAGGTCACAGGCGCTGGCGACGACACATATCAGTACATTTGACATCCTCTAGGTATAAACGCCTTCGCTTTTGGGCAATCATGGTGTAGTCAGCTTGTGTTGTGGCTGCCAGGTTGTATTTGTATGAATCTGTTGAGCACTTTTGTCAGGAGTCAAGCAACTGCTGCAACAGGGTTTTGGCCGTGAGCAAAACTGCTTGGGAGGGCATGATGAGACTTTTGAGTACAAACAAACATTTGCATTAATGCCCCACTTTGCATGCATGCTGTGTACTTGAACCGAATGTGCGTGTTTTGGTGTCAACCTTCTACTGTTCAATCTCGCAAACAATGCGGTGGCGCTGATGCGCAAAAATGTTTCGCATAAAAGCTGGCATAAAAGCATGCGAGTCGTGACTAATATCCGACTAGTTGACTAATGGTACTGGTCAAGGTTTGACTCGAAAAGTCCTCACCAAAAGAAAGTAGCTGAACCTTCCTTTGCCGCAGAGGCACGAATGCCTCTGTTCAAGTCGTGAGTGACGATGCAAAGCAGCACTTGCGTGATGACTTGTGTGTGCAAACGACAGTTTGCCCAAGCTTTCACACGTTTTTGAGCCTTTGCACAGGTTCCCAAGCACTGCTGAGCTGCACAAGTCACCAGGCGCAGAGTGATAGAGGTCAAGTGCGGACCACTTGTCGATTTCCGACCGACCGGAGTTGCGATGTAGCCTCTGAGGCGTAAAGTAGCTTGTCTACGCTCACTTGAACAGCAAAGTGGCAGCTGCAGACGCCGTTGTTGAGCTTGTTGAGCATGCAACAATCCAAACAGCCACATGACTATGCTTCAGTGCAGCAGTGCCCCCCTGAAACATCAGACAGGCGGTACACCGCTGGACCTGCACAACAAGGCAGATTCGAGTTCACTGCGGGCATAGCAGGTCACCCTGCAAAGAGAGCCAGTCCTCACATCAGCAAGCGTAGAGGCTCCAAATTTCAGTCTTTCCGCACCCCCAGACATAGACTAAGGACTGAACATAGACGCCAGGGTAAGAACCCTGCTGTAGCGCTGCACAGTGCGCTCGCTTCATTACTGCCGAGTGATATCGCAGGATCTCAAGCAATACTAGCAAATGCCCATGGCAATGCCTGGTCATCTCCAGACCATTTGTCATATGGCCAACATCAGAGCAACATGCAAGCTGGCAGGCAGACAGCCCCAGATTCAGTCCAAGCAGCATCATCAAGTACAGATCACACTCAGCAGTTATTGACAGCATTTGCCCAAATGAGTACCAGCACAGATACCAGGACAACTAAGTTTGTAAGTTTAAGTGAACCAGAAGCTGCCTGTTTCAGACACCCTGACTTACAACCTTCAGGGCAGAGGATCTTGACAGATGTCCAGAATGCCTATGGTGTCAGTGGCTTTGTGACAACTCAAGGTCCTGCAAACAAGCGGCTTGGTTTTGTGAACAACATCAAGCTCCAGGTGAGTTGTGTCGCGGTTGATTTCAGAGACAGCAATACAAAGCATGACGCATCACACTTGTGCATGTCCTGTAACAATCAACTGATTGTTCACGTCTTGGCTGCTGTCAAATTGGTAGACCTTATAGAGTTGCGCAAGACAGACTGCTTTGGAGAGACAAGACTTGTCCCGCATGTACCTAGCTCATCATGAGCTGGAAAGCGATTTTTTTTCTGTTTTTTTCATTCTTATTATTATTATTGTTATTGTTATTATTATTATTACTATTATTTATTATTATTGCTATTATTATCATCATTACTAATATTAGTATTTATTGGCTGCAGGTCTGTCAAGAAGAGCTCACATCACAGGATGTATACGTCATTGTGAACCCCACAAACACAAGGCTTGAAGCAGACTCTGGGGTCTCAAAGGCCATCGCAACAGCAGGAGGACCCAGCTTTAGGGACAGTTGCAATGATACAATAGCAGCTAGGTCGGGGCAGATGTCGAGGGGCGAAACTGCAGTCACCCTGCTTCCTGCTGGAACTGTATGTCAGCTCAAGTGCCAGTGTGTGGTGCATGCTGTGTTGCCATATCGTACTGGTAAGCTGCCATCAGTACACTGCCTTGAATGCAAAGCTGCTGCTCCGAAACCACTGTTGCAGAGGCTAGATAGTTACAAAATGCTTTGGTCTTGTGTGCCTTACTGCACCAAGCCATTACAGTCTGTAACTATCTAGCCTCTGCTACAGGTACTATGAGCTAAAGTGCTTTGAGCATTGTCAATCTGTGCTGGTCCTTGCACTCAAGCATTTTTTCCTGTTGAGACCTGCAGCATGGGTGTGCAAAGCCTGGTTTCGTTCAACAGCCCCCCTGGACTCCAAGCATAATTGTCTTTCCTTTGAGATTAGCAAAACTTCACATGCTTTTTGAAGTCATTTTTGCTTCTTTCAACATCGCTTGGATAAAAAGAGTATTTTTTGTAAGAAAGCCAGGTTTTTACTAACAAATTGAATAATTTTGGCTTGTCTGCAGGTGATGCAGCAAGCGATGCAGCCAGTCTGCGCAGCTTGATGCAAGCAGTGTTGTCTTCTGCGGAAACTGTCGGTGCTAGAGCCTTGGCGCTGCCTTTGATAGGTGGAGGCACAGCTGGATGGTCACTGCCTGTGGCAGCCATGGCAATTGTTGCCCAAGTAGTTGATGCAGCCAACAAGTGCACGCTAGGGGATCAACTGAGGGTACTGCAGCCTTTCCTCTGACAAAACATCATGCATACATGATCTACATCTGTGTCAATGCAGCCACAATGCAGGATTACTGAGGGTGCCGAGGCCTTGACAACAGCAGTGAAAGCATGCATACAGACATTCCATCTGTGTTGCAGCTTTCAAAGCAGCAATTAAAGCATGCATACAGACGTTCCAACTGTATCGAGGCGTGCCGTCAAGCATGCATGCTGGAAAATGATCTGGGAGTATTGCAGATTCGCCTTTGACCAAACCATGCATACATGATCTGCGTCCGTGCTGACACAAGCATACAAGTTTGCATGCAAGGCAGCTTGGTCATCTTGAAGGAGTGACATAGGCTTGCTCTGCACTCCCTTGACATCAGCAGTTTCAGTCCGCCTGCAAGGCAGGCAATGACAGCCTGCATCACCGATGCCATATGCACTTGTGCGCTGCCCAAATGTGCAGTGAGCATGCCAACAGTCAGCTGATGTCTGTGGGTGTGTGTGCAGCTTGTGAAGTTTGTGGACCTGAGCAGCACGGCAATTGCTGCACTGGAGGCAGAGCTTGCAGCACAGGCCCCTCAGTGTGCCCTCGCTCTTGTGGGCACTCACGCAGGGTGCACACAAGCTGAGGGCTATATCAAGCATGCAATGCAGGTGTGTTAGAGCCATTGTGCTTTCAATGTGATTGTAGCCTGCACGAGACTGCTAGTGTAAATGCACACTGCCTGAGTCTTTGCTCACACAGCCCCTGTGGCAGTCTTCCTTCAGCTGTGGCAGTCTTCCATCAGCTGTGGCAGCGATGTAGGGCTTTGCTGGCAAGTCCAAATTGCGGGTCATGTGGCATGTCACGTATGACAGTGCGAGGCTGGTAAGAAATCATGCTGATGCAGCGCCTTCAGCGTCTTGCTGTGAGGACCATGCGGTGATGCTGTGAAGCGTTGACATGGTACATGGATGCTGTCTGGCAGGGCATATCACCAGCAAACCTTCACTCTTGCTGTACTCTGGCAGTGCCTACGAGCACGCAGCCAACATGCTGGGAAAAAATGCGCATGAAGACCATCGCTGTATCATCACAAGCTCAAACCTCCTCCTTCTCCTCCTCCTCCTCCTCCTTCTTTTTGTTCCTCTTCTTCTTCTTGCTCTGCTTCTTCTTCCTCCTCTGCTTCTTCTTCTTCATCCTCCTCTTCCCATAGTCAAGCTATCCTTGTGCAGGCACACATGGACCAAGCACAGGTGATGGGATTTGGTAAGCTGAGCTCAGAGCAGCAAGAACAAACCCTTCAGCTCCCAGTTATGGCACACCTGCACAGACGAGTCTGGAGTGATGGTCTCATGATGTTGAGCGGCGCCACAATACTCATTTCTCAGGTGTTGACGCATTGTCATGCCATGCATGTTGCGTGCAACATCACATCATAAAACCATGCATGAGACACTCATGGATGATTGCCTTTCACTCAAGTGGCTCATAAAAAGCCCATTGTGAGATCTTCATCATCATTAGCATCATTTAATAGTAATCATACAAAATAACACTAACAACAACAATAGCAAGAGCAACAGAACAACAACACTTATGGTGTCATCCAGTCAAGATTTTGCAAAGGCTTTGAGTGCCAAATGCTCTGTCAGGTGCTGCTAAATCAATATTGATATCACCCATTCACAGTCATCATCAGTGCTAAAAATGACATCTGAAATCCATTCTGTGCATGTTGCTGCAGATACAAGGGCATGTGCAGAAACTGCTGACGGCAGCTGCCAGGCCCCGATTCAAATGGGACTGCCCTGCCAACAGCCTTCCCTCCAACTGGGCTCCTCAGCAAAGCAACACGGAACTTTTTGAGGTGGACCTTGCATCGCCTGAGATAGCCAGTCTCTTGGAGGCAATGCATGATCTGCATCATGTGACTATTGTCAAGGTGCGTTCCTTCAAGCTCTATCCTTGATACACTCTTGGGTCTTTGTTATGTACAGATGGCACTTTGATGCGCTCCCTCCTTGCACCTGGTTGCTTTGGCGTTCGCTACAGCATCCCCCATGTTGTACATGTATGCGCACCCATCGATATGTGCAGTGTGTGTGCATCAGGATATATTGTGTGCATTCCTAGTGTGTGTCAAGCCATTCTGTTAGTTCCGTGACAGCAAGCCAAGATTCTCTGAGCTGAACTCACATCCCATTGGGCGCCCAATTACACAAGAAAGATTGTCAATCAGAATGTCATGCTGATGTGGCAGGTGCATCGCATTCAGAACAGGCTGCTGTGGGAAGCTTTTGCTGAGAAGTACGCCAGACTGAAACGCAGATGGAGTCATGAGCCTGACCTAGATTTGGTGAATGGCGGGGCCATGACGCTGTGGCATGGCACAACTGTGACCCAACCCATCAGGATCTACGCCACCGAGCATGGTAAACATATCTCTTTCCTGTTGATACCATTCATTTTAGTTTTTGCAAGATTCCCCATCAAACTTTCGTTTCAAATGTTAATGTTTATGTCAGTCTTGTACCTCCAGGCTGTGCTGCACATTCAACTTGGCACAACTCATTGCTTGCCATTGATGGACTGACTGCCTACTCCCCTGCTGTGCCCTGTTGTGGCCTGCAGATCTCATTAAGTTCCTGGCCCGTTGGTGGGAAAGCGTGCCATGGCTTGATTCCTCTTACATGTGGCTGAAGTGCTCTTGCGCACCTTGCGCTTGCCTTAGCTTGGCATGTAGATTCAAAGGGGCTCATCTGGCAGGCATGCCAGGTCAGCAACAACATGGCATGTGCTGCAACATACCAACACACCCCATTGGTGCATAGGGTTCACAGCGCACTTTGCAAGGCAGGGCATGTGGGGCACTGGCAACTACTACTCATGCCACCCTGCTTTGGCTGTCAACTATGATCATGAAATTCAGCCAGGAGACGCCACCCTTTCCAGCCACCTTGCAAATGTCAGCCACATTGCTGGTACGTGGCTCACGCTGATTGCATGTGCATCACGTTGCCTCTCACATGTGCTGAGGCGCTTTCCCAGGACAAACTTCTCAATTTGCTCCTTGTCAGCTCCTTGTCCACGGCAGCTGTCAAAGTTGCTTTCAGACACATGTTTGTTGCCTCGGCTCGGTAACATAGCAGGCATGGCAGCTTTCACAGTGTTGGACATACACAAGGCTGTTGCATGCAAATGCTAGCGAAGCTTTTCCATGACTAAAGCTAGTTGCAAAACCTTGAGTAGTCCTAGACAGCATGAGATCAGAGCAACACGTTCAAGCTCACTGCAGGTCTTCGCCAAGTCCTAGCGGTTGATGTCTTGACAGGCAAAGCCAAGCAGATGTTGCCCGACAAACACCTGCGCCAACCCCCTGAAGTGGAGGACCAGAGCATTCTCGGGTACAGCTTTTCCCTGCAAGCTGGCTGCTGCTCTGTGCATTCCTCTAGTGAGCTTGCATTGTGCTGTAATGACCTTCAGTACAACAGGTTTGCACTACACTTGGAAGATTTATGTTGCTCAGTCAGGACCTTGATTACACAGGTCTGCAACATGTGGAATGACAAGGCGCAGGCAAAAACAGTCACATACTGTGAAATGTGTCGATGCAGGGCTGTTGGGCTTCCATACCTGAGATATGACTCTGTGATGGGCACACACCCTCATGGCAATACCCCTGTTTACATCACATACCACGAAGCATGTGGCTACCCTACATACCTTGTGACATACACCTCTACGGCAAGATGATGTATGTTTGACAACATTGGCTGTATCTGGAGCCAATTGGAAGAAACAGCCGTAGCGAATGATTCACAAACTTGAATGAAGCATGGCATTGCAGCCTTCATTGTGCATTGTTTGGTTATCTTCTTGTGTTTTGTTTCTACAACACTGCAATCAGAGCACAAGACCAACGTCTGCAAATTAGTGTGACCTCGGGAAAGTGTATCTGAGATCCCGATCTATCAAAGAATTGTCACCCTTGTGCAAGCGTTAAACCGCCGCACGTGAAACGCTGCCAGAATTTTGTAATTTGCAAACGTTGGCCTAGCATCGGCAGCAGCACCTCGGGGAGCTTGCGGGCACTGAAAAGGGCGTGTTTAATTTGTCTGAGCCCCATTTCGAACACCAAGCTTGCTTTAAAGCCGTACATCACCATACCCGCCTGTGCTGTCAAGAGATCTGCAACCCTAGATCTAGCTCTAAACGCGCTCCAGTAGCTGGCATGACTTTCAGAATCATCAGCAACACATGCGGCAGCGTTCAGCAGCCTGTGCAGTTGGATGCTAGCAGCAATATTCATTGCAACAGCTCAGCACAATCTGTGCAGCTGCAGCAACACCAGCTTTCCGCCGGCGCAGGGCATCACCAGTGCACCCGATTTTGTTGCTTTGAGCCGTTGTTTGGAAACGTGTTCAAGTGCCAAACATCCGGCTTGACGCACATCTGCGATCAGGGCTGCAATGAGAGGATCTTCCTGGATAACCACTTTGATATTTGCAGGTAGGTAACTTATCAAATTCCCGCAAGTCTGGTATTTTGGTACTTCACTGGCTTTGTCACAGCCACATTCACCTTCCTTTGATTTTGACTTTGCTTTGCTGTGTCTACATGCAGATTCAGCAAAAAGCTTTTTCCGACTCACACTCACTCAGAGGCGATAAGCAGGAAACGCTCCATTGATGATGGCAGCCACACAGGTCTCAGTACAAACGAGTGCACTCTATGAACTCATGCTCATCATGTCCCTTAAGCATGAACGCTGAGAACATGGACTGCAACTGGGGATGAACTGCTAATTTCGAGCTCAGATAGGCACAACATGCTGAGCGCAGTCCAACAGATGAATAACGTAAAACATGACTCAGCCGTGAACAACTCAGCTCAGTCGTGAAGCGACAGGCTCATATACACCTCTCAGATTTTGACAGCCAGCGCAAAATGTTGCGTTTGCGCAGCTGTCTCAACAGTGTTACTCTTGCTACTGTTGTCAGCACAAGTTCAAGCTTATGAAAGAAATTTCCAAACTTTGCAACAGCATTGAGTGCCATTGAACATAAGTTTATTTCAAAGTTAGTGAGCATGAAAATACCTTGTGTGTTTGTTCGGTGGTGTAGGGGCAAGTCTCAGTTCAGACAAGTCATGATCATGTGAAGCTTTCAGACCTAATTTGCATATTGTTGGGAAATTTCGGTGCTGCAGTGGTATTTCAACAGCATTGCTGATTTTGTCAGCACACCCTTTTTTCAAGATACCTGATATGTGTTGCTGTGTGAGTGTCCTTCGTGCCCCTCGTGCGGGCAAGTGTAAACGCAACGAGTGACATGAAGCTCATGGGTGCAATCTCACTAATTGTTGCCCTGAAATGCAAAGCGCCATCAGGGTCGTGTGTACCTTGGAAAGCAAACAATGCATGCATGCCACCAACACGACATGCGCATGCTTCTGGACCACAGACAAACCAGAGCAAAACTAGGCACTTTTTAGAACAGCAGCCCAGGCGTTGGGTCTAACACAACATAATCCTGTGCACAAAAAAATCGCATATGCAGCAAGGCCCTTCTAGAGGCAGGCAGCCAGATATTGCCATTGTGGAGGATGTTTGCCTTTAGTTTGCTCATTAAAACCTTGCGCATACCCGGCAGCAAAGCAAATATCTCATCAAATCATTGCATATCCATGCCTATACGTTGCTGAGGACATTCTACCACTTTGGCAAGTTTGGCCTGGGAGAATAGCTGCCTACGTTTCAGTCTGAAAACCTATCTAAGCACAACAATCTGAAAGAAATTGAACAAGGTCATGTTTCACTCAGCAAGCATTGCTGCCAACATCAGTCATATCAGAAAACGTCACCTGCCCAACGGTCACAATGTAAAGCCGGTTTTCTTCTCACAAACCTGAACAGACCAAGAATGCACCGGACAGACTGGCACAATGTCTTTGCATCACTTGTTATCATGCTGCACCTGTCAGTGCGCTCTGCATGCTGTCTACGTACACACTACTTCTGTTGCAAGCACATCATCAGGACTGTCTCAGCCATCTCTGATGTGTGCTGCCAAATTGGGCAAACAGCAAAACATCTGCCACCTTTTACTACTGACGATTTATTCTGAATGCCGTTGGCCTTCAGTGTTGCACATGACTTGACAGTAGTGTCACTAGGCGTTTTCACATCCTTAGTTACGCTGGAGCCGGCTCTTTGGGGGATTCAGTCTCTGCATCTTCAGTAATTGGAGTGCTAGCAAGCTCCTCCACCACCAGTTGCATTGCTGCAACCTGTTCCTCTTCTGTCAGGAACACAGCAACTTGCTGTGGGATGGTGAGAGGCTCTGGTTCTTCTCCCTTCACGATAGGCTGGTGAGCCGACACAGTTGCTGCTGCTGCCTGAGACAAGATGTAGGTCCACAGAATCTGCAGCAGTACACAACAGACTCACACTGCTGTTGCTTTAACCACCTGAGAGTCTGTGCACAATGCCTGAGAGAATGCTTTGTCATAGAGGCATGCTTATGACTCCAAAGACATGCAAATCCCAATTAAAAGCTCAACACACCAGCAAAGTGGGCAAGGCAGTGAACTGTAGGCCAGCTTGCCTTGCATATGCAGGGAGCACACGAGCAGTGACACATGACTTTTGGCAGTGACACAACTAGACCGTGCAGGGCTTCTGGAGCAGACAAGTGAGCAATAGGGACATACCGATACAATGTTTGTGTACAGGATCCGCTGTGATGAGGGGACAAATTTGAAGTTGATGGCATGCGCAGCTGGCCACAGAGTGTATGAAGCAATGAGAGTTGGGATGAATTTCTCCCTCAGCTTGCTAGGCACTTGCTGCGTCTCCCCTTGAAGCACACTGGTGACTATGTAGAACAGGCAGGTTCCAATAGGCGCCATGATTATCTGATCCAACAAGATCTTTGAGGCAATTGCCTTTGCACTGCAGCAAACTGGGCTATCATGGACAACTCCAATGTCCAGGACAGTGAAAATTGCAATCAAAGGGCCAAACGAAGGACAGAGGGGCAGAATTGCAATTCTATGGCAGGAGTGGCAGGCAGTCAATCACCTTGTAGCTGCCTGTGGAAACACCATCTGCAGCAGCAACACACAGTTCAGTCAACACACGTCACGACGTAGAATGGGCAAAAGCAACAGCTTCTAGGTAGATCAGGGACAGTCTGCAGATGCCTACCTTGTCCAGGAAGTTGAACCAGTTGTGACCTATGGGGCCAGCAATGCAGCCTCCATAGAAGGCTAGTCTCATTGTTCGTTGGACGTCGTATGGCTCAGCAGCTAGAGCTTTGTTTGACCGCCGAGCAGCCTGCTGTGCAATAAAATCGCCCAAGCAAAAGCCCGCCAACGAGGTCATACTTTTGGTCAGCAGCGGCCTGGCTACAAGCGATGTACAATAGGCTGCCCATAGGCCTCGCGCAGATGGTGCTCTGAATCTGCTGTTTAAAGGTCTACCCAAAGGAGCAGCTCCAGCGAAAACACCCATCTCAACGACTGCAGGTGACCTTACAGCAAAATCTGGCAAGTTGTGACGCGATGGGTATCAGGTAGTGGTCTCAAGGCGCACGCCAATGGCCGCGCAGGCAGCCGTCGCCGGACCAAGCGCAAATGTCGGAATCATTTATATGCTTTGCCTCCGACGGCTCTCGATTCACTCGTCGATCGGTGACGTGATGCGTGAAGGCATGCGCTTCCAATGCTCAGCAATCGATTTATCATCCCGTAAATGATGCACGAGCACATCTAAGAGAAAGCCAAGACAAAACGCTTGAGCCGAGCGTATTTTTCGCCAGTGCTTTGCCGAAGCTTGACAAGATGTGTGATC
>JAABUO010003741.1_pt1 | contig 18065 bp, 19 predicted proteins | sample 5559291 | NCBI WGS metagenome assembly JAABUO01 (sample SAMN10711878, study PRJNA513372) | rock metagenome | isolation source: Antarctica rocks | place: Antarctica: Victoria Land, Finger Mt sud | reverse complement strand
GTGCGCATTGGCAATGTCTTCTGCATCGAGGTGCGGGAGGACCTGGCGATTGCACAGCGTGTTTACAAAGGTGGTCCGCCCAGTCCCGGATGCCCCCACAACCGCCATGGAGAATTGGATTCCCTTCTTGACATTCTTCTTCCGACGAGACTGCGGTCAGCGGTCGCCTGAGAACTCTTACCTGAGACATTGGCGACGACGACATGTGGTGGTTGTGGTCGTCGGTGGACGTGGAAGTATCGTGATCGAGGGTTTCGTTTCGTGTCTGGTGGGGGCCAAATGAAATGAGCTCCATCCATCGGATCCAACGGCTGAATGAGTCTGAATTGGAGAGTCTGACCCCGGCGAGCGCGTCTTGGCACTCAGACTACGCTGCTTCAGCCTGGATATACGCAGGGAGCATCCCGTTTGATCTCACAGAAGGCGATATCCTGGCCATCTTCTCGCAGTTTGGGGAGATTAATCAGATTAATCTCATACGGCATCAGGATACAGGGAAGAGCAAGGGGTACGCTTTCCTCAAGTACGAGGACCAGCGCAGCACGGTCTTGGCGGTGGATAATTTATCGGGCGCTGAGGTGTTGGGGAGGAAGCTACAGGTCGATCACGTCAAGAATCCAAAGGAACCACGAAAGGAAGAAAGCCAAGGAGAGTAATTATATTCATACAAGTCTGCAGTTCCATGCGCCAAAGTGTTCATATATATTGTCAATAGATGTCCATAGTATCTTAATGTTCCTGCCATGCGTCTTTTGTACACCAATCGTCCATCCATAAGTCAGAAGTAGGCTGTGCGAGGTCCAACAGGTTGTTGTTGTGTTTGTTGATATTGATGCTGCTGATGCTGTGGCTGCTGATGCTGTGGCTGCTGATGCTGCGGCTGCTGAAGCATATGGGAAGGCAGCATCGGCTGGAATTGTTGGGCCGTGGGCGATTGCGGTTGAGATTGCTGCACGGAAATCCTCCTGTCCGACTCGTTTCGCACACCGAGTGGATTTTTTGAGAATGAGAGGCGTATCCCCCCCTTGATACTGTTGCTCAATCCCCTTCCATAGAGCTCTGTCAGGGCTCGAGTGGCGTATGCAACATCCTCAAATTCGACAAAGCACATCGGCCCATTTGACTTTGTGCGAAAGCACAAGCGTTTGTAGCCCCTCTGCCGAGAAAAGAGCAGCTTTAGTTCGTCTTCCGATGTATTCATAGGCAAATTGCCGACGTAGAGCGTATTACACGGTGGGTTTTGGTCGGCCGGGTTAGCTGCTGGGAGAACTCGCGGATAAGGATGGTGTGAAAAATGGTGCACCGGCATCGGCGGTGTATTTGGTCGTGGCAGCGAATTTCCACTAAAGGTCGGCGATGTGACGCCGGGCGAGTGCATTCCTGAAGATTGAAGGCCAGGTGAAGTAAGAGGGGGAGGATAGGCGGCAGCGTTGGAATTAAATCCGTTGAGAGCGGGAAGCCCACTGAGGTTCGCGCCGTTTCCATTCGTCATGTGGCCATTCAGCTGACCAAATATGTGACTTGATGTACGGCGATTCGATGTTGGCCGCACCTGATCTGCAAACGCTGCATCGCCATCGCCAAAGTACTCCTCTTGCGGGCTCAACATGGGATGGAAGTTGTCTGGTTCTTCGCCGAGAATAAATTGCTTCCCTGAAGATATCGAAAAGCCCGGTTTTTGCGACTGTTGAGGGGGCGGAGACACCACATGCCGCTGTGAAGGAGAGATATGGAGGGAAGACATTGTCGCTGTAGGAGGCGAGTAAGCCTGCCGGTTGTGCCCATTTGTAAGCGATGCGGTAGAGGAAGAGCTGGACGAGGAGAGCGGCATTGGCGACACAATCTCTGCGCGCACACTAAGTGACTCGTCTGCCCTGTGCGCCAAAACGTCTCGTGCTTCGACAGCGCCATCGGAGGAATTGAAGAAAGCAAATCCGGTGTTGCTTTGTGCATGGTATTCGGCAGAGAGGAAGGCCCTGCTGAAGAGAAACATATGCTTGAATTCTCGAGGCGACATGTCCATAGGAAGATGCGCAACCTTGACCATGATCTCGCCGGAGTACGGTCCGCTGTACATGGCCTCCTGCGTCATTGCGCGACCCGTTGCGATGGACGACGGAGGGCTGAAGGGAAGAGCGCCGCCGACGGACATCGCATGCAAGATGAGGCGCTAATCAGTTGCTGCAACGGAGAGAGAAGCAAGCGCGTGTGCTCTGTTTTTCGGAGGAATATTGATTTGTCGATGCAGGGTTAGGCGGAGGAGAAGGGGTGGTGCGATGAGATGAGATGAGGTTGTCCGGATCCGGGTAATGAATAACACAACTGTCGAAATTAAAATACGAAATTGAGCGCCTGAAGCGGAGGAGAGTGTGTCGGGGAAGGAGCCGCAGATGGTACTTGGACCGAAAAGTGAAGAATGAGAGTCGACTTCGTGGGTGTGATTGCGGTGTGGGTGTCGGGCGATGGGTGCGGTTGGTTGCGGTGGGAATGGCGACGCGGTAGATGAGGGAAGGGGGGAAAGGGGGAAATGGGGGCTTCGGCCACTGCTCAGGCCAAGAATAGGGCTAGGCCCTTCCAGATTGGCTGCATGTGGAATGATCGGCACTCGCTTCGACCCTCTGACTGCTCTCTCCTAATTGGCTGGAATTGTTTGAGCGATGGAATAGATAACCATAGACAGCGTTACGATGATCGATGAGTCTTCATTATGACCAGAATATCTTCCAGTTGCCGGGTGATATGCTCGCATCCCTCACTTTACTTGGGGAGGCAAACCACCAAGAGCAAGAAGCTTCCCCTGACGTGCACTTTGTAGCAGGAAGTTGTGGATTGTGTAATGTGGCTCTTGGGTCCGAGCGGGATTGGAGGCTGCATACGAGGATGGACTGGCATCGTTTCAACCTGAAAAGGAAGGTGCGGGGTGAAAAAGTTGTCAGTGAGCTTGAATTTGAAAAGATGCTCGACAGCCTCAATGAGTCCATTTCAGGTAGCGATTCCGAAGCAGAAGTGGACGACGATGTAGACGCACTACTACGGAAGTCTACATTTAACGAGCCCGAAGTAGAGCAGGAAAGCGTGAAACATCAAGGTTCGCCGTTTTTATGGTTCTCTTGCCCCCAGCTAGGTGATGAAGCCATAGGTATCTACCGGTGTCTCTTTTCCCCTGCCGAACTCGCAAGCCCAAAAGCAGCTCTTCAGGCCAAACAAGCAGAGGCCCAGAAAAGCAGCCCTCGGCATGTCGTTCTTCTCATGCTCGGTGGCGGCCACTTTGCCGGAATGGTGGTGTCTCTCGTCCCCACGCGTCACCCTCCTCACCTTCAGATTCTAGCCCACAAGGCCTTCCACCGGTACACAACCCGGCGAAAGCAGGGAGGTACACAATCTGCCGCGGATGGAAAAGACGTTGCCTCCACTGCTGGAGCCTCGCTCCGGCGCTACAACGAAGCTGCGTTGGCCAATGAAGTGCGTCAGTTGTTGCATACGTGGAGAAGTTGGATCCACAATGCGGATAAAATATTTGTGCGTGCCATTGGACCCGGTAGGAGAATAATAACTGGGTATCCGGATGCCCCGCTTGAGTGGAAAGACGTGCGAGTGACCAAATTCCCTTTCACGACTCGACGTGCTACGCAAAGCGAGCTGACACGGTGTTTTCAACAGCTCACGCGTGCGAAAAACGGCAAGATTGATGAACTCTTTCCGAGGCAAGAAGAGCGCAAAGTGGAGAGTACGAAGCAATTGGTGAAGGAGAAAGTGAAGAAGGAGGAGAAGCCAATCGACCACCTGCCACATCTCACCTCTCTCATACGCCGTTCCCGAATTCCTGCTTTTCAAGCCTACCTTTCCGAGCACCATCTCTCAAATGAACTCCGCCTCGATAACCCTACCACACCAACACTCCTCCACCTCGCAGCCTCACTGAACCAGCCAACCTTCATCACCTCGCTCCTTCCACTCTGCGATCCAAGCATCGTTGCCGCTAACGGCAAGACAGCATTTGAGACGGCGAGGGAGAGAAGAGTACGAGATACGTTTTGCTTAATGCGCGGGCAACTGGGAGAGGAAAAATGGGACTGGGCAGCATCTCGCGTGCCAGCCCCAATGACAAAGGAAGACGTACAGAGACATCAATTGGAGGAGGAGATAGAGCGGCGCAAGACTGAGGAGGCTGAGCAAATTCGCCGTGTAGCCGAAATGGAGAAACTGCGGCGACAAGCTCCTCCTCAATCGGGTCCTGAGAAGAGCATGGGCAACCGGCACGACACAAGTGGGCTGGGCGACGATGTCAAACAGAAGATTGAACGAGAGAGACGCGCTCGTGCTGCCGAAGCGCGCATGAAGAGATGAATATCTTCTGTATATACCGTGTATCATGACATCTCGGGTAGCTTGACGAGGCATGGATTCCGCGCTGGACGACATCATCCACGACCGTCCCTCCGGTAGAGGACAAGTGCGCAAGCCACGCCCGGTACGCCAGCAACGCCCCTCACGCCCCCAGCTGCGTCGCCTTCGCATCACAAACCTGCACTACGACATCTCTGAAGATGAGATCTACGTGTGTTCCCACTCTCCATCTCAGCTCACATACAGGATCTATTTCAAGAGGTCGGACGGGTGCGCAGCTGTCGACTGACCTACGATCGCGCAGGCAGGAGTGACGGCGTTGCTTATGTTGAGTACGACGATCCGCGTAATGCGGAAGCGGCCGTTGAGCAATTCGATGGTGCCCAAGCGGCCGGTGCGTGGATTTTTGTAACTCTCTGCTAAACCCTAGGACAGCGCGTGGTGGTGCAGTTTGACGGACAGGAGGAGCGCACGTCGCTGTTTGCGCGGGTGGCGCCACGATCCACGCGATCACGACGCCCGCCGCGCTCTGGCCCTTCACGGGAGCAACCCCGTGCATCGCGCAACGGACGCGCCCCGGCACGGCCAAAGAAGTCAGTCGAGGAGCTAGACGCTGAAATGGAGGATTACTGGAAATCCGCGTGAGAGGAAATATGTACATTTTCACGACATAAACGTGGCAGCCCGCGACGGACGGTGGAATTTCTGGTCGTAGACGTGGTGGTGTTCTTTGCTCACGTGCATGTCGCTTGCCTTGCGACACGCATCTGCCCTCGTTGCGTCGACCCCCGCCATCTTTGCATCGGTCATGGTATTCACGTCCGGACAGCAGCAGTCGATCCCGCGTGCAATCCAGTCCATCTTCAACACCTCCTCTGCAGAGGGCCTCTCGCTTGGATTGAGCTTGAGAACCTGGCTGAGCAAGCGCTTGATGCGCTTGTCGTAGGAAAGACCCACCATCTCAAAGGGAGGGAACTTGGGCGTGTACTCCTTTGGAGGTGGGATCGGGTCAGTCTCCGTCTCCTTTGCCTTCTCATATGCATCTATGTCGCGCTCTCGCAGTTTCTCCATCTTGTCGATATCCGAAACATACCGCGCATACATCTGATCCGAGTTGACCGGCTTGCTAAAGGGCGTCCCTTGGAAGAGTAACGTGTAGAAGACAATGCCACAACTCCATACATCGAGCTTGCGCGCATCATACTCCCCTCCGGAAAAGATCTCGGGAGACATGTACGGCTCGCTGCCACAGAATCCACGGCTTAAGCCACCCTCCACCACCCGATCACTCACACCAAAGTCTGTTATTTTCAGTGTTCCGCATCGCGTCATGAGCAGGTTCTCGGGCTTCACATCGCGATGCACTATTCCGTTGCTGTGGAGGTATGCCACGCCGCGAAGCAGCTGTTTGAAGCAACAGTACTTCTCCACAGCACCCATGAAATCCTTCAAAATCAATGCCAACAAATCTCCTCCATCGCAGTACTCCATCACATGACACCATGACTTATGCTTCTCAATAACAAGGTCAAACACGTCGATAATATTTGGGTGGTCCAGGTTTTTGGTAATTTTGTATTCCGAGTAAAGCTTTTCCACATGTTCATCTTGCGTCTCAGAGGCGGCATGACCACGGAAGACTTTAAGCGCTACCACTGTTTTCTTTGCGTCGCCAATGCGGTGGCATGTCCTGACATCCGCAGTAGCTCCTTTCCCAATTTTCTTGTGGTGGAATGGGATATGCGGAAGGTACTCGTATTTCTCCCCAAATTCTTGCAATGGAGGGGTCGGTGAGAGGTCAGAGCTCGAGAGCCTGCGAGCCTTGGAGCCAGCTCCAAGGTCAGGGATGTGAGAGACTCGATTGGCAATCACAAAGCTCTTGTCTTGCTCCAGTGACGTTGGACGTTTGGCGAGTGCATCAAATGCAACTTGTCGGCGCCCTGTATCCTTTGGAGAGACTGGTTCATCCTTAACAGGTGAGGAATGCATTGCCGCCTTATCACCGTTTCCGATTGCGTACTCCTCGTGCTGCTCCGGGGTAAAAGAAGGGGTCCGGTGGAAAATTTTCTTCAACGAGTCTTTCTTACTGAGCTTTGCATCACCATTCTTTGCGCCAATAAGAGGAGCAGACCTCAAGCCCCATTCTTGCGAGCCTTGCTGTGGAGTCTTTGTGTCAATTGTCAGGCCTTGAGTGCTTGATGGAGGCGATGACTTCCTTGTCTTGGATCCATGAAACCCAAGAACACGACTGAAACTGGGCGCACGCTGATTTTGGGTCGCATCTGACGGCTGGAGGTCGAGAGCAGCAGCCTTTGTCGTCTCCGTAGGGCAAGTAGACATATCCTCTCCCTCCTCGGGGATATTGTTAATGGCGCTCCGTACGTCATCACCCTGTTCGAGGCGACATTTTGGCTCGTGAGGGGACGGAGATGGCGAAGGCCGGAGCGTGACCGTACTCGTCATTCTCTCACACTAGTCGTAGTCCCTTTCAATCATGAGCATACTTAGCAAAGGAGGAAGTTTCACTCGTTGATGTCTGGTGCTTCGCCTGCTGTTTCCTCATCCAGCCCTCTCCTCGGATATTACGGGATTATTCGATACGAACACGGACGATGTGAAAAGGCGCGGGCACGGAAATGTAAATTCCGAGCTAATGTTGAGACAAAATACATGGACAGAAGATGAAAGTTGCCTTGTTCCTTTCCTTTCTTGTCCTTGCAGGTTGTGTCTCTTTTTGCTCGTTCCAAACTGATAAAGATCACGTGAATTATACATGGTTATATAGCATACTTTCACCTGCCCCACCGGGATGTCCTCGTTCACCCACGTGAACCGTTCTTGTGGCCTAGTGGTTTAAGGCGTCGTGCTTATATCATGGCTCCCACACGTGTTTGCAATGCCGGTTGTGTTTTGTTTACATGGGACCATAGTATACCAAGGTCACGCGAAGTACGCGGGTTCGATCCCCGCCAAGAACATTCCTCTTTTTGTCTTTGCTTCCTTCATTCACTACATGTGGATGTATGTTTGCTAGACTGCCTCATGCTCTCCCAAAGTACTTCATTGCAGCTCCAGAATTGGGAGGAAGTATGATGTTTGTCTACATATGATGTGGATGCAAATCGTTTGCTATTTACAATTAGACTGCCTCATCCTCTCCCAAAGCAAACTCCTGCCCCAGGAAACTTTCTTCTGCAATCCCAGCATGATGCTCTTCAGTCTCCTCATCGATGGGCTCTGTCTGCACCGCAACGCCATGCACCCGAAAGCGATACAGACAAGTGTATTTCTTGCTACCCCAATTCTCCAGAATGCGCCCAACCACATTCACGATAGCCACGTTGTAATGCTTTGCCGTTGCGTACACAGGAAAGGTCTGTATGGGCATTGTCGAGTGGATGTCATACACACCTTCCGCGATTCGCACATACATGGGCGCAGGCGCAGAAGACTCTGTCCGCCCGCTTGCTGAGTTATTCGCTCTAATTGCATCTCGGGCTCGATCATCGTCAATTTCCGCCCACAGCTCAATAAGCTTTGGCGCGGTGGATCCATCATGAGATCCAGAGATCGCAATGTGATCAATTGAGAAGGCGGTTATGCTTGCTCGTCGCGCAAGGTGCACACCTAATTGGCCCTGCGATCCAGCGAAGGCCCAGCACATCCCTAAATTGGTGTCTGGAATGATCGCCATAACGGGCCGATGCCCCCATGTACTCCCTACACCTCCCAGCACGTAGCTGGTGAGACGCGAGAGCAGACGGCGCGGCGACTGTACGTATGTGGGTGTCGATAAATAGGGGTTAACGCGTGCTCCAGATGAGTAGAGAGCAAGATCGGGTAACCGCGAAGCCAAAGGTGACGATCTGGATGCCGCCGATCGCAGTAGAGCATCCATGGCCATTTGACTGTCTTTGTCGTGTTTGTTGTTGCTTTGCGAGTAGGAGGAAACAAGGAGGAATTGTCGATCCAGGTCTTGTTGCAGCGCGTCTACCTTGTCATTCATTCGTCTCTCGAGCAAGAACATGCGCTTGACTAGTTCGTCGTCGCCTTTCGGCAGAGGTCCCGCTATTTTTTCGTAGGAGGGCCAGTAGGGTAATAGGGAGTAGAGGAGGAGGGGAAGCAGGAATAGTAATAGTAACCATTTTTGGTCTAGCGCATATCTGAGTAGAGAAGCCGTATGCCTCTGAAGTGCTCCATATACTTTGCCAATATTTTGTCTTAGCGAAAAGAAACGTGAAGGATTAGATTCCGATGTCATTGGAGGCGAATTGCGAGCGGGTTGAATAGGAGGGGCCAATGCGTCGCGCACAGGCCTATGTGGTAACATCTCCCTCTCCAAATGTCTAAACATGTCCTCCTCTGCTTGGAAGCTCTCTTCCGACAACTCCGAGCTTTCCTCGCTTCCGTCATCCTCACCTCCACTATTGTCGTTCGTTTCCTCCGTAGCTTTGCTTGCACCGCGCAGATTACGTGTGGCACTTCCGCTTGTCCTCTGACGGGCTTCCGACGCCTGCGCTGCTTTTTTCATTGCTGTGCCTATATTCATCTGAGTGTGCGGCACGGTCGGGGCCGGCGGGAGCGTAGTCTTTTCACTTCCATACGAGTAGCTTGGCGTGTTTGCAATGTGTGGCAGTCTCTCTTCTGCAGCAATTGCTCCCAGCCTGGCTCTTGCTCCTGGCCGCTGCCTCTTCGTCCCCGTAGGGGTGTTGGTGAACATCTAAACTCGCGTAAGGTCGCGTTTCGCTTAGATTTCCACTTTGGGACGAGAGGTCAGGTGACAGCAGGCGAGACCCATGGCAGCACGAGAGACCGTGTTGGTCACTGGTGGCATTGGCTACATTGGCTCCTTCACCACGCTCGAGCTCCTCCAAGATGGCTACGAGGTGGTGGTCGTCGACAATTGCTACAACGGGTCCCCGGAAGCTCTCCATCGGATCGAGCTCATTTGCGGAAGAAGGGCACCCTTCGAGAAGGTAGACCTGCGAGATTTTGAAGCTTTGAACGGTATCTTCAAGAAGTACCCAAAGATCAGTTCGGTCATTCATTTTGCTGCCTTGAAAGCTGTCGGCGAATCGGGAGAGAAGCCTCTAGACTACTACGACACAAACATTGGAGGTACGGTCAGTCTTCTGAAAGCCATGGAGAAGAACAATGTCAGGAAAATAGTGTTCTCTTCGTCAGCCACAGTATATGGAGATGCGTCAAAGTATAAAGACATGATTCCAATCCCTGAAGATTGCCCGCTTTCGGCCACCAACGTGTATGCGGAGACCAAGATCGCCATTGAGAACTGTATGTTTCCCCTAGCTAATAACTCACATCAGTATTACGAGCACAGTGTAAAGCACGTCCTGATTATTCTGCGGCGCTGCTGCGTTACTTCAACCCCGCTGGCGCACACCCGTCGGGGATACTCGGTGAAGATCCCCATGGAGTTCCCTACAACCTCTTTCCCTTGCTCTCACATGTAGCAACTGGGAAGCAAGAGAAGCTCTATGTATTCGGAACCGACTATAATTCAAAAGACGGGACAGCAATAAGAGATTATATCCATATCGTTGATCTGGCCAAAGGCCATCTTGCAGCTCTCGGTTATTTGAGGGAGCACGAAGTTGGCTGCCGAGCATGGAATCTTGGTACCGGGAGAGGATTCACCGTGTATGAGATCATCCATGCTTTCGAAAAGGCCATACAACGCAGCTTGAGCTATGAAGTGAAAGGGCGTCGTTCCGGTGACGTACTCAATCTCACAGCTATCGTGGACCGAGCAAATAGCGAATTGAAATGGAAAGCCGAAAGGTCTCTCGAAACGATATGTGCCGATTTGTGGAGATGGTAATGCTCCTTGGTAGAATTTACTAATCCCAGGGTCTCCAATAATCCGGACGGCTATCGAAAGGAGCCGCCACAGAAGCTACTGGAAGCACTTGGCAAATAGTATTCTGCCCAATTGGCCCCTGGATTTGTTCTCTTATATCGATTTGCCTAATCTACTTGCAACTCCTGCATATTCAAGACAGACTTCAACGCTCCCATCCATACTCCATGCATTGGGTTCGTCTCATTCAGCGTATGGCATGAGCCCCTCCTCCATGGCTTTAATTTGCAGTGCAACCATGCGTGACATGTAACGACTTAAAGCCAAGTTTCCGCCCATGTACCAAAAGCCAGGATGCCCAGAACGTCTCCACATCGTGTTCAATTCGCCCTCTTCGTTAAATCCCCAAACATCCCTTAGTCTATCAGCGACCTTATCACCAAAGATGGATCGTGCACTAGTCCGCATATTCGCATATCGTAAACTTGATTAGCAAACTTGTGTGGATAAAGGACTTATCTGTAGCTAAAACGACCTCATTCGCTTCAATCTGCGTACCGTCTGCAAATTCCAAACCATTGGATAGCACACGTTTGATCTCTTGACCCTGCTTTACCTTTATCTTTCCGTCTGCAATGAGTGATGAAGCGCCAACATCGATGTAGTATCCACCACCGCGTCGAAAGTAGAGAATGGTAAGACCAGAATCATTATAGCCGGTGTTTATCTTGAAGCCAGCTTTTGTCAAACCACTCTGTATGGCGGCATCCTTCTCTTCAAGCCATTTCGTCTGCTTGACGTGCATGCTCTGAAGCAATGGAGTCGGGATGGAGAAAAACATCACGTCTGCATCCTCGACATCCGGTCCGTTCTCTTCATAGAACCCGGCCAGAAATCCCTCTGTGACTCCATCGCTAGATATAACAAACGTAGAGCTACGTTGCACCAATGTCACGTCCGCTCCATTCTCATAATAGGCCTGTGCGATATCATGGGCTGAGTTGCAGCAACCTACTACAATTGCCTTTTTACCTTTGCCGTCAGTAGCCCCAGGCCACTTGCTAGAGTGACCAAAGTAGCTTCCTTGGAAGCCCTCCTGCCCTGGGAAATGTGGAATATTTGGCTCACCGGAATGACCAGAGGCTAATACAACGTGCTTTGGCCTCAAGGTTCGCTTGCTGCCATCCGATCGAGTCACTGTAAGAGTCCATTGCTGGTTTTGCTCGTCAAAGTGACTGCTGTCTAAATTCGTGCTTGTCCATACATTCAATTCCATGGAAGATGCATAAGTCTCAAACCAATCCGCCAACTTGTCCTTGGGACAAAAGATAGGGTAGTGATCAGGAAATTTCATGTATGGCATATGATCATACCAGACCGGATCGTGAAGAACAAGAGACCTGTAGCGGTTTCTCCAATTATCTCCAATGCGTGGATTTCGCTCCACAATCAGGCAAGGGACTTTCAACATCCCCAGACGAGCAGCAACAGTCAGCCCTCCTTGACCGGCACCAAGGATGACCACCTTCGGGTCATCTTGTTCAAAATTCTCCTGTATTGCTCTCTGCTCCTTCCAATTTTTGCGTCCGATATGTTGACCATGCTCGACTCCGCGCGGTCGTGTCGAGCGTAGTTCCTCTTCATGTCTTTTCAATTCATGAAGTGCAGCAAAAAGCGCATATCCCTTCCATTTCCCATCGCTGTCCAAAATCAGTCTGACCATTCCACGCCCGCGACCGATAGGCGTCTCGCATTCTAGAAAAACTTGTAAAGTATCGACGCCGAGGATGTGGTGGATGGACACCTTTCTGTCCTTTTGCACTTTGAAAATGACATCCCTGTGCATTGCAAAGTAAAGTCCGATCTGCTTTGCGCCTTGGATGGTCCGAAAGTCCCATTGTAAGATGAGGAAGTCTCGGTAGAAACCTTCCTTGAAGAACAAAGACTCAATGAGAGTTGGCTTAGAGGAAACGGACGCATTGAGGGTCGCAATCCATTCTTTTGCCACTTTGAGCATTTCATCTTCGTCCGTAGGGAATGTTGGCGCTGGTTGAGGCAGGTGTGCTTTTGAAAGATGGTTCCCTGGAGCCGGGCGGACTACCTTTGCCGACATGTAGGTAACGGCTTGTGTGTGGTCTACCTACTGCTCACTAATTACATCGGGAATTCTCGCCGATTTTGTGGGGAAGTTTCGGCCTCTTCTCCACCACTTTCCCCCACACTCACTCACGACCTCATCCAAGCCATGCTCAATGCCACGAATCCGTGTCGGAGTCCTCGTACTCTATATAGAACGAGGGGTTCACAGCCTTGGGTTAGTTTGGATCCAGAAGAGCTTACGTTGACCATGTCGAAATAGACGATGCCTACGTCCAGCTGCTTGAGAGACAGTTCCAGATGCATTCCAATATACATGTTGTCCAGCAGGGTCTTCTCCACATGAAGCTGTATTGTCTGGTTGTCAAAGTGCGATGGAGCTGGGTCGGCCCCTTCGGCGGTCCATGTAATGAGATTCACATTACCAATGTCTGTTTTAATGCCCTCCACCGGCTCCTTTAGTGAAACCACTTCTGTGGATGCGAATCCTTCTTTTATAATCTTTGCAGACAAGATTTCGAGACCAAATTTCCCCGTCACCGTTCGTCGGGCCTCATCCAGGCTGATGTACCCCGATAGTGCCACGTCTTTTGCCCAATCAGGTGTCGATTTCGTGCCATCCGGGATGAAATAAAGTCCTCCAAAGACAGTGGAAAGTGAGATGTTCAAGTTACCGGGAAACAGCATGGACAATGTCTGATTCTTGACCATCTCTGTCTTTGCTGACTCTGCAACGCGAATGGCACTCTCTAGATCCTTTGCATATTCTGGGCATACACGGTGGAATTGTATCTGGAATTAGCAATTGGAAGTGTTCGTCGCATACGTATTTCAGATAGTTCCAAACGACGTTTGCGCACTCCTTCATTTCGTCTTGAATGAAGATACCAAGGTCGTAGCGCACCTTCCATCCCCTATCATTAGCGCCTCGTTCTCATAAATACGTACAAAAAGGCGCGGACAACCCAAGTGAAATCGACGTCTACTTCTCCCAGATCTCTTCCAGAGGGGGCCTCGTCCTTTGGGCGTGTCTCGACCTCGTCGTCATCAGAATTGACTGCAGGTGTGCCGATAAAGTTGTTGGCACCAGAGTGGATTCCTCCAAGAGCCAGGTATGAGTCAAAGACACGCGACCGAAGAGGGTTCCATCTCCTTTTACGTCGATACCTTGCCGTAGCAATTTCAATTCGTTCCTCAAAGGTGACCTCTCTGGAGTTAGTCAAGCATTGTGATCAAACGCACGGATCATACAGCTCTGCTTCCTCTTCTGCCTGGTCGCGAGTCAAGGGAGGTTCTGCATAGCCCTCCTCAAAGCCAGTAGCCTATGGGTCAGACGCGAGACATATTCACCCACGATCTTCTTTTTCTTCTTTGACTTTTTCTTCTTCTTTCGCGGAAGATCATTTAATGACGAGCTACCTTTAGTGGCTTCTGTTTCATCAGAGTCGGAGAGAGTGTCCACTCGTACAGGGACATCTCGAGGGTCTACTGTTGCCTTGGGTGCTTTGCTCTCGCCTTCTTGAGCGGCCTTTGCAGCTTCTGGTATACCATTCATTGGATGGAAGAAAGCAGGCGAATAGGAAACTTAGATCGTAATCACGTTCATTTCAACGCTGTGCCCGGTGACTCCTCGCGCAGGCAGTACCATGGCACGCCATGAAATATTTTCAATCCTTGGAAGCTTATTATTCGTGCAAATAGGAACAGACTATTTCAAGCCTCTAGATATCACGGTGGAGTGGACGAGGAAACTTTCCAGCACGAGAGGGGATTGCACTGTACAAAGCGCTATGCCGTCCAGACAACTATGCTGCATCCAGGATGGACAACCAGAGCAGTGATGGGAGAGCATCTGATGCATGGACACATTTAGAAGAAGAGTGCTTGGTCAAAGTATTTCTTCACCATCCTTATGAGCCTTCCTTTCCTCAGGACAAACTCATCACCAGCTCTCGTGACGGTGTTGTTCTCTTAGATCTTTTTATTTTTTGTAGTCGGATTCAAAAGTTTGTAAAATAAAAATTTAGGAGCACTACCGCATTTGGCAGGTAAGCTGACCGTGCGATCAGGGGTCTTTTTTGGAAGACACGCGTGTTTTTACCAATACACACTTGCCTTAGGAACGGGATACGGTGGACCACCGCATTCTCCCGTACGAATATTAACAGACCTCTGTAGCCTACTAGTTGCGCACGATCAATCACCTGTCCTATCCTATTGACCTCTTTGATTCTCCTCACCCCGCTTACACGTATATGTTAAACTACAACAAACATAACACCTGCTGGCAAAAGAACATCTCATGGACCAACAACATCGCAGGCTACTGGTCGACTTGATGGTCGATGAGTATGCGGCCTACAAGGCCAACAACCATGCCACAGCGAAACGCTGGGCTGATTTACTTCGTCCAGAAATGGAGTTGATCACGCCCGTAAGGGTAACGAACCAGGTGCGGCTCATCGTCGCCAGCTTCAAAGCCACATCTAATGATTTGGCAAACAAGACGGGGTTTGGTGACACCGAGTCCCAAACAGCAGCCGAACAGCTGGAGTTGGCTTGCCCTGGTTACTCTCGCCTTGAAGGCGTTTTCAAGACTGACCCTGGCGTCAACAGCGGTCCTGATCTTGGGGTCAGTGGAGTCGAAGGCCCCCAAGGTAAGACTCAAAGCGTCAGATCTGACTATCCCAGGTCGACCAACCGACATTGGGGAAATTGACCCTTTCTTGATCGAGGAAGACGAGCAACGAAGACAATTTTCGTCTTCTTCGGGCGTTCGGGGGTGGAGGCATCACTCTGTGCGTGCAGAGATTGCCACACCTCAGCGGGAGCCTTCCCCGGCCGTTACAGGCCAACGTTCGTCCAGCACTGTGCGGAAACGAAGGCTGGAGGAACCGGAAGAGGAACAAAGAGAAAGGAATGAGCTGAGAAGAAAGCGAGCCGATGCAAAGCTGGAGTTTGCCAAAAGTCTTCGTATCATGCAAGAAAATCAGAGAGATTTCCAGAGCAGAATGCTGCAAATGCTGGAAACTCGATTTCCTCCGCTGACAACCTCAACCACAGAAGCAGATAACAAATCGGCTGAACGAGATTCGCCTTCCAACCAATTAATTTAGTAACACAAGTATTTCGCACCCTTTGCGCGTTCGCCTGTTATCTATGCTCTAGTGAACAGATGCTTTATCAATATACGACGCCAGGATTATGCATAGCATTTTTGAACTCCTGAAACATTGCCTCTCTTATAGCAATTCCATTAGTATACCTGTACCAGCCACATCCTCGTCACCATCTGAATCGGAGCCACTCATATACGCCTCCTCGTCAGGAGGTGTATCCCTCCAAGCCATCCTCAACCCAAAGGTCGTCTTGGTCGCGAAGCAAGTTATGGAGGATGACGCAAGATCCATTCAATTTCAAGACCGAGATTTTATCCCTATCGTCATGAATACGATGTGGCAAGCCCTGCAACGACGCGAACCGCTCCTTGAGAATACCAATTGTAGGTTCAATCGTTATTCGCAGGCTGGACAGGTGCCGGTTGAACTTCTTCTTGTCCCTGCTCAATACTCCATTACGCGGAGCCTTGAACGGCGTGATGGAGAATTGTGACAGAGGGTAAGCTGCATCAGCCAGCAAAAATTGACGCAGAGTAAAATGGGTTTCTGGCGACCGGTAGGCAGCGATCAGCCGATGAGCGCGCGCATCATGAGCTGCCCCAGGCAAATGACACGAAAGCTGTATGATCCGCCTGCGGTCATCACATATAACAGTGGCCTGTAGGCCATACTGTTGTTTGCGGTAGTTTTAGCCTCTAGCATTTCATGGCGGGGCAAGGGAGGTGCGTGTTTCAAAAAGACCAATGTTTCGTCGATAATTCCAACAATTCTTCCAGAGGTCGAACCCTTGGGCTTAGCGAGGAGATTATATACCGCACCAGGTGGGTCCTAGGGGCTCTTGTTCACTCCCCTTGAATCCTTCAGTCCTATTCGGAAGGAACCAACGATCCCTACCCGATACGTGCTCCATCCACAGCCAGCAGTCAATCCCCCCTCTCTTTACATAACGGTGCAATAAATTTCCTACAATTCCACTTTCTTGGTTTTGGTGGAGGTATTATTTGTTGTTGTTGTCGTCGTCCTTAACCTCTTCGTTGTCGTTCTTCGCACAGGCGGAGCAGGAGCTGGTGACCTTACTTTGAAACTGTCTATCGTAGACTGTTCCCAAGCCTCTCGCGTCTTTCTGCGCGCTGCGACATCGACATGGCGCGTGTGGCACTGCGTCATGTCCCGTGAATGGTCGAGCAACATCCTGCCGTATCTCACGACGGCGATTGCGTAGAGCCCGCCTTTTGGATGTCACGAGTGTATTTAGCAGTTAGGGGATGGCGTCGGCTTCCTGCAACCCAGCTGGATCAGAGGAACCTTCTACAAGCGAATCAAATCTCATGTGTATTCTTTTTTATGGTTTCCGGACGTGTTGCAGTTGCTTGGGGTTCCATCCGTCGTAAGCGGTGCAATTGTGATGAGCATATTCCTGGAGCTGTTGAAGAGAAGAAATTTCTGGATCCATTTGGGCTGCAGCAGTCAGTCTTTGCTAAAGATTCTATTTTGTTTATTTATTTTATTTATTTTGCATCTTTTTGTTTTTTAAAGTTCGGATCGTTGGAATCTGCCGCCGCCGGATAATTTGCTCATTAGCGCTCGCGGGCAGCTTCGAGTAGAGGAACGCACGATGGGCGGAGCAGCATGCAGGTAGACACTGCGAGATCCCCCGAAGCACAGGAAAGGGCAAGTGCTCCTTCACTTACATCATGGACATGAACACACCCCCGCTCAACCCAGCACTCGTTGCAGAGTCCAAGGTGCAGGACCCATGGGCCGGCCAGAACAAGTATGGGCTGGCGATGAACTACTACATGCTCGTCGTGCTGGGCCTCGCCATGCTCTACGCGTACCTGCCCACACCCGGGTCCTCTCGAGGAGTCGCCCTGCTGCGCCGCACCACATACCCTGTCCTGGGGAAAAACATCCCCTCTTTGGGCTTTGGCGTGATTGTTGCGGCAGCTTTTATCTTCACTCTTGTATGGACGTTTGTGGTACATCCCTACTATCGACCATTGCGAGCGTATGGATCGCCGCCCTTGGCTCTCCGCGCTGGTTTCTTTGCGACGGCGCTTGTGCCATGGATTTACGCCCTCGCGTCCAAGGGAAACATAATTACCTACCTCACTCGAATTTCCCATGAGAAACTCAATGTTTTGCATCGTTGGACGGCTAGACTCTGCTTGGTACTCAGCGTAGTCCACACTCTACCCTTCTTCATCCAGGCTATGCATGAGGGAAATGTGCATTCGACCTTTTATACCGGCATCGTTAATATCAGCGGCGTCTTGGCACTGGCCGCTCTGGCTTGGCTCACTCTAGCCTCCTTCTTACCGCTGCGCAATCGATTCTACCAGTTCTTTGTGGTCAGCCATATCATCGCAGCCATCTCCTTCCTCGCTTTCATGTTTTGGCATTGTGCGAATATCAACAACTCCTGGAACTACCTCTATCCCGCTGTGGCTGTCTGGGTCGCCGGCATGATCCTTCGTCTGGCGCAGTCGTCTCTGTTGAGTGGAAAAGAGCAGGCGATGGTGTCTGTTGGCGCGGAGAATGTGATTCGTGTGAGCATTCAGACGGAGCAAACTTGGACTCCCGGACAACACATGTTCCTACGGATCCCCGGGGTTGGCAGATTGAGCATCTTTGAGAACCATCCTTTCTCCATTGCCAGCATCCCCGAGGCGGACAGTACT
>JAABUO010003739.1_pt1 | contig 18068 bp, 12 predicted proteins | sample 5559291 | NCBI WGS metagenome assembly JAABUO01 (sample SAMN10711878, study PRJNA513372) | rock metagenome | isolation source: Antarctica rocks | place: Antarctica: Victoria Land, Finger Mt sud | reverse complement strand
GCAAACGACACACTCCCTCCAAAGATGTCCAGGCAGCTTCCAAAGGTCAGGTCGACACGCCCGTGGCCCAGGTCATGCACGGTGGCAAGATCGTCGACGCTTTTTGCTCCGCCTGCATATGTGCATGGAATCGGAGACGAGGCCAGAAGACGTATCAAGTCCTCGTCGATCCCACGACACAGCCCCTCGACGTCTGCTGCATGGACGAGGAACTCACTGCAGTAGCTGGCCAGGAGTTGGAGCGAGGCTGTGGTGACCTTCATGTCGGTCAGTCTTGTCCATCGGTTCATAGCTACAATGAACTCTCCCCCGACCCGTTTGCAGGACAGGTCGAGGACGATGCGCTCCTTCCCGCCATACCTGCTCACTGCCTCTACCATCTCTTCCAGCCTACTCTTGCTAAAGGCAGCGTCCGGAAAGAGCCATGACGTGACAATGACCTTTTGGGCGCCTGCTTCCAGCCATTGGCCCGCATTGAGCGGTGTAATGCCACCACCGAGCTGTAGCTCCTGCGGCCATGCTTCTAGCGCGCTTCGGGCCTGCTCGTCACACCCCGGACCCAGTTTAATGACATGGCTGCCCATGAGCCGGTGGTCTTTGTAGAGCTTTGCATAATGCGCAGCGTCCAATGTCGACGTAAAGTTCGTGATGGTAAATGGCGAGTCGATGCTCCCTCCGACCAGCTGCTTGACCTTTCCTTGGTGGATATCGATACATGCTCTGAATCGTGTCATTCGTCTCTCTCTCTCTGATGGAGATCACATTCACCGAGCCAAAGACCACGCGAGAGAGGACGACGAGGAGGAGATGGCGGGACTTTATGTCTGCGCGGCCGCCAAAGTACGGTGAGGAGGAGAGCGTGGTGGTGAGCAAGGAGGAGAAAGAGGAGGACAGGAAGGAGGTGGAGAACGCAAAGATGGACGTCGAGCTGCGACGGCTGCTGAAGCAAGGACTGGCAGAGACTACCATGGATCGCATTGCTGCTCTTCAGGCGGGCCCGAGGGAGAGGAAGGTGCCGGGGAAGAGGACGAACGACGGAGCAAGGAAAAAGGATGGGAGGAAGGGCAAAAAGCAAGGCAAGCAAGGGAAGAAGGGAAAGAAAAGGAAACCATTATAGACTCCGTTCCATGGCATCAACCAGGTAGTCTGCATGATGCTGCTGAAAGACCAACATCGGACGCAATCTTACTGCCCGTGTGCCACTCCCCCCGATATTCACCCCATGACCCTTCATCCGGGCGAGGAACGTGTTCCTCGCCGCCGTGTCCCGTGCGTCAAATGCAAGAAAGGTCCCATTACCCCTTCCCCTCAGATTCAACATCTCACGTGGATGTGCGCTTGCAAGTTGCTCCAAACGTCCGTGGAGATAGTCGCCCACGGTGGCAGTATGCTGCACCAGATCGAGGCGCTCGATCTCATCTAGGATGGCAGAGGCTAGCAACGCACGAGATGGGTCACCCATCCATGTATTGAACTGTCGATACGGAGCATTCGGTCGCAGCTCGTCGTTGCCAAAGAAGTAGCCACCGGCCTGGAACTTCTTGCTGAACGTGACCATGTCCGGCGCATCCTTCAAGCCCCAATGCTCGTGAGCCCAAAATTTCCCAGTGGCTCCCATACCTGTCTGAACTTCGTCGACAATCAGCAAGACGCCATGGCGCTTTGTAATTTCACGCAGCGACGTGAAGAAAGCGGGTGACGCATGGTTATCACCGCCCTCACTCTGGATGGGCTCGACAACAACTGCAGCCACCGGCACATGGTTACTCTTGATGATTTCTTCAAAAGCCTGCAAACATCGTGCTTCTTCCGCTTCATTCTCCTTTGTGAACCGCTCGAGCGGGTATTGCAGAGCCGGGAAAGGCGCTTGCGGCCAATCGAACGCAGGAATATCCAGCTTGTGGATGGGTTTTGACCGTGTGGTCGACAGCGATCCAAACAGTCTTCCATGGAAAGCATGCTCGAACGAGAGGATCGACAAGGACGGCGATCCCGGTGCTGCATTGTGCATGCAGCTCTTTACATCTTCATCATTCATGTCACGCCCACGATGAATTCGCTGGTACCACATGAAAGCCGCCTTGTATGCCGTCTCGTTTGCATCACTCCCATGCATCGCTGTGAATACTTGATTATGGCCTGGCGGACTAGCCCGCAACAACCCATTCCGCAGCATCTCTGCCCATTCAATAGAAGGGAAGTTGCCCATAGCCGGCCGATTTACAAGACTGTGTGCCATTTGCGGCGTCGATGCGGCGGCCAGCAAGGCAGGCGAGTTGTAGCCAACCGCAATAGACGCAATCTGAGCGTACACATCAAGATAGGTGTTGCCGTCTGCATCGACGAGGTAGTTGCCCTTGGAGCGCGAATAGTCGCACATGAGGTTCACGGCGCGCGTATCTTGGATCTTGTTCAAATCTGCTTGCGCCTTCTTTCCCTTCTCCATGCCAAAACCAGCTCGCGGCACGGGCTCATCAGGGAAGAAAGGGTCATTCGCTTGAGCTTGAACGTTTGCAGCGCTTGCAGTGGTGGCAAGCGGGCGCGCTCTTGAAACCAGACATCGTTTTGTTGCACGCAACATGTGTGTGAAATCACGCCAACCTAAAAGCTAGTCATGTACAGAGTATCCACATATCTACATTATCTGGTCGTGATTGGCGTCTAATGAAACTCGCCATTGTGAGGACGATGGTGTTGATCGTCTCTGCGCCTATCGCCGTTGCGGTGATCGTGATGGTCTTTATGCCGCTTCCGCTCAGTCGGACGATCTTTCTCATGCCTGTCGTGCTCACGTTTGTGTTTGCTCTCCTTCTCACGGCGCCGGACGAGGATTTTGTCCATGTAGGTGCGAGCAAATGTCTTTATTTTTCGCTTCTTCTCCTCCGAGAGCTCCAACGGCTTTTCTTTCTCCGTCTCTTCCTCTTTCTTCTCCTCCTTCTCCACCAAAGTGACGACAATCTCCTTTGCGTAGCGTTTGAGGTCTTCGCGAGAGACGTTGTCTTGATATTTTGCGATGACGTTTGGAACATATCCTGCAAATAGTCGCGTCCACTCCTCCTTTCGGCTTCGTGGACGGTGTTTCTTCTTTTCGTCCACAACTTCTGGCTTCGTATCCTTCAGCTCTATGCGTAGCTGCCGCTGAGCTTCGTCGATGATCTCTTGCAATGCAGACTTTTCGGCAGAAACGATGGGAGGAAGAGCCCGTCGTTCTTCTGGGAATTCCCATTGTGCACGGCCTTCATCTTCGTGGAAGTAGTAAATTCTTCCATTGTCATCTCGAGTCGCAATCCAACCAGGCGGCAGTTCTCTTGCGTCTGGCTCCTCTGGTTTCCCGGGCTCAATTTTCCCAGATTCTCTTCGAAAACGTCGAAACGTGCGAGCAGGAAATGTTCGTCGAGGAGTACTTGGGGACTTTTCCGCCTTCTCTGGAGTAGTCTGTTGAGTGGGCGTATCTTGAGGTGGCTGAGGGACAAACTTCTTCCGAGGAATTCTGTAGGCCATTTCGAGATTTCCCCATTCGGAGAGAAGACTCAGAGAGAGGGCTTGCACCTTTTCATCCTCGCTTGTAGAGAGAACCATGACGGTGGACTCAATAGAAGAGGACGAAATTTTGTTTCGGGTAATTCGAGGCCATTGTGAGAGAACTTGGAGGACCATAGAGACGATGACATTGTCATGCTTCCAATCATTGAGAACTGCTCCTAGGATTTTGTAGCCATGCAATTTCATGACACGCCGCTGTATAACCGGGTCATCGGCAAGACTTATCCGCGTCACAAGCTTACTCACTATCCATTGCTCCTTATTTTGCAGCAAAACCTGCATAATTGTCGTCACACCCTCCTCGCTGACAGCTTGCGGCTGCAAACTATCCACATAATCTTCATCTGCCTCCTCATCCTTCCTCTTCCGACGCTTCTTTGCAGTTGCACGGGACCAGTCCTCGAAAGCTTCGACACCCAACGCCTCAACAACATTCTGTGGGAGTTTGATTGAAGCCTCTGTTTGTGTTCGCCCACCAATAAAGCCAATGCAGTTTGGTTCACCACAGTAACACGGCTGTGCCTGTGCACCATATCGGTCCACATTGTAATCGAAAGTGAGCTCCTCGCCAGCCACGATCCCGCGTTTCGTGAATATTCCCATTCGTAGCTTATCTCCCACCATCCACTTATTGACAAAGCAATTCGGATTGCACGAGTGATTACAAAACCGTGCCAGACAGCCTCTCCTCGTAGCATCAATAAATTCACCTTTCTGCAACATCATAAAATAAAAATGCTTGATTCCTTCTTCATCGTATTGTTGCATACGATGACTAAAATTCTCTTCATCAATCACCTCTCCAATATACTCATATACAAAATCATTCTTTTGCAAAGTGGCCATTGCTCGCAACCCAAAACCCTTCTTTTCCGTGGCGAAAACATCCACGGGTGCGTACTCTCTTTTCTGAAAACGCTGGTTAGCACAACCGAGTCCACAATTACATTCGCTATCCGTGCATTCCATCAGCGTCGTTCTATTGATACATCCAGATTCCTCACCACATGCCGTATTTTCTTGACCATTCCATTCTTCCAAACAATCGCATGCCATCACCTCATGTGTGGCCATTGCGAGCCATTTCTTATCATAGGTACTCTCCTCCATCAACTGGAAAAGTGAGACTGCTTTCTCCAGCACGCTGCTTTCTTCATTATAGAGCTGGACGGGCCGTCGTTTCGCCTTTACGCTGGATCTCTCCAGTTTGACTTCGTCTTCGGCATTTGTCCCATTCTCATTAGATTTCTCGATCTTTACTATAAAATCCTGCTGGATTTCTTCATCTGCCTTGATTTTCTCCTCATATTCCTGTTTCATTCCATTCATTTTAACTCATAGCTCATCCTCAAGTAATAATACTATGTTTCGAGCAATTTTGGGTGGTTGATGGCGCGGATCAACGAAATGAATGAAACCGTTCTTCCAACTAGACGGACACAAAGTACCTACACTTTCTCTATACCGAGTAGTACTTCGTCATTTAAACAGGATAGATCATGGGAGGAAGGGCGTGTGGGAGGCAAAGATCAAGGCTAAATTCCATCGATTCAAGCATTTACTGAGCCCAGCGCAAACTAGGAAGAGACTGACAGATGCTTACAATCTCCTTCCTGTTCTCCGTGGCGCAAGTCTTGGAAACTCAGAGGATTTAGAGAAGCTTGATGCAATATTTCCGAAGAGAGAGAAGCAAGTGCAGCTAGTGACGCCATGCAAGCCGCTACCAGATACAGCGAAATTAAAAAAGAGGACCAGCAAATCCAAAAGAAAGCAAGATGTCGTTGCTATTGCAAGCCCTAATTTCCCCTTTCTTCGAAAGCCATGGAAACCTCAAAGCCAAGAGCTTTCCATGATTCTCAAGAATCGAGTACTTACAAATCAGAAGCGGCACGACAGATTGGATTCCATGACGGATTTGTTACATTTGTCGCGTTGGGAAGAAAATTGGTGTAGGATATTTTCCCCATCGTCGCTCGGATGGAGTCGACCACCGCAAGATGCGCTGCAACAAGTGAGGAAGACCATTCGTATACAGAGTCAGCGGATGCAGGCGAAGAAAGTGGATTTGGACAAAAGTGTCGAAGAGCAAAAGCAACGACTTCAGGGAGAGCGCAGGAGGAGATTGCGTAGACGGAAAGCACTTGCGCAAGAGGTAGGATATAAGGTTCATGAGTCATCAATTAAATACTGTAATTGAGTATCTGATGCTGGGACGATGGTTGGAGTTGCTGAAGGTAGCTCGTCCACCGGTCACCGACCATTTCTCTGTATCCATACAGTATCTTTAGTCAGCATCACATATCATCACATTGTTACCTTGTGAAACATTTCATTCAGCGCTGTCGATGGTGCACTGTAGCTTCCAACTGTTTCGAGAAACTCTACGAGACATTTCGAAAGGCCTCCGGGGTTGCGACCGATGATAGTACACATGCCCCGAAACGCAGAATCCTTTTCCTCCGTGACTTGTACTTGGGCTAATGCTCGACACCATGGTTCAGCAAAAACCGGTAGATGCGGTGCAACAGAGTCTGGACATCCTAGTCCCAGTCGTCCGAGCGCAATGGCTGCATTTTCCGAGATTGTGACCGGAGTAGAGCTCTCGCAGAGGATGGGAAGCAGTCGTGTTATGAAAGTTTCAGCAAAGGGTTCCATATCCGTGCCTAATTGCAAAGCTATCTCGCCTCCAGCCCAAGCTGCATTATTACACACGGAAATAGATGGTGGATTGGTTTGAATCTGGGATAGGAGTTCGGGCATTATCGTAGACACAAAAGGTTTCACTTCTGGCCAAACTGTCATTGTCAGATCACCAATCAATGCATATGCAGACTGACGCACTTCGTGTACTGGATCCGTCAAGCAAACCGAAATTAATTGTAAGAGTGACGGTTGTGACGAGGCCACCAACTCTTGACACTGCGAACCCAATCCCTGCACCAGCCCACTCAGGAGATCGAGTGCAGTAATGACGAAATCCATGTCTGGTGATTCCATTGAAGGGTCCTGTTGCACTGCCTGAACCTGAGCAAGGTTCTGATGAACGATATGTACACACCGTGAGAAGACTGGAGGAGCAAAAGGAACGAATCCACTACCAAGAGATACCGTCACAGACGACAGGCATTCCAAGAGCGGAAAAAGGTCTTGATCGTCGTCCGAGAGCTGTCTCCATTTCCCGATTAGTGGTGGCATAATGATGTCTATGAATTCCTTTCGATTTAATGCATGGCCCACATTGTCTGCCAAAGTCTGTACAGCGTCGTAGAGAATGAGGAGGTTTTTGTGTTGGTATTTTTGAAAAGCGAGAGAATAATGTCGGAGAATAGGGTCGAGGTAGGGTACAAGTACTTGGCCAGCTTGCTCCTCCAAATTGGCGAGGGCGCTACAACCAGCCTCTTGTACCCTCTTATTGTTGTCCAGGACCTTCTTGAGCAAGCCCTCAAGGAGGGGTAGGAAGTACTTTGAGCGCTCATCGGATGAGTGTAAGAAGGCCGCCCATTTCGAGTACCGCCCTAGCGTCCAGCATGTGATCTGGCGTAATAAAGGTTTTGGGTCCTCCAGCAGGTGGATTAAGTAGGGATAGAGATCTGGCAGATGTGGGACCATGTAATCCATACATCCGTCGGCAATAGCTCCTAGAGCAAGTACTCCACTCTCCCGGCATAACCAATCATCTGATAAAAGCCGCTGTTTTAAATAGGGAAGCGTAATTTGTAGCAATGACTCTCCAAAGACGCCCGAGAGAACGTCAAGTGCTGCTGCAGAACATTTTCGAAGGTTCCATTCCGATAAAAAGTCTTCATCATCGTCTTCATCGTCGTCGAATTCGTCAACTTCCTCACCTACATCATTCTGAACGCTCTCAATAGGCTTTCCGTTCCCATTTGCGGTGTGAGCTTTTGCATGAGCGTGCTGTGGCCGAATGTCTTCATCACGGTCTGCAACGTGTGAGTCGTCCTCATCTCCACCCAATGTCGCAAGATCCATGTCGGAGTAGACCATTCCCGCTAAGAGGACTGGGATAACTTTCGGAAGATAGGGTCCAAGGGCCATTTTGAGCTGGTCTTGCTCGCCTATTTCGAGCCAAAATTCGCATGCCTCAAGTGCCACAGCTTCATCCCCATCTTGGGTGGAATGCAGCATATACTCGACAATTCCTGGAAGTGATGGAACAAGCTTGTCGGGCCGGGCGTCTAACAGCAGCACGATTGCCTGACAGACGTTTTTACGGACTTCTGGCGCATCATCAGTCGCAGACTGGAAGAGCGAAGCGAGAAAGGTGTCGATATGCTTGAAGAGTGCATCTGCCTTTTGCAGAATAAACTGATTTAGACAAAAGATGGCGTCTGCCCGAACACGAGGATTAGGTGATCCTGTATACTGCAGGAATTTGGGAATCATGAAATCTAGAGGCCGTTGTCCACTGTAGTCGCGGTTGAGTTCATTCGCGGAGTCCTCACATACCTTGGAGAGGGCAGAGAAAGCTCCCTCTTGCGACGAACCCTCTTCGAGCATAGTCATGAGCTCTGGTAGTACTTCCGGCCACGATAAAATCCCCCCTTGAGATATAATTGTGGTCAGCACATTTCCTGCAATGCTACGAATCAACACCTGTTGGTCCCGTAATGCGTGCAATGTCTCCTTTTTCACTAAATCCATCACTTCGGGACCGATTTGCGAGTAGCTCTGCCGTATGTTGTTCTTCAGTAGCAGCCCTGCCGAAGAACGAATCGGAATAGCATTCTCCTGCGAGGGCTGAGCTAATATGTATACGAGGTAGCAATTGAGATCAGAGTTCTGCTTGGCACCGTCTATAAAGTTTTGGGCAGCAAGCCGGTCAGCTGCCTTGTCGCTTATCGAGTCGCGAAGGACACCATGCAGTCGCTGGAGCAGATTGTTTTGTGGCGACCATGGCATGAAGGGCAACTATGGCCAAGACCTTGCCCTCCAGCACCCAGCAGCAAGAACAGACGGTGGTTCGGCCTTGGGTGGGCTATTTATTCCCTGAAATTCTTGCGTTCTCGCTTTCGATGCAAATCCTGGGGTGAATGGGGAAGAATTTCAGGTCCTGCAGGTACTCACTCACTCACTCACTCCCACGTACTCAGTACAGCAGATGAGGGGCAGCTTCGATGGGATGGAATATCATAGTCATAAGAGATGTACATAAGCGTGTGCTAAGGGATGCGGGGACTAGTGGTTGGGCTTGAGGAATAGGGGCGGCTGTAGCTGATTCGCAGCGAGCCATGCTTCGTCATCGTCAATGTCAAAAGCACCGGCCCTCGAAAAGACATCCGCCATCAGCTCGTCTTGCACAATATCGTCGTCATCCTCTTCCTCCGCGATGAATCCAGCCATATAGCCCTGTCCAGGGCCCGGCCTCATATCGTCGGACTCTTCGTCGGTCCGTCCTCGCTTGACGGAGCTAGTGCTGCTCATGCTGGAGGAGACACTTGATGTGCCGCTGCTAGACACAAAGGGAGATGGCCCGACTGGAGGACGGGGCTGCACTGGCTCTGCTGGACACTTGTACCCATCGCTCACCGCCTTGCGCACACGGAGCCCCTGCTGCAACAGGTTGCGCTGGACGTAATGAGGCAGAGCTGGCCTGCACACATGCGCTGGAAAGGAGTCCAGGTCGTCACTCCTCTGCTGCATCTCCTTCTTTGCTCGCTTCGCCGCCATCACTGGTCCGTCGTTGCCAGGCAACCTTCAGGGACCCATTCCAAATTCACGACAGCTGGCCTTTGCGGGGGAAGCAAGCCAATTGGGTGTAAAGGGGCAACTTGGGAAGCCTAATCTACCGGAGATAAGATGAACATGCCCAGGAGAGCTACGGGCTGGAAGACAAGGATTCTATTTGTGCTGTTTTTTCTGGCAGAAAGTGCTCTAGCAGCTGTTCTCGGAGTGGACTATGGACAAGAGTACATCAAAGCAGCGTTGGTCAAACCTGGAATCCCCATTGATATCGTATTGACAAAAGATACAAAGAGAAAAGACGTAGCTGCAGTTGCATTCAAGGATCGCGAACGCCTGTACGGATCGGATGCAGTTGCTTACTCGACAAGAGCGCCAGGCAAGGTTTACTCCTCCCTGAAATCACTCCTCGGAGTCAATACAAGTGCTTCTGTGGTCTCGGACTTCTTAGAGCTCCATCCAGCGCTCGATATTGAAGAGACCGAAAGGTCCACCGTCGCGTTTTCAGGGGATCCGACCCTAGATGTAGAGAGTTTAGTGGCTATGCAGTTTGCCAGCTTTCGCCAATTAGCGTCTTCTATGGCACGCGAACCTGTTAGAGACGCCGTCATTACCTGCCCACCTTTCTTCACGCAGGCTCAAAGGATGGCCCTGATCGATGCGGCAGAAGTTGCTGGGTTGAGGGTGCTTGGACTTATCAATGATGGCTTGGCCGTAGCTTTAAACTATGCATCTGGTCGTTCATTCTCGGCACAACCTGTTTATCATGTTATTTATGATATGGGAGCAGGGTCGACATCGGCTAGTGTCGTTTCCTTCAAAGCCTCAGCCGAAAGCACAATTTCCAAATCATCTATTGAAGTCGATGTCAAGGGTGTAGGCTGGAATACGCAATTGGGTGGAGACGCCTTCAATGCCAGGCTGGTGAAACTGCTTGGGGACAAATTCGAAAGCAAGCACAGCGTACAGGGAGTTCGGCAAAATCATCGAGCTGTGGCGAAGCTTCAAAGAGAAGCGACACGAGTGAGGCATATTCTATCTGCAAACTCACAAGCCTCCACTTCTGTGGAGAGTTTATACGATGACCTGGATTTTAGAGACATGGTAACGCGCGAAGAGTTTGAAGAAATTAACAAGGACTACATGGCTGCAGTCGAAGAACCAATCAAGGACGCGCTTGAAAAATCAGGGATTGATATTGTACAGATAGAGAGTTTTATCCTCACCGGCGGGTCCGTACGAGTACCTTTCGTTCAGAGGAAGCTAATAGCACTTGTTGGCGAAGAGAAAATTTCCAAAAATGTCAACGCCGACGAAGCTGCCGTAATGGGGGCAACGTTTCGAGGAGCAGCGCTTAGTCAGCAGTTCAAAGTCAAGGATATCAAAGTCTCTGAAGTTGCAGGTCAAGCAATCGAGATTTCATATCCGAATGAGTCGGGAAAGGTACAGCGACAAGGACTTTTCCGGCCATCCTCGATTATGGGTCGTGAAAAATACATGAGTATGAAGCACTCCCAGGATTTCTCTATACAGGCAAACACAATTGGCGACCCGAATACGTTGGAATATTCCATTACTGGGGTGGCAACTGCAAAGAAGAATATGTCAGACAGTGGTTGCCTTGAAGAAAGTATCAGACTGGGAGTGGATTTCGCTTCGGATCTAATGCTGAATGTAAGTGCCCAATTCATTTGTGAAGAATTTGCAAAGGAGAATATCGCCGACAAAGTGAAGGGCTTTTTTGGTAGAAAGGACGACTCCACCTCATCTGAGTCGACAAGCACACTGGATCCATCCGACGCTTCAGACGCCGATGCGAGTCCTTCGACGACTAGTAAGCCTGTCAAAAAGCAACGTGTGAGCCAAGTCTCTTTGCAAACTAAAACGACAATGTACCCATTTCGTCCTCTCAATAGAGAGGCCAAGCGAAGTGCTCTGAAACGTCTGCAAGCGCTGGATGACATCGATCGTGACCGAGTGGCTCGCGACGATGCTCGCAATGAACTAGAAGGATTCACATACCGGGCGCGCGAAATGCTGTCCTCTTCTGCATTCGTGGAAGTTTCTAACGACGAGCAACGCGATCACCTTGAGGACGCAATAAGGAACACCAGTGATTGGATGTCTTCCGAAGCTGACAAGGCTACGCATAGAAATTTTAAAGACCGCCTCAATAGCGTGCGAAAGCTACAGCAACCAATTCTCAATCGGCAAAATGAGTTAAAAAACCGTGACCGAGTCATCGACCAACTTCGTCTTAATCTAAACCGAACTGAAGAGTTTCTCGTAACTGCCAAAGACCTGCTACGGTTCGAGAAGTCGGCCTCTAGCTCTAGTGAAGTTTCTGCTACTGAGACAAATACGCCTCCAGAATCTAACTCGAATGCAAGCCCCACACCATCCCCTCCATTCTCTCTTTACGAACAAGAAGACATTGATGAAGTGAGTGAACAGCTTGCCGAGATTCGGACTTGGTTTGATAGTAAGCTAAGTAAGCAGCAAGAACTACAACTATGGGAAAACCCTGTCCTCAAGGTTAGGGATATGGAGGCACAAATCCGAGCTCTGCAGGACATGGTTGGCAGCCTTATTGGTCGAGGAAAAAAGAGAAAGCCGAAAAGGCAATCGGCTAAAAAAACCAGCACGAATCTCTCGCAGACAATTGAAGTGGACCTACCAACAGAGAGTGTCACCGAGCCCCCAACAACCTCAGAGTCTGGTCCAAGTACCGCCATAGACATGTCCGTCTCTTCACTGGAAGAGATTGAAACGGCAACTTCGCAGGATGCATCAACACCTTCGTCAACAGCATCTGCATCATTAGCATCTCCTACACATGACGAGCTTTGAGCATTTGTCTCTTGACAACCCTCCGGATCTCTTCATTGGATTGTAAAGACTCCCGAACATGAAAATTCATAAATAGACCTCTTAGATAGATAGACAATGCTGGTCACGTGGGTCGAAGTCCGCTATCTGGAAAGCAAAACTCCACAATTCGAATGAATCGAAGCTCGCAGAAGGCATCTTTCGCCGGTGCGAGTGATGAGAGAGCAGAACGGATAAAGCAACTCAAAGGCGAGTTTAAAACAGAGACGAAAGTCAAAATTGGCGGAATTGATGCGGATGGCATTGTTCGTGGGAAGATGGTGTCAATGGAGAAGTTTTTCAGTGCACTAGAGGGAACAAATGTTTGGTTCGTAGTAATCGTAGTGCTCCTGCTAATCTTTCAGGTGCTCGGTCTTGTTTGGATGGGATATGCACGATCAAACATACTTTCAAGAACTCTCCGTTTCCAACAAAGAAAATGGTTATCGAGATATCATTGCCACCATCGACATATCGTCTTATAGGAGGATCCCTTGGGAGCATGAGATACCGTTCTTTCTCTGCTCATTTTTCGATCCGGACACGAAACTGCCAATTGCTCCGTGCCCCCGCAATTTGTTGAAAGGAGTGGCTGAGCAGGCTGAGAAGAGAGGATTGAAAGCTCTCGCTGGCCTTGAATACGAGTTCTTTCAATTTAAAGAGACAACTAATTCGCTTGCTATGAAGAAAGGCCATGGCCTGCAACACCTTACGCCTGGTATGTTTGGATACTCCTTGCAGAGGACAGGCCTCAACCAAGACTACTATCACGCGGTTTTCGACTCGAGCAGACAATTTGACTGTCCGATGGAAGCCTGGCACACTGAGACGGGTCCAGGAGTTTACGAATGTGCATTGGAGTTCACCGAAATTACGCAAATGGCCGACCGAGGTGCTCTTTTTAAATTCCTGTGCAAAAGTCTTGGACCGAAGTACGGTGTCTTGCCATCTTTTATGGCAAAACCGAGTCAAGGACTACCTGGCAATTCTGGTCACATCCACATCAGTCTGGTAGACAAGGATAGTGGAGCAAATATCTTTGCAAGAGACTCTGAAGATAAAGATGCAAAGTACAATGATTTGCGCTTCCTAAGTGACATTGGCCGCTCCTTCCTAGCTGGCGTCCTTGAAGGCCTGGGTGATATCATGCCGTTGCTGGCCCCCACCATCAACTCATACAAACGATTGGTGGAGAACTTTTGGGCGCCAGTTGTGATCTCTTGGGGCCTTGAGCATCGCGCTGCGTCTGTCCGTCTTATTGCACCACCAACATGTGCTCCGAAAGCCACACGACTGGAAATTCGAGTTCCAGGATCTGATAGTCATCCGCACTATGCAATGGCTGGTATACTTGCTCTTGGGCTTCGTGGAATCGAGAAAAAACTCACGCTAGATGCAATGCCGCCGTTGAGTCTTATAGAAACCGAAGTCAACGGCGAACGGCTCGCAAAAAGCCTGCAAATTGCAACGGATAGATTTATGGCACCAAGTAGCATAGCAAGAGAGGTGCTGGGAGATGCGTTTGTCGATCACTATGGTAGCACGAGGCGTCATGAGATTCGACAGTGGGAAGAAGCAGTCACGGATTGGGAAGTCATGCGGTACACGGAGACCGTTTGATAATGTTAAATACAGCCCTTAAATTTCCCTTAAATTTCCCCAATGTGGATACACCCGCAGCACTTGAATTCGCTAGTAGCCTTTTGAGCATCTCTATCGAACCAGAGTCGAACAAAATCCTTGACAAACTCAACATCTTGATTGCTGCTTGCATGCAGGCCGAGTCGTTGCATGTCTTGGGCAGTGAAGCAGAGAGGCTCGTCTTCGTCATCGTTGGCGTTGTCATTTATAATTTCAGATAGAACTGATACAATTCGATTTGTCATTTGATGGAAGACGGCGATGCTATCGATTTCTATGCTGTCTCCTTTGAAATGATGCCCTTCTTGGCTCTCAGATTGTAGGTAGTGGTCGGGCATGGAGGCTGCGCGTGGCTGATCCCAGAGCGGAGTCTGCTCGTTGTCTTGACCTGACTTTGCAAAGGGGAAATCCGCGTCTTCCACATCCAAGTCATTGCCTTTGGCTCCTGCTGTCGCCCACCAAACACTTGCATTACAAGCAATATCAAGCCAAGACCTACCCTCCGCGATCTCAAGCTCCTCAAAGAGTTCCATACTGGCAGTATCAACCTGGATTTCAAGTTCATGTTTCTTGAGCGCTCGGCGAAGCATCCTATATCTTCGAATATCGCGTGACGTCGCTTTTCTTTGAACGCCAGGTTGTGTCTCTATTCTCGCACGCTTTTGTCCTTCATCTGCGTTTGCGCTGGGAATGAATACGACTACGTCATATAGATCATGCTTGTGGTAGAGAAATTCGTCGGTCGTACAGGCGACCCAGCCGTCGCCTTCCGCGGCGTCCAAGGTGATATCTGACCGGCCGGATGTAGTAGGGAACCTCATCCGCGCGAGTCGCTCCAACATGGCAATGTCACTCATCCCAATATTGAAGAGCGGCTTCAACCACCTCGGTTCGTGAGAAACCAGTTCAGAAACGCCAAAGGGTCTGTTGAGTCAGCAACAAAAGTTCAACCTATTACATATTTGAGAGGATGGAGATAAGATAGACAAAATTACATGCCCGTTCAATAGGTGCGGAGGTGATTATGAGAATGCGCTTCCGTGTCAGGGCGGCACGGTAGAGAGGAAACACAAGGGGCCCCAATGTGTGTAGAAATTCGAGTAAGCGGTGAACAGGATGCGAGGGCTACGTCAGAAAATGCACATAAAGCAACAAACTGATAGAATATGCCCAGCTTTGGCAATTTGAGTAGTGTCAGAGAGAGAATGATGTCTGCGTCGAGAGTCTGTCCTTTCCCTAGGCATTGGAGCAATCTTGTAGGCCGAAGGAGACAACGAAGGACTTTTACTAACTCCAACAGCATCAGCCCTTTTGTACTGTTCAAAATAGTGATCGAGTGGTTTAAAATTATCGATATCATCCAAAAGAATTCTTGTGTTACAATCACTCAAAAAGCGCATACTTTGAGAGCGTCTGCAACGAAGCAGCGTGTTTCCATAATCTTCCAAGTCTTCCAAGTGAGTCTCCTGTGGGAACAAGCACTCCAACGGAGAGTAAAATAGCACCTCGTTGAGTATTTGTATCTTGCTTTTGAATGAAGGAGCTTAACCCGACGTAGGGAGAGTAATCAAAGTATCTTTGCTGTTTAGCATGCATTATATTTCATTCACAAACACTAAATCATGATCAACATTGTGCAGCTTGGAGGGTAAGGCTTTAAATTCAATGCCTGTCAATGAAACGGTTTCATCAACGCATCGTTTGTATATGATTATCGGCCCATGACGGGAGTGAAATTGCACTGCAAAAAGTGCATGGATTGGAGAGAGCTCTGCCGGCGGACCGTCGAGGGAAAACTCCTCATCTTCGTCCATGCGATTTGGGTCGCAGATGAGATCGGTGTCACGTGTTGAGCAAAACTCGCAGATAACATTGGCAAATTTCATACCGTCTAAAGCTGGAAACGCAATACGCTCAGTGCTAATCGTAATTTGATTCGATTCAAATAAGTACTTCGTACGGAGCCCTAGTTTATAAACCTTCTATGATAAATATTTGTCCATGCTTTCGCCCAAAATGCTTTCAATAGCTTTTACCAGCAGCCTTGTTTCATTTTCGACATGCTCATCGTGCGTCTCAAGAAGTTCACCAATGACTGGTACGCTTTGCGGTAGAAAAGTTATCCATTCATTGCCCATGCTTGTGTAGAACATGTACTGTGCTTTAATGGCAGCTGTTTGAGATACCACACTTTCTGACCGCATCATCACTAATAGCCTCTCGTTAATTGATTTGAAGTGGTTTGCTGAGGAAGCTGTCGTAGCCAGATCCACGAGTGCTCCAGCGACTTCAGGGACGGGCAAGCTCGACCTTTCCAGTAAATCAAGCAAAACATTTGCCACTGGCGTGAATCTTGTCTCTAGCTGCCAAAAATCTTCTGCGTCGTTTTTGAAGCTCAGTCGTAAAGTCTCCAAGACCAAATCGTTCAAACCATTAACATTGTTTGCATTTTTCAGTATCTCGATGGAAGTGTTGAGTGCTGTGGCATAATACTGTGTAATAATGCTCTTCAGTTTCAAGAGAAGTTGCTTGAACGATGAATAAAATGCAGTCAAACGCCTCACGCGCTTCTCATCATCGATTGCATTGTTATCGCTGGCCCAATTGTACATTCTTCCAAATATCGGCCGGAAAGTGGTGTCGTTTAATTTGAGAACCATCTGCATCAAACAAGAAATACATTCCGGTGAATTACCAGCTCGATTGTCGAAAACGCAAAGAAAAGCAGGAACTATGCTTTCTAGGCAATTCGTTATATCCACGCGATTAGACTTACTGAGAACCTTCTCGAGTGTAGATAATACATATGCTGAAGAGAGATTCAAGTCCATACATTGATTGATTGCTTCTACCGCTGACAGAATTGCACCTTTAGAGCGCAAGCAATCGGTGTATGCTTCTTGCAACTTCACCTGAGCCATTTTAATTTGTTCTGTGAAACGGGGGACTCTTACAGCAAATACAATAACATCTGCTGCGTAAGTGGGCATGAACGCGGGAATGCTTTCCAAAAGAACTGCAAAGAAATTGATGGCTGCCGCAGCAAGAAGGTCATTAACTTGATCTTCTCTTTGTGCGCCTGAATCTAATCTTAGCTCGAGCGTTTGAGAGACAAGCGTTGGCAGATGAGGAACAATTCTGATTCCAAGCAACGGCACAATTCTCGACATGGCAATCACAGCAGTAACCACTAGGTCTTTATTGCTTTGCTTGTAGGCTTCCAAAATCATATCCAAAGTCGCTACGAAGATATCTGCTTCGTCACTACTGCAATTAGCACATAATGAACCTATGGCGTCTATTGCAAGTTGCGAGCTTATCGTGTCATCGAGCTTAACAGATCGGGCGATGTCGGGCATAATTTGCCGCGCAAAATTACTCAAAGCAGGTGACTGCGGTTCTTCCATACTTGATCGCAACTTTACGACCTCGAAAACTTTTCGACGGAGCTAAAGTTAGGCCATTTTCCAAGTTTAAGCTCACGGATACATCGGAGTAGTGTATGAGCTCGCTAACAATTGATCCAAACGTCTCAATAGTGGTGCCTAAAACTAATTCGTTGAAGATGTCTAGCAAACTCTCTTCTATTGCTGTGTGGTCTTCATAACCGGTCAATGCCTGTAGTAAAGAGCCCAAGAGATCTTTCACTGCGGTCAGAATTGAGCCGGGGACGCTTTCTTCTTCATTCACGGAGAAGAATGCTTTTTGCATCATTGTTGCCATCGAGGAATAGAGGTGTTTCACAAATGGCTTGCTTTTATCTAGTGGGACTCCAAAATAATTCTCTTTGGGGTCATTTTTAACTGCCACGTCATGCAGTGGAAATTCCTCTCGCACAAAATCGATGTAATTGCGAACAACAGCAAGTGTTGATACACCATCGAACGACGTCAACAGCAAAGATCCCAAGGGCAATATAATCGCTGAAACATCCTCATTTCCCTGATGCTCAAAATCTTTCTCGACCAGTAAGAGGAGCACCAAATGTAATGAGCTCTCCACTCCCAATACCTTTGCAAGAGATACCAAAAGATTCTGGCGTCGATGCTCAGGAATGTGTTCAATGGCAGTCGTGAAGTTTCGCAACAATTCTCCAGTTGTCAAAATTTGTTTTCTCGGAGATGGTTGCAGTTTAATAAGTTGGGGAACAATTTTCTGAATAGCCTCTTCAATAACACGAGCGTTACTATGGCTATCTTGGCGAAGCACAGATGCTCCCATGAAAGTGAATACAGACATGGTCCCATGAAGAACTTGATCGGGAAATAACTTTGCGATTGCAGCAATGAGTAACAACGTTTTTTGTTGGAGTTGTG
>JAABUO010003738.1_pt1 | contig 18071 bp, 22 predicted proteins | sample 5559291 | NCBI WGS metagenome assembly JAABUO01 (sample SAMN10711878, study PRJNA513372) | rock metagenome | isolation source: Antarctica rocks | place: Antarctica: Victoria Land, Finger Mt sud | reverse complement strand
ATTGGCAGGCATAATAGGCTCCTGGACAGTACTGCCGGCGGTTCCATGCAAATGATCATGATTCCACAATCACAACTGGTTGTGGACCAGATTGACTGAATGCTAGTGGTGACGTTGTACTAAAAATACAGAAATGCATTTGGGTCAGATAGCTAACAAAATGGTAGCTAGCCAGCAGGTCAACATCAACGCCCACACATTTTTGCATGGGAATATAGGTGAAAACGTCTGAAGGGACCAATGATGTTGCAGATGTTCAGGGCTGTAGTTCGGCTTTCAATGGCTGACAATATATAGTAGCTCAATGGAGCCAACTGCAGCAATACAGATTGCAAGCACCTCTGAGCCTATGGTGCAATGCTTCTCCAAAACACAGAGCATGGTGAGGACCTACCACAGATTTTGTGAGGATCTCCTACACCGTGATGCAGGCAGTTTTGGGCTTGGGTCACCCCACCGTGGCAACATTTAGAGGTCTATGCACATAGGAAAGCATGCAGGTCACACCAATTTATGCAGCAGCTAGACCAGGGTGCATTCCTGGTGGAGACTGGTATAATAGCAGACCTCAATGCCAATGGCTTGGATAGCCAGCGTTGCTATCAAGCAACTGCTCAAAGCGAGTCAACCGTTATATAGGCACATTGTGCTGTCGAACCCCTGACAGAGCAGTCGAGATGGCTAGGTATCAAGGTGACTTCTGGTCTTGTCAACACTCAATCACCTGTAGATGTAGTACATACTGTACTGACCATCACAAACTGTGCTGTAAGCACACAGCATGATAGTATTCCTAGAGAGGGCAACACTGATGCAAATATGCAGCCGACAGCGATAGCTTGACGACTCTGGGCCTTTGAGATTGCTGAGGAGCCTGTCATAAGCCAAAGCCCAGTTGGGTTTGCAACCCTTGCTGCCTTGAAAGGCACATGCAGCCAGCAAGCAACACAAAGCTAAGCAGAATCAGGACAGCATCATTCATCAGCAGGTCATTGCAAGACAGCTTGGTGTTCACATTTTATTGGCATGTGCCACCAATATGTGACTGGCAAGGGCAGCAAAGCCGGGCAATGCAATCCATTAAACCAATCTTTTGCACTTGCTTGTGTTTACATTTATGTCACAGGTTGCAAACATACTGCCAAAGCACTGTCTTTGCCAGGGACATTGAGATCACTGTCTATGCTGAGAAGCGACTGCGCACAAGCAAACTGCAGTGGGCAGCTTGAAGGGTCAGACTGAGTGATTGAAGCAGTAAACAATAGACGGACTGATTGACTCGTCTCTGCCTTTGTAGCATGGCTTGGACGGAACGTGTCCCCGCCCAACGCAACAGCCGCAGGTGGTGCCCAATTCAGTTGCACGGTGCAAGAGCATACCATACCTCACAGGCTGACGCCGCTGCGCTTTGTTTTGACAACTGAAAATCATACTTGGAGGGAATGTTTGCTTTCCGAAGCAGCCCGGCGATGATTCAGGGGCAGAAACGAGCAGTGTAGTCTGCATAGTACTGAGTGATCACCTGGGACCCTTGCTAGATTCGCAAGCCTGCCGCAAGCTTGCAAGCCTGCTGTGCTCTTCCCTGCTTCCCTCCTTCCCGGACAGGCTGTACCCGAGTATGTAGACCCCAGAGAGAGTTTGCATGCAACCCTTCCTAGGCAAACTTAGATGCACATGTGATCAACCATGCATGCATATGTGGAACTCTTCCTCTTCCCTGCTCTGGTTGGGTGCAATGCCATCTGCATCGCATTGGCCGGGCAGCGGCATGCACAAAGGCTGCTGCAAGTGTTGTTCTGATCCAGACAAGTGTCGCACAACGAGCCGCAAAGTGACGTTCAACCCTTCACGCTGACCTGCCATGCTAGTCTCTGCATTTACTCGACCTCCCAAAGATTGCACAACCTAGCGAAATAAATACAAATGCAGTCGGCAAGCGGATCGTACCGTAACCTTCAAGCTCTGGCTGAAGGCTTTGGCGGTGATGCTTTGACTGAGGGTAAAACTCGCATCAGGCCAGGGGTTTTTTGTGCAACAAGCTAGATGGTGCTGAATATGATGCCTCCTGTGCACTCTGTGACCTGCATGTTGAGTTGTTGTCCGCATCATTCAAGCTCCTAATTGGCTGCATTTGTACGTAAGGAGGACCCTTGTCTTTTGGAGACAGCAGAAGGAAACCTTCGCGAAATTCTATTGACAGTCAAGATGGACGCAATGGGAAGAGCAGGTAATCAGCATGCACAAAACATATATGTTGAGTCATCAGCAGTTTTACACCAAGCACCTTATTTTGCCGTGTATGCAGATTCATATTTGTGTCAAATCACCTTCCAGTCAGGTGCAGCAGGTCAGCAGATGACAGCTGCTGGGAGTTTGCATGGGATGATGATGCACTGATTGCTCAGGCAAAGGTCAGTACATCTTGCCTGGTCTTGTCAGATGCGTTGGTAACGTGTAGCAAACAGCTGAGCTGGCACGTGGTGGCACAGGGTGGCATTGACGAAGAAGAACACGATGTGTTGTATGTCGGCTGCTTGTCAGTGGAGGTTGACTCTCATGAGCAAGAGGTGCTTGTCTGAATTCAGCTTACAGCAGTTGCAACACAAGCCTTCCTGCTTCATTTGTGTTCTCAAGATGTCTGGCATGCAGATGGTGGCTCTTGAGCTCTTCACTAGTTTCAACTGTTTTCCAGTCTTTTTGGGGTCAGATCTCAAGGATCGCTACTACAAAGGTGTGTCATGTTTTGTCCCTTTGCACAGATTATTTAATGGTTTTGCTGCTGCGCTCACCTTTTCAAAATAGATCATGAAAAGACTCTTCCTTGGTATGCAGGGTTCTGCAAACAGCAACTCTGGCCAATGTTGCATTACTGGCTGCCACTGTCACCAAACAGTGCAAGCCGGTTTGATCCAGACCTCTGGCAAGCATATGTCAAGGCCAACAAGGTATGCAGTCCAGCAGCCTGTTTGCTCACTGGAAAGAGCAAGCACATGCCGGCGTAAGACTATCAACTATACTTGTGTAGGGCATTCAGCTGTTGTTTCTCTCTAGACCAGCTGCCATCCTAGGACCACCTAGACATCACTGGCAACAGACTTTGTGCATTGTCTTGAGTGACGTATCATGCAAGGCTGTTTCCTTGATAGATTGGATCTCAAATACACGTCTTCAAGGATGCACTGATTTGCAGAGCCCGGTGAAATGCCTGGATCTTACAAATTGTGTCAGATACAGTATGGAGTCATGCAAGGCTGTGTTAGGCTGCGCAATGCACTGAACTGCATTGCAATGCAATTCGGAGGCTATGTTTACAGTCAAGTAGAACTGCTGACGTCAAAAGCTGCTGAGAAACAATTGTAGCGTCTGCTGCTGACTGTTAGGTCGAGGCTCACATTACCATGCAAGGCTGTTAGTTGATTGTGACTGCTGCGGCTTGCAGATGTTCTCAGATAAGCTTGTTGAGGTGATCAGCATGGATGACGATTTTGTGTGGATCCACGACTACCATCTGTTGGTCCTGCCATCATTGCTGCGCAAGCGTTTTCACCGGCTGCGTTGTGGCTTGTTCCTGCATTCCCCTTTCCCATCTTCAGAGATTTGGCGAACCTTCCCCAAAAGGGAGGAGTTGCTGCGGTCCTTACTGAATGTGGACCTTATAGGTGATCTGCTGCTGCCCTGATGGGTAGTTTTGGATGCTAACGAGCACTACTTCCATCACATATGCTGCATGAGCTTCAGACCTGCTATCACCTTGTCTCTTGACTGCAAAGTTGCCACATGCTGCAAGCTGAGCATATGGTATTGTGCCAGCAACAATACCATGTGTCAGGCGTCAGCGAGTGGCTCACTGGAATGCATAAACACATTCTGAGCGTATGAGCATTTCTGATCATTGGGTGCGAGGGGTCCTTCCACCTGAATTGCATTGACAGTGATTGCTGACACCATACAACAGCACATCCACACAAGCAAGCGGCCATCTTTTTGTGACGTGAGTCGCCACAAGTGACAGCACTACTCAGTCTTGCTGCTATCTTGCTCTCACATTGCACTGCATTGCCGCACTGCCCTGCTTGGCTGATGCTAACATGTGTAATTGGATGCAGGTTTCCATACATTTGACTACGCCAGACACTTTCTGTCCTGCTGTTCCCGCATGCTGGGCCTGGAGCATGTCACATCACGGGGTTCCATCATGATTGAATACTATGGCAGGGATATTGGGGTGAAGATCATGCCTACCGGGGTCAACCCGGACAGGTTTCTTGACAGCTTTGGGGATGACACAATCTGGAGACGAGAAGAGCTGTTGAATCAGGTACATGGCAGCGATTCATAGACACCAGGATGTCAACAGGCAGCAGGTGTTGTGCAACCTCTGATGGGCAGCAAGCCTTTTGAGCAGTAGTCATTAAGCAGCAGAACACAAGCAGCAGTCAATTTGTTGGTACTTATCAGGCGACAAGAGACTACAGCTGTGTGACATAGGCTACTTGCTCAGCATACACAGCATGCACTGGCCCAGCTGCATTGCAGAAGGCATGCAGCACTGGTATATGTCCTTCCCTCAAGGCAGGCACTGGCTTCCTTGAAGCAGGCTGCAGATCTCACAGCGTCTATTGACTTGTGCAGTTCCAAGGGCAGACAGTGCTGATTGGTGTGGACGACATGGACCTGTTCAAAGGCATAGAGCTGAAGCTCATGGCTGTGGAGCGGGTGCTGGACCACCACCCAGAGTGGCGAGGCAAGCTAGTTCTCATTCAAGTCACAAACGCACCCAGGTCAGTTACTGTGCTGCTGATCACAGCTGACCCTGCTTCGCCTGCACTCTAGTCAGCACTGAAAACACCCACCTGCCGCCGGCAGTATCCACCCCCAAAATGCATCAGACTAGGTCTTGACTATTGCGCACATGCATTCAGGCATTTGGGCATGCATTCACGATTCCGACTTGGCACAGCAGGATTGACACATACATATCTCAGCAAGCTCGTGCCTGACTGCACATTTGCTGCCATAGCAACTAGCAGACTGGCAGCATGCCCTGCTTGCACACAACCTGAGGGACGTGCCGTACCTGCAGCAAGTGTCGTTTGCTGCAGGTGGCAACATGAGCAATATCAGTGTGTTGCATTGTTGTGCTGCAGGTCAAGCAGCAAGGACATCACCGAGCTGCATGACTTTGTGCTAAGTGTGGCAGACCGGATCAACAAGAAGTACAGTTGCGGCAGCTATCTGCCTGTGGTGTGGGTGGAACGGCCTGTGTCTCTCTGTGAGAAGATTGCCCTGTACTCCACTGCTGATGTGGCGGTTGTCACAGCCACAAGGGATGGCATGAACCTGGTGCCCTATGAGTACATTGTTTGCCGGCAAGGAGCCCCAGTGAGTCCACTCCCCTGGCTGACATTGTCTTGTCCATATGCACCATATACAGTATCACATCCTGCAAGTCATGCATTGGCTATGCAAATGTGTTGCTTTGCTTGTGTGGCATACATTACAGCTATGAGGGATAGCCCAGGTCTGATGCTACTCCAGTAAACTGTACTCTCAGGAGTCATAGCCTGTCTCTCGGGTGAGCGTGCGTTGTGCTTCTCCTCACATGCAATCAGCTGGGACCCCTGCAATGTGCCGCTGCCATGTTAACCCTCATGGGCCCTTTGAAACCCATGTATTTGTATTCATGAATTTGCTGAGATCAGCACTGGTTTGTACAGGATATCCCAGCAGAGCAGAAGGCGTCGATGCTAGTGGTTTCAGAGTTTGTGGGCTGCTCTCCAAGCCTCAGCGGCGCCATCAGAGTGAACCCCTGGAATGTAGACAGTGTTGCTGATGGCATCTACTCAGCCATCAAGATGCCTTTGCATGACAGGCACCTGCGCCATGCTAAGCACTGGAAATATGTGTCCAGCCACACAGCAGCTTTCTGGGTCAAGGTGAGCCCTGCATACACCCCTGGCATCCACCCGAGTGAAATGCTTTGTACCAATACAGATAGGCTAGCTGCCTTTCCTGACTGCAGATCATTATGTTGCCCCCTTTGGTTTGCTGTGTGAGACTCAGGACTCAATCCAGGTCATGCTGCACATGAAGAGCAAGGCTGCAGTCCAAACAGTGTACAAGCATTGCAATCCAGCTGCCCAGTAATGCATGCTGTAATCTTGTCAGCTTATGGCACAGCTGTGCTCTTGCAGTCCTTTGTATCAGACATGCAGCGCCTGACCAGGCGGCATACAACCATGAAGTGCTATGGTCTCGGTCTGGGACTGGACACATTCCGCATTGTCTCCCTAGGGGAGAATTTCCGCCGACTGGACCCCATCACTCTCATGAACACTTACTCCAGGTTTGTTGCCGCCGTTTCCCAAGAAGCAACAGATCATGGGATTTTGCAGCAATTAGCGCTGTGGTCAAACCGAATGTGGCTGATCACCTGCACTGGATGTTAACATTGGTGCATTGCTCATCCTGTACTCATGCCTTATCCTTCAAACATGCCTTTCAGCCCATTGTCTGTGGACCCCCCTGCTTCCGCTTGCACAGCTTCCCTTGGTCAAGCTGGGCAGAGGGTTTGTTTGCGTCCATCATTCCTGTTTATGTTGGCAAGCCTGTCTGTGTCTGACACCACCGTATCAACAGCTGCACTTTGTCATGCAATGTCTTATCCCAACATGGTCCTCCTTTTCATGCAGGGCAAGCAAGCGACTGCTTTTGCTGGACTATGACGGCACCCTGGTGGACCAGACAGCCATTGACAACAAGCCCAATGCTGAAGTGCTGAAGATGGTGCAGGGCTTGTGTGCTGACCCCAACAACTTTGTCTTCATTATCAGTGGCAGAGCGCGCACTGAGCTCTCTCATTGGTTTGACCCGTCTGTAAGTCTGCAGCACTCTCCTCATGCTGCACTGATGCTTGCCAGTATCTCAAGTGTCTAGGTGTGAGTCAAGTGTATTGCATGGCACGTGGTCTGCTGACAAGGCAGGATGAAACTATTTTGCTGTGTTGCTCTGCGTGAACGCTCAAAGCCAAATGGTGCATCTTTCTTTGCCAGTTGACGGTGACAAAAGGGTGGCAAAACTTGAAACGTAAGGTTCCACAGCCTGAAAAGATAACAGTGTGCAGATCATGGACAGCATCAGATGGACTTCCATAGCCTACCAGGTTTTGCTACAGGCATCATACTGCCTGTCCTCGTGCACCTGCATTGCAAGCAGCCAATGCCAGGCAGCATCTTCAGTCCTCCATCTGTGTGGACAAAATTACTGGCAATGGTGGTGGACATGTTGCAGCAAGCCTCTGACGTCTCCTGGCATGCAGGCCAAGGTAACCGACACAACACCGCAGAGCTCAGAGGCCTCGCAGCCTGAGCACCAACCGCCTGCCTACCAGGCAGAATCCACAGGGCCCTCAGGTGCTGGGGAGACCCTCCATGCCCAAGTCCCCTCACCCCCTCACCCTAGCATGTCACAGCAGTCAGCTCCCAACCCACTGGTATGCACATGTTCTTACACACAGTGAGTGGCAGCTGCTTCCAGCTTGCCTGGCTCCTTCCACTACTCACTTGTGACACACTGCCAACTGTGATTTTTATCTCCTACAGGAGGATATCTGCTAGTATAGACCTGTATGCAGTGCAGTCACTCTGGGCCTGTGCTTGTACCTGCTCCTGTCCCTTTCCACATTGCTTGTCTTACCGCCTCACTGAGTACTGTGCAAGCAACAATCCCTGGGAGCAGTCTGCACATGTTGCATGTCCTTGCTGTCCGCTTCGGTTTCAGTGTGCCCAGGTCATTACCCCCCAATCAAAGTTGGATTGAGGCCTGGACAGGTCTTGGATGGAAACTCATCTACAGATCTAGATTAGAAATCTAATCTTGATGCTCAGTGATTTTGGTTTTGTATATAAGGATTTAATTCGTTTGTGGTGTGTGTGCATGCAGGAGCGGCTGGGGTTAGCAGCAGAGCATGGCTACTTCCTGCGGTATCAAGCCAGCCAGGAGTGGGAGAACCAGAGTGGGGGCCATGCAGACCTGGGCTGGAAAGACATGGTCATACCCATCCTCGAGGTACGCCACAATTCCCTCCACTCTTACAAACTTGTCACTCATGTATGAATGCATGCATCCCCGCAAGCATATGCATGTTCACCCAAGGCTCAGTTTGTGCTACAAAAGCTTGGGCCTAAACACATGATGCGATTGGAGTACCCTCAGCAGCATCCTCAGCAGGTACTTATCTGATTGTGATGCCAACCGTGCTTGAGAGAGCCAGCTCTCCAAGACGTGTGTGTGTGTGTGTGTGTGTGTGTGTGTGTGTGTGTGTGTGTGTGTGTGTGTGTGTGTGTGTGTGTGTGTGTGTGTGTGTGTGTGTGTGTGTGTGTGTCTCTCTTGCAGGCCTGAAGCAATTGATAGCCTTGCATGATCTGCTGCCTCACCTTCACACACTGTATTGCATGTCCAATGCAGCAATAGCTTAAAACTTTTAGCACTTTTGATACTTTCGTTTGTCCTTGGTCGCGGCTGTGCAGACACCACAGGCATGCAGAGGTGGACTGGTACACCATCTGTTGCAAGTCTGCAGATCGTGTACTGGTCTGCAGGTAGCACCGGCTCATAGATTGACTTCACCACTGTGGCAGCTGTGTCGACACATCACACCTATGCTTCATGCACAATTGGGTGATGCAGGTGTATACTGAGTCCACCGATGGCAGCTACCTTGATGTGAAGGAGAGTGCATTGGTGTGGCACTACAAGGATGCTGACCCAGACTTTGGTAGATGGCAGGCCAAGGTGCGTCACACCTTGCCCGCTGACTGCATCTGTTTTGTGCCATGCCATGAGTGCAGGCAGCGCTACAGTCAACAGAAGGCATGTGTGGAGCACACAGCGTCTGCAGTCATCTTGTTCAAAGTCTTGGTCCATGCTTGTTTGCTGCTTGGCATGCATAGCCCTCTGAAATTTGATGCTATCTTTTATTCGTTTCATAATAGTACATGAAACAATACAACCCCTTAATCAAAGAAGAAAAACTTGGCAGGGAAAAACACAAGAAAAAGGTTTGTACAGAGTAATGAGAAATTGAGAAGATAAATGATTGTACCAAAATTACAGAAAACGTAGTGTGTGGCGCACTGCTATGTGAGCCTATTGGATGACTGCCAAAGGCTACAAAAACAATCTTAGCAGCTTTGTGGCATGACTGCAGGAGCTGCTGGACCACCTGGAAGGCATGCTGTCCAATGAGGCTGTGGTTGTCACAGTTGGACAGGCTATTGTGGAGGTCAAGCCCCAGGTCTGTGTGCAATAATTTTGTCTTTGAATGTCTTGAGATTCTGCTTGTTCCTTGTTGAACGCGGCCTGTGGCACTGCTTCCTGTCTGTCCATACATCATTCAATTCCTGCATAAATCGGTCTGTGTTAGTTCTCCAAACAGACATCACAGAAGAACAGAACACCCCTGATGCGATCTTTTGTTGATATCTCAGGGGTTCTGCTGCCGTCAAGCATGCTTCAGAGCCTTTGTTGCATCTGCTCACAACGCAGTGCTGCCTATGCGTGCTGCAAAGCAGTACAGCAGCAGACCAAACCTGCATGACATGTGGTGCAGGGTGCTTCCAAGGGTGCTGCCGTGGACCGCATCCTCAAGAAGTTGGCAGATGAAGGCAATGCGCCAGATTTTGTGCTGTGCATAGGAGACGACCGATCAGATGAGGACATGTTCATCGCCATGGAGCATGTCACCTTCTCCCCACACCTCACTACAGAGGTGATTGCCAGTCCAGGATTTAGCAGCGCTACCATGGCCTTGCCTATGTTTTGGCAGTCCATCACATTCTCTGCTGCATAAGCTTCACGCCATTGTGTGACCATGCACGCATGTTTGAAGGAGCCAATGCGACAATGCGGCTATTGACAAAGACAGTATGTGTCAGTGCCTTTGCACCTTGCCCGCTTTCAATGCAAAGGCAGCTTTACCCAAGCTGGGCAGCAATACAGCTTGCCGGTGCTTTCATGGCACGCATGAACTCACAGCCATACATCATATCAGATCCTGGTTTGCACTGCCACCTCTTGCATCATCTTGTCTACAGTCCTGTTTTTGCCTCTTGAGCGCTTGAGCGACATCAGACCACTTGCTGCTGCTGCCCTTGAACTCGCTGGGTTACTGTGCAGGTGTTTGCATGCACGGTTGGTCAAAAGCCCAGCAAAGCTCCTTTCTACATGAATGACACAGCAGATGTGGCATCCCTGTTAGCTAGATTGTCAGAAATGCCTCACAACCGGCAGGTTGGGCGCCTCAAGCCATCTGGGAAGGGAATGCGACGCGTGTGACACCCATGTGGGTTAACACAAGGCATCAAAGCTTGTTAATATCTGCCTTGATTAACTCTGAAGGGTTGCAATGCTTCTAGCTTTCCGCAAGCTTGCTGTTGAAGCAACAATTTTGCAGTCTCAGATCCGATTGCCTGTCTTGTGTTGGGAGTCTCTTCTATGGCTTCCTGCTCGAGCAGCATGTTTGCTGTCTTTTTTTGTTGCAGCGTTAGCGTCAAGTACCTCTGCTGGTGCTCATGCACGCTTACAAGTTCTATTTTCTACTCAGTACATGGACTCAGTTCTGATTTCTTCAGTCACCGATTGAGTCTGCAACAATGCAAGGCTCAGGATCACTCTGTGAAACAACAATGGAAAATTGAGCATTTTAGCGCATTGTCTATAAACAGAATGCACCTTTGCTCATGTACATGTAATTGCCTGCACCACATGCAACACAAGTCTGGCAAGCAAATTGGCATCGCAAGATTTGCTGCAGGTTGGAACAAGCTGCATAAACAAACTTCATAGTGCAACTAGCCTACAGCACACAGTGTTACAATGCACAGCGCGTATTACTTGTCGGGAAAGTGCATGCAGCAAATCAGCAAGTCAATTTTCGAGTATAGCAATGGCAGAGTTTCCATTTTCAGCTCTACATGTGATTGACCTAGCAGTCAAGACCTCGAAGAGCATTCTCAGCTAGCAGTCAGCCTCATACTCAATGCACAACCAGTATTACAGCTAGCCTTCAAGCTGCGTCTCAGTGTTTGGCGCGGCACACAGTCAACAATCTTTCTCTTTACGACCCAGGCATTACGCCAGGTGTGCAGATCAATGCATGCTGGCGAATATATTTCGGAATTCAATCTAAGAAGCATAACAGCATATAGCAATATTCGTATATTTTGACGAAAATTATCTGACCAAGAGATAATTTTGCTTCAGCTCAGTGTAGCTTGAAATCAGCTCCGCAGCATCTAGTCAGACTGCGCAGGAAGTGTACAGCACCCTTCTCGGTCTTCACATTGCTGTGTCTACTACAACATCCACAGCCCTCGGAGCTTTCAGGTACGGTATTGCTCCTTGAATTGTTGTTGTGTTTCCCAACAGCTATCTGGCGCCACAGTATGCACAACAGGTGTGATAGCATCCTGTGCTGCAGCTGATCTGCACATTGCAACGCAGAGTCAGCATGCAAGCCAACTTAAGTTGCTCCCTGGAAGCAGCTTTGCCTCGTGCGCTTCATCAGTGTTCCCGACCCCTCCGGTGCCGCGCTTTCAAGGCCACACCTTCAATCTTGCTCCAAAGAAAAAGGTCAGGAATGTCAGCAATGCCATCCGCTTTTGGCATTTGGTTTTGACAGTCACTAGGCGCTGGCAGGCTCTGATGTTCACTTAGTGATGTGGGCATAGTTGTCTGCACCAGTTTCCAGCAAGTTCTGAATGTGGCCATCACTGCAGATCTCATACACGGCTACAGACATGCAGCAAGGCTGCAGGTACTGGACCACCAGTACCTGGACCATCAGGTCCCAAAAGCTCTGGCGCTGACCCAAGCAAGCCAGTCAGCACAACTTCCAGTAAGAACGCAGATCTCCCAGCTACTAGCAATCCTGCCCTGGGAGAAAAGGTGGTCGAGGTCAAGATCTACAATCCTTCCGGCACAACCTCCACTGAAAGTGAGCCTGCTCTGCTCCTGCCTCACAGCTCCACTCACCTACTTTATTATTTCCCCAAGACTTCTGCAAACTTCATAACCTTGCATCCAGTGACATCTGCAGACAGGCAGGCGCAGCCACGTGCATCAAAAGTGTAAATGCATAGACTGCTGCGTGATGGTGAAAATGGAATGTTTTTGGCATGTCATGAGTCTGTGTATGTGCAGAGCGCACAATAAAGATTGACAAGGTTGAGGCAGCCGCTGTCCAAAGGTACTCTGCTGAGGCTAAGGAGCAATCCAGGAGACTGCAAGAAGCAAATGCCAGAGCAAATGGTGCGGCAGCTGTGGATGACACTGCAGAAGCTGTTCAAGAAGGTGTAGATCAGGCTGCAGATGTTGCGCAAGAGGTCACTGACCAGGTTGCTGATGGTGAGTTTCAGCATCTTGCAGCATACCCTGTTTACAATCAAATCACATACACAAGCAAGACATTGCTTGACAAGCAGGATATGCTGCCCATGTTCAAACGATCAACAAACAGTCTTTTATAACAACATACGTCGACATTCAATTGATACTGCAAAAAACCTTGGTAGCAGCACTGCTCGCAGTTCTTTGTTGACCTGGCCACAAATGACATGCGTAATTTGCCACACGTGACAGCTGAGGCCTGCTTCATGCCTTCAAATCAGAAGCGCCGCCTCTGTTGAGCAGGTATCTCAGAGGCTGCTGATCAAGTCCAAGAGGGCGCAGATGAGCTTGCGCAGGATGCTCAAGAGGTGGTCGATGACCTTGAGGAGACGTTTGAGAACGCAGCAGATGCAGCAGCACAGCAGCTTGCCAACACCGCTGACCAAGTGCAGAGCGCAGCCCAAGGAGCAGCCGATAGTGCTTCCAATTTTGTGGATTCCCTCCAAAGTAGGCAGCTGCTCAATAAGAGCACTTTGAAGGCAGCTGCTCTTATTGACTCCAACAGCCTTGTTTGCCTGGCCCTTGTGCGTGATTTGCCACATGACCTGGCTTACCCAAGTGGGCTTGGTGTTATTGCACATGACAAATTTTGAAACTGTGCACATCTTTTACTGTGTCACTGTTGACAAGCAAAGCGTCCTTATCATGTGTGGGAATGTGTGCATGTGACGCACTTACTACCATGGGTCTTCTAAGACTGACATAGTGCTCTTTTCTAGTCCATCACCTTTGGCATTGCTGCTGTGCAGCCCTCCCATCACGAATCTTGCGCCTGATTCCTGCATCTGTATGTCTTGGTGTTTGCTTCCGCAGAGGGAGCACAGACAGGCTCTCCATACAAGGATCAGTCCCTATCATCAATGGAGCCAAACCCATACGAGGGCAAGTCTGGCAGGAAGCCCAATCCTGAGACCCAGGCCAACTATTTCAAGCTTCGCCTGCTGGAGTGTGTTGCTGGTCTGGACAGGGGCTTTGCAGCCAATGCATATGCTGCAATGCAAGTCGAGAGTGCAGCACTGGCGTTGACAGAGCAGAGCGAGCCAGTCATGCTGTCATGGACATCAGGTGCAGACCCTAGCTTGTTAAAACAGCAGATCATGACGCTTCTGAGTGACACCAACTGTCACAAGCAATCATGTGACATCAGTCATTTTGTCAACCTGACAAGACCAATGATGAGCAAGTGACAGCTCATGCTGGTCCCACCGGCACTGCAGTGGCAATGGCAATGACAACTTTTGTTACGTTGTGCTTTGGATACATGTCAGGTTGTATCATTGCACCATAGCATGCAGTGGGTACGCACCTACAGGGTGAGGCCACAGCGTGCACCTCACCACCAGGGAGCGCAGCAAAAGACACACTTGGGTGACCTGGCAGCAGTCTAGCCAGTCCTTGCTGTCATCTTTGACCCGTCTGTCTCATGTGACCTGCAGCATCAGGACAGGAAGACAAGCCATCAGGGCTGGCACAGCTGAGCGGTACCTGGCGCCTGGTGTACAGCAGTGGATTTGCTTCAGGCGGTGTTGGGGGTCGTCAGCCTGGTCCTCCAGCCAGCCTACTTCCAGCGAGCCTTGGTCAGGTACACGTAAACACAGTCCTGCACAAGATGCTTGCAGATTACTGACTGCCCCGAAGCATACATTGGCAGGCTCAGCTTGACACCTGCAAGCACCATCAAGGGCAATCAAGCATAACATGTCACCCGCCGCAGGACAGATCCACTTTGTTCACTAGTCATCACTACTTCACCTGCTGTGCCATCTATGGCTGGATGTAGACTGGCTGACTGCAGTTTGCACTGCATAGCCAGCGTGACACTGCTGCTCATCTTCCTTGCTTGGCTGGGAGGTATCAAGGGGCAACCATGCATGTTGCATGTTGAAGAGAGCACGAGTACATGTTGCAGAGCTAAAATAGAAGACAGGCTTGTGACTATGACATCTTGGTAGCTGCCCCTTTCTGGTGCCAACCCTGGACTTGTTGTTGCAGGTGTACCAGGTCATTTCACCATACACATCAAAGCTGGACAATGTTTTGGAGCTGTACACAGGTATCACCATCTGCATATTCTTGAATGTACTCTGCACTTGCTTGTGCACTATTGGTGTTCAGGTACTCTGCTGAAGAGCAAGCTGGTGGAATCTGATGCCAACTTCGGCTGCACGCATGTGATCATGTACCACTGTCCCCACTGGGCATGGGAGTGTGTTCCGCTGCAAGTGTCAAAGTGAAAATTGCTGTCTTGACTGTTTGACCGTGTTGACATTCTCAATTGCAACTACATGAAGAGTGCTGTCTTGGGTGTGTGACTGGACCTGTCGTTCCTGCAAAGCAGGCTTGCCAGGGCTGGAGCCAGTCGTGCTGACAGCATCTCTGAAGCACCATTTTGAAGCAGTTGGCGGCAACATTGTACAGATCACATTTGAGGACACTGAAGTCAAGGTGACAGGTGGCATTGGAGGTCTGCTGGTGAGCACTCATGCCCTCAGTGCATGCATGCATCAAGGGGTGCTGCCTTGCATGTTTGTATGCTAGGCCATGAGTTCTGCAGTGGCAGGAAGCCCTTGCTTCTGCAGCCTATTGGACACTGTGATGTGTTGGACATCGCAGTAGACATCACTGCAGCCACCTGAAGTGCATGTGATCCTTGTTTGTCTTGCAGGGAAATCTACCAGAGATCATGCTCCCACAGCTACCAGAGTTTCTAAAACCATCTCGGCAGCAGCGAACATCCAGCTTTGATGTTCTATACCTGGACTCAGACATGCGCATCACCCGAGGCAGTCGTGGGGAACTCAGGGTATTCATCAAGACTTAGAACTTCAACCTTCTTGCACTCTCAGCCGTGGTGCTCAGCTTTGTTTCAAACAACTTGTTTCAAGCAAGTTGTGTTTCAAGTAAGTTGTGTTTCAAGCAAGTTGTGATACAACATGCACAGCTCAGCTTCAAATTTTTCTGAGCCTGATTGCTGGCAAAAGTGTTATAGGTGCATATGCAGTTGGCGCCAACTAGACAGGAACACCAAGCGATGTTTGTGTGTCCGAAATTACTCGTGCTCATATGTGCAATGTACTTGACCTTTAGGAATCACCTCAGCACCAGCAAACATTGCCGAATTCCGTTTTGGCTGAAGCAGTAAAATAGCCTGGACGACGGTACACAAACTACTGGCACACAAACGGCTGGTAGCTGATCGAAGTAGCTGATGCAGTACAGTAGCCTGAGAGGTACGGAACTCAAGTTAGTGAGAACAAGTCAAGACCTATCAGCAGGTGCGAGTCCAAATACAGGCTCCTCGATCGCATACTTCCTTACCTTGAGAAGTATGATAGGCAATCATTCGCATAAACCATGCATTCAAGCTTTGAACAAAACGCTCTTAACTAAACTAATATAGAGCAACAGCATCACGTAACTCACTGCTTCTCGTGCTTCACATTATGTACGGCATTGCACTGTAACAGTTGCAGAACCAAACAGATGCCAGCTAAACAAAGTACTTTCCCAATACTCTTGCCCAGGCGCTTTCCAGAAGGCTAACTTTGCTGAGATCCCATTCAGGTGCTCCCAAAACCCTGAATAGGACCCTAAAACCAGATCAGATGTGAAATCGCCAAACATGCACACACATCAGCAATGCCATGCTTGTACAGACTGAACCAACTGAGGCAGACCAGAAACAACTAAAGCAGGAACAGAGCTGAATCGTTCAAAATGAGATGACTCCCGTGATACCCAGAAAGTAAAGAAAAGAAATCCAGAACAGCAAGCAAACAAGAAGGCACTGTTTGTTCTGATTAAGCTGGCTAGGTCAGAACACTCACATAGACGTTAGACAGAAACAGGACAAAACCATTCCTGCATGCACTGAAGGATACAAACCATTCCTGCATGCACTGAAGGATACAAACCATCCCTAACAAACCTCCCTGCTGATCCCTGGACCTTAACATCATACATACGCTGACTAATCCCCAGTACAGCACCATCACCATCAATGTGTATATACACAGCCCTGCTGATAAGCTTTACAAACTTATAAAAAGGGCCAAACTGCCAAAAACAGCAGCGCAAGGCACAGCAAATTTGCCAGGGTCCAGAATAAAGGTAAACGCCTGGTATCTTGAGAGGTGCAATGGGAACCCCCTTGACACGTGCGTACATCATCTTCGGAAAGAGTTGCTTGGCTCAGGTTGCAATATCCACATACTGACTTGAAAATGACTCGAATACGAGCTGCAATACTGCTGACAGCCTGCTCTTTCAGACCACCAGCGTCCATGGCACGCGTGGACACACCCAACTTTGATCTTTGGACTTGCCACCGCCAGACAAGACCCAAATGACACACCAATGATGAACCACTGATTCTGAAAATACTGAGACAAGCTGGTAACCACTGAGTACTTACTTCCTTGGTGCTTCTACTGCACTTTACACTTGTTGGCAGACTCTTGCTTACTCCTTACGACTCCAGGCTGAGCATCTCAAGCTGAGTCACATTCCATGAGACTTTCATCGTCATCATCTGAGCATGACTCCAGCGACTCGCCATCATCATTTGAGCTTGACTCAAGCGACTCACCCATGACCGAGTTGCTGTCTTGTACACCAGCGGTCAGGCTTTCCATAGCACTGATGACAAGCATCTCATGGCATCCATTGAATGTGGGAGACAAAAGCTTGATGCACTGCAGTGCGTGTGCCTGCACTGTTGGGCTGCTCGAGTGCATGGCTACTGCTAGGTGAATGACATGCCCGGCCTGCAGACACATACATGTTAAGACACGTTAAGACATGCTACACATGTTTAACACATGTTTAACACATGACACACACACACAGCTTCTCCAAGGTAACTCGCTATGCGCAGTACATGCCATGCTGTGTGCAGGCCTGATTTACAACTCAAGCACTCAAGCAAATAACAACACAGTGGTAATTTGCACATCATCTGGCGCTGCATGGTGCATCATACCAGGAGTATACCCTGAACAAACTACAGTAATGGCATCATGAACAGCTGGTCAGCGCTCATGTGCAAGCTGGGCAGGATGTGCAGCATCAGCAGCAGCAGCAAATGTGCACAGGCAACCATCCATACATGTGTGCACATGGCAAACAACATCGCTGCAGATGGGACTGACTTTGGCGAAAGCTGGCAGGTTGTCTGGCACAACAGCAAGGCTGAGCAAGGCCGTGAGCGCCAGCAGCTGCACCCCTTGGGAACTGCTGCTGCAGCATTGCAGCAACAGGGACAGCAAAGGGCCCTGCAGCATGCAAACGTGCGCGTGTGTGTGCGTGTGCGCGTGTGTGTGCGTGCGTGTGTGTGTGCAGGACGGATGACACATGCAGACAAATGCGTGGAGACTGTCAGCATACTGTCACTGATTGTGGCACATAGCCGTTGCACATGACCCATCATGGGATAGGCTATGCTGAGGTGTCCCATAAACATACCATACACAGAAGGGAAAAAAGAAAAGAAAAAAAAACACAAGGGGTATGCATAAAGTAGGAAGCCACTGCAACAGTACACCAAGCAGCAGGTTATTCCCAGCAGATGGTGCTGGCTGAAATGTTGTCGCATCTGTCGCACCTGCAGGCTTGTAGCATGAGCC
>JAABUO010003737.1_pt1 | contig 18071 bp, 22 predicted proteins | sample 5559291 | NCBI WGS metagenome assembly JAABUO01 (sample SAMN10711878, study PRJNA513372) | rock metagenome | isolation source: Antarctica rocks | place: Antarctica: Victoria Land, Finger Mt sud | reverse complement strand
TGGGCGCGCCTGGTGCTGCGCGAGCTGCAGGCGCTGCGCCTGCACCTGTGCCAGCGCCGCGTGCTGCTGCTGCTGCTGCTGCGCCAGCGCGGCGTGCTGCTGCTGCTGCTGCTGCTGCTGCTGCTGCAGCTGCATCGCCTGCTGCTGCTGCTGCTGCGCCGCCTGCTGCTGCACGAGCGCCGCATTGTGCTGCTGCTGCTGCGCCGCCTGCTGCTGCAAGAGCGCCGCGTTGTGCTGCTGCTGCTGCGCCGCCTGCTGCTGCACAAGCGCCGCGTTGTGCTGCTGCAGCGCCAGGTGCCGCACCTGCGACTGGCGTCAGGCTGGCGTCAGGCGTCAGGTTGACCGCGCGCCGAGCGCCGCTGTGCAGATGGCATGCCGGGGCCACGCTACGCCGCACCAAACAGTCACAGAGTGCGCGCTCGCAAAAGGCGCGCTGTTCGCCCGCTTTTTCAAGGGGCCGCGCTGCGTAAATGCCACCTGACACTTGTCTGAGTGGCTCGGGGGCCGCACAGTCAGCAACCCCCTCCTGCCCCACCAGCATGACATTGCACGCAAACCCACATGCTCCCCCTCCTGCCCCAGCAGCGCAGCATTGCATGCAGACCCACATGCTCCGAGGCGCGCACCGCCGCATGCAGCTCCTCCTCGCTGGCGCTGCTGCCGCCGCTGTGGAACACGCTGCGTGCCAGCTGCGCGGCATGCTGCGGGCTAAGGCCGCCGCCGCCGCCGACGCCGCCGCCGCCGCCGCCGCTGTTGCCGCCGCCACCGCCGCCGACGCCGCCGCCGCTGCCGCCGACGCCGCCGCCGCCGCTCAGGTATGCGCCCTGCGCGGCGCGCGGCGTGCCCACGCCCTGCGACAGGCCGGCGCACCGCCGCGTCACGTATGCGCAGATGACAGGGCACGACAGCAGCAACCCCCGCCGCAATAAGCCTGCGCCCAGCAGCCGCTAGCCGCAGCTCGACAGACTTGCCCAATGACCTCGCCAGGCAGACCCATCGGGGTTGTGTTGCAGGGAGGCACGTGGGCGCGGGCAGGACGCGTAGGGCAGGGCAGGCCGCGCACATGCGAAGCGATACTGTTGGGCAGCGAGTGCAGGCTGCTGCCGGACAGGTCGCGGGAGAGACCCGGCTGCCCACGCTGCGCGGACGTCTGGCCGCCGCTCGTCCACCGCGGCGGCGGCTGCGGCGGCGGCGGCTGCGGCGGCGCGGGCGCCCACGCCTGGGCGATACACACGCACTGTCAGCACGCTAACACGCTGCGCTAGCGACGCAGCCAGTGACGCTGCTGACGTTCACTCTGATGCATCGAGACGATGCGCCACCGGCCGATCCAAATCAGCAGTCGAGAAGCATGTGTGCAATGCGGCGCAAGGTGGCTTGCAAGTTGCAACCCTACTCATACCCAGCCGCATCACGGACGGCGTACTTCGACGGCGGTTGGGTACCTGGCCGCAGCAAGTCTTTCGCACTGCTTTGCTCCCCCGCCCGCCATGCCTGTTGCTGCAAGAGCCTGCACAGTGAGGCCATGGGCTCCGCGCCTGCTGCTGCGGCACCTGCGGGACGGCCGCGGCGCCCGCCCACAGCGGCGCCGCGGCCGGCGCGGCGTGCAGCCAGGACGCCTGCGCCGGCAACGGCGGCGCCTGCTGCACCGCGGGCACCGCAAACCCTGGCCACGCGTTCGAGGGCGCGCCTGGCCGCAAGCTGCCCGGCTCGCTCACCTGCAGGCCAACCTGCGCACGGCGCGCGCGCGTCAGCGCGACCCTGACGAACCCCATTAAACCCTGCACGCCCACACGAGCAGCACATGCCGCAGTACCTCTGCATGGTCGCGCTCGCGACCAAGCCACTCGAGCGCGCCATGACAGGCACGGGGCAGACAGCCTCGCTCGCCCGCAAGCAACACAGGCAGGAGCTGGCTATACTGCACCAGCAAAACTTGCGCCAGGCCGGAGATACGGCAGAACTCAGGAGACGCACCACAGCCATGACATAACCACACAAGAACCACTCAACATCGGGTGGCACGTAGCCGAGGAAGGGCCGGGCAAAAGTCAGGACGGCGGCGCGCGCCTGGCTCGGAATGCCCGGCTGCACGGTGTGGAAGCTCTGCGGCAGCATGACCATGCGGCGCGCCACCACGTAATTCTGCGCACCGCGGGCCGGGTCACAGCGCGCGCCGCACCCACCGCACGCGCGGCCTGCCTAGCGGGGCTGGCGCGGCGACAGCAGGTAAACAGCTCCTGCGGCTTTACATTCCGTTTCACAAAGCCGTTGGTCGCAGTGAGTAAAGCTGTCACAACAAACGCCGGTGCTCTGGGCGCCTCGCGGCCACCTCTGCCGGCCCTCGCGCGGGCTCGCGCCGCGCGCCGCAGGGGCAGCGACACGCAGGGCGGGAACGCCCGCCGCGCGTCGCCAGCGCGCGCGCACCTGCAGCGACTGGAACGCGGTGGTGTACCACCGCTCGAAGGTGGCCTTCATCGCGTCGGCGTGCTCGGCCTCCGTGTAGAACTCGCCTGCGCGCCCCGGCAGCCGCCTCGCCCAGCCGCTGAGGCCGCTCGCTGCGTCACACTGCGCGGCGCCCGCCGCGCAAACCTGGAGCGCCCGGGTAAGCAGCAGGCCTGTGGCCAGGCCAGCAGGAAAGGGCGCGGCTGTACGAGAGCCGCGCGCACAGGCAGGCAGGCGCGCACGCGAAGGCGCGGATGCATGCGTGCGGCTCACCGCGCACAGGCCGCCACGCGAGCGCGGGCGGGGGGTAGGTTAGGGACAGCCTAACCCTAACCCTACCACGGGCGCGCGCCCTGCCAGCTGAAGAAGGTCTGGTTGGTCACGGTGACCTTGTGCAGGTGCAGCGTGCACAGGTAGTTCACGAACGACGCCACAAAGGGGTTGATGGTGGCCTGCGCGCCGCGCACGCCGCTCGCCGCTGTCGCCCCAGCGCGCGCAGCCGCCTGGCGCGCCAGGCCTGGCTGCTGCGTAGTCACCGGGGCCAGGCGCTGCACAGGGACCAAGACCAAGCGCTGGACAGCCTGGCGCAGCTGGGCAAGCGCGAAGAGCGAGCCGCCGGGCGGGGGGCGCGCACCTCATGGCTAATCAGCCGCCACTTCCTGCGCGGCAGCGCCGGCAGCCCGCCTGTCAGCAGCGGCCGCGAGTGGAAAGGGAGAGAGAGGCAGGAGGCAGCTGCGGGCAGGCCGGCCTACGCTCGGGGAGGCGCGGGGGGGGGCGCCGCGGGGGGCGCGCACAGCTTGTGCTCCTCGTCGTCCAGCGCAACCAGCTTCTCAAACACCTGCTGCTCGCCGATCTTGACCATGCGCGTCGCGCCGACCGCCGTGTTCGCGCCGCCGGACTGCGCGGCGCCGCACCCCCTTGCATCAGGCTGCGCCCGGCCGTCCAGGGCGTGCGGACCGGAGTGACGCCCAGGGCGGGGCTGGAGGCAGCTTGCGCAGGACTGCGTGACGCGGCGGGCGGCCGAGCCGGGCGGGAGTGCGCACCACGAGCATGCTCTGCACCGAGCGGCCATCGACGTGGGGCAGCCAAGCGAATGGCGCCCACCTGCAGTCACGGACGAGCTGGTCAGGCAGAGTGTCAACTACACAGCACGCGCGGCTGTCCAGGCGGCAGGGGAAGAGTGCTCCAGCAGCCCGGGGGTGGGCCCGCACTCCCGGACAGCCGCCCAGGCCTCCTCCAGGGGCGCGCTTATCACGCACGACTGCGAGGCCTTGACGAATGCCAGCGATGCCCCACCATCTGCCGCCATCCGCTGCGCGCGCCGCAGCGGCTGCGGCACCCCGCTTATTGCCGCATAGCTACATGGGGTGCGCCTGCTGCCGGCGCTTGTCTGTGTGCGCTATCGGCCAGCAGGCGTTCGTGTGCCCCTGACCACCCAGCGCTGTGAAGGCACATAACCTGACCCAGACCCTACCTGCTCCCAAACAATTTTCCCACAGACGGCAGTTTGCCTGCCACTGCAGGCAAAGCTCCCTGTGCCTGCAGACGCTTGACGACCCATCGCGAGGAGCTCCTCTCCCACGCAGCCCTAGGTGCCTGGCACTGGCTTGCAACAACCACGCAACCAGGCAGCCTTGCTGGTCCAGCAGTGCTGCTGGGCCGCCCAGCGCTCTGCTTCCACGCTCAGCTCTATGCGCACTGCGCTGCTGGGAGGCGCACCGCATTCAGCATGGCCCCACCACAGGGAGGTTAGCCCCTGCGGCACTGCACTGCCCCCCGCCGCACGAGAGTGCAATGGCCGTGCCCGCCGACGCCACGCCGCAGCTTGGCAGGCGCGCCCGCGCGTCTTGCGTCTTTGCTGTAGTTACCTCCCGGGCTGCGCTCACAACCTGCTGGATACCTCTGCACTTAACACCCGTATCTTGTGACCACCGGCTGCCGTGCTATGCATACAATGGTGAGGCATTAGCTACAGCCAGCTCCAACGTCACCATCTTGCACAACGCCCCAGCTTGCCGGGCCATGCACAGGTCGCCGGCGTTCCGCGCGCGCGCTCCCGCCCACCTGCGCATAGGCGACGGCGGCGCGTTGGGCACCGGCTATTCCTGCTGGCAGCCGTCGCCCGTGCCCGTCCTGACGCCTAACCCCCTGTTCGCGGACGCCGCGGGCGCCAGCTTTGCGCCGCTGCGCGACGGCGCCACGCCGCGCGGCGACGCCGACTGCAGCGCCAGCGCCGGCTTTGGTCCGCTCGCCTGGGACGCGGCGCTGCTCATCAACACCGCCGCGTTCATACCCGCCGGCAGCTACGGCGGCGCGCAGGCGCAGCCCGGGCAGCCTGCGGGCGCCGACGGCCAGGCGCCTGCGTCAGCCGATGTGAGCTTGAGCGAGACGGCCGGGCGGCTGGCGCAGCAGCGAAGGCGGCGAGACCTGGGGCCGCTGGAAGCTTCGCTGCCGCGCCTGTCGGCTGCGGAGCGCCGCAGCGTCGGCGCCGGCGCTGCAGCCATGCGTGACAGCCCTGGGCCGCGTACGGGTGCGGCTGACGCGATGGCGGCCCGCGCTGCCACAGGCTGCAAGCCGAGCGCCGGCCCCGCAGCGGCGTTGGCGGCGGCGGCGGCGCGCCTGGCCGCGCTGGAGGCGCATGCCGGTGCGGTCGGGCGGCGGGCGGCGGCCGCGCAGGCCGCGCTCACCGGCAGGAGGGCGGCCATATCAGCGCGCCATAGTGGCCCCAACGAAACCCTGGTACGTCCGCCGGAGCTTGCGGCCCCCCATTGGGGAATCAAGCGAAGCGGCCAACCTGAAAGGCACCTGCAGTGTGGATTAAGAGGCGAGGCGGGATGCGAGGCGCCTGTGCACGCCTGCACGTGACAATCGCTCTGACCCCAGCTGACCTCACCGGACTCTTGAGTCTTTCTTGCTGACGGCAGGGCGTCGCCGCACTCGTGTCGCCGCCTCGCACGGGCGGCAACCTGGAGGGTGCGAGCCAGCACGCCGCGGCGGCCACGTGGCCGGCACTGGCGCCGGAGGCGCTCTCCAGCTCCGCGCCGAGCACGGCGGACGGCAAGGAGAACCAGCGCCCTGCGGCAGCCGCCGCGGGCGCGCCAGCAGGCGCCCAGGCCGCCGCACTCGGCACGAGTGCCGCTGAGGGCCCGCTGCGCACGCTCAAAACAGCGGCGGCGAGCTCCCAGTCGGCAGCCGCGCAGGATACGGCCAGCGTGGGCTCGGTCGCGCAGCGCGGCGCGAGCTGCCCCGGCCCCGCGGGCGACCCGACCCCGGAAGGGCGGAGCGCGAGCCCCGGCGAATGCTCCGGGCCGCTGGCCATGGGCGCGCGCCTGCTGGAGAGCAGCGCCGGCGCAGACACGCCCCAGGGCGGTGCCGCCGCGGGCACGGTGGCGGGGCTGCTGCTGCTGGACGCCGCGCCGGCGTGCGGGCCGCTCGAGGAGGGCGCCTGCGCTGAGGCCATGGCGAGCAGCGCGGCCGGGGCGCCTGCGGGCGGCGGCGCGGACGGCGCGGACGCTGCTGCGCCCACCAGGGGCCCGGCATCAGCGCTGAGCCTGCAGGCGGAGCGGGGCGCGGGCGTGCACGCGGCGAGCGCAGGCAGCTTGGAGACACCCACATCTAGGGCGCCGCCCGGCGCGGGGCCTGGAGCGGCAGCCACAGGCGCGCCCACATGCGCGGCCGCTGACGCGCAGGATCGGGGGCTGTGTCGCGCCCCGCGCCTCAGCCCGCCAGACAGCTGCGTGCCAGCAGGGCGCGTGTCGGCCGCGGGTTCGGGCCGCTGCGAGGCGAGGTCGACGGGCGCGTATGCGGCGGCAGCCGCGCCGACCGCAGCCGCCGCCGCGGGGCAGGTCGCCGCCGAGGCGGGCGCGGGGGCGGCCGCGGCGGAGGCCGAGGCTGCGGCGCTGCGTGCGCGCCTGGGCGCGGCCGATGCGGCAGCCGCGGCGCGCGCGGACGCCGCGCACGCCGAGCGCGCGGAGCTGCGCGGCAGTCTGGAGGCTCGCGCGGCCGCCGCACAGGAGCGGGCGGCCGCAGCCGAGGCCGGCCAGGTGGGCGGCATGCTCGATGAGAGCGAGATGCATCTTTTTTTTTTAACGTAACGCCTTGGCAGACCCAGCATCGCCGTACAGGTACCAGCCATGGCAGTGCCATGGCGCACAGCTTTACGAGCACCGGGCCCGCCCCGTCAGCTTGCAGCAAGGCTTTCTGTAAAGTCATGCAGACAGGCCCGACACTGGCGCAGGCTGCGTTGGTGTGCATGGACGGCGGTGTGCAGAAGGGCATGCGGACGTGTGGAGGATGCTGCAGCACCATGCGGAGCGGACCTGAGATTGCCTTGATGAAAAGACGCAGCGGCGCGCAGGAGCGCATGCGGCTGCACGCGGAGGGCGCGGCGCGGCAGCAGGCCGCGCTGGCGGCGCGCGCCGACGCCGAGCTCGCCCGCCTGCGCGCGGCGGCCGCCGCGGCCGCCTCGGACGCTGCGCAGGTCCGCCCTGCGAGCAGCGCCGAATGGAAGGCAGGCGCCCGCGGTGTCGCCCTGCGCATGCCGTGCATGCCTGCGCTCCCGCGGCCGCCCGGCCGCCCCCTCACAGGCTGCCCGGGCGCGGCGCACCTGCGCATGCCAGGCAGGCTGGCGCGTGCCCAAGCATGCGCTCACCCTTTGTGTGCTTTCAACGCCTGATCGGACGCGCATGGCTGGCATGTAGGCTGCCTGGTCAGGCGAGCGCGTGCAGCGTCAGGGCGGGCCGCGCGCGTGATCGAAGCGCCCTGCGCGCCAGGCGCGCGCGGAGGCCGCGCGCCTGCGCGGCGGCGCGGCTGCGGCGCTGGCCGCGCTGGGCAACGCGCTGGCGCGCGCGCGCACGGAGCGTACGCTCGCCGCAGCGCACGCCGCCGAACTGGGCGCCGCGCTGGCGTGCGCCGCCCGGCCGCAGGGTGCAGGAGCCGGGGCGGGCGGCGGGCGCCCGGCGGCCAAGCGGCGCACCGACGCTGCGACGCAGACTCCGGCGCCAGTCCCAACATGCCGCGCTGGTCGCAGAACGGGGGCGAGCGACGCTGCGCGCGACCCGGCGGGCGGCGAAGCGCCGGCTCGGGCGCATGCGGCCGCCGCGGGAGCGCACCCCCCGTGCCCGGCGGCCGATGCTGCCCCGGCTGTGGTGCAGGAGCGCGCTCATGCGGCGGGCAGCGCAGGGTCCGCCCGCCCTGGCCGGCCCTGCGCCGACGGATCTGCGCTGGCGCAGCCCGCCGGGCCGGGCGCGGGCTGGGCGCGCGGCGGGAGGCGGGAGGCGGGGCCGGCGGTGGGCGCTACCCTACCCTACCCCGTGCTCAGGCTGGCTGAGCTGGCGGCGCTGCCGTGGGGGGCGGCTGTAAGCGCGACGGGCGTGGCTGTGCCCGAGCAGGCGCTCGCGTGCGAGCGCGGCAGCGAGCCTGATCAGCCTAGCCCTGACCAGGCCCGCAGTCCCTCCGTGCGCACAGAGACGCCGGCCGACGCACACGAAGGAGGGTGGGGGCACGGGCGGTGCAGCGGCGGCGGCCAGGAGCCTGATCAGGCAGGCGCCCGGTGGGAGCCCGCCACGGCCAGCGAGCCCGCGCGGCGCGGCAGCGCCGAGCTGAGCGCGCTGCTTGCCGCGAGCCGCACGCGCGCGCAGGCCGCGGCGACGCGGGGGTAGGCACACAGGGGCAGCCGGCTCAGCGCTCTGTGGCATACCCAGTCCCGTGGTGTCTGCGCCGCCCCATCAAGTGAGCGCGGCTGTTGCTTTACCGGCAGCCGCTTTACCGGTTCGTGGCGTGCAAGGGTGCCCCATGCTGGGTGTCCCATGCTGGGTGTCCCATTGCGATCGCGTGCCCCATGCTGGGTGTCCCATTGCGATCGCGTAACGATCGCAATCAGGGCATGAGTTACATCCTAAGGCCAGATGCTGCTCGAGGCGTCCCCCCTTTGGCCCCTAGCAACAAAATCTCGCTCTCCAGGCCTCCCTCAGGCAAGCACCATGCCGCTGGTAGCGGGCCTCATGGAGGCCAAGCCCCTCTTGGGCGCCTGGCTGGCAGCGCTGAAGCAGCCGCAGCTGACGTTTGCGAGCCCGCGCGACGAGGCCGCGTTCGTGCTGTTTGTATCAAACAACACCAGGCTCTCTGCCGCGCGCGTGCGCTGCGTGATGGTGCTGGTGTGGGGCGTCTCGCTGCTGCAGCTTGGTGACAACTTTTGCCGCTCGCCGCTCGCCAGGCGCGTGGGGACTGCGCGCGCTCGCTGCAGCGCGCGACGTCCGAGGACCCCATGCCTGCGGTTCCCTGCTGTGCACCGTATGCGACGCAGTGCCCCCGCGACAGAGGAGACGACAACTGAAGCGGGTGCCTGCGCTGCGCAGGAGCCCGCTCCACCAGCTGCGGTTTGCGATCCTGTGCGTGGCATACGGCGCATCCATGTACATACACCTGCGCGCGGCCTGGTTCCTGTCGCGCGCCAGCCAGGGCTCAGTCAGGTGTGCGGCGCGGCAAGGCTGCGCCAGCGCCCGCGGCTGCGCCTGGAACCCGTTTGCGGCGTCTCAGGCCACGCGCGCCGTGGTGTTGTGAGTGAACGCGCTGCCCCGCTCCTCCCGGCGTCTGCTGTCGATGGCGGGTGTCGCAGCGCCGGCACGCGCTGCAGCACGTGCACACAGGACTCGCATCCGCACTGGCGCTGCTAGGCGGTGCAGGGCGAGCAAGCTCCGTTAAGCTCACAGCACGGCCACGCGCGCTTCGGTGTGCGTGCAGGAGCCTGATGCGGCAGGAGGAGAGGCTGCAGCGCTGTACGCTGGCCGCGGGGCTGTGCTCTCTGGCCACCATTGTGCTGCTGGAAACAGGTGGCCACTCGTTTTGCCGCGCCTCTCGCCGCGCCCGCTGTTGCCTGCCGGTGTGCGCGATTCGGCTGCGTGCCGGGAGATTGCTGTCGCCTTGCGCGGTGGTCGCGCGGCTGAAGGCCCTCGGGCTTGGCGCGCAGACGAGGCGGGCATCGCGGGGCCGCTGGTGTGCATGCTGATCACCAACTACCTCAACCTGCTCGACCAGGCGCGGGGCGCGCCTGCGGTCGCACATGCACCCTAACCCTATACCCTGTTGTGCATGCTGATCACCAACTACCTCAACCTGCTCGACCAGGCGCGGGCCGCGCCTGCGGTCGCACATGCATGGGCCCGATGCATGCAGTCGCACAGTGCCTGCTTAACAGTGAGCTCTCGAGCACGCGCCGCGGCGTCTCACCTCGGGGTTGCCGGCGGCGGCAGGTGCGGATCGCCGAGTCGTGGCGCTTGATGGCGCTCATGTACTTGATATACGCTATCCAGGTGCGGCTCGGTGCAGAGACTGTGCAGGGTCTCTGAAGGCAGCGCTCCGGGGAGCTCAGCAAGCGTCGGAGCAAATGTGACCGGCAGCGCTTGTTAGCTCTGCATGTGTGCCCAACACCGGGTGGCCCTCCCCGTTTGGAAACTGGCAGTGAGCAGACTGGGCAGGGAGGCGCCAAGTTGGGTGGTGTGCCAGCGTCTGAATCAGCGCGGGGTTGGCACCTAGGTGAACGGCGGCTGGTCAGTGAGATCGATTGTCAAGCGCAGCCTGGCGGCCGGACTGAGGGGAAACCGTGCTCACTGACCGCTTTGGCTGCGTGCAGGTGGCAAGTACCACGCTGTTCAAGCCGCGTTTACGGCCCACGCTGGGCCGCGTGATGGCAACCACACCGGCCGGCGCGTTCGCGGTGGACATGGCGTTCGGCTTTGCGCTGGCATTTGCGGCGCCCCTGGCGGTGTCCGCATGCTGGGAGGTGCGCGCTAGAGTAGGCTTGACCCTAGGGTAGGATACCATACCCTACCCTGCTGGGGACCAGCGCCCCTATGCCTATGCCGACAGGCGACAGCGTGTAGCGTGGGCAGCTCCACCTGCGGCGCAGTGCCTTCTTGTCTCAGCAATATTCATGGTCAGCGTGAGGCGCGAAAGCATAACAAACCCAGCTGCTAGCCCCTTGACAGGGCCAGGGTTACACGAGCGCCTTGGGTCACATACCTGGATGGGCCTTCTGCGTATGTCTGACTCGCCGTCACTGCACGCCCTGGTCGCTGTTAGTCAGTGATGGTATTTTTGGCGCCCAGGCACGCATGCGCGCCTGGTTCCTGTGCGCGCACCACCAGCCGCTGGCGTGCCTGGGCCCGTTCTGGACGCGCATGGCCGGGGCTGCGCATGCGCGCGGCGTGCCATGCTGGCTGCATGCAGGCCGCACAGCAGCCGTGCCCGCGGCGGAGCACGGGCCGGCGGGCATGCGCCCCGAAGTTCACCGTGGTGTACGTGCAGCGACCACCGGCTTGCAGGGATGGGCGGCAGATCCTGGCGGAGCGGGCATGCATGCCTGTCCAGCCATGGGCATACAAGGCCCGGGCCTTCGATTTGGCAGCGTGGGCCCTGGCGCTGCACAGGGAGCGCCTGAAAAGGCGTCTGCGGCTGCTGAGGGCGTGGAGTGTGTAGGCCGGGGCGGCCCCGGCCCATGCAAGGCCAAGAACGGGCACCTGACGTCTACCCGTGCACGCAGCACCAGGCTGCGGCGGTCAGCTAGCACGCAGAGGCGCGTCAGCAATTGCAGGGCTTCAGGACGGCATTGCCAGGCAGGCCGCGATGCCAGGCGGGCTGCTGGGGCCGGGTCGCCATGTGAGCGTCTGCGTTTTATAATCTTGCGCAGAGCCCTAGCTATGCAATGCATGTGCCACCCTGGGGGCCTGTGCTAGGTTGACCCTGTCATGCATGTGCCACCCTGTGGCAGGACTGTGCAGGCTGCGGCTGAGCGTGCACGTCTGCAGTGGCAGGTGTGCGGCAGCTGGCCTGTCACCGGTGCCAAGAACGCCAATCTAAGGCGGGTATGCTTACACTTTGTGGGCAGTGTGCAACTAACTGAAGCTGGCTGCTGGTGTCGAGTCGATAAGATTGTGATGCGGCGCATGGAAGCGGTGTTGCAAACCGTGCTCTTCCTACGGATGCCTTGGCAGCGTCTTTGCTGCACCGGTGTGCAATGGGGTTTGTATGCGTCTGGTCACAAATGTGCTGCAGTGTGCAGTGGGATGGCAAGGTGCCGCCCGGTCGGTCAGGTGTGTGTCTTGCTGAAGGCTGGAACTTCGTCACAAGGTTGCGTCGTTACGGGTGACACATTTTGCAGTGTTGCTCTAGGATGTGTGTACCACTCTGTTGCTTTTCAGCACCTGCCCTCTTTTTGCGGTTGCGGCCCCCTGGCTCAGCGAAACCACGACTTACGCGAGGTTGGCTCTGTGCTCGTGCGCGCGCAAACCCCCAACCTCTTCGCTTGCCCGGGGGTGCTGCCTAGACAGCTCGTGCGTGCGCGTCTGGAGAAGCGCTGTGAAGTTATGCAAGGGTGCTGGTATGGAGGCTCTGCAGCAGGCTTTAGATATGGGGTTGCTGTACGATGTATCATGCGCATGCATGCAAGTACACGTTATGCGGAATTGAAAGGTGCAGCACAGCAGAATCCCATGCCGTGCCCTGCGGCCCGGAGGGACCTGTGTTTAGGCGGCAATGTGTGCGCAGCGTAGCGCACAGCCGTGTATGTGTGTGCGTGTGTGTGTGTGTGTGTGTGTGTGTGGTTGTTCATGACCAATCAGGTCTGCGACTGTGGGACAGTACTGACGTGTGGCCATCAGATAACACATGTCGTACGGTCAAATTTAACAAAACTTGCCTGCTTCAGCAACATCTTCCCCGCTTCAAGCGTGCCACACGCCTCAATATTATCCACAGCTCAGGCTTTGTCAAAGAGTTGCGAGTGAACACAGAGGAGAGACATGCATGCACAGCAACACAAGCACATAAGCACGCTGCGTGCTGTATCCCACTGTGGTCATATTGGGGTCAGCCAGTGCATAGCATGGTTTGCATGCGGCCCGCTTACAGAGCAAGCAAAACACCTGGCTGCATGCTGAGCACGTGCGCGTATCTTGCTGCAACGCACCATGCGTCATTCCCTGCAGCAGCGCGACTCTTGCAGAGTTAGTTTGCTTCGTCCAGGCATGCCTCTAGCGTTCTATTCTAATGCCTTCAACAGGCTGCATGCAAGTGCCAATGTAGGCACAGTTACATCTCCATCCCTGCGCTAGAAGCACCCACTCGTACGCGCAGGAGCACCACTAGCCTATCTGGCTGATACAGGCACATACCACGTGTCCTCTTTCTGTGATACTACCACTGCTCTTACAGTGAGCATGACGATGGCATGTTATGCACCAGGACCAGCAAGGTAGACGTTCAGCGACCACAACACTGTAACGAGACAGTGGCATGCAGACGTTGTTATCAAGCCCTGCACACAGGCAGCTGGTAGCGTCCGGTGAGGCCGCGCGCTTAGCATGAGGCCTGGTCGTTGCCTGTCTCACAGGCAAGTGTCACAGACACCAGCCTGGCTCGCAGGTTACACCGGCGTCCAGCTGCCACGCTGTTTCTGCAGGCACCGAGCTTGCCAGCATGCACGTGCAGCGCAGTGTCATGTTGCCAGAGCAAGCGCTGATAATGATAGCCAGAGCGTGGAAAGGCCTGCGGCGACAAGCAGGCCGATCCCATGGCAGCCGCTGTTTGACGTGAGAGAGCGCGACATGCTATGGAGCGATGAACTGCAGGTGCTTGCCTTCCTTGCAAGCACTTGCTCTTAGGACCTCTCCACATCCTCGTGAGAGGCAGCGTGGCAACTGTGCAGGAGCGCCTGGTGGCAACCTTTGCAGGCAAAGAGCTGGGACTGGATGTGGACGAGTTGCAGGAGCGGCTTCAAGCACTTGTCGTCCTGCTGCCACCCCTGCGTACGTCCCGTCTCTACCAAGATCGCACTTGACCCAGCAGGGACGGAAGGGCTGCACTTGTTGTGCCTGCGCTCGAGGCATACTGCACAGCTCCTTATCGTGCACACACTGCCTGGCCACCTCAGTGGAAATGCTGTGTGCCGTATGCGTCAGGAATGCATGCGTCGGGAGCCAGGCAGCGCGACTGTGTAAGAAATACTACTACTTGTAGCACGGTGTGCATGCGCCAGCTGGGACATGCGTCTAAAAAGGGATGCATAGCTTGAGCACAGCTCACAGATGATCTGCCTGCCCACGCAGGCACCAGGGCAGCAAGCATGCGGCCTGCGCTGCTGGCAGCGTTACTGCGCGACTTGAGCGCGGTCGCGCAGCGCCTGGTGCAGTGCCGCGTGCTGCTGCCAGGCGTCGATCCGGCCTTGCTGTTTGTACAGCAGCCGGAGCTGCTTCTGCAGGCGCGCATGATAGCCAAGCGTGATTCTACAGGACAACCATGTCTAGCCATCCTAATGGTATCCTGGGTGTTGCTTGATTGGCATTGTTCCGTACCTCACCTTCCGCGTGCATTGCATGCCCGTGCATGGATCAAGGACAGCTGCATTGCCCATGACTTACTGCAAAGCCTGGCTTTGTCTCAACACGCTGCGGTGCTTGTGGGATTGTAGAATATGTGACTGTGGCTGTGTCCTTGGTTGCCTGGCCTGCATGCAACATCAGCAGTGTCAAGGGCCACGCGCGGCGCTGGAGTGCAGCGGCGACTGCTGACACCCAGACCTGCTGCATCAGGACGCGGACAAGCTGAAAGCAGACATCGATGCGGTGGCGGGACTGCTGGGCACAAGCAGCGCTGAAGTACAGGCACTAGCGTCTGCACACCCGCGGTCCGCCCCGCTCAGGGAGCGCACGTGACCAATGAGCACGCACTGGATGTTGATCACCACAGTGCGACCACCAGGTGGCCTTGCCAGGGAAGGGTGGCCTGTCGGCCCATCACGGCACAGCGCATGCACTGCTGCCACCCAAGTGGTCTGAGCTTCACAGCACTGTGGTCTGCTCACGCACTGCAGCATGCCATTGGGCTGTGCCAGTTGCAGATGAGCATGGCAGACGCATATGCGGTGGTACTCAAGTACATGACCTCCTGGGTGATCACTCAGTGCGGCTTGTCTTTGGAGGAATAACGCTGCAGCTGGCGCTCTGTCACTTTGACTTGCTGCAAGGCGCATGGAAGGGCTCATAGCATCACTTAGCTGAGAGATGAACTTCCGCAAATGACTGTGAAGAGGCGTGCAGGTTGTTGGATCGGGAGGCTGTCGTCGAGGCGCTCGCAGACCTGCAGCGCTACGTGCCGCAGCAGGACCCGCGTCAGACGCTGCTGGGTGACCCAACATGGATACTGCGGCTAGAGAGGCGCGCCCTGGGCGTGCATGGTGCATGGGCACATGGGACGTCCCTCCCAATGTTTGGGGGATGGCGTCCTGCCAATGAGATCCACGGAATTGCAGGGCTTCTCCAGTGTCTCCGGGTATCTTCACGTGTTTAAAACATTTTGGCTCGGGATTGGGACTGGCCCTTTGCACACACGCGAGTGTCACACGGCGTCAGTCACTGTTCACAAACTCTGAAGGTTGCAAATGGCGCCAGATTATGACACAATTGCAAGGGATCAGGTGTTAGGTGTATGGTTCACTTGGTTCTTGAACCTCGCCAGAGAGTGAGTGACGTACACTAATAGACCCGCACCCCTTATTACACGGTGTGCATGCTGGTCGTACCGCAAAGCGCTCATGTCTCTGCCTGCAGGGGACCAAGGAGGCTTGGTCCGCATCCAGATGATGCGTGCTAGGGCGTGCAGCTTTGTCTTGCAGCTGCTGGTGAGGCCTGCTGGGCTGCAACATGCAGGGGTGCCAAGCGGCTGGGTCCGTCTTCGGACGAAGAGTGTTGGTTGGGTTTGCGGCCCTGCATGCCCAGCTTGGTGCGTTTCCTGCCACGAGTGCACCAGGAGTGTGGTGGCAAGCCTGTATGGTCACTGCCGTGTATGCTCACTGCTCTGAAGCCCGGCTTTTGACAGAGCCAAAACGGGAATGACCTGGAGGTGGAACACGCGGTGAGAGCTTCTGGAATGGAGGAAGACTTCAAGCGTGTGCAACAGCGAGACTGCTTGCCCCAGTCCCAGGGCAGCAGGGGGGAATATCTGCCAGAACATCAGGCCCGCATTGAAAACGGTGCTGCATCGTGTCAGCCTTTGCCACTGCTACAAACCTTCATCTCGCTTGGGGCGCTGATCAGGCAATTGCGCTTTGTATTGTGCTGTGCAGTGCATTTTTTTCAATGAGACCTGGTTGTTTCTTTGCTTGCAAAGGAGGCGTGATGCAGGGGTTACAAGTCATGGACCTCAGCCTATGTACTTGTAAGCATGTCCTGACTTGCACATGTACTTTGAGGCAGGACGGTGCAATCTTGCACCGTAACAGAAATTCCTCCTCCATTTGATCTCCGGGGCCCATCCTGACTCTAGCTCACGGCCTGGTCCTCCCGTTACCGGCGCAGCCCCGCCTGCTGCGCCCCATCACTAGGGCCTGCATAGGGCATGGACCCAGAAAGGGCGCGCGGCTGGCTGCCCTCACCAGGTCGTCCGTTCAGGAGGGCGCTTGCTTGCGCAGCCTGTGCGCATGTGGCCAGCTGGCGATATGGTAGGACCCGTCGGAGTGAAAAGGTAAAGAAAAGATAACAAAGGAGCAAAGATGTCCTTAAGTGGCTATTGGCTGAGGGGCACGGGCAGGCATGGCAAGCAAGGCCCCCACCCTGCTGGCACATGCACTCACGCACATATCGCCGGCCTGACCAGCAGCCGGTGACTTGTCGCCCGCCTCTCTGCCCATAGCTGTTACAGCCTTTGCTCCCAGACGCAAGTGCTAAGCCGAAAGTGCTGGTCGCTTGCTGGCGTGGAGACTTTGGGTGCACATGACACAGACCGCGCGGCGGGGGCTTGGTGCCGCACGGCCGCGCAAGGGGAAGTTGACAGCAAGTGTGAGGGGGTGCCCCATGCCCGCGTTGTGGCGCCAACCCTATGTCACCCTCATGAACCCGTAACCCTATGTCTACATCCCTGTAGCACCCCGGATTGGCCCGGCCCTGCGCGGCGCCCAGCCGGCGCCGCGAACAAATGGGATGGGCCTCTTCGCAGTAGTTGCAGGAGTGCAAATACTAGACTCACATGCGCAAACCCGTCTCCTAGCAGACCCACAAAACAGCAGCGAGCAGCGGGTGCGCCGAGGCCCCCCAGGCGCGCAAGGCCAAGCAGCAGGGTTGTCGCCTGCTGGTGCCGTCGCCTGTGGGGCGGCACAGCTGTGCTGCAAGCCCAGCATCCAAGAAAGCGGCAAGCGGGCCATCTGCAGTCTGCTTGAAGGGCTGCGTGCTGCACGTCATAGTATGCGGGGAGCTACTGTAAAAGTTAAGTTGAAACCCAGTGGCGGGGCGACGCGCAAGGAGCCGCAGGCTCCTAGGGCCTTCCGCCGAAGCACAGCAGTGGAGCAGTCCCCCAGCCCGGGAAGCCGGGCATGGAGGACTGCTGAAAGACGTTCAAGGCCGCTGCTGCCAGCATGGCAGCAGCAGACTTGCACCCGGACTCTGGCAACTTGCAGCTGGCTGGCGCTATCGTCATCGAGTGCTTGCCTGATGCGCCAAGGCGCCTGCGTAGCTTAAAAGAAACCCATACATACGTGAGCACTCTGGCGGTCTGCTCTCGTGCAACCTAAGCTGTGTCATCGCATATGCAGGGGCTTGCGCACGCCTGCACAGCATTGCCATCCGCCAAACACGGGCGTCCCGCCAGCAACTGGCGCTAACGGCTTGCCTATCATCCTGCTCCATGGCACACGGGGGCTTAGAGGAAACCCAGCATGGGCGTCCAAGGCGCCTCTTGCTTACAGCGCGCAGAGGCGCCAGCATGGGATGGATTATGCATGCCCCTCCTCAAACCAAGCCCCACAAAGGGCTGTACCGTTGCCCGGTGAGCCGCAGCACCGGGCCCGCCCAGCAGCGGGCGGCGCTCCCTCAGCTTGACTGCCCAGATTGGTCTCTTCAAGTGCGCGCTCAGGCGCTGGGCACTGTCCGTGCGCGAAGCCGTCTGCAAGTAGCACAGCTACAAGCAGCGGACCGCCCGCCTCCGCGCGCGCATCGGCCACACCGTAAAACATACATGGGGGTATGGGAGGGTGGGCAGGGCCTCGCCCAGCACACCCGGACCCCTCCCCCGCCCTCCTCCTGCCCAGCTGCACAGGGACCCCTGGGCGCACATGCGCGCGCCTGCACGCCCTAGAACAGCTCGGCCTCGATGGCCTGCGGGTGCTCGGGGCTGTCCAGAGGGTCGGGGTAGGGCGCGCAGGCCAGCTGCCCGCGCAGCGCGCTCACCTCGTCCGCCTTGTCCGCCAGCGCGCCCTCCAGCCGCTGCGCATAGCTCTGCGCCGCGCCGGGCACGGCGTCAACCGGGCTGCCCGCCAGCGATCGGGCTGCAGAGCTGCGCTGCGTGCGCAGCGCCACGGGTGTGCAGCACAAGCATGCACCTCATCACCGCTCAACAATCTTGCATGTCAAAGCTTGGTCAGCGTCAAGTCATCTGGCATGCGGACACCGTTCAGAAAGGGTGTACAAGGCAACGCAAAGATTTTCAGTTTGTAAGCAGTACAGTGCAAAATAACGAATATGCGATGCTCTTCCGACAGATACGTGCGTGGGCTGGCGAGCGCCACCTGCAGCGCGGTCTGGGCGCGCAGCGCGGCGTGCAGCTCCTCGATCTTGTGGTTGGCGGCCTTGAGCGCGTTCTTG
>JAABUO010003735.1_pt1 | contig 18074 bp, 20 predicted proteins | sample 5559291 | NCBI WGS metagenome assembly JAABUO01 (sample SAMN10711878, study PRJNA513372) | rock metagenome | isolation source: Antarctica rocks | place: Antarctica: Victoria Land, Finger Mt sud | reverse complement strand
GGGGCGGCCGGCTTGCAGACCGCTGGCGGGCCGCGCAGGCGCGGCGGAGCTGGTGGAGAGCGCGCTGCAGGGCGCCGCGCTCGTCGCGGTGCTGTGCAGCAGCGCCGAGGGCGCGCCCGGTCCGAGCCTGTCGGAGGCGGCGGTGGCGGCGCTGGGGCCCGTGGCCGAGCGTGTGCGCGTGCTGACCGCCGGCAGCGTGGCCTCCAGCTTCGAGGGCAGCCTGGAGGCCGCAAAGTTCCAGGCGCGCCCCTGCGGCTCGGCGGGCGGCGGGCGCGCGCCTGCTCTGATATCGCGTCCTGCAGCCCTGCATGCATGCCGCCCTTTCGCTGCCGGGTCGCGCATGCACCGGGCGCTGCGCGGCCGCCCTCTGTAGCACGTGCTCTGGGCCCTCCTGCAAACAGGCGGCACTGCTGCCCTGGCCTCGCCACCGGCGCCGGCGCCCTATTCAGGGCGCCCAGCGTGCGTCCAGGGACGGGGGCCACGATGCATGCGGCCGTGTCCTGTTGCCTGGTGCCAGCGCGCAGGACGCAAAGTGCAGGCTGCGCCCTGGCCGGTTGCCCGCGGGCGCCCCCGTCACGCCCGCGCGCGCCCGCGGCGCAGGTGAAGCAGGCAGAGGCGCGTGCGTTCGTGCGCAGCGTGCGCGCGGCCGGCGAGCGCGAGGGCGCCGGCCTGGACATGGCCGTTGCGCCGGCGCTGCTGGCCGGCCGCGGCGGCCGCCTGTCGCCTGCCTGGTTCGCGGCCTGCCTGGCCACGCTGCCCGCGCCGGCCGCGCGCAGCGCCTTCCTGGGCTCCAGCAACGAGGCGCTGCGCGCCGCGGCGGGGGCCGGGCTGCTGGCGGTGGCGGTGCCGGCCGCGCTGAGCAAGCGCGGGCGCTTTGACGCGCACATGGTCTGCGACGGCTTCGGCGCCGGCGGCGGCGCCAGCTTCCCGCGCATCCGCGCGGCGCTGCTGGCGCGCGCGGCCTAGTGGTGCATTTTATTGCGTGTTAGGAGGCGGCGCCGGCACGCTGCCGCGGCAGTGGCGCTTGTGCTTCGCGCGCGGGCGCTCCGGCGCGTGCATGGACTGGGCGGCTCGCATGCGCCAGGGTCCTCCTTTCGCACGCTGTTGCACGCAGCCCCGCAGGTGAAGCATATCTTTGCAACGGGCTGGCCGGGTCGGGCGCTAAAACCAAACTTGTGCACTGGTCCTGCCCGTCTAGACAACTGTGGCACGTGCGCTGCGCTGGGACCTGTCACGGCCCGCGCTACTGTTGACAGCACTGTATCAAGAGCAATGCGTTGCTGTATCGGGCTGCGTGTTGCTCACACTGTTGACGGACTGGTTGCCCACGTCCTGTTACAGCACTCAGGCGCGAGACAGTACACCATTGAAAGAGGCAACGGGGCTGACCTGGTTCCGCCGCCCGTGTGCACAAACGTTCTCTATCAGGCATGCAGCACGGCCCTCATGTTGATGGGGAGAGCGCAATGATGGGTCCTCATGTTGACATCACTGGGCTCCATGTTGGGGGGCAAAAAGGGCCCTGGCGGGAGAGCACGAACACGAAGCTAGCAGACCCAGCCCGCTCCCCGGTTACTGAGGACAGTGACACCTGCCCACAAGCGCAAGCACTGGACAGCAACACACAGCACAGACTGCGCGCCTGCGCCTGCGCGCACGATCGCCGGCGCGCCAGGGTGCACTCCCGACGGGCAGGCATGTAGCGCGGCAGACAGCTTGTGGCGGGTGTGTGCACAGGGCACAGGCGGCGTACAGGTGCGGGATGTACAGTTGCGGCGCATGCCCGGCCATGCATGCTAGACGGTGCTCTCTTGTCAGTGAGTGAGCAAAGTACAGCTGCCGTTGCAAACCTGCAGGAGCTCGGCTGAGCGCCCGGCTGCCCAGCAGCTCCCGAGCAGCCCTGCAACCGTTCGCCTCCCCAGCACACAGCTGCTGAGACAGCCCCGCTGCCTGCAGGGCGCGCAGGCGGGGCTGTGCGCAAGCACGCCCTGCGATGCGCGCGGCACAGAGGCGGTGTGCCGCGCCGCGGCGTGGCCCGCGCTGCGCATGCGTAGCGGCCCTGCTGCTGGTTTTGCTGGGAGGCTGTTCGGCGCGCGCGCTCCTCGACAGCGCGGGCGCCGCAGCGGGTACAGCGGGGCAGGTGCTCAGCGCGGGCGGCGGGGGCGGCAGCAGCAGCGCGTTTGCCACGCCCGCCGACGCGACCCTCGCGGTGCCGCAGGCCGCGGGGACGGCCGCGTCTGTCGCGGACGGGGCTGACGGGGTGACCCACGCGCAGACGCTGGCCTACGCGCGCCTGCCACCTGCCGACCAGGGCGCAGCGGCCGGCAGCGTGGGGCAGACGGCCGTGCAGCAGAGCATGGGCTCCTCACGCGGTGCGGCCGCGGCGGCGGCGACTGTGACAGCCGCCGCCCCCGCATCTGGCTTGGCCACGCCCGCGGCGCCGCCGCCCCCCGCCGCCGTCGCTGCAGACCCCGGTGTGCAGGCCGCGAGCGGCGACTCCGCGGCTGCCCCGCGCGGCGCATCGCGCGCGCAGCAGGGCGACGCCGCTGCGTCCGCCCCTGCGCGCGCGCCAACCATAGTGGCAGGTTTGGGCGGCGGCGGCGAGGCCGTGGCGGCGGGCGGCGGTGGCGCGGCGGCGCCTGCGGCAGGCCCGGCGGCGGCGGTGCTGGGGTACACCACGGGCGCGGAGGCGACCGGCGCGAACGTGGGCGCCAGCCGCACAGTCACGCTGCTGGCGCCGCGCGGCGGCGACAGGCCGCAGGAGGCTGCTGTGAAGCGCAACTACACCGGGCGCGCGACCGCGGAGCACCCCAACATCGGCCTGCCGGGCGGCACGTACTCGCAGCCGCAGCCCGGCCGCACCAGCGCCTCCCAGCTGGCCGCCCTCCAGGCGCGGCCGCGTCCCGGCGCTGCCCTCACCGGCGGCGTTGGCTCAGAGCGCAAATGCGCCTGCCGGCTTTAATCAAGTCACCGACCTGACAAGGCCGCCGCATCTCAGCCCCACGGCTGACTCGTGCTCCCGCACGGCTGACCGGCGCGCGCGGTCGCACACAGGCGGTCCAGGAGAGCACCCAAGCGCAGGCGGCGGCGGCAACGGCGGCCAGCGGCGGGGCGCCGGTGACGGGCGACGCGACAGTTTGGCATTGGTAGGATGTCTACTCGCGAGATTGTGTGTGAGATGATTGGCAGGTGCGGGGACCGCTTTGCGGTGGAGGTGGAGGTGAAAAGGCGTCCTCGTGGACCGCCCTCCTGGTGCGAATACGAGGTACGCCGCCTGGCCTGGCGCCGCTGGCCTGCCCCTGGCGCGCCGGATCTGCCGGCGGCCAGGGCTGCGCACGAGCGCGCGCGCGCATGGGCGGCAGCGGGACGCGCGCCATATGGTTATTGCTGTGAGCATCATGATGACGAGCGGGAGGTGTCTGGATGATGGTGAGGACTGAAACCTTGATGCGGGATTGGGATACACAGGCCCAACCGCTGGGCGAATAGGAAGTGCGCAAGTTGGGACTAGCGCAGCATTGGACAGGCTGAAAGCGATGCACTGCGACAAGGGAAGACATCCACAGTGTTTGTGCTGCCATGTGTCTGTGGGAGAGGCGAGGACGTGCGCCATGAAGCTAGGACTATGTGCGTGTTTTGTGAGTGTCTGGCCCTGTCTGAATGCTTGCACTGCGCAAAGGCAGCCACTTTATGAGCAGACGCCCAACTGCAAGTCAGACACAGTTATCCAAGGGAGTTCAACTGATTCTAGGCGACTCACAGGCATGTACACGAGTGCCAGTCTGCAGCTGTCGGGGGCATCCCTCAGCTGTCGTTCATAGCCTTCAACCCTCAGTGCCCATGCACAAGGGATGCCGCACGGACTGACGGCCGTGCGCCTTGCGGCTTGACTGGCCATCCCACTTTGGTGGCCCGGTGGCGTGCAGGACGTTTTGTGTCTTGCATTACTAGTTCCAAAAGACTTGGAAGAGCTGTGCGCGAACAAGTCCTGCTGCGCACCACTGCTGTGCAGGAAAAGTCCAATGGAAATCAGAGTCAGCATATGCATGCAGACTGTGTGAAGCATATGCATGCATGCAGACTGTGTGAAGCTGGCTGCCGTGCCCTAGAGGTGCAATCTCAGACTCTACCGGCCCTGTCTTCCAAAGCAGGCTGGCAACACCGTCCGAACCCGTTGCCTCGAGGCGCGCGCTCTCAAAGCCTTCCTTTCTCGAAGGAAGAACGCTACGGCAAGAAGCACGCGTGAAGGTGCGCTGCTAGGCCACGCAACACCAACGCACTGCCTGCACCTGCTCTTTACACGCTCAGCTCTGGGGCCTCTCCGCAAGCAGAGGTGCGCTGCTCCCGCTTGACTTGGTGGAGATTCCTGCCCATTTACCACCTCGAGCCTGTCACCATCTCTGCACGCACACCTTGTTGCAGGCAACCAGGCGTGCATAGAGATCGCCTGGACCAGTGTCGCACAAGCCTACACCAGGTCCTGCCACTGCACAGCTTGGGCGTGAAAAACTTCCCTGCGCGCACGCGCGCCTCTGCTTGCACAACACTATTTGTTCAAGCGAGGCCTTTGCACGCTGCGCAGGGCAAACAGCAGCTGGGCGCGCTGCTGTTGACCAGGCTCGGGCGCGAGCTGAGTCAGTAGCATCAAGGAGAGCACAGTGTGCGTGCCGCTTGCACGCACAGCACAGGCGCGCGCCTGTGCTCAGCACTGATATCTTGCAATTGCAGGCAGTGCCGCCTTGTTGCTTGCCAACTACATCTGCCATCATATGGCATCGCTGTGCGCTCGCCAAACATGCGAGTCATCACACGGCTCAGTTGCGGGCTGCGAGCTGTGAACACAGCTGCGAAAGACGCGTCATCTGCATGCTTAGTCCCCTGCGCAAGTTGGTGGGTGGCGCAGAATTGCTGCGCAGCGTGACACCAGATTTTAAGTATTGGCGCCGCTCGCAACAGCCTGCACCCCAGACCTCATTTGCACCGCAGGCAGGCTCTGGCATGGCTGATCCTGGAGCTGGTGATCATGCCGCCAAGAAGGTGCGGCACACGAGAGATATGTAGTCGCAACACAACTCCACATGCGTGCGGGGCTCTCGCATAGCTTTGGCCAGGTGCTGTCAAGCAGCGACAGGAAGCAGCCAGCCTGTGGTTGCGCGCGAGGAGCCGCAAGCTGCATGGCTAGCCTTGCCGAGGCACTGATATGCGCGTTGGGCCCACACGTGCCCTGCGACATGCAGCCCCTACTTTCCTCCCTGGACTCCTGCAACCTTGAGCCAAGTTGAGGCTGCGAACCTAGCGGTGTGAAGCATGTGCCAGCTCAGCTTTGCACTGGCGCAGCACCACACTGGCCAGAGGTCGAGCCGCAGGCGGAGAGCATTGCCTGCATGTTCACCTGGCTGCTCAAGGCCAGGCTGCACTGCCTCGCGCCGCTGCCCGAGCTCCACAGCCTTGCGTCACGCGCCCTGCCGGCCGCGCAGGTGCCCATCACGACACTGCCCGACGAGCTGCTGGGCGGCATCCTGCGGCGCGCGTGGGCGGACAGGCCGCTGCGCCCTGCAGCGGCGGAGGTGCGCGCCGCGGCCGGCCTGGCGTCCGTGTGCCGCCGCGTGCGCGAGCTGCTGCGCGCGGCGCCGCTGCCGCTGGCGCTCGACTTCAGCGCGGCGCGCCTGAGCGGCGCGCAGCGCCGCTGGCTGCTCGAGCCCGCGCAGGCCGGGCGCGTGGAAGGCGCCAAGCTCTGCATCAAACCTGACGCGGAACTGTGTGAGGACGCCCTGTGGGAGCGGCCGCTGCTTGATGACTTTCTGGCCCGGCATGGTGGCACGCTGCTGCAGCTGTCCGGCGTGCCGCTGCAGCTGGTCGCCTCAGTGAGCCAGAAGGAGCGACCTGCCCTGGACCTGAGCGGCCTGCGCCTGACCAAGCTGGGCATCAAGTGCTGTGGTGAGGAAGGCATCATCGGCAAGGAATGGGGAGAGTGCTTGTGGCCGGAGTACCTGCCAAGCGCCCTGGAAGAGCTGGACCTGCTTGGCCTGTGTCAGAATTACTTGTCGGGCCTGGCGTGGGCGTCGCGCTCGGGCGCAGGCGTGGCAGGGCGGCTGCCGCGGCTGCACACCCTCTGTTTCAGAGCCCATGACATAGCCTCTAAGTTAACCAAGTACAATGGCATGAAGTTGTGTATTGACTATCAACCCCTCTTGGAGGGCTTCACTAGCCTACCGCATCTCAAGGGGGACGGTTCTGGGGCGGATGTCTACTGCACTCATGCTGCCGTCTTTGACAGGGTCAGGTCTGCGCGCATAGTGTCTGGTGGCCGTTTGCACCTGTGGGTTGGCATGCACGATGCGGCCACGATCGCGGAGCGCCTCTGCCACGCCGGCCTGCAGGCTGCAGAGCTGTGCGCCAAGCACGATAGACTTCACGTGTACCGCGCAATCCAGGGGGCTGAGTTTGACAATGAGCAAGAAAAGAGTTTCACTCGCGAGCTTGTGCTCGAGATGATTAGCAGGTGTGGGGACCGCTTTGCGGTTGAGGTGGGATTTCCTGCAATGCTACCGGATTGGCGCCACCAGGACAAGGCCAGGCTGAACCGTCTGACCTGGCGCTGCTGGCCTGCCCATGGCGCGCCCGACCTGCCGGCGGCCAGGGCTGCACACGAGCGCGCCCGCGCATGGGCGGCAGCGGGAGGCCCGCCATATTATGATGATCGCTGCGAGGATCACGATGAAGAGCATGAGGTGTTTGGATGAGGGTGAGGACTGAATTTGTGCTGTGGATTGGGGTACATGCACAGGCCCAACCGCCGGCTGAACAGGAAAGACGAAATTTGGGACTTGCTGAGCGCGATACACTGCGGCGATTGAACACACCCACACTGTTTGTGCTACCATGTGTCTGTGGGAGTGGCGAGGACGTGCGCCATGAAGGCTAGGACTGCATTTCATCATCATCATGCATGTTTTAGTGAGTCATGGCCAAGCCCTACTCATTGAATGCTCTTGTGTCAGTTCTAATCACAGTGCATATGCGATGTCCAGACTCGCGTGCGCAACATTGCGGACAAAATAGCGAGCACCCGCTCATGCCAGCTGCAGCTTTGAAGCACAGCAGGAGGTTAGAGCGGCAGCAAATGGGCAAAAACAGGTATATGTCAACCGTGAGCGCACTCATGGCGCCGCGGCTGCAGGCCATCGCTGCAAGCCCATTACGGACTGCGCTGCAAATAGTAAGACACTGGCATCAAGTAGGGTGTAGGCCTATTGGACAGAGTTACACTACCAGAGTTGAAAACCAGAGATCAAAACAAAGCTGTGAAGGCCTTGGACTTTGTCATTGGGAGCTGTGGTTGCCACTTCCTGGAACTCGCCGGCCTTCACTTGCAGGTTTTCTATCACGTAGGAAGAGGCTAGCCGTTCAAGAATGGTAATAAGGACCGAGGAGCGCCAGGAGCCTGCGCACCGCACAATGGTCGCGCCTGCACCGCAGGTGCGAGTCACGTGATGAACTTAAGGTCATAGCAAAACGTGGCCTGACCGGACTGAAGCACTGCGGTGGCGCCGACCTGCCGCGGCTGACGCAGACCGAGGCCGCGCGGGCGACACCACAGCCCGGGGGCCGGCGCATCTGCCAGTTCGACGAGCGCACGGGCTGGATGCTTGCGATCTACAAGTCGGTCGATGCTGCCTGGCGCGCCAACTTCTTGCCGGGGAGGTGGACGAGCGCGGACCCGATCCTGGACGTCGTGGACGACATGGGGTGCAGCGGCGGCTGGCGCTGGGTGTACCAGGACACCCTGCACGCCTATCGCGCCCTGTGCGCCCGCCGTCCTGTCAGTACCTGCTTGTGAAGCAGGTCTGCCGGCCGCGTCCCTCCGAGCCGGTAACGCGCTACACTGTGCCGCTTGCCAGCCCCGCCGACGCTGACGCGGGCGACCCTGGGCTTGGCAGCGCGGGCACGTCCCAGACCAGGCGCCCTGGGGACACGCCGCCGCCGCCGCGCCAGGTAGATGGAGTCAGCTCGCCCCGGGTAAGCTCGCGCTGAACAGGAACCTGCTCTGAGAGCCTGTGGCTTGGTTTGTTTATAGAGCTGCCAAGCCGCATAGGGAGGCTGCCGCTCTCTGCCCAGCCCGCAGCCAACACTGGCGCAGCGTGGCTTCTTGAGGCCTGCTGCAAGCAGTGGAGCTGCTGGGCAGGGTCGGAACGTGAACAGGCAGAGTGTTTCAAAGCGCGTTCACCGTGCGGCAGAGTCCCCAGGGGCACCGTGCAGCTGCGCAGACGTGAACCTGCTGCAAGTGTTTGCGCGGCATGCCTTTGCTCTGCAGCATAGCTGCATGTGGTGCATGCTCGCGCACAGCGCGCACCGCTTGCCCTCTGGCGGCTGCACGATGCAGATAGCCGCGTGCTTGGCGGTTGCGGACTCTTTCCGGCTGAGGCCTGAGAAGCGGGGCGTCCAGGCGCACCCGGAGGCGGCGGCGCCCGTTCAGTTCGTCAATGTCAGCGGCGTCGCGGACCACGTCGGCCCGTGCACGACCATCCGGCTGCCTGACGGCAACGAGGCGCGCATCCCACTGCCCTGACCGCCTCCCTGACGGCGTAGGGCCGGCGCCGCCACCGTGCCGCATTGGCAAGCACGCTCGCGCTACTCGTACCTGACCCGCGCGCCGCCACGCCATGTGCGTACAGACGGACAGGCGCGAGGTGACCGTCCGCAACCCGTACGACAGCAGCGACTCGACGGCAGTTGTGCTGTGGGGCATGGAGGCCAGCGCCTGCATCATGCTCGGCGGCCTGCTGGACAAGGCGCGCACCGTGCCGCCATGCGCTTGCTAGGGCCTCTGCATGTCGAGAGGTCTTCTCAGGCCTGTCAGCGCGTTCCACCGAGGGCCCTGCGCATGCCCCCATGCAACCTCTATGGGCGGTCAACTCACACGGATGCACACAGAGAGCGCGGGGCGCTCGCCGTCACGGTGATGCGTCGCGGCGACGCTCAGCACTGCCCCAGTGCCGACCGCAAGGCTGAGCGCCCTGAGCGGCAGTGTGGGGTGCACGCAGCACTTTCTACGGGGCATATACCCGTGGCTGGACATCACGGCCGCCAGGGTTGACAGCCTCAGGCCGCTCACGGTGTCGCTGACCGGCGAGTCGGCCGTCACCAGCCCGCATGTCGGAGTATACCGCTAGGCTGCCGGCCTGAGGCGGCGCATGCGCCCTCTCACCAGCTCTGCTGCCGCCGCCGCAGCGTAACTTCACCGCCCGCGTCTGGTCCAAGAAACGTTGCATGCATCTCTCAGCGCGCCTGTGGCTACCTCGTGTGGTTTTTGCATGGCTAGATTGCCCCTGCCCTGAGACAGGTCAGGAAGCTGCTGTGCTTGTTTTGTCTTCACGGTTGCATGGTCATGCATGGTTGCGTGTGTGTGTGCTTGTCATCTGTGTGCCAAACTAATCTTTCACATGGGTTGGCCACCAGATCGATCATGTCAGCAGCGCCGCCCTGGCCATGCTTGTAAGTAGATCAAAATGCATCGGATACAAGAATAATACACTAGGCGTTGTAAGCACCAGCTGCCTACCCTGCGCGCCTATGTGACCAACCGCCCTGGTGCAGCCTAACACGCCTCTTGTCTTCGCACCACCAACATAGGTACGGCCTGCATTTGGGGTGATGGGAGACACTCCGGCTGTCCCGCCCTGCACTCCCCATGTGAGAGCAGCGCATTGCAGTGGTGGTACTCATGCATGTACCTCACCAGCTACTGCTGCCAGCTGGGTGTGCAGCATAACGTGCAGCAACTTCCCTGCTGCGGGCAGCAGGAGCGTGGCTGCGCCCCAAACAGGCGCGCAGCCCACAGCGCAAAGCAGAGGCAGCAGTGTCGCGTGCAGAGCGCATGCCGGCAAAGACCCTGGTGGTCGCGGCGTTCACATCGGCTGCAAGCTGCTCGCGCTGCCTGGCCTGGCAGAACTGGCCACTGCGGCGCAGCAGCGCCTTCTCGCAAGGAGCCTGGCAAGCTGCAACCCTGCCCATACTGGCTAGGTCTGCAAGCAGGAGCTGTGGGCGGGCATATCTATGCATGACAGGCAGGCAGTCATGCTGTGGTCGGCAAGTTGCGCATACAGGCATGTTATTGCGCACCTCCTCCAGAGAGCTGGCAGGTGTGCACATATGCACATGGGCTGTGGGCAGCCGTGCTAGCGCATGAACATATGGCTCAACGCCGCTTGCGGTTGCACCGACAAGACGGTCGGGGACCCATGGCGCATGGCAACGGAGGTGGCCTGCCTGAAGTGCTACCCGAAGTGCTCCTTGACCTGCAGGTCTGCGCTGCTTGTGTTATCGCGCACGGGCCGGCTGCAGAATCTGCCCGCGCAAAGCCCGCACAACATTGCTGCTGCTGCCCAGGCGCGCGCGCGCCTGCGCCGCACCGGCCTGTATGTCTCTGCCAGCGCACGGCACACACGGCACACACAGGGTTTGAAATGCTGTTGCGATTCCGCAGCAGGCGCCTTTGGGGTCGTGTCGGCTCACGCGGTTTCCAGTGATGGCTTTTGTATGACTGTAGGACAGAGGGTAGCAAATTACAATCCAAACTGGTGGGCCACTGTAGCATTTTCTGCCCGGCTCTGCTGTTCAGACAGGACACCTGATCCCTGCCCCGCTGCAGCGCGCAAGCCTGCCCGCTGTTGCCCGGGCGACAGCACGCGCCAAAACTGTGCAAAATGGCGCGCCGAAAGTGAGCAAAGCAACGGTGCAGCGCATGTTGTCCATCGACGCGCTGGAGAGGCTAGGCGAATAACGAGACCGTCGCGCAGTGCAGCGACCAGGGAATGCACAGCGACGGCGCAGCGCATCTGGTCCATAGAGGCGCTCAGCCGCTGGGCGCACGAGGCCACCGCCGTGCAGCGCGGCGACTGAGGTCGCATGCGCCGCAGTGCGACTCCTGGTCGCCGCGCTGCGCGACGGTCGCCTTGAGCGCCCAGCCGCTCAGCGCCTCAAAGGCCCACATGCGCTGCTACGCCCGCGACTCCTGGCCACGCTGCACGACGGTCACCTCAAGCGCCCAGCGGCTCAGCGCGTCGATGGACTGCATGCGCTGCGCGGTCGCACTGCAACGCGCGAAACACCGGTGCGCATGCGCTGCCGGGCAGCGCTCCTCGCCTGTCTCTGATTGGCTCACAGTGTGCCTGTCCCTGCCTGGGTCAAAGCATGGCTGCCTAGCATGCTCGCGATGGTGCACAGTCCTGACTCGAGCCATCCAACATTTGCACAGGCACGGCGCTCCACATAACTGTCCAGGACACGCGCGATAGACGACTTGGCGGCGCCGCCTTCGCCGACAGCGCGATCAAGGTCTGCCCGCTGCTCTGCCCGGGCAATGTTGTCCGCATCGCCAGGGCCGACCTCCGGCCTGAGGCGGAGAGCACGGTGCGCCCAGTGGCTGCATCACTGCCCACTCACCTGTTCTTATGAGGCCATGCCTGGATGCTGTGTGCTGCAGGCAGGCAGTCTGCTGAGGATGTTGCCGCCAGGGACATCCGCTGAGACCTGGTCGATGCAGGTCGACGGTCCCTGCCACGAGTACGAGCGTGTGCTGCTCAAGTCATCGGCGGTGAAGGTGTGCACGACCGCGGGCAGCGCCCAGTCGGGCGACGCGGCCGCGCCCCAGGCCAGCAGCGACAACGCCTGTGCACTGCCCGCACGACGTCGCCGCTGCTGCCCGGGCGCCCCCCACGTCGCCCGACTCGGCATGCCCCTGGTCTGTACACCCCTTGGCCGCCAATGACATTAGCAAGACTAGCTCGTCCTTGTGTCACAAGGCCATCGGTCCGCGCTGACCTTGTCTCAGGGGGTGCCACTGGCGGCAACATCGCCGGACTGGTTGGCCTTGGACGCACACAGCGTCCAGACATGGCCTGAAGTGATGCGAGAGTGAGGAGTCCAGCAGCATGGGCGCGCCATGCTCTCTGCCTTGTGCCGTGGGTCGCCCCTGGAGACGCGCACAGTGGTGTCCGGGTACAGGAACTGGAAGAACTTGAGCGTGTTGCCATCGGAGGCGTCACCGCCAAGCTCTTTATCGCGCATGTCCTTCAGGTTGAAGGGAACCACTGTGCCTGCGTGGACATCAATGGCTTGAGTCAGTACTGTGCTTACACATTGGCAAGCCTGCCTGACAGCCACGCTTGACAACCAGACAGAGACAAGCGAGGGGCACTGCCCAGCAGCGCAGGCACACTGGTGCTGCGCGCGTTGCAGTGCGACTCCAGGTCGCCGTGCTGCTCGACGGTCGCGTCGAGCCCCCAATCGGCCAGGTACACAATGACGTCAAGCGCTACGCGGTCATTTTGCGCACTTCCAGCGCGCGCTGCCGCCTGGGCAGCAGCGGACGAGCCTGGCGCGCAGCAGGGCTCGCGAAAACAGTATGCTTTTCAGGACAGCCGAACACTGCAAAGGGCGTCAGCTTTAGCAAATAGTGCTAGGCCCCAGTCTTTTGAAGCACGCGCGCGCGCAGGGGTATACTCCGTGCCTAAGCCGTGCAAGAGCAGGACCTGATGTACGGCTTCTGCGACTGTTGCCCGTGCAGACTCAGTGCATGCCTAATTACATGCAACACTGTGCGCGCGCAGAGAATGTGACAGCTGCGCAACGACGCCGCCGCCGCCGATGCGGTGCGCGGGGAGAAGGACCGCGCCGCGGCCGGCACTCTGCAGGCCGTCAAGGAGGCCAAGGCCGAGGCGCGCCGGCGCCCGCCCGCTGCCCGGCGCCAGGCGCAGGCGCTCTGCCCGCCTGAGGGGAGCCGCCCGCACGCCCCTGACGGCGGCGCGCGCAGGCGGACAAGGCCGCGCGCGTGGGCGGACGAGGCCCCGGCGCCGGACAGCGGGCGGGCGCGCGCGCCTGGGCCTTCGCGTCCTTGGCCTCCTGCAGAGCGTCGGCCGCGCCGGGGTCCCTCTCCGCATTCTCTGCGTCGGCGGCGGCCGCTGCGGTGCGCAGCTGCTGCGCCTCGGCGGCGGCGCCTTAAGGTGTTGAGTTGGCAGCACCACTAAAGTAAGCAGGAGCAGCAGAGGCCCCAGTGCAGCCTTCTGGGCGTGTCAGACAGTATGTGCACTAACAGCATTGGCGCTGCGTGGCTTGGCACGGCCAAGTTGGCACGCAGTTTCAAGCTGTGCTTCTTGCCGGCAGCGCCGCTCCGTTAGGAGCCTCAGCAACTGTTCAGACAGTAGTCCAAGGGAAGTCCAAGGCAGAATAGGGTAGGGCAGATCGTAGTTACAATACATGTGTCCTTGTCAAGGACTCCTTGACACAAGGACTATTTCTTTGCCGCGCCTGTGCGGGTTTGTGCGCCGGTGGGGAGCGCACTGGTGTGCAGGAGGCCAAGCAATGCTCGTTGCGAACCAGTGTCACAGTCACCTGCACCTACCAGACACCGGTGCCACCATTCCACTTCCTGCTTTGGCTGCCCCCGACAGATGAGAAGCATGCCCAGCACGTGCCGGCCCGGCTGGTGCACCGGCATCGTGCCTAGATAGTCTGCAAATCATGCGGTCCGTTCCTCAACTTCAACACCTGCGTGACAAAGCTGAGCGCGCAAAACAGCGGCGGGGCGACACGCAGGTGCCTCGCCGCCGCCCAACCCTCAAGCACAAGCAGACGCGTACCCTGACTGCATATCTCTACTGCAGTAACTAGAAAGACCCACCTGCGCTCTGTGCCACAACCCCTACTCAAAAGCACAGCATGTACGTGTCCCGACCCAGCTGCTGCTCAGACCTTGGCGATCTGGTGGCGCGCAGCACGCCCAGCCGCCTCGGGCCACGCAGCCAGGCCAGGACTTGCGGAGCCGCACCCTGCCCTGCACTGCCGGTCACGCACGCTGCGGCCTCCTAAACTTCCGTGCATAGACCCTGCATGTGGCCCCTCGCAGCGTGTACCCCATTGCGGCTGGCTGAGTCTGATGGTTGGCACCTCCTGGACGGCCGCGCGCCCATGCCAGCACAAAATTGCAAGCCGCACTCGTCCCCGCCTTACTGAGCTGGCGCTCCACACCAGCCGCAGAGAGCCGGCAGCCCCCGGACGTCCCGCGGACGCCCTCAGCGCTTCTGGAAGTTGGTGAAGCGCAGCGCGAGCGTGGCCGCCGCCCAGAACGCGGCCGCAAAGCCGAACACGATGGGCGCCACGCGCGGCAGCTCGGAGTGGTAGTAGCCGTAGTAGCGCTGCACGAACACGCCCACCCACATGTCCTCCCCATACCCGCCCGCGCTGCTGTCCAGGCCGTACCTGCGCGCGCGGCGCGGCCCGGTCGGCGCCCGTGGCAGGCACGGCCTCGCTCAGGCCACAGGTGTGCGCGTGCACTGGCAGTGCGGCAGGTGGCCGCGTCCACAGTGTAGGCATCTCAGACAGTGCGTGTGCCCTGCAGGACAGCCTGGGTAGCACGCGGCGGCGCTCGCTGCGCCCTGCGCGTTTAGCAAGCCCGCACAGCGCCGGCCTCTGCAGCGCGGAAGGGCGCGGTCACTGCGTACGGCGGCGCCCTCAGCGGCGCCGGGAGGGCGGCCGCGGCTGCGTGCGCGACCAGCTCCCCGGCAGCAAAATGTAGGGTGCCTAACCCTACCCTCGGCGCAGCGGGCCGCGCACGTGTTGACGTAGTAGGTGTAGTCGTCGCCCAGCTGGCTGGCGACCAGGCCGTACACGCTCCATGCGACCGGGTTGACGTTGCTGTACCACTCCCACCAGGCCGGCATGCGCTGCGGGGGCGCGCGGCGCACGTCAGCAGGGGCCCGCGCGGCCCCGGAGGCTGGCGGGCACGCGCATGCATATACCGGCGGCCATGCTGCAGCCGCCTGCCCACGCGAGCTGTTGCCTGTCGTCAACCAAGAGCAACTTCCTGGCTGCAAGGCTGGCGGCTGCGCGCGGCACGGCTTCTTGGCCGTAGCAGGGCGAAGCAGCACTGCGCGCATGCATGTCGAGCAGGCCAGTTCAGCCGTCAGCCGCCGCGCTGCGCGCCGGAGCGCCTGCGCCCGTGTCGTTGCCACGCCCAGCCCTGCACTGTCCTCGCCATGCCCAAAGCAGCACCAACAAGGGCGCGGGGCCGGCGGGCGCGCGCCGGGCGCGGCAGGATGAACCCCGCGAACAGGTTCCACATGGAGAAGAAGGCCGCGCTGACGACGGCCGCGATCATCAGGTTGGGCGATGCGGCCACCACCATCAGCCCGAACATGGTGCAGTAGACCAGCGTGCCGTACATGAACGTCAGGAACCAGAAGAACTTGCCTGCGCGGCGGCCCCCGCGCGCAGCCTGATCAGGCCGCCGCGCCTCAGGGCGCCGCACCGCAGGCGCGGAGGAGGGCAGCACAGGGTTTGGCACCAGGCAGCAGACCGCACGATTTTCGTGTCCAAACGGTCAGATGGCTGTCAGAGGGCATGCGGACATCACGGCCAGGCTGCTGCAGGCGGGTGGCCCCGCCACCCCGGCCACCATTCGGGTCCTGCGCACATCACTTGGGAAGGCGCCACACCGGTGCTGCCGTCGATGTCAAAGCCGACCATGTAGTAAACGATGAGCGTGTACAGCAGCGCCTGCGCCGCGTTGTACACCAGCTCCACCGCGGCCTGCCGGCAACCCCATAGGGTTTTTTTTACTATAGGGCCGCATGCAAGCATGCCCCGCCTTGCCGCGCGCGCTTCCCCCACCAGCGGCCTGACCTGGCGCGATACGGGCGCGCAATCACCATCACCCTGCCTGCGCAGGGGCGGGGCCGCCCACATGCAGCCAGGGGCTTGCTTGCTATCATGCGAGCGTTGTTGTGTGGGATACAACCTGCGCAGATGTGTGAGCGCCAGCCAGAGGTGCCAGGCAGGGCATGCACGCCCGTCAGGGCGCTGTCGTGCGGTCAGGGAAGGGGGGCCGCGCGCCAGCGACAGCGAGAAGGGCAGCACGGCGTACATGCCGGCCGCGCGCTCCCGGTAGCACACCGCGCGCTCGCCCGCAAACACGGGCTGCACCACGATGGCGTTCACCACGCCCTGCGCGCGTCCCGCAAGTACGCTCACACAAGCGGTGCTGTTGCAGCCCTGCATAGCCCAACCGGCACTGAAAAAAAAAACACAGCGCACAGCATTTTGACCGTCAGCAGCAGCAAGTGCAGCCCGCTCTGTCAGCTATGCAGCGGAGCCGTTGGGAGCGCAGCGGCGCCGGGGCGCGCCATGAAGAAGGTGCAGAAGTAGAGCGCGCCCTCGATGTTCATCACATCCGCCGGCACATACCTACCGTGCGTGCCGCGCGCGTCAGTGCTACCGCGCACACCAAGGGTACGTGGCCAGAAGCCCTGCCTCCTCAGCATGCTAGCAGTCCTTTCAAATCCACATGCAACACTCTCACCAGCATGCAACATCCTGCAATTGTCTAATTCACTGCTGCGCAGCAGCAAGCGGGCTCCCGCCCGGCAGCGCGCGCGCCGCGCGGCACGCACCGCTCGTGCGCGCGCTTCCAGTACATGGACCCGAAGATGAGCGCGATGCCGAGCGTGATGAGGAAGCGCGTGGCGTTGTAGTCGGGCGTGCGCCACCAGGTGCGGGCCGCGCGCGCGGTCAGCGCGGCCAGCTGCGCGCCGCCCGACGCCGCGTACCGGCCCGGCGGCGCGACCGGTGCCGCGCCTGGCGCCGGCGCCATGTTCCGCTCCACCTCGGCCGCCACGCGCCTGCCGGGCGCGGAGCCCAGGCGCCGTGAGAGCGGTGGCGCATGTCTGGTGCACCCCCCTCGATCGACGCCGTGCCTAATGTCTCAGCAAAAGTGCCATGTCGCTGCCTGCAGCGCCGCGCCACACCGGCTGCCATGCGCTTGCCGCGATGGGCGCCGGCCCTGGCAGGCCAGCTGACGGCGGCTCCGCACGTCTCAGAGAATGCCAGGCCCTCGCCGGCCGCGCTGCGCTCGATGCCGCACGCGCCCTGGCAGCGTACAAGCACAGTCCGGCGGCGCAGCACGTTGATTCTCATCTGATCATTCTGGATAGACTTGACCTGGATCCGAGCCACCCGGGGGCGCACTGCGCGAGCGCGGACGCCGCGTACACCGCCGCAAAGTCGACGCCCAGGCGCTGCTCCGCGGCTGGCCGGCTAATGTCCAGCACCCAGGTCGCCGGGTTGGCCGCCGGCCGCCGCGCGCGCCCGGCGCCGCCCTCATCCTCGTCCTCCTCTGCGCCCGCCCCGGCCTCGGCCGCGCGCTCCGGCAGCGGCGGCACGCCCGGAATCGCCTGCGCAGTGTGGCACGGCTTTCCTTTGTTTGCACTCGTGACGCGCCCGCGCTCCAGCATCGCCCAGCACACACAGGTTGTGCGCTAGGGCGCAGCCACCATGCGTGAAGTGCTATGCAGCCGGGGCGTCCTCCGGCCCCCGCACAGGCGCGCGCTGCAACAGCGCCACCATACATGATCGCATGCTAGGGCGCGGCGGACGACGGGTGCGGCGCCGCGCGCGCACCTGGAAGTAGGCGACCATGTCGGCGGAGCGCGCGCCGAGCGGGCCGCAGTAGATCGTCCGCCCGCCGCGCTTCAGCAGCAGCAGGTCGTCGAATGCCTGCGCGCGGCCGCCCGATTTTGTTATGTGCCGGATGTTTGGGCCAGTGGCTGATGCTGGAGTGCATGGCAGGCCCTGGCCGCACTGCACTGCTGCTTGTGCAGGAGGCCTGAGCACATAGCTGCAGGGCATGCAAGTTTCGCATTCACCGAGCGCTGCCCGCCCGGCGCGCGGGCAGCGCCCGGCATGCGCATGCCAGGCAGGCGGGCGCCGCGGCCGCGCGTGGGCGGGCGGGCGCGCGCCTCAAAGATGTCGATGGACGGCTGGTGGATGGTGGTCACCACCGTGCGCCCGGTGTCCACGATGTTGCGCACCGCGCGCATCACCACCGCCGCCGCGCGCGCGTCCAGGCCTGCGGCAGGGTTAGGAGGGTCAGGGCAAGCTCTCCGCACAGCCCGCGCAGCCTCCCAGCGGCGCACATTCCCAAATCATTCAAGCCACTCTGGCCATACACAGGCTGCCCCCGGCCCAGCAGCAGGGTCGCCCACATACAGCGGACGCGCTCGTGCGGCGGCGGGCGCGGG
>JAABUO010003734.1_pt1 | contig 18076 bp, 18 predicted proteins | sample 5559291 | NCBI WGS metagenome assembly JAABUO01 (sample SAMN10711878, study PRJNA513372) | rock metagenome | isolation source: Antarctica rocks | place: Antarctica: Victoria Land, Finger Mt sud | reverse complement strand
GTGTGTGGCCCGCAAGCACGCATCAGGTCGAAGTGCAAGCCCCCAGACGTCGGTCACGCGGCCGCAGCTCGACGGCGTGTGCCAAGTCGAGCTTCTGCGCACGGCGCGGCGCGGCAGGGCCTGTGCAGCAACGCGGAGTGCGGCTACCTGCACGTCAAGCTGGGCCCGCACGCGCGCCCGTGCCAGGCGTTCCTGCGCGGCTACTGCGGCGCCGGCGCGGCCTGCCCGCACATGCACGTCACGCCGCGCATGCTGCGCGTGCTGCGCGCGTCCCGCTCGCTGGCCGCCCCGGCCGCGCCCGCCGCCCAGGTCCCCTCGCGCATGCAGCGCGCTCACCCGGGCCCTGCCTGCAGGAATTGCCTCGGCCCTCCCTGCAGGGTCTGCCTGGCTCCTCACAGGGTGCTGCTTGGCTCCCGCTCTGCCGTCAGGGCCCCCTGCACCCTGCCCAGTTGCCGAGCCCGCGCTGGGGCGCGACGTCAACCGTCCTGGGGCCTGCAGCCGGCCTCATGGGCCAGTGGGGGCCGCGCGCAGGTCGCCGCCGCAAGCAGTGCAGCCGCCATGCCCGCGGCTGCGGGAGGGGAGGCGGGCCAGGGCGGCGGCCAGGGCGGCCTGATCAGGCGCAAGAGCCTGGACGCGCTGTGCCCTGCCTTCCTGCGCGGCTGAGCGCCCAGGTGCGCCCGGGTGCGCCATGCGTGGCGCGGCAGTCCCTGGTCTGCGCTGTGGTGCAGGGCCGACGTCTGCGTGTGCGGTGCCACCACGTGCGCGCGTGGGCGCTGGACCAGCAACCTTCACTGGGTAACCCCTGCCGAGGTGTGTCTCATGTACTCTGACAGGCTTGCGGCTCTGTGCCGGGTCCTGTCGTGCAGTTTTGCGCATTTGTTGGCAGCGCTGATGAAGTGGCGACTGTCGGCCCGCACCACGAGCAGGAGTGTGTTCCCAATGGTATCAATCTGCTTTTCATGCAAACCCACCGGCTGTCAGCGGCGCATTGGTCGTGCAGCATGTCACTTAGGACGCACCGGAGACTTATGGATACAATTAGCAGGTGTAAAGCGTGTACTCTGTAACAAATGGCAGACGGTTTGCATCGATCCTCGGTGCAAGTTCCAAGAGCACAGGCTGTGCATCTGGTATACAAAGGCATGCCTGTCGCTTTTCTACAGCAGCATGCAAATAATTGCCAAGCACCAGGATGCCGCGCAATGTCTCTTGCACGCCACACAACTGAAACGAATATTGCTTTGTGTCATCTGACTCCAACACAGATGTCAATCCAAACATACAATGCAGTCACACGTACAATGCAGTCACACACTTCTCTACTGCCATGCTTAAGACAGCTCAAGTGTCCTCAAATCTGGCCAACAGCTTGCTCTTGCATGAGCTGCGGCGTCAAGCCTCACGAGCTCATCGCAGCCTCAAGTACCTCCGGAAGCTCGCCATTTGTGTACGACTCTGCGCACAGGGCCGGCGTCAGACGACAGCACAAGCAGACCTGCTTGTTTTTGCACCAGCGCAGTGACAAGAGCCGCACCGATCATGATGTCACAGCCGCCGTAGAACTCTCCGCCGATGTAGACCTGGGGGAACGTCGGCCACTGCGAGTACTCCTGAGCGCGCGCGGCGCACCACATTCACCCGCCGGCCACGCGGCAGACGCGCACGCAGTGCTGCTCGGGCAGCGCGCGCCGGGCAGGGCGCGGACCTTCATGCCGCTGCGCAGGCGCTCGTCCTCCAGGATGTTCACGGTCTCGTACGGCACGTTGAGCGTGTTCAGGATTTGGACGCACGTATTGCTGAAGCCGCACTGCGGGAACTGCCGGTTGCCCTTCATGAACAGTACCACCTTGTTCTCGGACACGTACTTCTCGATGGCCAGCTTCAGCTCCTCCGACAGGCCCATGCCCGTCCCTGGCGCGCAGGTACGGCCAAAGCTTCAGCACAGCACTGCGAAAGGAGGAACGCACCACCAGGCTGCCTGTTGCAAAGCGCATTGTAGCACGCTACGACCTGCAGCGCGACAGGGACAGCGCCGCACCTGCGAACTGCGCCTGCGCTGCCAGTCGGCGCAGCCTGCGGCAGTTCCGCTGCGTCGGCGCTGCCCACGGGCGTGCACATGGCCGCGCGCTCGCTTGCCGCAGGGCGACGGGCGCGAAGCGCTGCCTGTGCATGGGTTGCCTGCACGGCAACACGCCCACGCACTGCCCGGCGCCCAGCACGCCAGTCGCGCCCATACCGCCGCTGTGTGTCTCGGACCCGAACCTGCTGTTGGACGTTGCTGATACGCTTTCCAGTACTGACAAGCACCCGCAGACCCTCTCACTCACAGCTCCGAGCTTATGCTGAGCACTACTGAGCACTGTCTCCCTGATATATCTCTGACCTTTATGGGCACCCTAGCTGTCAACTATACTTTGCCCGGCAGGGGATGGCCCCCCCCCCTGCTCGTTACGTAGCTCTGCCGAGCAAGGAGAGTTACTCAATGCAAGTGTGACTCTGTGCTTTGTTACTATCAGCAGACTCTCCTGTGCGCGTTTAGGCAACCATGAGACGCGCAGCGCTGAGCACCAGTCGCTCACCTAAACATGCTTTTAACCAGCTGCGCCCGCTGGCCTGCAGAGCCCCTGTGACGGCGCGGCGGGGCAAGGTTGCCGTGTGCACAAGGTAATACAGTGTCACGCACTTTCACATGCGCGCCAAGTGCAGGTGGATGCGCAACTTATGTGGCCTGGTGCACACCAGGGCGGCTGCGACCACCTCGGTCACCTCCGTGCACACAACGCCGCTGCTGCCCGAAGTGAGCTCTGCATCGGCGCCGGACGCGCATACGGATGCTTTCCCGTTTGAGCTCACGTGCCCCATCTGCCAGGTCACCAGCTTCAGCGTTGGCAGAACGGGGCGCAGGTGCGGCCTCCAACTCTGATAAACTTTCGAGGGCACTCTTTTACCGTCCAGCCTTGCTGCGAGTGACATAATTGCGTCGCGGTCATCACTTGATGTTCAGCTCTGCAGCCTTGGTAGGACTAGGAGCTCACCTGTCCCGAACGTCCATAACTTATCAGAGCGCGTTGGGCAGGCAACAGCAGGCGCTGCACTGCGAGCGCTGCGAGCGCACGTTCAGCGCGAGCGAGGGCGCGTCGCAGTACGTGGACCTCACGCCACTCAGCGGCTTTGAGGGGCGCGTGTACAAAGAGAGCAACTGGGGCGGCACCACCCTGTTCCAGTGCGGCCAGGCGCCCGCCGCTCACTGCCAAGCTGGTGCTGACTATTTGCCAAACCATGTCGATTAACGCACGCACTGCGCGCCGCAGGACGCCTCTGGTGAGCTACATCTACGAGCGCGGCTGGCGGCAGAACTTTGTGTGGTGCGCGCACTGCGCTCCTGCAAATATAGGGTGCAGGCACAGAGACTTGGGTCTTAGGCCTGCAACATGATGCCAGGTTTGGCTTCCCTGGCGAGAAGAGGGAGTACCAGATGGCCATGGACCACCTGCAGCCAGCCTTTGGCGAGGTGCGCCCAGGCTCTCCCCAGCCGCACTCGCCGGTGTGGCAGCCCCGGCAGCTTGCCTGCTCCGCAGGGCGGGCTGCACCTTGTCACTCTGCATGCTCCCCCCTGCACAGCCGTGTGTGCCCAGCCCGCCCTTGCTTGCCGCGTCGCTTTCCGTGAAGTAATAGCACCAATAGCACTCTGAAAGTATTGTTTGTCTCCTCTGTTTTCCCAAGCCACCTGACCACCGTCCTGCCGCTCCAGGTGCTGGTGGACATGAGCTGCGGCAGCGGCCTGTTCGCGCGGCGCTTTGCGGCCAGCGGCTGCTTCAAGGGCGTCATCGCGTCAGACTTCTCCGCCGGCATGCTCGACCAGACCTCCGGCTTCATCGCTCAGAATGCCGCTGTCGACCCAGCGTGCGCTCTGCCAACCCGCATGCTTTGGCTTGACCGCTAGGAATGCAATTCAACGCTGAGCACAGGCCCTTAGCTTGGTACTGGCCATGTGCACAATGCGCCCATACCTGCTGTTGCCGGACTCCTAGGTATCTGTGCGGCACGTTGCAGCGCTGCTGCGATGCATCCCATGCTGCTACAGCACAACAACAGTTCTCCTACACCAACCTCATGCGCGGCAATGCGCAGTGGCGTGCTGCTGCTGCGCGCGGACATCACGCGGCTGCCGTTCCCCACGGGGTCCGTCGCCGCCATCCACGCGGGCGCCGCCATCCACTGCTGGCCCAACCCCACCATCGCGGTGCGCCCCTCCGCCCATCGCCTGGCCCGGGAGCGCGGCTTGATGCCCGGTCACCAAGCAGCGTGCTCCACGCAACCGCGCTTCACATCGGGCCTCCTGCGCCCTCAACAGCTCCTGGTTTGCCACGCCAGTGCTGGCACAGGTCACGGCGTGGCAGCAGGCACAACAGTGTTTGCGTGCAGCGTGCGGATGTGGGTGCCAACGCGCGCAATGCCGCGCGCGCGCAGATGGCAGAGGTCGCGCGCGTGCTGCGCCCCGGCGGCGTCTTTGTCGGCACGACGGTCATGAAGGTAGGCGCGGGCCTGGGCGAGGTGCTCGGCGACGACGTTGTCCGCCCGCTCGCCAGCGTGCGCCGCCGCCCTCGTCGCTGACACCCTGAGAGCACTTCTAGTGCATGAAGGCTTTGCCTGATTGTCTGCAGGTCGCTGTCACAGAGTGCACTTGAATTTCTAGGTTTCTCTTGGTGCACATCCAGCCAGGGCCGTGCCTCGCGCCGCTGCAACCATCTTACCAACACGCCACTGCTGACAGCTAGAAGGCGGGCGTGTATTACTGCCCAGTGCCTGATGCGTCTGCGTCTGTGTTGTCTGACCGCGCCCCTGGCGCGCGCGCGCAGCTGGACCCGCTGGTTCCAGGCCATGTCCTAGGGCACATATTGCTTCCTGGTGCCTAATCAGGCCCGCATCCGTGCCGCTGACCATCCCTAACCCTACCCTGGCGCGCGCGCGCAGCTGGACCCGCTGGGCACCGTGTCGTACCGGCCCTGGGAGGAGGGCGAGTTGCGCGAGCTGGGCGCGGCCGTGGGCCTGACCAACTTCTGGCGCTTCCGCACGCGCCGCTTCATCATGTTCCGCATGGAGCGCCCCGGCCGGGCTGCCGCCCACGAGTCCTGAGCTCCAGTCAATGCTGGTCCCCGCCCGGTTGGGCCTGGCCGACTTCTGGCGCTTCCGCATGCGCCGCGACATCATGTTCCGCATGGAGCGCCCCGGCCGGGCTGCCGCCCACGAGTCCTGAGCTCCAGTCAATGCTGGTCCCCGCCCGGTTGGGCCTGGCCAACTTCTGGCGCTTCCGCACGCGCCGCGACATCATGTTTCTGCATGGAGCGCCCCGGCCGGGGCGCCGGCCACGAGGCTGACTTGAGCGAGGGCAGCCAGCGCATGTATCTAGGCCCCAGAGGCCGAGGCTGCTGTGCAGCGGCAGAGCAGGGCGTGTCGGGTGACGCCAAATGCATGGTGCGCTCCCTGCATGTACATATGGTGCCATATTCATGTGCCAGCAGCTGTAGGAACACGCAGGTTGAGCGCCACAAACATGGTTGAGTCTGCTGAAACGTATGGCCCCACGTCTGCGCTCACTGCCACACACGCGACTGCACACGTATAGACTTGGCTCCACAATAGCACGCACACACAGCCTTGCAGCGCCTGGTTGATGCTTCAGGCGCAGTGGTTGACATGGCGGTGTTGAGGCTCTGCTCTGCTGAAGCATGGATTTTGAGGGGGGGGGCATGCTTTATGCAGAAGAATGCATGCAAATTTGGCCAAAGACCTTGGCGGTGACATGACAACCCAGCGCAGCAGCGCAATGGAAACTGCAGACGCTCGACACGCTACAGCCAAGGAACCAGAAAGCGCGCCGACGGCAAAAGCCGCGCCCGCTGCTGGCGGGCTCAAGCTGCCCTCCAGCAGTTGTGCGAGCGACGCAGAGGGCGGGCTGACGTCTAGCGCCGCTGAGCCTCTCAACCGAGGCTGCAAGTGCATGCTCAAGCAAAAGTGTCCCAAGCGCGCTGTTTCCCAGTGCCAGCGTATGGCAGGCTGCTGGTACCGGAGGGTGCAAAGCCTTGGGCACGTGCCCAGGTGACTGGGCACGTGCAGCCACAGCGCAAGCTGACCCCCTAAAACCCTTCATCCCCGGGACCAGCGGAGCAGAAGTACAGAGACGTCCAGTCCCAGCAGTCTCTTGCTCGCAGCGACTCCTTCTGGCAGCGTCTGTTCACATCCCAGCCATACCTGTGCGGTGTGTGACAGCAGTGGCAGGTCGGGCGCTCTCAGCCGATCGCCAACCTGTGCCCTGCAGGCGCTGCCAAGCGCGAGAGGAGGAGCCCGGACACGGTGGGCACCCCGCCTGACCTGTTTCCGTGCTGCCCCGGGCGGGCACGGTGCTGCACAGGCCAGGACCCCTGCAACGGCCCGCACGGCACACGCAGTCTCCGCTCTCCGTGCTGGATGCAGGTTCCACGGGTGCTCAATTGACGTGATTCGGCCCGGTCTCAGAGCCCAGTGGTGTGAGGCCTGGCGCCGCGTCTGGCATTGTGATGGCAACGCTGGGTAGTGACGGCTAGCGCGAGGCGCTGCGCGCCTCCCAAGCGCTCCAGACACCTCCACCGCGTTGCATGCCTGTACGCAAGTAGGTCAGATGACCTGAGCGGTGCGGCGCTGCTGCGCAGGAGGATGCCTGGGAGCTGCGCTAGCTACTCGTACATGGCCGGCTCTGAATCCACTGACAAGGCCGACAGCGTGGCCACGTCCCCGCCGGGACGCCGGCCGCGCCGGCAGGTGAGCAACTCTCCCGCGCCGCATATGCAAGTCGGTGCCCCCCCACGCCCGAGAGTGGAGGGTGCAGGACCTCCACAACAGTCATCAGCACGCCCTGTGCGCTGCTACCCGAGGCTTGGTGACAAAGCCTCTGCGGTGTGTGCAATGCTGGTGTGATGTGCAGCATTCCGGTGCACCGAGCCTGCGGTGTCGCTCGGGGCTGCTGACGCGCGTCTGGCGCGCTCGCCGCAGCGTCGCAGCACAGCAGAGCCCCGGGAGGCGTCGCTGCAAGCGCGGCCCCCACACCAGAGCCTGAGGAGGCTGTGGGGGCGGCGTAGGTCGCGCGCGCCGCTGCGCCTATCAAGCGCAGGCTGGACTTTGACGGCGCGCTGCCGCCGACCAAGCGGCTGCGCACGCTGGACCCCGCCACGCTGCCGCTGAAGAAGCGGCCGCTGCCGCCGGACGCGGCCGCGCCGCCGCCGGACGCGGCCGCGCCGCCGCCGGCCAAGCGGCTGCGCACGCTGGACCCGGCCACGCTGCCGCTCAAGAAGCGGCTGCTGCCGCCGGCGCTCGCGGCCTCGGCTGGCGCGCCAGCGCCCCGGGCAGACGCCGGCGCTGCGGGCCCGTGCAACTCCGGGCGCGTGTACTACGACGACTCCGGGCGCGTCTGCTTGCACGTGAAGCTCACGGCGCGCCTCAACCCGCGCAGCACCCCCACCGCCTGGCGGCCTCCTTGCGCGCCTGTCCGCGCGCCGCCCTGCGTTCCCGGCACAATGTCCTCATCCAATTCGAAGTGCCGGGTTGTGTCGCAGGCGCGCGGAGCAGGTCTGCAGCGCAGTGCCTGCCGCCCGGCCGCACCCTGCGCCCGCCCAGATCCACCCAGCTGCGCGCAGGGCCGCGCCCTGGCGTACGCCCAGCGCCTGAACCTGGAGGCAGCGGCGGCCGCTGCGGCGGCGGCGGCGGCGGCTGTGGACGATCATGACGACAACGATGACGGCGGCGACGAGGACGCTTACCCGCCCGGCGAGGGCTCTGAGGAGCGCTCGCAGTCCTCGTACGAGGGCGACAGCGAGGAGGCGGGCAGCGAGCGCTCAACGTCCGCGGGCGTCGCCGCCGCCCCGACTCTGCGCAGCACCCAGCGGGTGTACGTTTGCGACTCCGGGCGCGTCTACATGCGCATGGAGTCCACGGTGCGCCCCTGCCCGCGCAGCACCCCGACCACCTGCGTTCCCGGCACGCCAGGGCCGCAGCCATGCCGCTGGCGCTGGGAGCATGCTGCATGCGTGCGGAGCAGGCCGGCAACGGCGCCTGCCGCCCGGTCGTGCCCTGCGCGCGTCCTGAGCCAGCCGGCCGCGCGCAGGGCCAGATGAGCGTCCAGGACGCCGCAGCGGCCGCGCACGGCGTGATCGACCTCGGCCTGCTAAACTCGCAGCGCCTGCCGGCGCTGGAGGCGGCGGCGGCCGCTACGGCGGCGGCGCTGGCGGCCATGAGCGACCATGACGTCATCGTCCACGAGTACGACGACGATGACGACGGCGACGAGGACGCCTACCCGCCCGGCGAGGGCTCCGAGGAGCGCTCGCAGTCCTCGTACGAGGACGACGGCGAGGAGGCGGGCAGCGAGCGCTCGCCGTCCGCGGCCAGCAGCGCTGTCCCGACTCCGCTGTCTGCAGCCAGCAGCCAGCGCAGCCGCGGCGAGGCGAGCAGCGGCGTGGCCGCGGTCGCCACGCCCACGCCCGCGCGCCAGGTGCCCGCGCGCGCCTGCAAGCGCAGCCGCAGCGAGCCGCTCGGCAGCGCGGCCGCCGCGAGCACCCCGGCGCGCCCGGCGTCTTCGTGCAGCTGCAAGCGCGGCCGCGTCATGCGGCAGTGCGGCCCGGCAGACGGTGCGAGCGCACTGCTCTGCCACCATGTCATCTGCATCGAGGGCGTGTGTGCCTGCCTGGCACAAGCCGCGGTTGCCAGCCATTCATCAGTGCGGGGACGACAGCGTCTGCTTGGCTGCACCGTGTGGTCCCACGCAGTGCGCTCTACCCCCGATGAGTCCAACCTCCTGAGCTGCCACTTTAGGAAAAAGCCACACATGCGCATGCCATGCCGGTGCGTAACACAGCATGCGCCGTGCGCGCCTGCGGCGCCCGCTGACGCATCTGCCTCCGCTGGCAGGCCGCTGATCAGGCAACTCGCGCGCGACTTTGGCGACGCGGCCAGCGCCGGCTCCGGCGACACCGACGGGGCGACCTCAGACGACCAGCCCGCTGCGCGTGCCGGGCGACAGCGACGCGCTGCCGCGCGGCGCGCCGCGCGACCCGCGCGCAGTGTTGCCGCCGGCGGCGCAAGCCGCGTGCGCGCCCCGCGCCGCCGTGCGCGTGGCCGCCGAGCAGCGTGTGGCCTGGGCTCGTATTATAGAATCAGGCGTGGCCAGAAGTTATGTTAGGAGCCAGCTGGGCGCGCAAGCAAAGTGCCCGGCGACCCGCCCCCTCCCAGAAGCGTGTATGGGTGGAGGCCACCACCATCAAGCTTTTGCAAGCAGGGCTGCTGGATGTCAGGCAGGTAGCAGGAAGTGAGGGGTTGCGTGCGACCACCTCGGGACGCTCAGTGGGTCTGGACAACAGTGGACGAACCCGCGGGGCGCCAGCATGGGCCCCGCCAGGCGCTAGCTTTGCATCTGCAGCTTTTTCAGAGGCTTGTTGCTGTGCCGCATGTGTCACCCGCTGCGGAGCTGCGGCGGCGGGCATGCCTGCCGCGCAGCTCTGCATTCTGCTTCTCGCTGCCCAGGCTGCCCCATGCCTGTGGCGTCTTGTGTGTGCAGTGATCCACACCAGCAGTCAGGGGCCCGGGCATCGACACCTTGTCGGGCTCGCATGCCAGTCCTGGGCCCCTGCCTGTGCCCGGCATTTGATAGCATTTTGAGTGTTTTGTGCAAGGCTGTGTGCAAGTTGCGGGGTGCGCCCTGCACTCCACGTTACTGACAGGCTTGGTCATGAGTGGCCGGCAGACCAGCCTGTCAGCAGCTGTTTGTTCTGGCTAGAGCTAGAGGTAGGCCAGAGAGAGAACAGCTAGCTGACATGGGGGAGCACATGGGGGAAGTACATTGGACTGGAAACTGTGAGCGACATGGGGTTTGTCCGCCGCTGCTCAAGCTGACGGGGCAGCAGCGCAGACGAGAGTCTGTGCTTGTTTCCGTGTTTCCGTGTCATTAGGAGACAGACATGACTGTCGGACCTTGCAAGTATGAGGCAGGCCTAACGCGCTTGTATTAACGCGCTTGTATCTAGGACAGACACGCGCCCAGCGCATGCACTGTGGAAATGCCTGCCCTTCCAAGCAGGACCGGTGACCTTGCACCGCAATGTAGCACAGAAGTGCCCTCGGTCTGGAGCTGCTTCGCCTGCGCTGCCATGCACCATGGAATGCATGCAGACAGACCGACTGCCCCGCCTTCTCCTGCCATCCTAGGTCAACATTGCGGGCGCCCAAGCTGCGGCCCTGGCACGGCAGGTGTCACCAGCGGCAGCCCTGGCCCTGCTTCACACACGCATGGTCATGTCCATGCATGCCCAACGGCGCACTGGCGCCACAGCCTGCAATGAGCGCTCCTGCTCGCCGCGTGCAAACGACCTCCGCCACTAGATAAAAGTGTCGAGCCCGACCCGCCTCGCCGCACTACAGGTGCGCCAAAGGACATCACGTCTTCATATGATAAACTGAGCGCTGCCGCTGGGCGTGAGAGCAGGCGCGGGCCTGCCTGGAGCAGTCGCGTCCGCCGACAGCTCCGCTAGGAGCGCGGGCGGCGCTTCTCTGCGCGCTGCAGCCGCGGACGCGGGCAGCCAGAGGTAGGCACGTGGCGCGTGCCGCGCCGCGTATGCAACAGACCCACATCTTTGGTGGCCATGGCTTTGTGTGAGTGTGGGCTATCTTTGCCTGATGCGCTCTTCAGCAACTCAGGGGCCCGGCTTGACCTGGGAGGCCCCATGGTCCTGGCGCCTCGCCCTGTGACATGCATGCATTCGGGTCAGCCAATCCTTTGTATACAAGCATGTCGTTCGGCGCGCTCACTGTCGCAACCTCGTGCTCATCCTGTCGTGCTGGCTGCCGTGCCTGGCAGGTGAAGGCGGCTAGCATGTGAGCACCAAGGAGGTCAAAGGCAGCTCATACAATAACTATGTACTTCCTTCAGCCGTAGTATAATAGCATGAGTGGCATGTCAGTTCAGAGCACATTCACAGGCAAAACAACAACAACGTGCCGGGAGCATTTGCATGCACGGTGTGGCCCATGCTCCAGGATGGTAACCGTATCCCCTCAGCGTGATTCATCGCCTGCTTGCAGAGTACTGGGCTAGCCTAGCGGTACCTGACACCAGAGCAGGAAGTCAATGGGCAATGCAATCATGCAGTGCTCAAGTGCATGTTCCTTCCCACATTACTGCAAGGGGTGCAGCATGGACACACTGTGACATGCTCCATACGTATATAGCATGCTGCATACATATAGAGCATTAAAGAGGGCCAAGAGGGCCTGCTGCACCCTTATTCACAAATTTGTAACTCTGTGAATTACAAATTTGAGCCAGATCTGGTAGGCAACGAGCTGGAGAGCCCTTGCAGGCAGTCTTTGTGCTGCAGGTCCATCAGCTGCGTCGCGATGCTGGCCTGCTCAAAGTGGCGCTTGTGCGCCTCTGCGGCGTCGGGCTGGCTCTCCCGCACCGGCGCTTCAACCAAGCATCAATACGCGTGCTTGGCCAGCGCTGTCCAGTGCGAAACTGAGCAACGCCTGAACGCATATGGCCTGACAGAGCAACAGGTGAGTGCCTGCGCGCTGACCTGGGGACTCTTGGACTCATGCGCAGCTTGCCTGCTGGTCTACCATCAAGCTGCCGCCGCGGAACAGAGGTGCTCGTGCTGTGCCTGTGTCAGTTTACAAGCGTGCCTGCCGTGCACGGCATGCACGCCTGCCGCGCCCCGTCAGCCGAACAGGCAGCGCTGCCGCCACCTCAGCGCGCTGGCTACGCCAGCGCGCCGCGCCGCCGGCCGGACCAAGCGGCCCAACCCGGGCAGCTCAGCCCGGCCCGGGCCGCCGCCTTGCCACACTCCACGGCGCGCCGCGCGCAGGAGGAGTTCAAGCGGCTGGCCGCAGACTTTGCGGCCAGGGAGCTGGCCCCGCACGCCGCGCGCTGGGACGCCGACAAGGAGTTCAGCGTGGCCACGCTGCGCGCCGCCGCCAGCCTGGGCTTCGGCGGCGTGTTCTGCGGCGAGGATGTCGGCGGCAGCGCGCTCAGCCGCGCGGACGGCGCCGTGATCTTCGAGGTCGCCGCCTGTGTCGCCGCTGCTCTTTGAGCAGCGTGCAGGGCAGACTGCTGCAGAATGCTGCCTGGCTGGACGTGCACCTAGCGGGTGCATCACCCTCGGCCTCCAAGGGCCTTCTGGCTGCTGTCGCAGGAGCTCGCTGCGGCAGACATCTCGCACACGGCCTACCTGACCATCCACAACATGGTGCGGCCCCTGGCATCTCCGTGCGCCCTGCTGCATGTTTTGCTTGCAAACCGCCTCTCTATCCTGCAGCGGCAAGCCTGATGCCAGCGGGCACGGCACGCAGGTCGCAGGCTGCATAGACAGGTGCGCAGCGTCGGGCCAGCCTCCGCCCCGGCGAGCCAGTGCGCTCCATGGCGGCCTTGGGTCAAGCCTGCCGCACGTCGTCACAGTGCAGCAATGTGCCTGCAAAGGCTCCATATGCCTGCCCGTTGTGCAGGCCTGAGCAGGGGTCATCCACATTTGCGCGCGGCCCTTTCAGGTTCGGCACAGCGGAGCAGCGAGCGCAACTGCTGCCGCAGCTCACCTCCATGCAGAGCCTGGCGTCGTACTGCCTGACCGAGCCCGGCAGCGGCAGCGACGCGGCGTCGCTGTCGACCTCCGCGCGCCGCGACGGCGACGCGTATGTCTTGTCAGGCGCGCTCCCGGGCGCTGCTCTGGCGGGGCGGGGGCGTGCCAGTCGGACATGTGCTGCCTGGGTGCTCAAGCCGATGATCGGGCGACCGCGACCACTTCGACCGCCCGCGCCCAATTTCGCCTGCCTCTGCGCCGAGGCTCGCAGCAGGGCGTCTCGCGTGCGGCGCTGTGCTTGTCATGGCAGCCGCAGCAGGCGCCACTGGGCAGTCCACTGCCAGCATGCCGGCGGGCACGGCGCCTCGCCCCGCCGCGCGCGGCCCCGCGGTCGGCGCCGAGCAGGCGCCCCGCGCGCGCGCAGCACAGGCGCCAAGGCCTTCATCAGCGGCGCGGGCGCGGCCGACCTGTACCTGGTCATGGCGCGCACGGGCGCGCCCGGGTCGCGCGGCATCTCCGCCTTTGTAGTCGAACAGGTGGCCACCCGCGCTGGCCCGGGCGTCCTGTAGCATTAGGCGGCGCGGCCGCGTCGCCCGTCCCAAATACCCTACACAGCATGCCCTGCATGTACACGGCTGACACGCAAGCAGCGCACATGTGTATCCATGTGAGCTCCAGCGGCCGGCCTGCTGGGAGCGCGTGGGACTCGTCACAGGATGTGCGGAGGGCTTGCGGCGCTGTGTGACGTGCGGCGCTCCATCGCCAGCGGGCGCGCCAGGCCGCCACCGGGCCGGAGCGGCACGCCCTGGCGACCTCCCCGCCCGTCCGCGGCTCCCTGGAGAGCTCAGCCTGCGCGCGGCGGGGCCCGTCCCGCCGGCTCGTGCGCTGAGGCGGCGCCGCGGCGCGGCAGGGCGCGCCGGGCCTGAGCGTCGGGCGGCCGGAGGCCAAGCTGGGCTGGTGCGCGCAGCCGACGGCCGCCGTGCAGCTGGACGCCGTGCGCGTGCCGGCCGGCGCACGGCTGGGCGCCGAGGGCGACGGCTTTCGCATTGCCATGGCCGCCCGTGCGCCCCGCGCGCCGGCCGCGGCGCGCTTGCTCGTCGCCCCCTGCCGGCCCGGGCCTGTTGGCCTGGGTCTCTTGGCCTGGTCGCGCCGGCGCGCCGTGCGCAGCACTTGGCCGCCCCCCCGCGCTGCTCGGGGCCGGCCTCCGGGCCCCGCACTGGGAGGGTCGGCCCTGCTGCCGTCCTCGCTACCAGGACGATGCGCGCCTGGGCTGCCATGCTGCGCGTGTGCGACGCGGCCGCAGTTCCCGCAGGGCCCTCCCTCACTCGCCATGCTGGAGGGGACGGCAAGCCGCAGCTTGCCCAGGGCGCGGCCTCTGCGCGTGCGCATGCAACATGTGGTGCCGCCTGCTGACCCCGCGCTGGCGCGGCGCAGTGGACGGCGGGCGCGTCAACATCGCCGCCTGCAGCGTCGGCGGCGGCCAGGCGGCGCTCGACGCGGCGCGCTCGTATGCGGCGCAGCGCACGCAGTTTGGGCAGCCAATCGCCGCTTTCCAGGTGCCGCCTCCCTGCTCAAGGCTCACCTCAGGCATAGGCATGTGCTCAGCTGAACAAAGTGCCCGGGATGGTAAACTATTTTGTGGGTGAAGGAGTGTCACCCTGCGAAAGTGTAGGATAGGTGTAGGGTAACCAAAAGTGGCCGCGCCTGCAGGCGACGCAGTTCCGCGTTGCCGACATGGCGACCGACGTCCAGGCCTCGCGCCTTCTCGTGCAGTGCGCCCTAGTCCATCTGTGTGTCTGATATCCGGTGCACTGCGTCCAGGGGGTTCTGCTGCTGCGCTGGGCCAGGCGCCCGCTTGCCGCGAGGGCTGCATCCAAGGGCGCGTGCGTCCCTGCCTATGCGTCTCCCTGCAAACGTCCGCCCGGTTCCTTCCAGCATTCAGCCAGCGGGTCCGGCATGTGCGCAGCGACAACCGAAGCCTGTGGTGACAAGGCGGCCAGCCGCGGCGCCGCGCGCGCAGGCACGCGGCGCGCAGCCTGGACGCGCGCGCGCCGGCCGCCACGCTGGACTGCGCCATGGCCAAGCGCTTTGCGACCGACGCGTGCTACTCCGTGGCCGACCGCGCGCTGCAGATCCTCGGCGGGCGCGCCCCTCGCCAACGTCATCACTCACAGCTCTCCGATGCCTGCAAGGGCTTTCCGGGCCGCGCGCACCCTGTCTGTGGCCGGGTGCTTGCGCCTGTGCTTCTTTCGCCTGTGCGCATTGCGGTGAGGCACTTCTGGTGGACTGCTGTGCCATGGCGATGCGAGCGCTGGGCGGCGCGCGCAGGTACGGCTACCTGAGGGATTACCCGCTGGAGCGCATCCTTCGCGACCTGCGCGTGCACTCCATCCTGGAGGGCACCAACGAGGTCATGCGCATCATCATCGACCGCGAGCTGAACAAGCTGCAGCCGCCCGCGTGACCCGCTGGCCCGCTGCAGCGCTCGCCGCTGGCACCGGGCGTCCTGTCGCGTCTGGCGGAGACTGTTGCTGTATGATGCTGTAGCTGTGTACTTGTTGTGTGCTAGTGAGGCTGACCTTGCGTGCCGCTGTAGCTGTATACTTACCGCGTGCTAGAGAGGCGTGTAGACTGCAGGGCATGCCATGTGTTCAGTGTCGACATCACAGTGTGCCCACAGTGCGCCCGCAATGTAAAACAGGTCGTGCGTTCAAACCAAAAACACCTCTCACACCCGGAGCACACACACTGGAAACAAGGACCTCCTCTGCAGCCCCTATGAGGGCTATGCAGGCCGAGTACAGTAGCTAGCTAGGGGCGGCATACTCGCGCGCGGCGCCGCCGTCACCCGTCCCAGAAGGGCCCGGCACCGCGCAGGCGCCGCCGCGGCAGCGACCGCAGCCGCCGGCGCCGCTCCGGGTCGGCGCCCATGTTGTACAACCAATTGCGCTTCTCGCGCCACACGCCGATCGCGGCCGACATGTCGCGCGCCACCTGGCCGATGCTCTGGAAGTCGAGCCGCGGCACCGGCGGCGCCGGAGGCGGCACCATGACCTCCGGCCCCGGTGGCTCCGCGCCCACAAGCGCCTGCAGGTTCGCGGCCGCGTCGTCGCCGCCCGGCCCCGACGCCGCCGGCGGCGGCGGCGGCGGGTATGGGTCAGAGCCATGGCCGACCGCGCCCCCGGCGGCCCGGGGCACGGGCGGCGCCGCGTCCGGCGGCGGCGCGCGGCGGTGGTGGCTCAGCTCGCCGAGCGTGAAGGTGGGCGGCGGGCGCGGCGCGTCCGGCGGCGCCCCCGGCGGCAGTGTGGCTGGATCCAGCTGGCCCACGAGCGCGGCGAGCAGCGTGGCCGGGTGCGCCTGCGGTAGCGGCGGCGGCGCGAGCAGCGCAGACAGCGTGGCCGCGCGCGCCGCCTCTGCCGCGGCCGCCTCGGTGTGCCGCACGAAGGCGGCCGTGGTGCTCACTGACAGCGTGACCGTCGCGGCGACCATCGCCAGCAGCATGACGCTCGCGACATGCTGCGTCGCCTGCGCGCGCGTGCGCCCGACCGACTTGGAGAAGTGGCCCAGCTCTTCTTGTTTGTCCCTTTTTACAGACCTCCCTGAGCGGGGTTCGGCTGCCTCCAGTGGGCTGCTGCAGTGGTTCTCGCCTGTCAACGCGCTCTACACGGGGCACCCGTTCCACTTGTGGGCGCAGCTTTTGAACGCTGTCACGACAGTTGGGGACACCAGTGCCTGCGCGTCTGCTGTGCTGCACGAGCTGCACGACGGCGAGGTGAGACTGAAGGGGGGGCGGCTCCGGACCTGTTGCGCAGCATGGTGCGCAGCGTCCAGCACGGTCGCAATGTGCGCGCTCAGGCCGGGGTCCACAGGCGGCACGATGGGCACAGCCGCCGCAGCCTGGGTCGCCTGCTGGACGGTGTCATGGTTGACCACCGCCGCCGCGGCGCGCCGCATCGCCCCTGGAAGCGGCGGCCTCTCAGCGCCGCAGAGCTGCAGGAGCCAGGTCTGGGTTGTGGAGTACGGGGCTGCAGAGCCACGCAGCAACCTGACGCAGCCGTGCACTTGACTGCTGCCTGCGCACCTACTGCTGTGCTCCTTCCCTGGACTTCAAGTGGCCAACCGCCATCCTCGCTGCCACTCCCACAGCGTGACAAGCGTCAGGGTGCTGCGCTTGGTCGGCTGGCGTCGCTGACCACACGGCAAGGCGCGCGGGAGCCGCGCTCGGAAGCGTACTGAGCGGCTGGAGGTCGTGACGCACACCCTAGAAACTCGAGTTGTTCCGTTCAAATTATGCGCGTGTGACCCACCAAACCGGAAAAAGAGCCCGTGGTCGTGCCGCTCGTGTCTGAATGGTCTCGTACGTAGCGCAAATGGCATTCCTGTGAGACACAGCACCTTTCTGCAAGACCAAGCGCAAGAGCACCATGCGGTGGTTGAGCATCATCCTGCTCGCCTGCGCTGCAGCAGCGCCAAAGGGTTCGCTCATGCTCAAGCCCAGTCCTCTGTGTGCTGTGGTCTTCACGCACCCAAGAGAGCTGCCAACCTAGCTCAACCGCCGTGCGGGCGCCCCGGCGCGGCCTTGCGCAGCGGAGGGCGTCGACGCAACGACCAGCCTCCTCACCTGCACGCTCACCTCTGTGCGCACGGCGCAGGTTTGTGCAGCGCCGCGCCGGGCGCCAGCGGCGCGAGCCCACCGCCGCCGTCCGCCAGCGACGTCAGCCTGCTGCGCGTCGGGGCAGTGAGCGCGCTGTTCGCGGCCTCGCCGGCCAGCCCGCAGCGACCCGTGCCGCTGCCGCTGGGCCCCGCGTACAACCTCACCACGGGGTTTGCTGCGACCTGGAACGTCAGCGCTACGCTCGCGCTGGACGCGGCCATGCCGCTGCCCGCGAACGAGACCGCGGTGGGCGCACTCGTGCGCGCGCTCGGCACCGCCTTCTACCCGTCGTCCGTCTTGTTTGAGGCGCGCCCCGCAGCCCGCCGTTCCCCTGCAAGCACTCTCCAGAGCCTGGTGCACCTGGAGACCAGATTGGCAAGCAGCCTGGAGGGGTGCAAGCTGCCCAATGAGCCCGCCTTGTGACGCTGCTGCTGCTGCTGGCTGCTGCACCGGTGTCAGGAGCGCCGGGCCTGGCGGCGGCTGACCGCAAGAAGGCCGCGCGCGCAGCTGAGCTACGTGGTGCCCGCGGGCGGCAACGCGAGCGGCATCGCGTGCGACATGCCGCAGCCGGCCGGCTTCTGCGTCGGCCTGGTCTTCCTGCTGCAGGACGAGGCGCTGGTGGCGGGCTTCAACGCCTCCCTGACAGGCTGGGTGCGGCCACAGCGGGCCGCCCGCCGGGGCATGTGCCGGCCTGTCAGTTTGCTTGCGCATGCGCACCGTGCGCGCGGCGCATGGGGGAGCGGCGCATGGGTCTGCATGGACCTGCAGGCGCGCGCGCTGCTGAGCCGGGCGCGCTGCCCGCGCAGAACGCAAGCGGCGCCGGCGC